>Ga0316203_1000020_pt1 | contig 322052 bp, 313 predicted proteins | sample 6monrhotite_MG_FD_204940 | JGI IMG/M metagenome (GOLD analysis project Ga0316203, IMG submission 204940) | Microbial mat bacterial communities from mineral coupon in-situ incubated in ocean water Damariscotta River, Maine, United States -... | ecosystem: Environmental > Aquatic > Marine >... | reverse complement strand
ACATGAAAACAAAAGGTTTATACATGAAAGTTCTCGGCATCGAAACCAGTTGTGATGAAACGGCGGCGGCCGTTGTCACGGATCAACGCGAAATCCTTTCCGACGTGGTCCTGACACAGATTGAACAACACCGACCTTTTGGCGGGATCGTACCCGAAGTTGCGGCGCGCGCCCACTTAGAATTTGCAGATCAGGTCGTTAAAGATGCCATGAGCCAAGCCAATATGGCATTTTCAGACCTTGCTGGCGTGGCTGTGACTGGAGGTCCGGGTTTAATTGGCGGCGTCATCGTCGGTGTTATGACGGCTAAGGCCATCGCCATGGCGCATAACCTACCGTTCATTGCCGTAAACCATTTAGAAGGCCACGCGTTAACCGCACGTCTAACCAATGACGTCGATTTTCCTTACCTTTTGCTTTTGGCGTCCGGTGGTCATACACAATTGTTGGCGGTGCGCGGTGTGGGTGACTATGTTCGGTTGGGCACGACCATCGACGATGCTGTTGGCGAAGCTTTTGATAAATCCGCAAAAATATTAGGCCTTGGGTATCCTGGCGGACCACCCTTGGAAGCAGCTGCAAGGCTTGGGGATGCGCAAAGATTTGCCCTACCCAGGCCCCTGCGCGGCAAACCAGGTTGCAATTTTTCATTTTCGGGCCTTAAGGCTGCGGTCAAACGATCCGTCGATGCCTTACCTCCAGGTGAACTTTTACCACAAGACATCAATGATATGGCGGCTTCGTTTCAAGCTGCCGTTGCAGATGTCATTGGAGAACGAACCAAAAAAGCCATCGCTCAATTTCGGAACTTGTGTCCTCAAGGCTCGACCATCGTCATTGCCGGAGGTGTTGCTGCCAATACGGCTTTGCGTCAGCGTTTGGGAGACGTCGCTGAAAGTGAAGGTCTTGTTTTAGCGGCCCCCCCTCTACATCTGTGTACAGATAACGGGGCCATGATTGCCTGGGCAGGAATCGAACATTTAAAATTAAATCAAATAAATAATCTAAATTTTTCTCCCAGACCTCGATGGCCGCTTGACCCAAATGCAGCCAAAGTCGTTGGGGCTGGTGCAAAAGCTTAAGGTCACCCTTGTATCCTCGGCTTTGACGGGGCATATATTGAAAGTATTTTTTTAGGAGCCGCATTGTGCAAAAAATTGGTATTCTTGGCGCAGGAGCCTGGGGAACGGCGCTGGCTATGGCAGCACACCGCGCGGGCCGGGACGTGGTCTTGCAGGCTTTTGAAGCCGAAGTGGCCGACTCCATCAATTCTAACCATATCAACGCTCAATTTTTACCCGGAATCTCGTTAGACCCGGCCATTCGCGCCACCACCAGTATCGCCGAAGCCGTGACCGCAGATGCGGTTATTTTGGTGGCGCCTGCGCAATTCATGCGGTCTGTCTGCGAAGCGGCAAAACCGAATTGGCAGACAGGAACCCCCGCAATCCTTTGCGCCAAGGGCATAGAGCAAGGCTCCTTTAAGCTTTTAAGCGAGGTTGTGTCAGAAGTTCTTGGTCCAGACGTTCCCATTGCCGTGCTGTCTGGCCCAACCTTTGCCATTGAAGTTGCGCGAGAATTGCCCACCGCCTTAACCATGGCCTGCACCGACGAAGAGCTCGGTCAACGTCTGGGAACGGCCCTCAGCAGTCTGTGCTTTCGCCCCTATTACAGCCCCGATGTGATCGGTGCGCAGTTGGGCGGAGCGGTCAAAAACGTACTCGCCATTGCTTGTGGCATCATAGAAGGTCGGGGCATGGGTGATAATGCGCGGGCGGCTTTGATCACCCGTGGCTTGGCAGAAATTGCGCGGCTAGGCGCCGTCTTACAGGCTGATGAGCACACCCTCATGGGACTTTCTGGGCTAGGCGATCTAACGCTCACGTGCAGTGCTCTGCAATCCCGTAATTTCTCTTTAGGCGTAGCCTTAGGCAAAGGTCAAACACTTGATGCTATTTTACATGAGCGCACGGCCGTTACAGAGGGTGTGTTTACCGCCGCAGCTGTTGTCGAGTTGGCCCGTCGCCACCAAGTGGATATGCCGATTTGTCAGGCCGTAGATGCCATCTTAAATTTGAATGCCGATTTGCAGTCTATTATTGATGGATTGCTGCGGCGCCCCCTTAATATTGAATAATTGAAAGATCTCTTATGCTGTTTGCCATTTTTTGTACCGACAAACCTAATTCATCCGAAATTCGCATGGCAAACCGCTCCTTGCACCTTGATTACCTTCAAGGCGCCATAGACCGCGTTGTGGTGGCTGGACCGACCCAAACTGACGATTTGTCTGGCATGAGTGGGAGTTTGCTGATTATGGAGTTTTCCGATAAATCCCAAGCCGAAGATTTTGCGGCTCATGATCCTTATGCGGTTGCGGGTCTTTTCGATACCGTCATCATTCGCCCCTGGAAGCAAGTTTTTCCGGACACATAAGGTGTTGAGTATGTTCAAATCAAAATGCTTAATTAAACTTGAGCAAATCCCAGACGGTGACAGTACGGGTTTGATTGCAAAAATTAAGGGGCAGAACACGGCGCTCATTGCGGTTCGTCAAGGTGAGAGCGTCTTTTTATACGTCAATACCTGCCCCCATATCGGTGCGCCTCTGGATTTTGAACCCGGTCGATTTTTAAATCTTGGAAAAGATCTTATTCAGTGTGCTTTGCACGGGGCTCTTTTTACCATTGATACCGGGAACTGCGTAGATGGACCCTGCAAAGGCAAACACCTGACCTCAGTCCCCTGTGTCATTAAAAAGGGCGGCGTCTATTTATCTTAAACGAATCTTGCAGCCGTCCTTATTTTCCTAAATACTCTATGTCATTCGATGCCCTTGAGCCGTAAAGGACTTTCTCCATGAGCGATGACCAAATTTTCCCCGTCCCAGATGCCACCGCCAAAGCGGCTTGGGTTGATGATGCAAAATACCAGGACCTATATCAACAGTCCGTTCAGGATCCTGAGGCTTTTTGGAGTGAACAGGGCCTGCGTCTTGATTGGATCAAGCCTTATACACAGGTCAAGGACGTCAATTATAATATTCCAGGCGTTTCCATAAAATGGTTCGCAGACGGGACTTTAAATGCATCTGTTAACTGTATTGACCGCCATTTACCCACACGCGCCCAACACACCGCCATCATTTGGGAAGGCGACGACCCAAATCATTCCAAGCACATCACCTACCAACAGCTTCATGATGAAGTGTGTAAATTTGCCAATGCGTTAAAGGCGCGCGGCGTTAAAAAGGGCAGTGTTGTTACGATTTACATGCCCATGATCGTTGAAGCTGCCTATGCCATGTTGGCTTGTGCGCGCATCGGCGCGATCCACTCCGTTGTTTTTGGCGGTTTTTCGCCAGATGCCTTGGCTGGGCGCATCACGGATTGCAACAGCCACGTTGTGATCACTTCTGATTTTGGCGTGCGCGGTGGCAAGCCCATTCCCTTAAAATCCAATACCGATGCAGCGGTGGCCCAATGTCCGTCCGTGGACACCGTATTTGTGGTGAAACACACCAGCGGCGACATTGCTTGGAATGATGAGGTCGATGTCTGGTACCACGAAGCCACGGCAGATGTGCCAACGACTTGTGAACCATTGGAAATGAACGCTGAAGACCCGATGTTTATTTTATATACTTCAGGATCAACAGGCCAACCCAAAGGTGTTCTGCACACGACGGGTGGATATATGGTGTACGCTGCCATGACCCATCAGTATGTTTTTGATTACCACGATGGCGATGTGTATTGGTGCACGGCTGATGTTGGATGGGTGACCGGACACAGCTATATTATTTATGGTCCTCTGGCCAATGGCGCCATTACCTTAATGTTCGAAGGCGTGCCTAATTATCCCGATACATCAAGGTTCTGGCAGGTCTGTGACAAGCATAACGTCAATATTTTTTACACCGCACCGACCGCGATCCGGGCGTTGATGCGTGATGGGGATGAACCCGTTAAAAAGACCTCCCGAAAATCGCTACGTCTTTTGGGTTCCGTTGGGGAACCCATCAACCCCGAAGCTTGGATGTGGTATTACAACGTGGTCGGCGAAGGGCGGTGCCCCATCGTCGATACTTGGTGGCAGACCGAAACCGGCGGCATTATGATCACTCCACTACCGGGGGCCACCGCGCTGAAACCCGGCTCAGCGACGCGACCTTTTTTTGGGGTCCAGCCTCAATTGGTCGATCCCGATGGAAAACCCATGGACGGCGCTTGCTCTGGTAATTTATGCATCACCGACAGCTGGCCCGGTCAAATGCGATCGGTTTATGGCGATCACGAACGGTTCGAACAAACTTATTTTTCCACGTATCCCGGCAAATACTTCACCGGAGACGGCTGTCGCCGGGACAAAGACGGTTATTATTGGATTACGGGACGGGTGGATGATGTCATCAATGTATCAGGTCACCGCATGGGTACAGCCGAAGTCGAAAGCGCCCTGGTTGCCCACGTTCATGTCGCAGAAGCCGCCGTTGTTGGCGCACCCCATCAGATTAAGGGCCAGGGGATCTATGCTTATGTTACGTTAAACGCCGGCGTTGAGCCAACAGACGCCCTTAAAACGGACTTGGTTAAGTGGGTCCGCAAAGAAATTGGGCCGATTGCCAGCCCAGACTGGCTGCAATTCGCCCCTGGCTTGCCCAAAACCAGATCTGGCAAAATCATGCGGCGCATTTTACGTAAAATTGGTGAGAATGATTTCGCCACCCTCGGAGATACATCAACCTTAGCCGACCCTAGTGTCGTCGACGATCTTATCCTGAATCGTCAAAACCGCTAAGTCTTTGTATATGCACCCGGACTTGAACGACTGTAATATAGGTTTAATTTAATATACTTATAGATGATCTGTTTGTCGACCGTTTCTTGGTGTAACTATGGACAAACCCTAACGTCTAAACACCTCGCTTCCAGCATAATGGCGCCTGAAAGGCTAGACCTCGACCCCTTCATCAAGCTCCGTTTTTTGACGTCAGCATCATTCTTGATTGGTCTTCATATAAGATAAAAAGAAAATTCTTATCTATTTTGGCGTGCCTGCGTACGTAGATGATCTGTTTCGCCCTCAAAAACTCGTTTAAGGAGTGCAAGGATTATCAGTCATGCGAGAAGTGATCATTTTTGATCTTTTGGGCTTTTATCATTTTTTTGAAAATTTTATAAAATATCTTGTTTCGCCTATTCAATGAATTTTGATTTAATCGTGCACTGTTCTATATTTTGGTCCCTAATGGTTTCCATTTGAAACTCAAATTCACAGCTTTTATTCTCTACATTTTTCACAATTAGGGTTATTTGAGATTGGTAATGAATGGTAATTAACTTTTTAAATCAATCCATTAAATTATTTACCATCACAACCTCTGAGGTTTATCTCAAGACCTTTCTTAAATTTTATTATCTCCACTAAGGTTGATGTAAAAGCGTAATGAGGTTGCTCTTCCGTCTTTACAGCAGATCCATGACCTGTGAATACGAGATGTTCGAAGCTCAGCTTTCGGTGTTCCTGGTCCTTCGGTCATGGTATAGGGGTGTTTTAATTGTAACTTCAATCGGAGCCGCCATGCCCCGCGCTGCTGCCTATGACCTTCTCCAGGCCGTTCTTGTTCAGAAAAAGCTTCTGGATGAAGCCATGGATAAAACACCATCTTTCAGCCGTTTGTCGGATCGCGATCGCGGGTTGGCAGCGCTCATCACCCGCACGACGCTCCGTCACCTTGGTGAAATTGACGCTGTTTTAAATACCTACCTTGATAAATCCCTCGGCAAACGGGGCAGCGGGGCGCTGAATATCATGCGCGTTGGCCTTACGCAGTTGTTATTTTTGGACATGGCCGAACATGCAGCGGTTAGCACGGCGGTTGATTTATGTACGGGCGGCAGTCTTGCCCCTTACCGCAAGCTCACCAACGCAATTTTGCGGCGCACCCAACGGGAGGGCAAGGCCTTGCTGGCAAGCTTTGATGCCGCCGCCCTCAACACTTCGCCGTGGCTTTGGCAAAGTTGGATTGAGGCTTATGGAGAAGACACCGCGCGCGCCATTGCAGCCCAACATCTAGGTGAGCCACCCATCGACATCACCTGCCAGAATGACCCTGCGGGTTGGGCAGAAAAGCTAGATGCCGACCTCATGCCAACCGGAACCCTGCGGTTGAGGCAAAAAGCCAGCATCGTAAGCTTACCCGGATTTGACGAAGGGGCCTGGTGGGTTCAAGATGCCGCCGCTGCCTTGCCCGCCCGCTTGCTTGGCAATGTATCGGACATGGACGTCATCGATTTGTGCGCCGCCCCCGGTGGGAAAACCATGGAATTGGCCGCTGCTGGCGCTCGAGTGATCGCCGTTGATCGTTCTGAAAAACGCCTGCTCAGGGTGCAACAAAATTTAGAGCGCACCAATCTAACCGCTAAAATCATCACCGCAGATGCCGAAACCTGGCGTCCCGATCATTTGGCCGATGCAGTGTTGTTAGATGCGCCGTGTTCGGCCACCGGAACCGCCCGTCGTCATCCTGATGTTTTGCACCTTAAATCACCAGCCGATGTCATGAAACTGGCCAATTTGCAATCCCGCTTGCTCACAGCAGCCATTGATATGGTTCGCCCAGGTGGATTAATCGTGTTTTGCACCTGTTCCTTACAGCCCGAAGAAGGCGTTCAGCAAATTGATGCCTTATTGGCCAGTGATGCGCCTGTTGTTTTGGACCCCATCAAGCCTGCCGAAGCTGGCACGCTAACGTCCATAGTAACGCCTGAAGGCTACTTGCGAACCTTACCCTGTCATTTGGCTGAGCAAGGCGGTATGGATGGCTTTTTTGCGGCACGTTTAAGACGAACCTAAACATCTCCTGTGACGGCTGTCCTTGTTTTCCCTAAATTATCCTGATACCCATTTCATCATGACCCATTTGCATTCGTCGCACGCCCAGTCACCAACACGAGCTATCCCACACGGTGGATTTAAGGCGACCGCGCTGTATCGCATATTGTTAACGGGTCCCGCTCCAAAAGGTCCGCGTTTTTCCATACCCGAACTGTGGCCCGGTGATCCTCAACGAGGGCGGGAAATTTTAGAAGGGGCTTTTAGTTTTCAATCAGAAACACATGTTTTGACAGCTGCTGATGATCCTCCCGCCCACGCCTCAAGCGCCTGGCAAGCCTGGTTTCATGCTTTTGGTTGGCTTACAGATCTCCAAGCCCTTCAGGGCACCGACAATGGTGAAAAGGCAGCATGTTTTGCGCGCCAAGCCGTAACCGCATGGAGCCTTGCCAACCACAAATGGACCTATCCAGGCTGGACAGCCGTGGTTACGGCAGACCGCATTGTTAATTGTATCACCGCTTGGAATTTTTTGATCACCGAAGCACCTGCGGAAGGCTTCGAAAAACGGCTGCGCCAAATGGCAGGGCGCGATATCCGACACTTGAACAGATCTGCGCCCGGTCCGGACCAAGGCTTTATCCGCTTGCACGCCATTAAAGGTCAAGTGTATGCCGCCTTTGCTCTTTTGGGAGGCGAGCGCACTCAACAATCTGTCTTGTTACGTCTGGAAAATGATATCAAGGCTCAAGTCTTGCCCGATGGCGGTCATGTTGAACGCAATCCCGAATGTTTAGCAAAGGTTCTTCATGATCTTCTAGATTTGCGCAGCTTGTGCTGCGTCGCCATGGGCCAAGTTCCTGATTTCATACAAAATGCTATTGACCGTTCCGCGCCAATGCTGCGGGCTTTGCGCCATTCCGACGGTGGGCTTGCCCTCTTTAATGGCGGCTTAGAAGGAAATGCTCAAGACCTGGATCGCTTGTTAGGTCTTACAGATCCAACGACAACACCACCGCTCAGCGCTCCATACACTGGATTTCAAAAGCTGAGCGCGGACTCAACCTCGATTTTGATGGATTGTGGCAAGCCCGGAGGTCCTGGGCTTAACCATCATGCAGGGACCCTTAGTTTTGAGATGTGTGTTGGAAAAAAACGCTTGATTGTCAATTGTGGAGCCCGCACCGGTCGATCTGATCCCTGGCGAACCGCCCTGGCCGCCACGGCTGCCCATTCGGTTTTGACCGTAAATGACACCTCCTCGGCGGCCTTTGCCTTGGATGGAAACTTGCGCCGTGGGCCGGAAAAGGTCACCTGCGAACGCCAAGACAATGAACATGGCACCTTGATCGAAGCCAGTCACGATGGCTATGTAAATACTTTTGGTCTGGTTCACCATCGATCTCTGTTTTTAGATCCAACCGGAGGCGATGTCCGTGGTGAAGACCGTTTGGTTGGCACGGGTGGTGAATATCTAACCATCCGTTTTCATTTACATCCAGATGTCCATGTTTCTTTGTTGGGAGGTGGCACTTCGGCTTTGTTGAGACTTGACAATAAAAGGAAGGAAACCTGGAGGCTGCGGATATCTACGGGAGCCATTAGCCTCGAAGAGAGTGCCTATTTAGGCCACAATGGAGAGCATCGTCGCACCGAACAAATTGTCATTTCGCACCCGTTGTCTGGGAATGGTGCGCTTCTGAAATGGTCATTGAGTCGAGAAGGTACGTTAACGAAATGAAAAAACTCAGTGTCGTAATCCCTTGTTTTAATGAAGCAAAAACACTCTCACACGTCGTTCACAAAGTGGCGGCCGCAAAAACATGTGGTTTGGTCATGGAAATTGTCATTGTTGATGATTGCTCCTCGGATGAATCGTTGACGATCGCCGATGGCCTCGCCGCCTCTGACCCGCGCATTCAGGTTTTTCATCATCCGATTAACAAGGGCAAGGGAGCCGCGCTACGCACGGGTTTTGCGGCAGCCACAGGCGAGCTGGTGATCGTGCAAGATGCTGATCTTGAATATGATCCTGATGATTTCGAAAAATTACTTGAGCCTATTTTGACCGGCACCGCTGATATCGTGTATGGTTCTCGTTTTTTGGATCGAGGCGCCACCGAAGCCCATTTCCTCATTCATGGACTGGCCAATCGTTTCCTTACCGGATTGTCCAATTTATTAACCGGGTTAAAGCTCACCGATATGGAAACCTGTTATAAGCTGATCCCTAAAACTTTGTTGGACCAAGTGACCATCACGGAAAACCGATTTGGAATTGAACCTGAGGTAACCGCCAAACTTGCCCACCTGTCGCCAAAGCCCCGTTTTTTAGACGTGGCCGTCTCTTACACCAACCGCTCATATGAAGACGGAAAAAAAATCGGTTGGAAGGACGGACTCAGTGCCATTCGCTGTATTTTTAAGTTTAATTTATTGCGTTAATTTAGGCGGTAGGCTTTGAGCCTATAAAAACCCTGTATATTCAAATCACTTGCCGTGCAAGGCCATAACAGCCGAGAAGGCCCCACTACTTCATGCCAAACGTCCAATACCCACAAATATATAAGCCATCGTCCGCCCTTTTCCGCACCAAAACGGCAAGCATCGTACTTTTATTGCTTTGTTCAAAAGAGGGTTATGCTAGGCTCCACATTGAATCGTTTGAATATGTTTGACCCTAGGTACCCCGCATGACCTTGTTGCCCAAAAGTCTGTTACCCAACCCCCGGGCTGCCATAGCGTTTAGCCATGACGTGATCATGGTGGCGCTGTCTTTTGGGGTCTCGTTGGGGCTACGTTTGGGCTTTAGCTTAGACCCCTTTCACAGCCAGGCCTTGTTGCCCGGCGCCGCTCTGTTCACCCTCATCGCCATGGTCGTTTTTTTGGGTATGCGCCTCTACCGTGGCATTTGGCGCTATGCCTCAATGAATGATTTGGTGGCGTTGGCGAAGGCGGTCACCATATTGGTTCTGGTTTTTGCTCTGTTTGCACTGATCTTGTGGCGCATTGAAGGCTTGCCACGCTCAGTTCCATTTATCAATTGGTTTGTCTTGATGGCCATGTTGGGCGGTCCGCGCTTTGCCTATCGTTTGTATCGGGATCGAATTCGGGACACCTCCAAGACCTCTAAGGTCCCTGTTTTGTTGGTAGGCGCTGGCGATGAAGCCGAGTTGTTTATCCGCGCCACCCTACGCTCACAAACCGCCACCTATCGACCCATTGGGATCGTTGCAGAAAACCGCAGCCGCGTCGGGCGGGTTTTGCATGGTGTCGGGGTTTTGGGCACCTTGGATGAAATTGAGGCCATAGTTGCCAATCTGAAAGGTAAGGATCGGCCGCAACGCTTGGTCCTGACCAAAGATGCTTTCAAGGGTGCCGAAGTTCGTGATCTCTTACAAACAGCAGAGCGCCTTGGTATGAGCTTGGCGCGCATGCCAAGGGTTCACGATTTGGAATCCGGTGCTGTTGACGAGGTGCGCATTCGCCCCATCGCCATCGAAGATCTTCTGGGTCGTCCTCAACAACCGCTAGATCGCGCTGCCATGGAGGCGTTGATCAAAGGCAAACGGGTTTTGATCACCGGGGCGGGCGGGTCCATCGGTGCCGAATTGGTACGTCAAGTGGCGAGCATTGGCCCAGCAGAATTGGTGTTGGTTGAAAACTCGGAATTTGCCCTCTATCAAATCGACCGTGAAATGATTGAACACGCCCCAAACGTGACCCGCCATGCGGTGATTGCCAATGTTCGCGATCGTTCGCGCATTGATCAAGTGTTTGCCCACTATAAACCCGAATTGGTGTTCCACGCCGCAGCGCTTAAACATGTGCCGCTGGTCGAAGCCAATCCGTTTGAAGGCATTCTCACCAATGTTTTGGGGACCCGCAACATTGCCGATGCGTGTGAGGCGGCCGGGGTCAACGTTATGGTCATGATCTCAACCGACAAGGCCGTCAATCCCACCAACATTATGGGCACCACCAAGCGCTTAGCCGAGACTTATGTGCAAGCCCTTGATCTGCGTCGGGGGGACAAAGACGGCACCCGCTTCGTCACCGTACGCTTTGGCAACGTGTTGGGTTCAACCGGGTCCGTGGTGCCCTTGTTTCAGCGCCAATTGAATGCAGGCGGGCCTTTGACCGTCACCCATCCCGATATGACGCGCTATTTTATGACCATCCGCGAAGCCGTGGAATTGGTCTTGCAAGCCTCAAGTTTGGGAGCTTCGCATCATGAACACGATGGCAAAATCTTTGTCCTTGATATGGGGGAACCCATCAAAATCGTCGAATTGGCCCGACAAATGATCCACTTGGCGGATTTAAAACCGGGCGTGAATATCGATATTCAGTTCACCGGCATACGCCCCGGTGAAAAACTATTTGAAGAGATTTTTCATGGCTCTGAACCCCCTATGCCGACCCAATCCCCAGGCATTTTGCTGGCCTCGCCTCGCACCCAAGACGTTGCTAAAGTCGCGGGCATTTTTGACCACCTTTTCGACGCCGCCGAACGCGAAGACTTCGATCAAATGATGCTCGGCATTCAGGCCCTGGTGCCTGAATACGCCCCACCCGAAAATGAAGTCGGCGCTTAAAAATTCCGAAGCTTAAGGGTGGTTTTGTGAGCTGTGTCCTGGTATATCGCACCTAACCGTTCATTCACGCTCCTGATAAGGAAAAGTTTTAATGTCAGAACCCATCCGCCGCGCTTTGTTGTCCGTCTCCGATAAAACAGGCATCGTTGAATTTGGCCGTTTTTTAGCCGATCAAGGGGTTGAGCTGTTATCAACCGGCGGCACTGCAAAAATGCTTGCCGAAGCGGGCGTGCCGGTCAAGGAAGTCTCTGAACATACGGGCTTTCCAGAAATCATGGATGGCCGCGTGAAAACCTTGCAGCCGTCTATTCACGGTGGCCTGTTGGCGGTGCGCAACAATTCAGAACACCAAAAAGCAATGACAGATCACAACATTGCCGCCATTGATTTGCTGTGCGTCAACCTCTATCCGTTTGAAGAAACCCTGGCCGGCGGCGCTTCCTATGACGATTGCGTGGAAAACATCGACATCGGTGGTCCGGCAATGATTCGCGCCGCCGCCAAAAATCATGGCGACGTGACGGTGGTGGTAGAACCCGAAGACTATCAGCGCGTAATGGAAGAAATGTCGGCCAATTCTGGCACGACGCTTCTTGAAACCCGCAAATTTTTGGCACAGCGCGCCTATGCCCGCACAGCGGCCTATGACGCCGCGATTTCGACTTGGTTTGCCGATGAAACCGATCAAATGTGGCCCAAACGCCTGTCGTTTGCGGGTGAGATGAAGCAAACCATGCGGTACGGCGAAAACCCCCACCAAGCCGCGGCTTTTTACGTCAATGGCGACAGCCGTCCAGGGGTCGCCAATGCCGTCCAATTACAAGGCAAAGAACTGAGCTATAACAATCTCAACGACACCGATGCGGCCTATGAATTGGTGGCGGAATTTGAAAGCACCGCGTGCGCCATCATCAAACACGCCAACCCGTGTGGCGTAGCCGTTGGTGACAGCTTGGTTGAGGCTTACAAGCGCGCCTATTCATGCGATCAAGAAAGCGCCTTCGGCGGCATTGTCGCCTTGAACCGTCCGCTGGACCTGGTCACCGCCACCGAAATCATCAAGGTTTTCACCGAAGTGATCATTGCCCCCAGCGTTAATGATGATGCTTTAAAGCTGTTATCTTCGAAGAAAAACGTCCGTGTACTGACCACTGGATCCTTGCCCGATCCAAGTGCCAGTGGGCGCACCGTGAAGATGTTGGCCGGAGGCTTGCTGGTACAAGGCCGCGATAATGATTTGGTTTCTGATTTAAAGGTCGTCACCACCAAAGCCCCAACCGATGCCCAAATGGCGGATATGAAATTCGCCTATACGGTTGCCAAACACGTCAAATCCAACGCCATTGTTTATGTCAAGGATGGCATGTCCGTGGGCATTGGTGCCGGACAAATGAGCCGCGTCAATTCGTGCCGCATTGCCGCTTTTCGAGCAGAACAGGCCGCTAAGGCTTCGGGCGTTGATCACAGCTGGGCCATTGGCTCGGTGGTGGCGTCCGACGCGTTCTTCCCGTTCTCTGATGGCTTGTTAGAAGCGGTCGAAGCCGGGGCCACCGCCGTCATCCAACCGGGTGGATCAATCCGCGATGACGAAGTGATCGAAGCCGCCAACAAAGCCGGAGTCGCTATGGTCTTTACCGGAATGCGTCACTTTAGACACTAGAGGGACCTCATGGCTGTTGTGCGTACGATTGCCTTAACTCTAATCATAGGCTTTACCCTGGTGCCAACCGCCCAGGCCGACCCATTGTTGGTGGATGGCGTGCCATTGGAGCAGGCCCTTAACCTTCCCAAAGACACGGGCGGGGAACGCCTAAACCTAATCGGGTCTATTTATATCGGTGACTTGCCCAAGGGCGCAAAAAAATACGACTTATATAGGTGACTTGCCCAAGGGCGCAAAAAAATACGACCTTCGAGCCCCATTCGGACGGTTAGATCGCGGAGAAATCGGCACCTATCTCGCCGCCTTGATATCGGGCAAACCAGTCTCTGGAATCGCCACCTTCCAACAAGCTTTGTTGCTGATGAATTACGCGGCCTCTGGTGGCGGTCAGGACGGCAAGATTGCCTCAGAAATAAAGACCGTCTACCGAGCCGTCCGAGAAGCCGTCAAAAGAGATGGCCGTCGCAAACTTTGGTTTTAGGGCCGCTGACCATACACTGAGTGGGCGGCGGCAAACACCTGTTCGCCTTTTTGCCAACGGCGTTCAGCCTCTGGGTCCTTCAGCGCTATGGCTATGGCAGGCCCTAGATTGAGCAACTCAGCCTCGCGTCCTGCGGCGGCAATTCCCTGCTGTAAAGCTTCCAGTGTCAAAAAGGCCGCCCGCTCTTGAGGACCGTAGTTTTCGATGATGGCCTGATGGCGATTTTGCTGGCGCGCCCGCTTGCAGTCTGATGCATCATACGCATTGGCACTGCGACATACGAGGCCGCGCACAGGATAAACTGAACACGCCCCATCTATAAGCAAGGGACAGGCCGTTAAGATCCAAAAGGTGCGATCCGGGTTCAGCTTGGAAGCGGGTATTTGCGCAAGTGATTTGATCTTTTCAGCCGTAAAATGAAGCCTTATATAATCTGCAATGCGAAAAATTTCGATGGCGGTGACGGTGACTTCAGGTTGATGGCAACAGTCCGCACAGCCTTTGTCACACGCCAGCGGGTGGGCGGGGGGTTGCTCGGCCTTTGCTTGGTGCAACAGGCCGTCAAAGGCTTCGATTGCCGCCTCACCCAGCGCCGTCAGTTCATCTGTATCCGTCATGACGGAAGTTTAAGCGCAAACACACGATCACCCCAACACAAACATTTTCTCGCGCCGAAACCAGCGCGCGGCGAGAAGGAAAATAAGGCTTGCTGCAGCCAGGGTACTCAACGAAGCAATCGCGACTTGGCGAGGATCTAAAGTTTGCTCGGCCACCAACTGACCGATCAAAAGCATTTGCCCAAACACCGGAACGGCCACGGTTAGGTCCGTTGGATTCACGGGCTGGAACACCAACACCATGCCCGGCAAGGCGGGCACCAACGGCAACAGGCCCAAATAGATCTGCGCTTCTTTCATCGATTTGGTGATCACCGCGATGGACATTTGTAACGCCACGGCAATCGTCATAAGTGGCAAAGAGATTACGATGATCGCGACAAACACCCACCAACTCGGCGGCTGGGTAAGCTGCTCCGCACTGCCTGCTGCCAGCCCCATAAAGCCGCGAAAGGCGCTGACGTTGACGAGAGTGGTCACGGCGGTAAACGCCAAAGCCGCCCCCGACTTTGCCAACAACAACACCCACCGTTCCACAGGGGCCAACAGCAGCGGTTCCAACGCCCCGCGTTCACGTTCACCCACCGTGCTATCAATGGCCAAGTGCACACCACCCAAAAAGATCATAAAAATAATCAGTGGCGGCATCATGTTGTAAAAAAACACCGCAATATTGGCATCGCGTGCAACGTTGATCTTGTGCATTTTTATCGACGAAGCGTAATCGCCAGGCAATCCCGCCGCCAAAGCACGTGCCCTGGCTATGTTTTCGTTATAAATGGCAATCACTTCGGCCAGGCGGGCGGTGGCGCGTAGGTTATCGGCGCGGCCTAAATTGGTAATCACGTCGACCGTAAAATTATCCAGACCTTTAGCTTCAGCCGGAACCACCAAAACCACGGGCAAGCGCCCTTCTCGGACCTCTCCATTGCGCTCTTCTTCGGTCCCGGGGGCTGGAATAATTTGAATGTTGTGCGCCAACAAATGGGCCGCCAAAGCGGGTGCGTTTTCCAACCCCACCGCTGGCACTTCTAAAGGCCGTTCGCGGTAATTTGTATTCAACGTTTGACCGGCCATGTACAGGCCCGACGCCACCAACAACGGCCCCAGTAAGGGATAGATCAAAGCCAAGGTCAGCGAACGTCGATCCCGCGCGTGATCCCTAATTTCCTTGGCAAACACGATCCACAATCGCCGCAAACACCCGGTCATGCTGCGGCTCCTTGCAAGGCTCCGGCTTTCATCAGCAAACGAACAAAAACCTCCTCTAAATCTTGGGCATCTGCTTGATCACGCAATTCGTCGGGAGTCCCCTGAGCAATCAAGCGGCCCGCCGCCGCAATCACCAAACGGTCACACAGCACCGAAACCTCACTCATAATGTGGCTGGATATGAGAATACAGTGCCCTTCGTTCTTCATTTCAACAATGAGGTCCCGCACGGCGCGCGAGCTCATCACATCCAAGCCATTGGTGGGTTCGTCTAAGATCAAATTATGGGGACGATGCACCAGCGCCCGGCCCAGTGCCACTTTGAGTTCTTGGCCCCGCGAAAAACCCTTGGCCCGACGGTCGGCAAAATCTTGCATCCCAAGACGTTCGATAAGCTCATCTATATCCGCCTCAAGTTCAGCGCCTGAGCTGCCGTGCAATTCACCAAAATAACGGATATGTTCGCGCGCAGTCAGGCGTGGATACAAACCCCGAACATCGGGTAGAACGCCTAAATTACGTTGCGCCGCCATACGGTCTTGGGCCACGTCAACGCCATCCACCCAAGCCGATCCACTGTCGGCCACCATCAACCCATAGACAATGCGAAACGCCGTGGTCTTGCCCGCACCATTGGGGCCGATCAATCCCGTCACGTCCCCGTCTTTGGCTTGAAATCCTAACCCGTCCAGCGCTTGAACCGTACCAAACCGTTTCACAAGGTCCTTAATTTCGATCATGCTTTAGGGGCACCTATTCGTACATTCATCACTCAAAGACTTTAACGCCCGACTGGCCACGGCCACCATGGAAATATCACTGATGTCATTTGCCCATAATTCTGTGAGCAACTGGTCGGTGCGATCAATAGCGTCTTGATTGTTTGTCACCCATTGCGCCATCGCTTTGACTAAATCTTTTGGACCCGCAGCCAAGTCCAAAACAATCCCTGCCAATTGCCTTTGATGGCCGAACAATTCTTCAACCAAGCCGGATATTGCCAATTTTTGCCAATGGCTTTCGCTGTTAAGGGCTTCGCATTGGATTCGCAATTGGCCCAAACGAAACCTTAACCCCATGGCATAATACAATTTTGCAACATCACAAACATTGAGCTTACGTTGTTCTGCCAACACCACCAAGTCCAAGCCAGACGCTAAATTGATCAGGCCCGCCACCGCATACGCTAATGCTTTGGGCACGCCGTCGTTGATGTAAATTTTGGCCCGCTCGGCGATTTCATCTTGATAGGTATTGGGCACAACGGCATTTAAGCCGGATGCTAAATTACCGATCCCGCCTTTAAAGCGCTGCACGGTTTTTTGCATGTTGAGGGGCTTATCTGCGTTGCGCAATACCCACACTGTGCCGCTTTCTAGCAGCTTGTGGATGGCTTGCAGCATGGCGATTTGAGCGCGCGGCGGCACCTTGTTATCTAAGGCTTCGATGTCGGCCCACAACGCCCGAACGCCGAACGATTCCCGAGCGACAATATAAGCCCGGGCAATTTCAGACGATGTCATTCCGGTTTTTTCTGCAATTTGTGTCACAAAGGTCCCACCGACCCGGTTGATCATCGAGTTGGTGACCCGGGTCGCAACGATTTCTCGGCGCAGGCGGTGCTTGGAAATTCCGGCTAAGTATTTTTTATGTAAGGGAGTCGGAAAATAGCGCGTTAAATCCTCGATCAACAGCGCATCATCGGGCAAATCACTTTGCAACAATTCATCAAACAGCCATAGCTTTGAATACGACAACAACACCGCAATTTCGGGACGGGTGAGACCCTGACCACAGGCTATGCGTTCCCCGAACACCTCATCATTAGGCAAAAATTCGACCTTGCGGTTAAGGCGCTTGGTTTTTTCCAACATCCGCATCAACCGCATTTGATTGTCGGCCAGGGCGGTCCCGCTTGCTTGAATCACGGAAATGGCTTGGGTTTGTTCATAGTTGTCCCACAACACCAATGCACCGACTTCATCCGTCATGCTCGCCAACAAGGTGTTGCGCGCTTTTTCGGTCAGATTTTTTTGCTGCACTTCAACGTCCAACAAGATCTTGATATTGACCTCATGGTCCGAACAATCGACGCCGGCTGAATTATCGACGGAATCCGTATTGAGCCGTCCACCCGCCAAAGCGTATTCAATGCGGGCGCGCTGGGTCATGCCTAAGTTGGCCCCTTCTCCCAATACCTTTGCCCGCAATTCGGCTCCGTCAACACGCACCACATCATTGCCACGATCTCCAGCGTCCAAATGGCTTTCCGAAACACTTTTAACATAGGTGCCAATGCCGCCGAACCACAACAGATCGACCTCCATTTTCAAGATCGCTTTGATCAAGTCGGTGGGGGTCATTTTGTCGGCAAAAACGCCCAGCAGGGTTTTCATTTCTGGGCTAAGTTTGATCCATTTTGCGCTGCGGGCAAATACTCCGCCGCCTTTCGAAATCAATTTGGCATTGAAATCTGACCAACTGGAACGTGGTAAATCGAACAGGCGCTGGCGCTCACCGTGAGTTTTCAGCGCATTGGGTTTGGGGTCCAAAAAGATGTGCATGTGATTAAAGGCCGCGACCAAGTTGATGTGCTTGCTCAACAACATGCCATTGCCAAACACATCGCCGGACATATCGCCAACGCCGACCACGGTAAAGTCTTGGCTTTGTGTGTCCACACCAATTTCTCGGAAATGGCGCTTTACCGATTCCCACGCACCCTTAGCCGTGATGCCCATTTTTTTGTGGTCATAACCAACACTGCCACCCGAGGCAAAAGCATCGCCCAACCAAAATCCATATTCATGGGATACCGAATTGGCAATGTCTGAGAACGTGGCTGTGCCCTTATCGGCAGCCACCACAAGATAAGGATCGTCTTGGTCCAGTCGCACCACGTCTTGAGGCGGTATAATGCGCCCTTTGGCATCTAAATTATCCGTCAAATCCAACAGACCCCGAATGAAGGTTTTGTAGCAATCAATCCCCGCATTGAGGAAGCCCTCGCGCCCGGCTTCTGGTGGCGGTGGGTTTTTCATCACAAAACCACCTTTAGAGCCAACCGGCACAATCACGGCATTTTTAACTTGCTGCGCTTTAACCAAACCCAACACTTCGGTGCGGAAATCTTCGCGGCGATCCGACCAACGCAAGCCTCCGCGTGCCACATTGCCAAACCGCAAATGCACGCCTTCGACTTCTGCCGAATAGACAAAAATTTCATATTTTGGACGGGGCAACGGCAGCTCGGCCACCTCTTGACTGGACAATTTAAACGAAATCCAGGCCTTTGGATGGCCATCGACATCCGTTTGGAAAAAGTTGGTGCGCAACGTCACATCAACCAAATTCACATAGCGGCGCAAAATTCGATCTTCGTCGGCACTGCTGACATTTTCCAACATGGCATCAATCGATTTGCGCAGGCGCACAGCCTTACGAGCCGCCTTTTGTTGCGCCGCGTCGTTGGCGCAAGGCTCGAAGCGTGCCAAAAACAAATCGACAATGGTCCGCGTCACTTCCCCATTTTCGCGCAGGGTCAAAGACATGTACTCTTCGGAAAAGGTAATCCCGGTTTGCCGCAAATATTTGGTGTAGGCCCGTAAAATCGCCACTTCCCGCCATGCCAATTTGGCCACCAAGATCAGTGCATTCAAGGAATCGCTTTCCATGTCACCAGCACAAATATGATCAAAAGCCTGATGAAAGTGGTGACGGATATCAGGGGCCGTCCCAACCAGAGCGGCACGTGGTTCAAGGCCAAAGTCATGAATAACGATTTTATAGTCCGATCCTTTCGGGCGCACCCGATAGGGAATTTCTTCGATCACCCGCAAGCCTAAATGTTCCAGCATGGGCAAAATATCGGAGAGCGCTGCGGGTTGGCGCGGATGGTAAATTTTAAACCGCATCGGCGGCCCCTCAGGGGCATTTTGTTCGTATAAATTTAAACCCAGACGACCATAGACATAGGTCGGTTCAATACGGTCTATATCATCGAGCGTTTGCGCCGCGTTATAATGATCTTCATAGCCATGCTCAAAAGCATTTTGATAGGCGTCTAGCAGCCGCATGCCTTCCATTTCGCCATGCGTCGCCGTCAGAGCAACCCGCAACTGATCGGTCCAGGATTTCGCCAGATCGGCAAGTTTGGCTTCGACCTTTTTAGGGTCATATTTTGGAATGTTTCCGGGCTGGGTTTTAATTACCAAATGCAGCCGCGCCAAGGCCTCATCGCCCAATTTTGCATAATGGGACACCACGGTACCGTCAAAAGCTTCGGCCAACGCATTTTGAATTTTTAACCGCAAATCCGTGGTGTAGCGGTCTTTGGGCAAGTAAATCAGACAACTCATAAAGCGTTCAAAGTCATCTTTGCGGATAAACAGCGCCACCCTTTGGCGATCTTGCAAACGTAAAATACCCAAACTGGTCTCTAACAATTGCTGGTCAGATGACTGAAACAATTCATCGCGCGGAAATGTTTCCAAAATGTTCAGCAACGTTTTACCGTCATGGCTGCCTGACGAAAGCCCCGCGCTATCAAAGGCGGTCAACACCTTACGCCGCAAAAGGGGAATATCACGAACGCTGCGTCGATATGCCCCGGCCGTAAACAGCCCAAAATAAACCCTTTGACCAACAACCTTGCCGGATGCATCTAAATGTTTAATGCCTATGGAATCCATATACACCGGACGATGGACGCGTGATTTGATGTCTGATTTTGTCACCATTAACAAATTAGACTTGGTCATAAACGCGCGCACCACAGGCGGCATTTTTGCCATATCACGCATACCTTGAAAGGCGACACGCTCGGGATCACTAAACACGCCTAATCCACTATCTATGCGAACCTTAGCCGTAGCCGTGGCTCCAGAACCGATAAACTCATATTCTCGATACCCCAAAAACGTAAAGTGATCGTCGTGAAGCCAACGCAGAAAGTCGCGCACTTCACTGACATCTTCCAGAGGCACATTCGCAGTTGAGATTTCAAGGTCTTCGATCAATTGCGCGAGATTATCGCGCATGGTGCGCCAATCGCGCACCGCAACTCGGATATCGTCTAAGACGTCCAACAAGCCAAGCCGAATATTTTCATGAGAAGATTCGGTCTGCTCATCAATTTGCATATGAATGAAACTTTCGCCGTGAAGATCCGTATCCGAGCCCAAAGCTCCGGGTTCTGAAATGGCAGATAGTTTTCCGGTTTTCGTCCGATTCACCCGCACAATAGGATGAATCGCCATATGGACCCCAAGCCCTAGGCGATTAATTTCTGCGGTTATACTATCGACCAAAAACGGCGTGTCTTCCGTAACCACTTCAACCACGGTGTGACCAATGGCCCAACCTTCTTTTTTATCACTGGGGTTAAAAACGTTCACCACAGGCGAAGTGTTTTTACGTGTCGACCCTGTTTTCAAATGGTGTAGAGCTAATTTGGCGAGCCGTTCGGGTTCAATATTTTCCAACTCTTCAAGCACGAGGTGCGCACAATAGTGGTGCACGAACTGTGTTGCAAAAGGTTGCAGCGCTTTGCTCGCGTGCTTTTCAGCATTTTTGGTTATAAGTGAAAGGATGCGTGTACGTGCGGCTTGGTCGGAAGATATTGATTGTTTGGTCGTCGCCATATCGTAATTTCCTCGTTCATACCGTGCTAGGCGGTCTTCACCACCGCCGTTTTGTAACGAAGACCCCCCCAAAAAATGGAGCCCGTTATGCTTATATATAAATACGGTACGGCAACTTTCGAGGATAATCTATGATATTGTGCAGACACAAAAAAACCGGGCCGAAGCCCAGTTGTTTTGGAATGTCTTTTTTTGGTTCTCTCTGGGGTAACGTGAGAGAAAGATGGAGCGGGCGATGAGATTCGAACTCACGACCCCAACCTTGGCAAGGTTGTGCTCTACCCCTGAGCTACGCCCGCATAACCATCTTGGTGAAGCGGGGCGATCATACCCAGCCACCCTTGCTTTGCAAGCTCTCTTTTCACTTTTTTTTTTGGCGCCTATATTTACCAAAATAAGGACTTTTCATGACCGATAGAGACGCAGCCCGTTTGATCTCTCCAGCTCAGCTTTTGGCGGGCTTAGATGACTTAGGTATTGATGCGATAACCCACAGCCATGCCCCCCTTATGACCGTTCTTGACAGCCAAAAACTGCGTGGAAATATTCCCGGATTGCACGCTAAAAATCTTTTTCTCAAAGACAAAAAGCAGCAGCTGTGGCTTGTTGTCTGTGAGGAAAGTCGCGCCGTTGATTTAAAACAACTGCGAAAACGCATCGGTGCGGCTGGTCTTTCTTTTGGCCGTGCCGAACTTTTGTATGAAACCCTGGGGGTAAATCCTGGCTCGGTCACTCCATTTTCAATTATCAATGACCCGGTTCAACGGGTGCGTGTTGTGTTAGATATCGACCTGAGTGAAGCTGAAGCTGTCAATTTTCATCCGCTTACAAATACCCAGACCACGACGCTGAGTGGTTCAGGTTTGTTGCTTTTTTTACGAGTCCATCATCATGAACCCGTGCTCTTAGATTTTTCGAATTCTCCGTCTTAGGCCTTGCGGAAAAGTCACTTACGCGCCATTTATGGTAAGACTTGAATCAGAATCCGGGCAATTTCATGAGCAACCTTATTATAGATCCCAATCAACCTGAGGGCGCTTCCTCAAATAACCTGTCCCCTGTTGCGGCGGCCGATTTGGTTAAAGAGGGCGATACCCCTAATTTTACCGCTGATGTGATCGATGCTTCTATGGAGCAACCGGTTATCGTGTTGTTTTGGGTCCCTGACAGCGAACCTTGCCAAATCATGGCTGCCACACTCTCAAAGCTGGTCGTGCGCGCCGGGGGACTTGTCAAGCTGGTCAAGCTTAACGTCAATGACAATCAGGCCATCGCCCAACAATTGAAAGTACAATCCGTACCCACGGTGTTTGTTTTTCAAGGCGGCCGCCCTGTGGATGCATTTGCTGGCGCCCAAAGTGAGACTCAGCTGGAAAGCTTTATGACCAAGTTGATTGGGGATGCCAAGCCCCCCATCGAAGCCGCCATGGATCAAGCGTTAGAGCTTTTGAACACAAACCAAGGGGCTGAGGCCGAAGCCATTTTTACGGCCATATTGTCGCAAGACTCTGGCTATATTCCAGCGATTTCAGGACTGATTAGAGCGATTGTGGTTATGGGTGAGTTCGAGCGAGCTGACGAAATTTTAAACGGTCTAGATGCGAAAACCCGTGCCAACGTCACCATTTGTCAGGCCGTTTCTGCGCTGGAATTGGCCCGTCAAAGTGCTTGTGTAGATACCTCGGCTTTAACTGACTTAGAACAACAAGTCCACGCGGACCCTAAAAATTTCGACGCGCGTTTTGCGCTCGCTCAACTTTTATTCGCCAGCCACCGCACAGAAGAAGCAATTGATCAGCTGTTGGAAATTGTCCGATTGGATCGAGCCTGGAATGATGCGGCTGGGCGCAAGCAATTGATTAAAATTTTTGATGCCATTGGGCCTATGGATCCGATCACGATAGACGCCCGTAAGCGATTGTCGGCGATTTTGTTTTCTTAGCCTTTTTCCGTTACCCATCCCTTTGTAACCTTTGTCTGGATTTGATATTTTATGACCAGTGTCCGCGCCCCAATCCAGTTGCCGAATCGCCTTGCGATGTTTCCGCTTTCGGGGGTCATCTTGTTACCGTCTGGACATCTGCCCTTAACCATTTTCGAACCTCGCTATATAGCCATGATCGATGATGCGTTGGGTCTGTCGCGTATCATAGGCATCATTCAACCGCGCAGCCCGCACGCCGATCCGATCCCCAATGATGTCGCACTTTTTGATATTGGTACCGCTGGCCGAATTGTTCAATTTGCAGATTTAGGTGACGGCCGCTATCATGTCACGCTAGAAGGGTTGTCACGTTTTCGCTTAAAATCCGCACAAGATATCCAAGGCAATGTTGATATTGTCCGTGGCTATCGCCAAGAAAGCGTCGATTTCAGCGCCTACAGTCAAGATTTGTGTCCCACCGACACCGATGAAGGTCCGGGCCGAAGTCGAATTTTAACTTTGATGCGGGACTATTTTACCAACAATGATATTGATGCCGATTGGGAGGCCGTTGCCGCTTCACCCTATGAAGCGCTGATTTCTTCTCTGGCGATGTCCTGTCCCTTTGAGCCCACCGAAAAGCAAGCGTTGTTGGAATGTCAGACTCACAATGAACGTGCGGCTATGCTAATATCGCTGTTTGAAATGAACGGCGATGGTGCAGCCAGTGTTGGCTCCCTTAAGCATTAATTTAAAAAGGCTAAAATCGATGTCTCAACCCGAAAGCCCTGTTGATCCTAAACTTCTTGAGATTTTGGTGTGTCCGCTTACAAAAACGCCCTTACGCTATGATAAGGACGCCCAAGAATTAATCAGCGAAAAGGCCAATTTGGCATTTCCCATTCGGGACGGCATCCCAATCATGTTGGAATGTGAAGCCCGGGACCTCTCATGAATTCGCCCTCACGTTCCTTCGGCCAACGCCATACGCCGACAGAAATCCGCCTCAATCGCGAGGCCAAAACCTTAGACGTTGCGTTTGACAACAATCAAAGTTTTGCGTTGCGCATTGAACTGTTGCGCGTCGAAAGTCCTTCAGCCGAGGTGCAAGGTCATAGCGCCAGCCAAAAACAATTGGTGAGCGGCAAGCGCAATGTCGGTATTTCTGAGATTACCCCCGTGGGCAATTATGCCATCGCCATATCTTTCGACGATGGGCACGATAGCGGCTATTTCACCTGGAATTTGTTGTATCGCTACGGGGAAAACCAAGATCAATTGTGGGCACAGTATTTATCAGAACTCAGCGCTGCGGACCTTAGTCGAGACCCGCGTTAATCGACACACATACCATCTTGGTTTCCTTGAGGCTCAGCCGCCATTTCGTTGCCAAACTGATTTGATTTGTGATGTCTTGGCCGTCTCCTTGTCTTTGCCTCCCGTTCCAGCCCCGCATTCCCGCGCACAATCAACCTTCTTGTTGCGTTTAAATGGAATTTTGGGTGCCGCCACGTACGTGTGACTTTCAGCGCACTGACAAGATTTACCGCTGGAACCGCGTTAAAATTTCAGAATTTTTTTAAACAAACCAAGGGAGTAGCATCTCATTGCACGAATAGTGCAATTCATGTTTGTTAATAGTGCGCCAATCTTGGCGGCCTGTATCATTATGACATATGGATTGCACAATTTCTACATACGGAAATATGTACACATTATCAAATGGTTGTGATCGAAATTTGTTAAAATATCCGGATTACGATTAAACATGTATCGATTTGGTACGGATATAGGGTTTATGGGCTTTGCGCGTCATGCAGCTTATGATTTAGGGTGCTGGGCACCCTCGTTTGTGGGCTTACAGCTGTTCACCGCGCATCAGTTTGGGCAGGTCTCCGACGGTCCCCATGGCGTGACGCATGAAGAATTTTTTGAGATCGGGCAATTGGTTGACCGTGGCCATGCCAAGGTCACGCGCGAGTTGCAGCGGTTCGTTGTCGTTTGAAAAGAGCTTTACCAATGCATCTGTAACGCCGAGCATTAAGTCATTGTCAAACCGTCTCCATTTTTCATACCGTTCCAGAACCAAGGCTGATCCGATGTCTTGTCCGGTCTGGTGCGCGTCAAACAAGACTTCAACCAACGCCGCCACATCGCGCAGGCCCATGTTGAGGCCTTGCCCCGCGATGGGGTGCATACCGTGGGCGCTGTCGGCAACCAAAATCAAGCGTTCGGCGCGGTAGGTTTCGGCATACTGTAACGACAACGGATAGGCAAAGCGTGGCCCAATGACTTTGAGGGGGCCAAGGAAGTCGCCAAAGCGCAACGCTAACTCTTCCATAAAGTCGTCATCGTTCAAGTCCATCATAATCGGCCACAGGTCCGCGCGCTCGGTCCAGACAATCGAGGATCGGCAGCCTGGGTTTTCAGGCGTTCCCGGCAATGGTAAAATGGCAAACGGACCGCTGGGCAAGAAATGTTCTTGAGCACAAAAGTTGTGCGAACGTTCATGTTCAACCGTGCACACGATGCCGGCTTGTTTATAATCCCACTTGGTTAAACGAATCCCCGCCCCTTGGCGCGTTGTAGACCCCCGACCATCGCAAGCCGCCACCAGCCGTGCGTTAATCACCGTGCCGTCTTTTAAGAAAGCCACCGCACCCTCAGGGCCACGGTCCAACGCAACAACTTCGTTGGGCGCAAAATAATGAAGCCCCGACGTTTTGGGCACCAACACATTCAAAGCTTTGCGCAAGGAGCGGTTTTCCATCATGTAACCAAATGGTTCGGTTCCTAACTGTTGATGGTCATAGTGCAAAAACAGGGGAGAATGGCCATCGGCAACACGGATATCGTTAATCGGCGCGGTTTCATCCGCAATGACATCCCAAATGCCCACACCCGCCAAGACCCGTTGGCTCGACAGCGCAATCGCCGAACTGCGTCCGTCAAAGCCTTGATCGACCCAGCCTTTCGGGTCTTCTTTATCAATGGTCGCAACTTGAAAGCCATTTTGCGCCAGCGCCAGCGATAAGGTGCCGCCCGCCAGACCGCCGCCAATCACCAAAACATCAACGTTCAGCGTTTGAGCAACAGGCGGTTTGGATTGCAAAGAAGTCATGTGACAAGGCCTTCATATGTCGACACAGAAAAAGGATAAACGTGAGTCCCTAGAATTCACGTCTTTAGCCGTTTTGTCTAGTCTGGAAACGATCCGTGCTAATATTGCCTAAATATTATGCATTGATGGCAATTTGCCTTTAATTTAGGCATTTCAGCCGCAAGCGGAACCAGAGATTTGTCTCCGAGCTTCTTATATCCCTTTGAAATAAATGTATTTATTTTCAAATTTAAAACTTGGCACGGCTCTTGAAGTGGACTCGGCAGGATGAGTATTTACAGACAACCCGAACCAAAGGAATCAGTACGATGAAATTTATCATGGCTATCATCAAGCCGTTCAAGCTCGATGAGGTGCGCGAAGCCCTCACCGCTCTTGGCATCGAAGGCATGACCGTGACCGAAGTTAAAGGGTACGGTCGGCAAAAAGGGCAAACGGAAATCTACCGTGGCGCTGAATATGAAATTCACTTCCTGCCCAAAGTTAAAATTGAAGTCGCCGTTAATGGTGATCAAGTCGAACGTGCGGTCGAAGCCATTACGGCGGCGGCCAGCTCCGGCAAAATTGGTGATGGCAAAATCTTTGTCATCGATTTGGAAAAAGCCCTGCGCATCCGGACCGGCGAAGCCGATTCCGAAGCCCTTTAAAGGAGGCCTCAACTATGTCTAAACGTTTTTTAATTCCAGGTCTGGCTGCTGCACTTACGTTAACAGCTGCCCCGGCCTTCGCCGAGGTTTCTTCGGAAACTGCTTATATCTTTAACACCTTCTCATTCCTCTTTAATGGTGCGTTGGTCATGTTTATGGCCGCCGGATTTGCCATGTTGGAATCAGGCTTGGTACGGTCAAAAAACACCGCCACCATCTGTTTGAAAAACATCACTTTGTACGCCATTGCCGGCATCATGTTCTACGCGGTTGGCTACAACCTGATGTACATGGACGTCACAGGTTATATTGGCAGCTTCATGCCATGGGCTGCTGACGATGCGGCCGCACTGGTTGAAACCGGCGCTAACTTTGAAGCCGGTTATTCCGCGTCTTCCGATTGGTTCTTCCAAATGGTGTTCGTGGCAACCGCTGCATCCATCGTGTCGGGTACCGTTGCCGAGCGCATTAAGCTTTGGCCTTTCTTGATTTTCTGTGTCGTTCTCACCTCGTTCATCTACCCAATCCAAGGCGCTTGGACATGGGGCGGTGGCTGGTTGACCGAAATGGGCTTTGCTGACTTTGCGGGTTCTTCCATTGTTCACTCTGTTGGTGGTTGGGCGGCTTTAACGGGAGCCATCATCTTGGGCGCTCGTAAAGGCAAATATGCTGCGAACGGTGCTGTGCAACCTATCCCGGGTGCGAACATGCCGTTGGCGACCCTTGGCACCTTTATCTTGTGGCTCGGTTGGTTTGGCTTTAACGGCGGTTCCGTCCTGGCGTTGGGTTCTGCTAGTGATGCCATTGCGATGGCGAACGTCTTTGCCAATACCAATATGGCTGCTGCTGGTGGCGTTGTTGCTGCGGTGATCTTGACCCAGTTGGTGTACAAGAAAGTCGATCTATCCATGGCCTTAAACGGTGCCATCGGTGGCTTGGTTTCCATCACGGCGGGTCCAGATACGCCAACCTTGGGCTCAGCCATCTTAATCGGTGCTGTTGGCGGTGCGATTGTCGTATTTGCTGTGCCTTTGTTGGACAAGCTTAAAATCGATGACGTGGTTGGTGCGATCCCAGCTCACCTGTTGTGTGGCATCTGGGGCACCTTAGCGGTTCCATTGACCAACGACGGGGCAAGCCTAACCACGCAGTTGGTTGGCATTGCAGCCATCGGCGCGTTCGTCATCATCACCTCAAGCATCACGTGGATGATTTTGAAAGTGACCGTTGGCATCCGGGCAACCGAACAAGATGAAGTCATGGGTCTCGATAAAGCCGAACTTGGCCTCGAAGCCTATCCAGAATTTGGACGGGGTGCTCACAGCATCTAGGGTTTACCCTATTTCCCAAAAATCTGTCCAAATGAGGGCCGGAGACTTAAGTCTCCGGCCCTTTCTTTTGCCTGAAATATAGGCATAAAGCTCGATTGTGCGTATATTTTAATCATACGAATAGGGTGCCCTTGCGCCCTATATTTTATTTCATATTTAGAATCAACCTGTTATGGCCTTTCCTCAACTTGGCACGATAGTTGATGTATCTTAAGCGGCCTTTGGGAGGCCATGTTTAGATGCTGTGACAAATTTTTGGGGAATTATAACCATGCAAATCGGTATGGACGTCTTTTTCGTGCTCATGGGTGCCGCGATGGTTTTGGCCATGCACGCGGGCTTCGCTTTTTTAGAAGTCGGCACCGTGCGTCGAAAAAATCAAGTCAATGCACTGGTCAAGATCATCACCGATTTTGCCGTTTCGACCATTGCCTACTTTTTCATTGGTTATGGTGTCGCATATGGGGTCAACTTTTTTGCCAGCGCCTCGGTGCTGACGGGGGCAACCCAGGTTGACGGCTTAAGTTTTTCTGGCAACGGCTATGACTTGGTGAAGTTTTTCTTCCTGTTGACGTTTGCCGCCGCGATCCCGGCGATTATTTCCGGGGGCATTGCCGAACGCTTTAAATTTTGGCCGCAGTTGGCCGCAACCGCGATTTTGGTTGCCGTTGTCTACCCCATGTTTGAAGGCATGGTATGGGGCGATACCTTCGGCTATCAGGCCTGGGTTGAATCCGTTGCGGGTGCGCCGTTCCATGATTTTGCCGGGTCCATCGTTGTCCATGCCATGGGAGGCTGGTTGGCATTGGGGGCGGTTATTTTGTTAGGCGCGCGCCTGGGCCGTTATAAAAAAGATGGCTCTGTGATTGGCATTCCGCCGTCCAACATTCCCTTTTTGGCCTTAGGCTCTTGGATTTTAGTGGTCGGTTGGTTTGGCTTTAACGTCATGAGCGCCCAATCCGTTGAAGGCATTTCTGGCTTGGTGGCGATGAATTCTTTGATGGCGATGGCGGGTGGTATTCTTGCCGCCCTGGTCGCAGGCAAACGGGACCCAGGCTTTATTCACAACGGCGCATTGGCGGGTTTGGTCGCGGTGTGTGCGGGTTCTGACATCATGCACCCGATTGGCGCCTTAGCGGTTGGCTCTGTCGCCGGGGCTTTGTTCGTGTGGGGCTTTAACATGTGCCAGATCAAATGGAAAATCGACGATGTGCTGGGCGTCTGGCCTTTGCACGGCATGTGCGGACTGTGGGGCGGCATTGCGGCGGGTATCTTTGGCTTGGAATCCCTGGGTGGCCTGGGTGGCGTCACGTTTATGGCGCAGCTGATCGGATCGATCAGCGGTGTTGCGATCGCAACCCTCTGCGGCTTTGTCGTTTATGGTGGCCTTAAATACACCGTTGGGATTCGTTTGGATGAAGAGTCCGAATTTCGCGGTGCGGATCTGTCACTTCACCACATCAGTGCTTACCCTGAAGAGGACCTGCACGCCTAAGGGACCGCCATTCTTAACAACTTAGTAAGGCCTTTTGTGTACAAGAAAGTATGGCCTGGCTATCAAATAAGCTTGGGGCAAGTCCTCTTCTGCCCGAAGGGAGCTCAGCCTTTTTTTACCGTCGCATGAGTGAACTCTGTGGTGCGGGGCTCGTTGTCGTGAGCGCAGGTTATGTAGCAGCTCTTGCGAGCTATGCACCCACCGATCGCTCATTAAATTCAGCCACCGATGGGCCTGTCCTAAATCTGTTAGGCCAGGCCGGCGCGATGGTCTCTGATATTATGGTCCAAAGCTTTGGTTTAGCAGCTGTTTTACCGGCTCTTTCGGTGATCGCTTGGGGTCTGTTGCTCATCCGCAAACGGGGCGTGCCACAACTTTGGTTGCGTGTCGTGTTGGTTTTGACGGCGCTCATATTGCTGGCAACGAGCTTGTCTCTTATTCCGATTTTTCCCAGCTGGCCGCTGGCTGTTGGTCTGGGTGGCGTGACGGGTCACGTGTTGATGGGGCGCATTGGTCTTGGCCTTGACGCCATTGGTGCCAGTCAGTTTTATTTGAGCGCGCTCTCCGTTGGTTGTGCGTTAGCTGTGCCAGGGTTGGGTGCTTTTCTCTTTTCTTTGGGTTTGCCCGACGACGATTGGCGTACGTTTGGACGTGCCATCATGCGCCTTAATCGGTCGATTGGGCTGCTGGTGTTGCGAGCCTTTGGCCGCGTTCAAGCGGGCCAGCTTGGGTCTTTTGATGAAACGACAACGTCAAAAACGACGACCAAGCGCCGTAGCCCCCTCAAAACCTCAGCCAATCCCAAGCCGAAATCTTCGGGATTGGTCGAGACCAAGGCGAAAACGCTCAAACCCGGCCGCAAGGCCGATGCCGCTCGCCAGCGCACTCTTGATCTGCTCAATGATGAAGAGAGCTATCAGTTGCCACCGTTGGACTTGCTGGACTCGCCCGATCCGAACCACAGTTCTGCCCTATCTAAACAAGCCTTAGAACAAAATGCGATTATGTTGTCTGGCGTCTTAGAAGATTTTGGCGTGCATGGTGAAATCGTTAAAGTTCGCCCCGGCCCCGTGGTCACGCTGTATGAACTTGAGCCCGCGCCCGGCACCAAAACCTCGCGAGTCATTGGTTTGTCGGACGACATTGCCCGGTCTATGTCGGCGATTAGCGTGCGCATCGCCACCGTTCCCGGACGTTCGGTGATCGGCATTGAAATGCCCAACCAAACCCGCGAAATGGTTTTTTTGCGTGAATTGTTATCATCTCAAGATTTTGAAAAGGCTAAGGGCTCTTTAAATTTAGCCTTGGGCAAAGACATTGGCGGTCTGCCTATGATCGTCGATTTGGCGCGAATGCCGCATTTGTTGATTTCCGGAACCACCGGGTCTGGTAAATCTGTCGGCGTGAACGCGATGATTTGCTCACTTTTGTATCAATATACCCCTGCTGAATGTCGCTTCATCATGGTCGATCCAAAAATGCTAGAACTCAGCGTTTATGATGGCATTCCGCACTTGTTAAGTCCTGTCGTCACCGATCCCGGCAAGGCCGTGGTGGCGTTAAAGTGGGCCGTGCGGGAAATGGAAGATCGTTACCGTTTGATGAGCCAGCTGGGTGTCCGCAACATCAGTGGGTATAACCAGCGCCTGAACGAAGCCATGAAACAAGGTGATGTTTTGACGCGCCATGTGCAGACGGGCTTTGATACCGATGGCAAACCTATTTTTGAAGATATTCCGCTGTCTATGGACCCCTTACCGCTGATCGTCGTGATTGTCGATGAGATGGCCGATTTGATGATGGTGGCCGGCAAAGACGTTGAAGCTTCGATCCAACGACTGGCGCAAATGGCGCGCGCGGCGGGCATTCATCTCGTTATGGCAACGCAACGACCTTCTGTGGACGTGATTACGGGCACCATCAAAGCCAACTTCCCAACCCGCATGAGCTTTCAGGTCACCTCTAAGATTGATTCCCGCACCATCTTGGGCGAACAAGGGGCGGAACAGCTTTTGGGCATGGGGGATATGTTGTACATGGCTGGAGGCGGGCGCATCACCCGCGTACATGCGCCGTTTGTGTCCGATGAAGAAGTCGAAGACATCGTTAAGCACCTAAAAACGCAAAGTGTTCCGGACTATGTGGATGCCGTCACCATCGAACCAGAAGGTCCAGACGTTGGCGGCAAGTCAATTGCCGGTGGCGGAACCAAGGATGATGAGCTATATGATGAGGCCGTGGCACTCGTGGCGCGCGAAGGCAAAGCTTCGACCAGCTTTGTTCAGCGCCATTTGCAAATCGGCTACAATCGCGCAGCGCGCATTATTGAACGTATGGAAGCCGAAGGCGTGGTCAGTAAGGCCAACCGGGTAGGGCGACGTGAGGTTTTGGTCGGTGATGTTAGTCAGGCTTCTTAAAGGCACCTTAAATGAGTGAACACCCAGACGTCGTTGGTATTCCCAACCGACCTTTTCCCTTGAAACGCATCATGATGAGCCTGTTGTCCATAGCCGCCGTGTTTATTGTGGCGGCTTTGGCTTTGCCCAAATCAGCTGATGCCAAAGACGCCATTGGTCTGGATGCCGCACAACAAAAACAAGTCCGCGCCCTTGAGACCTACCTCAACGCCATTTCCACCATGCGCGCTCGGTTTTTGCAAATCACCAGCCTAGGAAGTTTTGCGCAAGGTGAATTTTTGATGCAACGCCCCGGACTCATGCGCATCAATTATGATGCCCCTAATCCCGTCACGCTTGTTTCTGATGGGTTGTGGGTTATGTATAAAGATAAGGAGCTAGATCAACGAAGCTATACGTTGTTGAGCACCGTTCCGGCCTCGATGTTTATCGGTGAAAAGGTCGATTTCTTTGGCGATGAGCTGTTGATTTCAGACTACATTGACGAAGCTGCTGCCATTCGCATCACCTTGCAACGCAACGATGACCCCAGCGAGGGCTCGCTCACGTTGGTGTTTGCTGCTAAGCCGTTGGCTTTGCGGCAATGGAGCGTACTAGACGCTCAAGGTATCAGCACCACGGTGTCTTTGGTTGGGCCAGAGTTCGGCGTCAAATTTAAAAAAGACCTGTTCAAGGTCGAAAACCAGCCAATCAAAAAAAAGAACTGACGGCTAGGGTATAAGGCGATAGCCGCCAGGTTCGGTCACTATGATCTGTGCCTCGGACGGGTTTGTTTCCATTTTTTGTCGCAATCGATAGACATGAGTTTCCAGCGTATGCGTGGTGACTCCTGCATTGTAACCCCACACGTCTTCCAACAGTTCTTCGCGACTGACCAAGCGGGTCGCGTGCAAATACAAAAATTTGATGATTTGTGCTTCTTTATCCGTTAGGCGAATGAGGTCCTTCGTCGAGCCGTCTGGTCGCACCAGAGTCTTGGCACTCGCGTTGAATAAAAAAGGTCCGATGCTTAACTGAGCCTCTTCTGAATGTTCGAATTGACGAATATGGGCGCGTATTCGGGCCAACAAGACCCCCAGTTTAAAAGGTTTTACAATGCAATCGGTGGCGCCCGCATCCAACTCATTGATGGTTGCCTCATCGCTATCGTTCCCAGACAACACGACAATCGGCGCCACAACATCCTGGCTGCGGAGAGTCCGACAGAGTTCTAAACTGTCGGGCGTTGCTGTTTTAATATCTATAATAATCATATCAAAATAACTGTTAAGTGCTGTTTTAAGACCCTTTTCGGGCGACGGTTCACGGACACAGCTATAATTTTCGGTTTTGATTAAGTGTTCCGACAGGGCCTGGCTTAACAGCCCCGTGTCGTCGATAATCAAAATGCGTTTGCCGTTGCTCATGACGATGGGTCCACTTTCAAGATCAATATCCTATAGTATATCGTTATTCTTTGATTAAGCTGCAATTCGTTTTCTTTGCGCCGTGCGCTTGGAATGTCTATATACTTAAACTGTACCTGAAAATTATTCCTCGAAGGCCACTATGCCGCATCGCCAAGACACCCATTTATCCTCAGCATCGTCGTCGTCCTGCGCAAGCCTGTCCGTGCAACGGGCCGTCAATGAATTGCGCAGTGGACGCTGTGTCTGTGTTGTCACAGCAGATGGTCAGGCTTGTGTGGTTTTGGCCGCAGAATCCATCACCGAGGCTACTTTTTTGGCCTTTCAGTCTCTGTGTTCAGGGCCGCTTCATTTGGCCATCACCCACCCGCGCGCCAAAGCCCTTGGCTTTACCTGCCCCGACTCCAACCCGGTGGTTTGCCTCAATTTAACGCCAGATACGTCTATCGAAACCCTCTATCAACTCACGGACCCACTGCTCAGCTTGGCCTCGGACCAACTTCAGGGCCTAAACCTAGATACTGTTTCGCGCGATAGTGCTGAAAGTGCGGCTGTTGGCTTGGTCAAGGTGTCGCGTTTGTTGCCATCAGCCGTAATTGGTCGCACCAACCTGAACCCTGGTGAGGATTTAAACGCCTGGGCAAGCGCGCTCAAAATGTTGGTGGTCAAGGCTGAAGATGTATTTCAGTCGGAACACTGCACGGCCCAAACCTTGCAACGCGTAAGCGAGGCACACGTCCCGCTTATGGACGCTGAAAATGCGCGTGTCATTGCGTATCGCCCCACTGACGGCGGGCTAGAGCACTTAGCCATTATCATTGGGGATCCGAAACAAGGACAGAATCCCGCCTTGGTACGTATTCACAGCCAATGTTTTACCGGTGATCTGTTGGGATCTTTGCGGTGTGACTGTGGCGATCAATTGCGCGGGGCCATTCAAGCCATTGCCCAAGATGGTGGCGGCGTTTTGCTCTATTTAGCCCAAGAAGGCCGTGGCATTGGCTTGCCAAATAAATTGCGCGCCTATGCTTTACAGGATCTCGGCTTAGATACCTTAGAGGCCAATGAACATTTGGGTTTTGACGCCGATGAGCGGGTGTATCTTCCAGCGGCTTATATGCTGCGCGATTTAGGCCTGACCAAAATCCGCTTGCTGACCAATAATCCTGGCAAAGTTGCAGGCTTGACCGATGCCAACATTGAAGTCGTTGATCGGGTCGGTCATGCCTTTCCATCCAATCAGCACAATGAACAATATTTGCTGACCAAAAAGACCAAGGGCGGCCACTTGTTTTAGGCCGCTGGCTCCAATCTTTACCAACCCGGCATAATTTACCATTATTCTTAAAAACAAACGGCAAATTTTACCTAAACCATCTACTAGTCGAATGCCATATATTTACTAATCTATTGTAAATAAAGATTTATATAACTGGCATTGCCTTTGCATTGATATAGCTAAACGATTTGTATGATTGCGGCCCAAATCCGTCGTCTTTTTGTCAATGTGAGCGTAGCGAATGAACATTTCACAATATTCCGGCACCAACCTTTTGGATGTGCAAGCCCGTCAGCGCGAAGACTTGCTTAAGCAGGGAACGGCGATACAAGCCATTATACCTGTTCGCAATAGCGGTGAAGGTGAAGGCGCAGCACCTGAAACAGATCCTGCCGCCGCAGAACTTACGTTCGATTCCGTTATCAATACGGTTATCGATGCGGTCAATCCCCTGCAACACATTCCCGGTGTGTCTTCTGCTTATCAAGAAACCACGGGCGACACAATGAACCCCGTCGCGTCCATGGCGGGCGGCTTTTTGTTTGGGGGCCCCATCGGTTTGATAGCCGGCGCTGCCAGCTCATTTTTAGAAATGGCTACGGGCAAAAGTGTCTCGCAACATGCCATGGCGATGTTTTCCGGTGTTTCTGACGAAACGGGGGGTAAATCAACCCAAACGGCCTCGCAAATTGGCGATGGTTCACCCATGCTGCAAGCCGATAAAGGCATAAGTCTGCAACAATATCGAACCTTTGCCAATGCAACAGCAGATACCAACTTAGGCTTTGGCGCGGATGCGAAGACCGTCGCTTTGAACGCCAACACCTGGTCTGTACAAGCCTTGCAACAGGCCACGGGTGCCTACAATACCGCCTCTGCAAATGCGGGTGATTCCAAACACACGCGATTTGGCTAAACCGTGAGCAAACCTAATCCATGACATTCCACGTTGACCCCAATGGGTATCTTGTCAGCGGCTCTAAACGCTACAAATGCGCCATGGGCCTCAACGGCATTGGCCACAAGCAAACCGAAGGAGACGGCCTAACCCCGCTCGGCAGCCATGCACTAGGCCGGGTTTTTTGGCGTGCGGATCGAATAGCGCGCCCAAAAACAGACCTTCCTTGCATTGAGATCACAAAAACCATGGGCTGGTGTGATGATCCAACGCATTCAGATTACAATCAACTGATCACATTCCCCCATCCGGCACACGCCGAGCTCATGTGGCGCGATGATCACGTTTATGACGTGGTGGTCGAGTTGATGTTTAACACCCAGCCCATTATCCCCGGGCATGGAAGCGCTATTTTTTTACATATTGCACGTCCTGAATATAGGCCGACCGAAGGCTGTATTGCCTTGAATCAACGCGATTTATTGGAACTGTTACGTGAAGCTAACGAAACCTCAACCCTTAGCGTTGACCAAAAATAGCGGTACCAATGCGAACGTGGGTAGCCCCCAAATCAATCGCGGTGGCAAAATCCCCACTCATACCCATAGACAAGCCCTGCAAATCGTTGCGCGCGGCTATTTTTGCCAATAGGGCAAAATGCATAGCCGGCTCTTCATCGGCGGGCGGGATACACATAAGCCCCTCAACCTGAAGCCCCAATTCTTCGCGGCACAGTTTGATAAAGGCGTCAGCGTCGGCGGGCAAAACCCCCGCTTTTTGCGGTTCTTCGCCTGTATTGATTTGTAAAAACACCGTCAAATTCCGCCCACTCGTCTCAAACTCACGGGCCAAAGCACGCGCCACCTTTTCCCGGTCTACACTTTCAATCACATCAAAGATCATAACGGCTTGCTTGACCTTATTGGTTTGCAAAGGGCCAATCAGATGTAGTTTAACATCTGGAAACTCCCTTTTAAGGTCTGGCCATTTATCTGATGCTTCTTGGACCCGGTTTTCACCAAACGTACGATGTCCGGCTTTAAGGGCTGGGCGAATACGCCCCGCATCATGAAACTTTGAGACCGCCACCAAAGTCACCGTGGGGGCCGAACGAACGGCCCGCTTGCAAGCCTCGTTTATGAGGTTTTTGACCTCTAACAAATTCTTCAAAACATCTGTGTGTTCACTAGGGCTTTCCATAAGGACTCCGAAAGGGCTAAATTCACAACATGAGAACGACTTCAAAACTAGCATCTCCACTTACGTGGCGACAGGCCAAAGGCGTCGCTCTGCCCGCCTATTATCTGTTGACGGATGTTACTCGCTTGGCAGATCCATTGCCCGTGTTGGAGCGTTTGCCGCGCGGGGCTGCCGTCATATTGCGCCATTATGATATAAATGAGTTGGAACGCTTAGCCAGACGCGTGATTCCCCGCGCCCATCGTTTGGGCCTTAAGGTGTTGCTGAGCTCAGACATACGCTTAGCCCTTAAGCTCAAAGCGGATGGCGTTCATCTGTCGGAGCACCAAGCTCGACTTGGCCCGCTTCGCATCCAACCACACAAACCTGGATATTTGCTAACCGTGGCGGCTCATTCTCACCTGGCCCTCTGGCGCGCGGGCAAGGTTTCGGCCAATGCGGTTTTGGTATCGCCAATCTTTGCCACCCAAAGCCATCCAGGGGCTAACGCCCTTGGCGTTTTGCGCGCACTTGCCCTCATGAACAGCAGCTCGGTGCAGACCATCGCGTTGGGTGGGCTTACGTCCGATACGGCTAAGCGCCTGAAATCTAAGCAGCTGTATGGCCTGGCTGCCATCGGTGGATGGTGATCTGCGAAAGACACAGGTAAACCGTAACCAAACCACCATAAATCTTGTTTGCCGCAATGGTTGATGATGGTAGGCTAAAGAATCAGGCTTCCTAACCTTATGGGGCCTTATCCTGGGCGTACTGGAGCATCAAAATGATTAAAGTTTTTATCGGTTACGATCCTCGTGAGGCTGCTGCTTATAATGTCCTATGCCACAGCATTAATGCCCGGGCCAGTGCCCCAGTTTCCATCGTACCCCTCGCCTTGTCACAGCTCGGGGGTCTCATGTGGAGAGAGCGTAACCCTTTACAATCAACAGACTTTTCATTCTCAAGGTTTTTGACACCCCACCTTTGCGATTTTGAGGGTTGGGCGATTTTTATGGATTGTGACATGTTGGTTTTAGACGACATTGCCAAACTTTGGGAACTCCGTGATGACCGTTACGCGGTTATGTGTGTAAAGCACGACCACACACCAAAAGAAGATGTAAAGTTTTTGGGCGCCGTACAAACAACATACGAGAAAAAAAATTGGTCGAGCGTCATGCTTATGAACGCCAATAAATGCAAAGCCTTAACGCCCCGATATGTGAATGAAGCCTCTGGGTTGGATTTACATCGGTTCAATTGGTTGGATAATGAGGACCTCATCGGTGACATTCCACATCGCTGGAATCACCTCGTCGATTATGATCCAGACCTGCCAATACAAGAGATCTCTAACCTGCACTATACGCTCGGCGGTCCTTATTTTGCTGATTATGCAGCTTGTGGGTATGCCCAGAATTGGCTAGATGAACGCGAAAAAATGCTTTTTGCTGGCTAATCCCTTTCTATTTCAAAGTTTTGAGACTGAACGTCACCATGAACAGAACGAAAAAGCGAAGGCACAAAAAATTGGGGGGGGGAAAACAGGGGCTTTCAGAGCCAACCGCCCTTGCGCCGCAACACCAAGCAGCCTTACAAAAGACTTTGAACGAAGCCGTCACCCTTCACGGTGCTGGCAATCTATCCGCTGCAGAAAAGCTCTATAAAAACGCACTACAAATAGACCCCAACCACCCCGTAGCCTTGCATTTGCTGGGCTTGGTTGCGCATCAGGTTGGGCAAAATGATCAAGCCGTTGAGTGGATGCAGCAGGCTCTGGCGATCAAGCCCGATTACGCCGAAGCGCACAGCAATCTCAGTCTTGTGTTTCAAGCCTTGGGACGCCCAAAGGATGCTGTTGGCTGCTGTCGTACGGCCCTGCGCCTTGTTCCTGAATATGCCGAAGCGCACTGTAATTTGGGAAATGCACTCCGCACGCTCGGCAAGCGAAACCAGGCTGCTGATTGTTATCGAAAAGCAATTGCCATTAATCCCAACTTTGCCATGGCACATTTTAATCTTGGCCTTATTTTCAAAGACTTAATGAAGACCGATCAAGCTGTTTCAAGTTTCGAAAAAGCCATTGCCCTGCAGCCAAATTTTGCTGAGGCCCACAACAACCTTGGCATGGCGCTCAAGGCACAACACCTGTTTGAGCTCGCTGTCGACAGCTATCAAATCGCCCTGACCCTTAATCCGAATTACGCCGAAGCCCTTGTCAATCTTGGCTGTGTGCTCAACGAATTAAACCGATTTACGGAAGCTGAAGACTGCAGTCGCAAGGCAATCTTAATCAAGCCAACTTTAGCTGAGGGGCACCTCAATCTGGGCGGGTCTTTGTTAAAACAAATGCGCAATGAAGAGGCCATGATCAGTTTGCATCAGGTTTTAGTGCTTGAACCGGAGAATGCTGACGCCTTTTGCTGTTTGGGGCTTGCCCACTTGGGGCTTGGACAGTTAGAGATCGCTGAGGAAAACTTCCGCATCGCGCTAAAACTTCAGCCTGACCTCGTAATTGCCAATAATAATTTATATATTCTCCAACTTTTACGGTGTGATTTTAAAAATGGATTTGCCAACAGCAAGTTACGTTTTGACCACCTCAATCAATCCAATCTTGTTAAATTTAACAAACCCCGTTGGACGGGAGAAGATTTAACAGGAAAATGCCTTGCCTTGTTTAGCGAGCAGGGTATTGGTGATGAAATTTTGTATTCTACAATGTTCAACGACCTTAAACACAGAGCGGGTCGGCTCATCGTTGAATGTGACCCAAGGCTTATGCCCGTTTATGAGCGGTCATTCAAAGACATAACCTTCATTTCAAAAGTCCGACCCCAAGATAAAGCCTTGGGCTGTACTGAGGTTGATTTTCAGTTGGACATTGGAAGTCTGGGCCAGTATTTGCGCTCAGACATTGCTGATTTTCCAGTTCCCACGGCCTTTTTAAAAGCCAGTCCTAAGGGGCCGGAAAACCTACGAAACCGCTACAAAAACTGGTCAAAGGGCCGACCGATCATTGGAATTTCCTGGCGCAGCGGAAGTTATGGATTAAGCACACAGAAAAGTATTTCTCTGGCGCAGTGGTTGCCCATTTTATCCAACCCAGATGTTGCTTTTTTAAACCTTCAATATGGAAACGTTGAAGATGAGCTGCGGCTCTTAAAAAAACAAACGGATATTGATATTTTTTGTGACCCAGGTATTGACCCTTTAAAAGACATGGACGCCTTTGTCGACCAGGTGGCCGCCGTTGATATGGTCATTTCCATCAGCAATGCGACCGTTCACGTCGCGGGGGCTTTGGGCCAGAAAACGTGGTTAATGTTGCCGCTTGTGTCCCCGATTTGGTGTTGGCACATGGATCGCGACGATAGCTTATGGTATCCAAATATTAGAGTTTTTAGACAGCCCGCGTTTGGTGATTGGGATTCGGTCATCGATACCGTCGGAAAAAACCTTCAAACCGTCGACTTTCCATAAAAAGCCAGATCAGCTTAAGTCGGGTGAATTGTAAGGAAAGTCCATATTTCCCAGCACATGCAATCGCTTCTTCAATTCGCGATATTGCGTCCGGTATGGTCATTTATGCTCTTTTGATCGGCGAACTTTAAGAGACGCCTAACTTCGGAAGAATCTTAAATATCTGCAATTGTGAATCTCTTGAGATTAAACATATTTATAGAGGTGTGTTTGCTTGAGTTCACAGACTGCTGGCGGCATATCCTAGACAAAGAAAAGGGCGGCTAAAAAGCCGCCCTTTCCAGAGAGTCGTCTAAGTTAACTTAACTTAGAAGCCAACTTCTACACCAGCGATGAAGCCTTTAACTGTGTAAGATTTACCAGTAGCAACTGTTGTGCCTGTACCTTCAGCATCGTATTTCGAGCTGTAGTATGTACCAGTCAAAGCAACGCCTGCACCTAGGTCATATGCACCAGCAAGTGCCCATGTGGTATCTTTGTTGTCACCAACAGTGGCTGTTGAGCCCTTGGTTTTAACGGCTGTGTAACCAGCAGATACAGTGTATGGACCCGTTGCATATGCAGCGCCGAATTCAAAGCCTGAACCGTCGTTGTTGCTAACGGTTGCAACAGAGTTGCTCAAGCTTGCACCATCGTTGAAGTCGGAGTAACCGCCACCAACTGTGAAGCCACCCATGCCAACGTTCAAACCAAAGCGGTTTGAATCAACACCAGTTGCAACAGCGTTAGATGTGTGAGCCAAATCAGCGCTTACAGATGCACCGCTAACTTCGCCACCAAAAGCAACACCATATGTATAAGCATCGGTACCGTTGTTGGTTTGGTTCAAATTGCCACCAGCTTCAGTCGCAGAATAAGAAACAAACGCGTTAACGCCGGAGAAGTTAGGAGAAACATATTTCAGTTTCAAACCTTTGGCACCCAATTCAGCCATATCAAGGCCAGTAGAGTAACCAGCTGCAACTGTGGTTGCACCAGCAGTATCGGCATAACTACCGAAGTTGGCACCCATATCACCCCAATCAAGACCGGAAGCTTGTGGTACGCGTACTGCGAAGTCATCAGCACCGTGTGATGTTGAACCAATGGTTACAGCACCAATTGCATCACTGGAAATTTCCAATGATGAAATATCATAGTTACGTGTGCCGGATGTACGGTTGGAAGTTTCCATTTGGATATCAGCAGAAACTTTCAAGCCGTTGTCTGTGGTCGTGCTGCCACGGAAGTAAACTTCCGAGTTAGCCCACTGTTGCAGATCGGTTGAACGAACAGCAGCCGTTGTGTTAGCGGTAGCAGCAACTTCATCGTTGTTAGCAAGGCCAACATACTGACGCATAAAGCCGCCGAGTTCCAATTTGATTTTGTCAGCTGCAAAAGCTTCTGCAGAAACGGTGGACATTGCAACAACAGCGGTCGTTGCGAGAAGGATCTTTTTCATGGTCTCTCCTAAAGTGATCAATTTATATGACGAGGATTTAGTGGCCCGGTTTTCCGGATTTCTCGACATATGCTTATTGTAAACGTAACCCCAAAACTTGGATGAGCCGATATTGACCTTTCAAACGCCCAATAGCAAGCGTTCCTAATCCCTTGATGATGCAAAAACTACACGGCGTGATATAAATGCAACATTTGCTGTTATATCCATTGTTACAGAACTTTCAAAATTCATTCATTTAGCTCTGCATTTTGCTGATTAAGTTCGTTGACACGCGATCATATATTGCGAGAAGCGTTTAGACGAGTATTATAGACAAAATTTCTGCAGGGCCGTACGCGTCGGCTCTTTTATCGGAGTCTATATATATACGATGAAAAAAAACCAAACTTTCAAACTGGGTTTAATAGCTGTGTTGGCCGCTTTTACCTTAAGCGCGTGTGAACGCCAGGCCCTTGATTTACCCCGCAAACGAACGGCCGGTGAAGTGGGTCGAAAAAATAGGTCTGATGTTAAAGACACCATCTTTGGCCAAGGCGGTGTCGATTTAAGCGGCAGCAAATCTCTACCCGGCGCCGGGGTCGGTGGTTCCGGAGGCTTGGGAGTTAATTCATTCCTTTGGCGGGCCACACTGGATACCATTGCCTTTATGCCAGTATCTAGTGCCGATCCGTTTGGCGGGGTTATTTTAACCGATTGGTATACGCCGCCCGAAACGCCACAAGAGCGGTTTAAGGTCAATATCTATGTTTTGGGCCGTGAACTGCGGGCTGACGGGATCAAAGTTTCAGTATTTCGCCAAGTTCAAGGTGTTGCCGGATGGATGGATGCCGCCGTTGAGGCGGATGCGGGGCGCAAGATTGAAGATGCAATCCTCACCAGCGCTCGCCAACTGCGCAACGCAAACCGCAACCAACTCAAATAGCCATTTTCCGCGTTCTCGCAAACACCATATATAAAGACCCAAAGGACTGCGTTCGCACATGTCGGTTTATAATTTCAAATCCACGGAAGCCAAATGGCAAAAGGCTTGGACAGAGGGAGCGACCTTTCGCGCCACCGAGGATGAAACTCGAGAAAAGTATTATGTCCTTGAAATGTTTCCCTATCCATCTGGCCGCATTCATATGGGTCATGTCCGTAATTATACCCTTGGCGATGTCGTGGCTCGGTTCAAACGTGCGCAAGGTTACAATGTATTGCACCCCATGGGTTGGGATGCCTTTGGTTTGCCCGCTGAAAATGCAGCTAAACAACACAACACCCACCCCGCCACCTGGACCTATCATAATATCGAGACCATGAAAGCTCAGCTTAAAACCATGGGCCTGTCTTACGATTGGGACCGCGAAATCGCGACGTGCCATCCAGATTATTACCAACATGAACAAAAAATGTTCTTGGACTTCTTAAAGCAAGGCTTGGCATACCGTAAAGAAAGCTGGGTCAACTGGGACCCCGTTGAACACACCGTGCTGGCAAACGAACAAGTAATCGACGGCTGTGGTTGGCGCTCTGGCGCCCCGGTTGAAAAAAAGCTGCTGTCTCAGTGGTTTTTAAAGATTACGAATTATGCCGAAGACTTGTTGAGTGAATTGAAAACCCTAGATCGTTGGCCGGATAAAGTCCGCACCATGCAGGACAATTGGATTGGTCGCTCTGAAGGGGCGCGTATTTTTTTTGAACTCACCAATTCTGATTCCAAACTAGAGATTTACACCACCCGCCCAGATACTTTGTTTGGCGCATCTTTCTTGGCCATCGCCGCCAATCATCCGATCGCGAACGAACTGGCACAAGACAATGCTGACTTACAGGCCTTTGTGCACACGTGTAATGCGCTCGGAACCTCGCAAGCGGTCATCGAGAGTGCCGAAAAAGAGGGCTTTGATACTGGACTTAAGGTTCGCCATCCTTTCCTTGATGGCGTCGAGTTACCTGTCTACGTCGCAAATTTTGTTTTGATGGAATACGGCACCGGGGCGGTTTTCGGATGCCCTGCCCATGATCAACGGGATTTAGATTTTGCCCGCAAGTATGCTTTGCCCGTCATCCCCGTTGTTGTACCTAAAGACATTGCTGGATCCGATCAACAAAACGCCTGGGTTGATCACTTAGCCACCCAGTCTTCGGAGGCCTTTTCAGACGATGGGATCGCCTTTGGGTCCGTGTTTTTAAATGGCCTTGGTGTAAGCGAGGCCAAATCCGCCGCCATAGCCAAACTGGTCGAACTGGGTTGCGGCGAAGGAACCGTTCAGTTTCGTCTGCGCGATTGGGGCATCTCTCGCCAACGTTATTGGGGCTGTCCTATTCCCATCGTTCATTGTGACACCTGCGGACCCGTTCCCGTTCCTGTCAAACAATTGCCGGTAACTTTACCTGAGGATGTTGATTTAGACGTTACAGGTAATCCTTTGGATTTACATCCGACCTGGAAGCATACGTCGTGTCCTAAGTGTGGCAACGACGCGGTGCGCGAAACCGATACCTTTGATACTTTTTTTGAATCGTCTTGGTACTTTGCCCGCTATACAGATCCTCAATCTAATCAAGCGTTTGACCCGTCCAAGGCTGATTATTGGTTGCCCGTCGATCAATATATTGGCGGTGTCGAACATGCCGTGCTGCACCTTCTCTATTCTCGCTTCTTCACCCGCGCGCTCAAAGAGTGCGGCTATTTACATGTTAAAGAGCCATTTGCGGGCCTTATGACCCAAGGTATGATTTGCCATGAAACCTATACCTCGTCGGATGGCACGTGGTTGACGCCTTCAGAAGCCGAAGGTCAAGCGGACGTTACGGTGGGCCGTTCTGAAAAAATGTCGAAGTCCAAGAAGAACGTTGTCGATCCGGAACGCATTATCGGTACATATGGGGCGGATACCGCACGCCTCTTTATGTTGTCGGATAGTCCTCCAGAGCGAGACTTAGACTGGACGGATTCCGGAGTTGAAGGATCGTGGCGTTATGTCGGGCGTATTTGGCGACTAGTAGATCAGTATGTCGTCGGTTTACCGCCCATCGGGGAACCGATTGCGACGACCATCGACGGCAAAAATCTTACCCTTCGCGTCCTCGTTCACAAAACCATTGATGCCGTGACCCGTGATCTGGATGCTTTTCATTTTAATAAGGCGGTTGCCCGCATTCGTGAACTGACCAATGCGTTGGAAGGCTTCGATGTTCATGGAGGGCCAGCCTCTTGGGTTCGCCGCGAAGCCTTTGAATGTCTTGCTGTTCTCATCAATCCAATGATGCCACACCTGGCTGAAGAACTTTGGCATGTGCTGGGCCAGACGGGGCTTATCGCCGATGCACCCTGGCCAAAGGCCGACCCATCACTCTTGATTGACGAAACCGTGACCATCGCCGTTCAAGTGAACGGAAAGATGCGCGGCACCCTTGATATTGCCGTGGACAGCCCAAGTGATGTGGTTCAAGCGGCGGCGTTGGCTTTAGACACGGTGATCTCTGCCATGCACTCTAAAGAGCCCCGAAAAGTAATCGTTGTGCCGAATAGGATTGTCAATGTTGTGGTTTAAATCAAAAGCCAACAAACTGGCTCTGTCTGCCCTTGTTGTGTCAAGCTTAGCCTTAAGCGCATGTGGGTTTTCACCGCTTTATGGGCAAAATGCGGCTCAACCTTATGTCATCAATACTTTGGCTGGTATCTCTGTTCAACCGATCCAAGACCGAGTTGGACAAATGATGCGCAATCAACTTCAATCTGGTTTGACGCCAAAAGGGGCTAAGCGAACAGCCCCACAGTATGAGTTGACGGTGACCTTATCTGAAAGCATTGGTGTTTTGGCCGTTGATCAAGCCTCTTTTGCCACGCGTGCTAATTTACAACTGAACGCAATTTATCAATTGGTCCGACTTTCCGATCATCTTGAAGTTATTTCTGGGTCCGCGAAAACGGTGGCCAGCTATAACGTTCTCAGTTCCGACTATGCAACGCTTCAAGCCCAGGCGAATGCCCGAGAACTTGCTGTCAAAGACTTGTCCCATATTCTCCAAAGCCGTCTCGCCGTTCATTTTAAAACCAAGGCCCTGAAAATCCAAAAATCTAACAGGTCCAATGGCCAAAGTTCTGGACAAATCAATTACGGATACCCTAACTGATGAAGCTAACGGGTGGAAAAGTTGATGCTTTTCTGCGGGTTCCAGACCCCAAAGTCCGCGTTGTTTTGATTTTTGGTCCCGATGAGGGCTTGGTTCGAGAACGCGCTCTACATCTCTGTAAAATGGCGGTCAGCGATCTCAATGACCCTTTTTCTGTGGTCGAGCTGTCAAGCTCAGACCTGAAAGCCGATCCTGCTCGTTTGTCCGATGAGGCTTTGAGCATTTCCTTTGGCGGCGGTCCACGCTTGGTTCGGGTTCGCCAAGCGGCAGATGTCTGTGTAGGCGCTTGCAAATCGCTGCTAGAAGCCAAGGTTTCTGGTGATACTTTGGTTATCGTTGATGCTGGAGACTTACCGCCCTCGTCCAAATTGCGCAAACTCTTTGAAACCTCTAAGTCTGCGGTATGCCTGCCCTGTTATAGCGATGATGCGCGGTCTTTACCTTTGATCATACGGGAATCCCTGACCACGCATGGGCTATCCGCTGACCGCGATGCCCTGGCTTTATTGGTTCAGTCATTGGGTTCAGATCGCTCCGTAACACGCGGAGAACTCGACAAACTTGCCCTTTATATGGGTGAAGATCGGCAAGTTAGTGTTGAGCATGTGCGCGCTGCCATCGGAGATAGTGCTGCCAATAACGTTGATGATGTCATTTATGCAGCCGCTGGTGGCGATCCACACCTTCTGGAGTCCGCACTGACCCGCGTTTTGGCCGATGGGACCAATCCGGTTCAATTGGTACGGGCCTGCCAACGCCATTTTCATAGACTTCACCTCGCTCGCAGCTATGTTACGGGTGGGATGAACGCCCATGAGGCCACCAAAGCGTTGCGCCCTCCGGTTATGTTTATGCGCGTCGATGCTTTTAGACTGCAGCTCAATTTATGGTCAGGGGCTAAATTAGCGCGCGCGTTTAACGTGTTCACGCAGTGCGAAACGGATTGCAAAACCACCGGATTACCTGCCGAACCGATGATCGGCCGCGCCCTGCTTACAATCGCCCAGGCTGCGAAGACTAGTAGATCGGCGGCCCGACGATAAGGTTTTCTATTGGGCCTTGATATTTATCTGCGCACTCTGCACGCTACATAGTCGCTTGATAATATTGTCAAAATAAACAATTTAATTCTTATATCTACTGCACACTCACAGCTAAACTGTTTTCTTATTTCAATAAGCTGACACTTATAGCGCAAATTTCATCGTCAAATTGGTCAATATTCGGCCAGTATTTATTATTTATATTTTAGAACTATAAAGCGAGGGCGCGCACCAGGCCGTCTCTTTTTATCAGGCTGTAAATGCGCTGCCTTTTCAGCGAAAAAATGCAGAATTGTAGATCGCACCTGAGTTATAGGTCATGCCTTAAGATGAATGGGTGAGGGCTTATATTTTAATTTAAACACATTAAATTTGACATCTCCCCACTCAAGGTATGAGTTAACAGGCCTTCATTCTGGTCTGGCGGGGCATAGGCACCCTGTTTTCAAGCCAACAATTGTATAAAATTTAGATTCAGAGCGATAGAGTCGGAAATACTGTCTTTCCCTATAAATTGTTATACAGCCTCCTCGCGGGCATATCATGGCCAAAAAAATTAATGTGGCTAAAACAATGACTTAGGGCGTACGGCACAATAGTGCAATTTATATTTCATAGAGTTACATCTACAGAAACTGGCCTGCATATTAAGCAATGTTATTTGCACAAATTATAAATCTAAATTTTTATTTAGAATCAGCGCATTAAAAAACTGCAAGCGCAGATACGCTGAATGATATTGCGTTTTTCTGTTGCGTAAAGCAAATGAAGGATACAAAACGAGACTAAAGTACGAATTGTGCTCTCAGATTATGTCAAACGCGCCAAAACACCGTCGAGCTGTTCAAGTGTGTCATAATGAATCACCACCTGACCGCGTCCTCCGTGGTCTTGAATCATCACCTTAAGACCCAAAAGATTTGCCAAATCAGCCTCTAAAGCCAGGGTATCCGCGTCTTTAACCGTTTTGGTCTTCGTCGGTGCCGGGGTCTCAAGGGCAGCGCCCTCACCCGCCCCGTGGGCTTTGACCAGCTTTTCAGTTTGGCGGACATTCAGGCCTTTTTTGATCACTTGCTTGGCCAACATAAGGGCATCTGCACAGCCGACCAGGGCGCGCGCATGGCCAGCACTGAGCAACCCGTTATCGATCATGCTTTTGATGGCTTCCGGCAACGTCAAAAGCCGCAACATATTCGCAACATGAGAACGGCTTTTACCGAGGGCCGTAGCAAGGGCCTCTTGGGTGTGGTCAAATTCCTGCATCAAGCGCTGATAACCATCGGCTTCTTCCAAAGGCGACAGGTCTTGACGTTGAAGGTTTTCAATCAGCGCCACTTCCAGGGTTTCTTGATCGTTAAAATCACGAACAATGACCGGAACTTCATGGATTTGCGCCAACTGGGCCGCACGCCAACGGCGTTCGCCAGCGATAATTTCAAACATGCCGGGGCGGTCTGCAAGTGGCCGCACCAAAAGCGGCTGCAAGATGCCCTTAACCCGAATGGATTCTGCAAGACCGCGCAATTCATCTTCAGCAAAGCTGCTGCGCGGCTGGTATTGACCGGGCTTTAAATGACCAATGGCCACGGACTTGCTCTGATCGCCCGGTTCGCCGGGAATTACATCGGGTATGTCTTCGCCCAGCAGGGCCGACAAGCCCATGCCCAATTTTTTCTCTGCCGCCATCGTTACATTCCTAAACTCATTCGCCGTATTCTTAAATATTCATGTGCCCTTCCCGGCGCAACACTTCACCCGCCAAGTGCAAATAAGCCTGAGATCCAGCGCATTGCATATCATACATCAACACCGGAAGGCCATGGGAAGGGGCCTCAGATACCCGCACGTTGCGGGGGATCACGGTGTTGTAGACCTTGTCGCCAAAATATTCGCGCACATCATTGGACACCTGTTCCGACAAATTGTTGCGTTTGTCGAACATGGTTAGCACGATCCCTTGAATTTCCAAGATCGGGTTAAAAACTTTACGCACCCGTTCGATGGTCTTCATCAAATGGCTTAGGCCTTCGAGGGCGAAAAATTCGCACTGCAGCGGCACCAACACGGCCTGACTGGCAATCAACGCATTCAACGTCAACAACCCCAGCGCCGGGGGACAATCAATCAGCACATAGTCATAAGCCTGGGCGCCATCGCCAATGGCTTGCTTAAGGCGGTGTTCACGTTTGTCCATATCCACCAATTCCAGCTCTGCGCCTGACAGGTCAACGCCAGCCGGCACAACGTGAAGACCCGGAACCGCAGACTTCTGCACCACACCCTGAAGGCTTACGCCGTCAATGAGCATACGGTAGGTGTCCAATTGACGCGATTTGCGATCTACGCCCAATCCGGTCGACGCATTGCCTTGGGGGTCTAAATCAATGACCAGGACCTTTTTGGTCACAGCCGCCAAGGCCGTCGCCAAATTGATGGTGGTGGTGGTTTTCCCCACCCCACCTTTTTGGTTTGCGACCGCGATGATGCGCGGGCCTTGAACAGGATCCGGCAGGGGGATATTTTGGGCCACTTCATTCCAATCGGTCATGAATTAATCTCTTTCAAGGTCAGAGGCGCGCGATCTTGTTCAACACAAGTATGCGTCCCGCCGGTTCCGTACAGCTTGGGTGATCACGAACCCCTAGTGTCCAGTGTTTTTGGGCTTCGGTCAATTCCTCTTGCCACCGCTTACCCTTCATAAAGATGCATATCCCTGTGGATAAGCGGTGGATATCCGCATAATCGATCAATTTGTCGAGACTCGCCAAGGCGCGTGACACCACAACGTCCGCGTCCAATGGTTCTAGTGCCTCGATTCTAGCGGTGTGAACGGTCGCTCCAGCGCCTGTGACCCGGTTCACTTCTCGTAAAAACGCACATTTACGCTGATCACTTTCGACCAAATGAACATCAATGCCCTGCTCTTTCAGCATGATCGCCAACACCAAGCCCGGAAACCCGGCCCCACTGCCCAAATCAACCACTTTGGCATTGACCGGAATCAAGGCACTCAGTTGCGCAGAATCCAACATATGGCGTGACCACAGGTGAGGCAGCGTATCTGGACCCACCAAATTGATCTTGGCTTGCCATTTCACCAACAGGTCGGCGTACTGCTGCAGCTTCGCCAGCACCTCGTCGGTGACCTGGGTTTGCGCTTGAAAATCTTGGTCTGTAGCTAGGGCCGTCACGGGACAAGGTCTCTTTCGTATCTGGAATGTTTCACGTGAAACAGTGTGGACTTAAAAACGCAATTTGTCAGGTCTTCGTTTTGCGCTTTCGCACATGCGCCAACAGCAAGGTTAAAGCCGCTGGCGTGACCCCGGATATTCGCGCGGCCTGTCCCAAGGTTTGTGGCTTGACGTCCATAAACTTATGGCGCACTTCCGTCGTAAGGCCAGAGATCGCCTGATAATCGAGATCAACGGGGATCAGCAAACCTTCATCTTTACGAAAGGCGTGGACATCGAACTCCTGACGATTTAAATAGCCGGCATACTGCGCTTCAATTTCGACTTGTTCACGAGCCTTGGGCGGCACGTCTAGCAATTCAGGCCAAATTTTACCAAGCCCACCCCAAGTCACGGGGACATAGGACAGCAATTGCTTAACGCTGCGCCGTTTGCCATCTTGATTGATGGTAATGTCGTGCTTGGTTAGTTCATTCGGAGTTGCCGTCAAGCGTTCGGCAAGGCTGAGGGCGGCGTTTACATCCTGCTGGCGGACGGCAAACGCCTTTTGTCGGTCCAGACCGACACAGCCGACAGCAATCCCGCGCGGCGTCAACCGAAGGTCAGCATTGTCCGCACGCAAGCGCAGTCTGTATTCAGCCCGCGAGGTAAACATCCGGTAGGGCTCTTCGGTGCCTAAAGTCACCAAATCATCAATCATCACGCCGATGAAGGCTTCAGACCGATCCAAAATAAAAGGCTCATCTGAGCCGCTGGCGGTTAAGGCGGCGTTGAGCCCAGCCATCAGCCCTTGGGCCGCGGCTTCTTCATAACCCGTGGTCCCATTGATTTGCCCCGCTAAATAAAGACCGGGCGCACGGTGGCACTGAAGGGTCAGCGAAAGTTCGCGGGGGTCTACAAAATCATACTCAATGGCATATCCCGGCTGCAACATTTCACACTGCTCAAGGCCTGGAATGCTCTGGACCATCGCGATCTGAATATCTTTGGGAAGCGAAGTCGAGATGCCATTGGGGTATACCGTTGGGTCGTCATACCCTTCGGGTTCCAGAAAGATTTGGTGAGAGGTTCGGTCCGCAAAACGCACCACCTTGTCTTCGATAGACGGGCAATAGCGCGGCCCTGTGCCTTGAATTTGACCCGAATACAGCGGAGCACGGTCCAAGTTCGCCATAATGAGTGCGTGGGTTTCGGGTGTTGTGTGAGTGACGCCACAACAGATTTGGCGCTGAATAATGCGATCAGTTAAAAAAGAAAAAGGTTCGGGAACCAAATCGCCGGGTTGTGATTTGAGGCTGGCCCAATCAATGGTCTCGCCATTCAGGCGCGGTGGGGTTCCGGTTTTCAAACGTCCCATGCGCATCTGCAAGCGACGCAGTGTATAAGCAAGCCCAACGGAACGGGGGTCACCTAAACGTCCCGCTGGAAACGTCTCGTCACCCAAATGGATCAGGCCCCGCAAAAAAGTTCCGGTGGTCAAAACGACAGAGGACGCCACCACGGTGGTACCCGTAGCTAGGGTCACACCACAAGCGCGGCCCTGGGCATCGAATTCAATATCCTCAACAGCGCCTTCCAGCAGACTTAGGTTCGGCTGCGCACGGAGCATATCAATGATGGCTTGTTTATAGATTTTACGATCGGCTTGCGCCCGTGGTCCCCGCACGGCTGGACCTTTGGACCGGTTCAACATGCGAAACTGAATGCCGCCCCGGTCAGCTGCCCGTCCCATCAGCCCATCCAGTGCATCCAGTTCTTTGACCAACTGCCCCTTTGCCAAACCCCCAATGGCCGGATTGCACGACATTTCACCGATGGTGTCGAGACGGTGGCTGATCAAAACGGTGTTGGCCCCCAGGCGCGCGGATGCAGCCGCTGCCTCGACCCCGGCATGGCCGCCGCCAACAACAACAACGTCATATGAGTTTGGGTCTGTCTGTTTGATCATGACGGGAATTTAGGGAGCCGTCGGTCTCAAGTCAAACGTACAATCTAGAATCAGGAAAAAAGAGGCGGGAATGTTTCACGTGAAACATTGCGGCTTCGAGACGGTCGTTTGTGGGGTTCACTTCCCTAGACAAAAATCTCGGAAAATAACATCTAATAAATCTTCAACATCAACCCGTCCTGTGATGCGACCAAGCTCACGCGCCGCCATACGGAGGTCTTCAGCTTCTAACTCTGATCCCATGGGATGGACCACATCTCGGTTTAAAAACCGTTCCAAAGCTTGCTGGGTCCGTTGCAGCGATTCCCGGTGACGCGCCCGTGTCGGAGCCGGGCCTTCACTTGACGTACGGCATCTTTCGCCAACGCGAACCGTTAATTGTTGTAAAAGATCATCTAAACCCTGTCCACTTTTGACCGACAGGGCCAAGACGGGAAAACCCGACAGATTGTCTGGAGCCTGAACGACCAGTACATCCGCTTTATTGACTGCCACCAAAGTTCGGTCATCGAGAAGTTTTAAGGACTCATCGTCAAAAACGGGATCGGCCGCCCCATCAAAGACCACAAGCTTAAGATCAGCACTGTCCGCCCAAGCGCGCGCTCGACGCACCCCTTCTTGTTCGATCTGGTCACCACTTTCACGCAACCCCGCCGTATCGGCGACCAACACCGGAAAACCGCCAAGGTTCATGTGAATTTCCACCACATCGCGGGTGGTCCCGGCCCTGTCAGATACAATCACCGCCTCGCGCTGGGCCAACGCATTCATCAAAGAGGACTTGCCGGCATTCGGCGGCCCGACAATGGCCAGCCGCACACCAGCCCGTAAGCGCTCACCTTGACGGCCATCTTTAAGGTGGGCCAAAACAGCCCCGTGGAGTTCGCGCACGCCTTGGGTCACTTGGGCGTGCAAGTCTGCGGGCAACTCTTCATCGGAAAAATCCAACTCAGCCTCGAAATGCGCCAAAGCCCGAACCAGCCGCTCGCGCCAACCGTCATACAGCGCGCCAAGGGCGCCTTCAGATTGCAACAGGGCTTGTTTGTGTTGGGCTTCGGTTTCGGCCTCGATCAAATCAGCCAGGCCTTCGACTTGGGTGAGATCAAGTTTACCGCTTTCAAAAGCCCGCCGGGTAAATTCACCGGGTTCAGCCAACCTTAAACCCTCTAAGCCAGACAACGCGGCCAGGACACCATCAATCACCGCAGGCCCGCCGTGAATGTGCAGCTCTGCGACGTCTTCCCCGGTAAAACTCGCCGGGGCGACAAACCACAGCACCAATGCATCGTCCAAAGGCTGGTGAGTTTTGGGATCAAACAGACGGCACAGCTTGGTGGTGCGCGGCTTCGGCAAGGCTTTCTGCATTAAGGCGCCTAAGGCCGGCCCGGCCTGACCGCCAGACACCCGAACCACGGCCACCCCGGCCCGGCCAGAACCAGAGGCCAACGCATAAATGGTCTCAGCCATTAAAATTTCCAATCGTTAGCATACTCATTCATCATCCGTCGCCGCCAAAAGCCGCTCAACGAGAGCTCCGTTTGCCACATGCGTGTCTAAAATTTCATCAACATCCGCACGCGTTTCAATGTGATACCAAACATTGTCAGGATACACGACAATGACCGGACCACGTTTACAGCGTGCTAAACACCCGGCTGAATTGATGCGAATATTCTTGAGGCCCATTTCTTTGGCGCGGTCCTTCATATACTGACGCAATTCAACGCCACCCCGCCCTGCACACGATCCCAACGGATGGTTTTGGGGGCGTGTATTGGTACAGCAAAAAACATGCAGGCGAAAATAAGCGTCAGGCTTAGGTAAAACGGTCGACATCTTGGTCCCTTTGAATCAAACCCATAAATAAACAAGGGTTGTTATCGAGTGATTGTCTCCCAAAATAGACACGGTAAGGCCTAGGACGCAACGGCCCAAATACACTTTTGAAAGCCTGCCCGATGACAAAAGCCAAAAATCGCCTCAGCTTAGAGACCAGTCCCTATCTATTACAACACCAAGACAACCCGGTCGACTGGTACCCCTGGGGACCTGAGGCTCTAGAGGCTGCCAAAACGACAGGCAAACCAATCTTGCTGTCGATTGGCTACTCGGCTTGTCACTGGTGTCATGTCATGGCCCACGAAAGCTTTGAAGATGAAGATATTGCAGGCGTCATGAATACGCACTTCATCAATATCAAAGTCGATCGCGAAGAACGTCCCGACCTAGACACCCTTTATCAATCAGCCTTGCAGATCATGTCGCAACGTGGCGGTTGGCCGTTGACCATGGTGCTCACCCCAAAGGGAGAGCCTTTTTGGGGCGGAACCTATTTTCCAAACACGCCACGCCACGGATACCCAAGCTTTCCAGAAATTTTAAATCGCATTGCAAGCGTCTGGTCCGAAAACCAGGACCACGTTCAAAACAACGTACAAAAAGTTCTCCACGCCTTAGATCATCAAGACACCCAGCCCAACAACACAACTCTAACCCTAGCCACGCTTGACCCCACAGCCGCCATTATTTTAAACACCTGTGATCGCGCATACGGTAGTTTTCAAGGCGCACCAAAGTTTCCTCAAGTTCCGACCTTGGCCTTTTTGTGGAAAGCGTGGCAACGCAGCGGACAAATTGAATATTTTGATCAGGTCACCCTGACCCTCAACCAAATGGCAAACGGCGGCATCTATGATCATTTAGGCGGCGGCTTTGCCCGCTATTCAACAGATGAGCGGTGGTTGGTGCCGCACTTTGAAAAAATGCTCTACGACAATGCCCTGCTGATTGAGCTGATGTGCGCCGTCTACAAAGAAACCAAATCCGTTCTTCTTGAACACCGCATTGCTGAAACAATCGCATGGCTGTTGCGCGACATGACCGTGCCTGGGCCCAACGATAGTTTTGCCTTCGCCACCGCGCTTGACGCAGATAGTGAAGGCGAAGAAGGACTCTATTATGTTTGGTCAGAAAGCGAAATTGACGCGGCTCTGGGCGCGGACGCGAATCTGTTCAAACGCACCTACGATGTTTCGTCTCATGGAAACTGGGACGAAGGACCGCTCCGCGAAAACCAACCTACAAGTATTTTAAATAGATCCTCATCTAAACCTTTGGCCCCCCTTCAAGAAGAACAGTTGGCCACGTGCAGACAAAGACTATTGGCACAGCGCACCACCAGAATCCCCCCCGGACGAGATGATAAAGTCTTGGCCGAACTGAATGGCATGATGATAAAGGCCTTAAGCACCGCCGCTCATACCTTTGATAAACCGGGCTGGGCAGACGCGGCAAAAAGCATATATGATTTTATTTCCAATAACTTACAGCTTAATGGGCAGCTCAAAAGGTGCTGGTCAAGGGGGGCATGTAAACACACCGCCGTGCTAGATGATATCGCGCACATGGCCGCCGCCGCCCTATCACTTTACGAAGCTTCCGGCGAAGATACATATCTCGACAGTGCCAGATCTTGGGTTCGCCAAGCCGATGATTTACACAAAGACAAAACGGGCGGTGGATATTTTCTCAGCAGTGAAGAGGTTACCGATATTTTCAAACGGTCCAAACCGATCTTCGACAACGCCACCCCTGCGGCCAACGGTGTTCTCGCCGATGTGCTGGTTCGACTCTTTTTAATCACGGGCTTGGAATCCTATCGCCTTTCGGCAGAGGCTTTAATCAAAGCCCTGGCCACCAATGACCCCACAACCCTTGCCCATATGCCAACCGTGTTGGGCGCATTTGAACGGCTCGTCAAAGGCACTCAAGTGGTGGTGGTCGGCACACCTGAAGAAACAAAAGATCTGGTGCGCGCCCTTCATCAAGCTCCACAAACCCAATACGTGATCATCCACGCTAAAGAGCTAACGTCTATTGGGGCCCCCAGTCCTGCTTTTCAAAAACCTAAATTCAAAGGTCTCGCCACGGCTTACGTGTGCAGCGCGGGGACCTGTGCTGAACCCGTCACCACACCACAAGCCTTGATTGAGACCCTCAATGGCCTCTAGACTGATGGCTATGGAAACACTCTGTCTGAAAAGCCCTGTTGGCGACCTAACGCTATTTGCTGACAACGACACCATTACGGCCCTTTGTTGGGGTCAAGGGGCCGATGCTCCCCGCACAACGTCGTCAAGGGTACTCAACCACGCGGCAGAGCTTCTGAAAGCCTATTTCACCACAGGACACGCCGACTTTTCGGCCTTGTCCCTTGATCCGCACGGCACCGCCTTTCAAAAGCGTGTGTGGCAACAGATGTGCGAAATTAAGTCCGGCCACAGCAAAAGTTATGGCGAAGTGGCAAAAATCCTAAAATCCGGCCCCCGTGCGGTGGGCGGCGCTTGTGGAGCCAATCCCATTCCGATCCTTATCCCGTGTCACCGGATCGTAAACGGAGATGGCAAAATTGGTCACTATTCCGGTGGCGACGGCGCACCCACAAAGATATTTTTACTGCGCCTTGAAGGCTATCGCGTATAAAAAAAACCCGGCCACATAAGTGACCGGGTCTTTAGGGAAGCCTTCAACCGATAGCTTACGTGTTCATCGTATCGAAGAAGTCTGAATTGTTTTTGGTTTGACGCAATCGGTCCAACAAGAATTCCATAGCATCCGTTACACCCATCGGCATCAAGATCCGGCGCAACACCCACATTTTAGACAATGTGGCTTTATCGCACAGCAACTCTTCCTTACGCGTGCCAGATTTGGTGACATCAATGGCTGGGAAGATGCGTTTATCGGAAACTTTACGATCCAAGATGATCTCAGAGTTACCAGTGCCTTTAAATTCTTCAAAGATCACTTCATCCATACGCGAACCCGTGTCGATCAGCGCCGTTGCGATGATGGTCATAGAGCCACCCTCTTCAACATTACGGGCCGCACCAAAGAACCGTTTGGGCCGTTGCAGGGCATTCGCATCCACACCACCGGTCAAAACCTTGCCCGAACTTGGCACCACGGTGTTGTAGGCGCGGGCCAAACGGGTGATGGAATCCAACAAAATGATCACGTCACGTTTGTGTTCAACCAAACGCTTGGCTTTTTGGATCACCATTTCTGCGACTTGGACGTGGCGTATGGCGGGTTCATCAAACGTTGAACTGACCACTTCGCCTTTAACAGAACGCGCCATATCTGTAACTTCTTCGGGACGTTCATCAATCAACAACACGATCAAATAGCTTTCGGGGTGATTGGCCGCCAACGAGTGCGCGATGTTTTGCAACATCACCGTTTTACCCGTACGCGGTGGCGCCACCACAAGTGCGCGTTGGCCTTTACCGATCGGCGTAATCAAATCCATGATACGCCCAGTGAGGTCTTTGTGTTCTGGATCATTGATTTCCATCAACAACCGTTCATCGGGGTAAAGCGGCGTCAAGTTATCAAAGTTGGTGCGATGTTTAACCGCACCAGGGTCTTCGAAGTTAATCAGATTGACCTTCATCAGAGCAAAGTAGCGTTCCCCTTCTTTGGGGGCGCGTATTTCACCTTCGACCGTATCGCCCGTACGCAAACCAAACCGTCGCACTTGGTTTGGAGACACGTAAATATCATCGGGACCGGGAAGGTAATTGGATTGCGGAGAGCGCAAAAAACCAAAGCCATCTTGCAAGAGTTCTAACACCCCTTCGCCATAAATACTGGTCCCCTGTTCAGCGGACCGTTTTAAAATGGCATACATGATTTCTTGTTTGCGGAGCGAGCTGGCATTTTCAATTTCCAGCTCTTCGGCCGTCAACACAAGGTCGGCGGGGGATTTTAGCTTAAGTTCTTTGAGATTCATGGACGAACCTGTGTATTGATGTGAAAGGGTGGCGAAAAGCCAAAGGAACGAGAAGGAAAACCGCCTGAGAGGGAAAAGATGATAAATTCAGGCGGGGCGTGCCGCAAAAGATGCAGTCACGAAAGGTCTATGTAAACATCCATACCTTAAAGAAGGTATTTATGTCCAGCATCTTTTACACGTGACACATGAGAACGATCAGAACGGCTTTACGATGACAAAGATAACAATACCAATCATCAAAACGGTCGGGACTTCGTTGGCAACGCGGAAAAAGCTTTCGGGTCGCTCATTTTTATCGTTCTCAAAATCGCGGCGCCATTTCGACATCATCATGTGAGACACAGTGAGCAAGACAACAAATGCCAATTTGGCATGAGCCCAGCCATCGGTCCACATTTCTTGATCGATAAACATCCACAAGCCAAAAACCCAACTCGCAATCATCGCCGGGTTCATGATGGCCCGCAACAAACGACGTTCCATGACCTTAAAAGTTTCCGATGAATCGGAACCCGTTTGGGCTTGGCAGTGATAGACAAACAAACGTGGCAAATACAGCAAACCCGCCATCCAAGCGATCACCGAAATAACGTGAAGCGCCTTCACCCAAGAATAATAGTCGTCTAACATCTTTGTACTCCGTGAAAAATTTGGCTGAGTGTAACCGATTTAGCTAAGAGGGCAAGCCCGGTCGGACTCAGAACATAATCGAGTGGCTTGGCCTTGGGCACATAAACCCGTATCCCCCGCCAAAGTGTTTGTCACCAGGTCGGATAATCCGTTGATAAAAGTCTCATCGGTGCCAAGGGCCGCAATGCGGACATAGGTGGTTATGCCATGTTCAACCGCCAATTCTTTATACTCGATATCCAATTCGACCAAGGTTTCTGAATGTTCAGACACAAAGGCCAACGGCAACACGACCAAGGCTTTACCCTCACGTCCGGCGCGCTTAATTTCATCTTCGGTGGCGGGGCCAATCCATTCTAAACGCCCTACCCGGCTTTGATAACAGATTCGCCAATCGTCTATCATCACGCCTTGCGCTTTCAAATGATCAACAATGGCCTCAGCGCCGCGTTCAATTTGGTGCGGGTAAGGATCGGCTTTGTCATCAACAATCTTTTTTGGCAAGCCGTGGGCAGAAAACAAAACGCGCACTGGTTCATCGCTTTTCTGAGCTTGTTCTAATCCAGCCGCTAACAAAGCGGCTTGCGCCGCAATAAAACTCGGTTCCGTGGGATAGCAACAAATGCGTTTGGTCGGCACGGCTAAGCCGGCTTTTTGTGCGGTGATGTCCCAGTCGGAAAAAGAACTTTCGGTGGTGGTGGTCGAATATTGTGGATACAGCGGCAACAACATCACTTCATCGGCGGCAAAGTCTTTAACGTCTTGAACGGTTTGTTGACTAAAGGGATGCCAATAGCGCATCGAAATAAACACTTTAACTTCGGTGTCTGGAAGTTTTGCATTCAACCGCGTTTGCAGAGCCTGGGCCTGATCTTTGGTTAACTCTAAAATCGGCGAGCGCCCCCCCATATGTTGGTAAATTTCACGCGCCACCGAAGTCCGCTTGGACGAAATAAATTTTGCCAATAACCAACGAAACGGTTGGGGCGCCGTGATAATTGCGGGATCAATAAACAAGTTGAACAGAAACGGCTGCACAGCCTTAAGGCTATCTGGACCGCCTAAATTAAACAGAACAACTGCCAACCGTTTCATAATTAAACTTTTCCGCGCACGATATCAACCAAACGCGCCACATGTTCAGGCGGCGTTTGCGGCACAATGCCGTGACCCATGTTGAAAACCAATGGACCGTCACCCAAAATTTCTAAAATACGGCGCGCTTCAATATCCATTTCTTCCCCGCCAGCAACCACCAACAAATTGTCTAGGTTGCCTTGCACGCAAACATGTTTTTGCAAATGATCACGCGCCCATTCTAAGGGCACGGTGTGATCCAGGCCGACCGCATCCACGCCCGTCTGTTGCACATAAAGTTCGTAAAGTTGTCCGGCACCGCGCGGGAATCCAATGATGGGAACGTTGGGGTGAACGGCTTTAACCCGTTCAACAATCCGCGCCATGGGTTCAATCGACCATTTGGAAAATTGCTTTTCGCTTAAAACCCCGGCCCAGCTGTCGAAAACTTGCAAAGCTTCAGCACCACGGTTGGCTTGTTCAATCAAATAATCAGACGTGTTATCGACCAACATATCAATCAAAGTTTGGAAAAATTGAGGATCTTGATAAGCAATCGAACGAATTTCTTCGTAAGTTTTAGAGCCCTTACCTTCAACCATATACGTGGCAACAGTCCAAGGTGCGCCCGCAAACCCAATCAACGCCGTGGTTTCTGGAATTTCTTTAGACAAGCGGCCCACGGTTTGAAACACGGGATCAAGATGCTTCATAAAATTTGCGTTGCTCAGCGTGCTTTCCAGCTGCGCCATATTTTTAATGGGTTCTAACTGTGGACCCGAACCCGGCACAAATTCGACCTTTTGGCCCAACGCATCGGGAACCACCAAAATATCAGAAAACAAAATCGCGGCATCAAATCCATAACGGCGCAGCGGTTGCAAGGTCACTTCAACGGCTAAATCTGGCGTATAGCAAAAATGCAGAAAGTTTTTCGCCGTCGAGCGAACTTTCATATATTCTGGCAGATAGCGGCCAGCTTGACGCATCAACCAAATGGGCGGAGTCTTTTGCGTCTCGCCTTTTAACGCTTGAAGAAAGGTTTTGCTCACGGGCTTTTTTATCCTGTTGTCTGGAGTTTTCCCCACCGAATGTGTTCCTCTAACAAACTATATTTAATTAAAAATATAAAGGGTTGTTGTTGTAGTGGTAGTGGGGATATCGGGGATTACTTTTTGTACCGCACTTTGCAGGCTTTTCATACACAGGTTCTTGGAGACGGGAAAGAGCCTGTTGAAACTTTTTCATAAATACAAAATAAGGTGTGGAATCTTAAGCTGTTAAATATGAACCTTAGGGGTGTGAAAAATGGGGAGCAAATCTTGACCTGGTCGGGTAATTTAAGATGTGCAGGTAATGATGAGAATGTTTTACACTGGGGGTGAGCAATGTCATAACTGACCTGTTATCCATAGGGTAAGTTGTGCGGTTCAAAGTTGTTCACATGTATCCACATTTAATACCGCTCAATTAGGCCAGAAATTGAACAAAAGAATGGGCCCAAAATGACATCCATTGTGCTTCATAAAATTTCCGATTCAACCGGACAAACCCTGGATGTGGTGTCACGCGCTTGCCTGGCCCAATTTTCAGATGTTCGAGTCACGGAAAAACGTTGGACCCTGGTTCGTGATCGTGAACAGGTCAACAAGGTCTTAGACGGCATTCGTGCCCTTCCTGGATTTGTGATCTTTACCGTGGTTGATGACGAACTGAGTGAACAATTGTTGTTGGGTTGCAAACAGTTAAAGGTTCCTTGTATTGATTTGTTAAATCCGGTGCTGTCGCAGATGGGAAATTATTTAGGTTTGGTCCGAGATTCCCGCCCGGGGTCTCAGCATGTTATGGATGGCGATTATTATTCAAAAATTGATGCGCTGCATTATGTGTTGGCCCACGATGAAGGCCAATCTTTGAGCGATCTTCACGAAGCCGATGTGGTTTTGGTTGGTGTTTCGCGCACCGCCAAAACCCCGACCAGTATTTATCTTGCCAATTGCGGCTTTAAAACAGCCAACGTGCCGTTTGTACCGGGGATGAAATTGCCCCAAGAATTGCTCGACGCGCAAAGACCGTTGATCATTGGCGTCACCAAAGAACCGACGCGCTTGGTCCAAGTTCGTCTACAGCGTTTAACCTTGCAAGGTCACAGCGAAGAAACCGAATACACCGATTTGGAAGCGGTGACGCTTGAAATTAATGAAGCGCGCGAGGTTTGCGAAGCGCAAGAGTGGCCCATTATCGACGTGACGGAAAAATCTGTCGAAGAAACCGCCGATATTATTGTTCATCTATACAATGCTCGGATTGACGGGACGACTTAACGATGAACTCAGAAACAACATCAAGACCCTTTATCCGAGCCGGCGTCATGGGCTGGCCAGTGGATCACTCCCTTTCCCCCAAAGTGCATGGCTTTTGGCTGCGCGAATATGGCATTGAAGGTGAATACATACGTATTCCTGTGGCCCCAGAAGATTTTCCGGCGAAACTGCGGGCCTTACAGGCCGATGGCTTTGCGGGCTGTAATGTTACCGTTCCACACAAAGAAGCGGCGCTCGCTGGTGTTGATGAAGTTGACCTCCAAGCTTTGCGGATCGGTGCGGTCAACACCATCAAGGTGCGCGAAGATGGATCTTTGTATGGATTCAATACCGATGGCTTTGGCTTTTTGGAAAATTTATTCCAAGGCTGCGCAGGCTTTGACGCACGCCGTGGTCCGGTTGTGGTGTTGGGTGCTGGCGGGGCGGCCCGGGCGGTGGTGGTTTCGGTGTTGGATACGGGGGCACCCGAAGTGCGTTTGATCAACAGAACGCGAGAACGCGCCGAACAGCTAGCCCTTGAACTCAAAAATCTTGGCCTTAAGAACATTACGGTCGGCGACTGGGATGAACGGGACAATTTATTAAGCGAGGCCGCGCTGCTGGTGAACACCACCACCTTGGGTATGCAAGGCCAACGGCCTCTTGATTTGAATCTAAATGCGTTGCCCCTGGACGCATTGGTGAACGACATTGTTTATGTGCCGCTGGATACCGATTTATTGCGACGGGCTAAGGCGCGCGGCAATCCGGCGGTGGATGGTTTGGGCATGTTGTTACACCAAGCCCGCCCCGGATTTGAAGCTTGGTTTGGCCGCTTGCCAGACGTAAGCGAGGCTTTGCGCAGTTCTGTTTTGGCAGGAACCGATTGATGTATATTTTGGGCCTAACGGGATCGATTGCCATGGGCAAAAGTTGGGGGACCAAGTGTTTTCAACATTTGGGGATTCCGGTGCATGACGCCGATGCGTGTGTGCACCGCCTGTTATCAGCGGGTGGCAAGGCGGCCCCTATTGTGTTGGGTGCATTTCCGGGCGTTGAAGATGGTCAAGGCGGTGTTGACCGGGCCAAGTTGGCGGATGCGGTTTTTGGACACGGTGGGGAATTGATGTTGCTGGAACACATTCTGCATCCTTTGGTGCACCGCTCCGAGCAAATTTTTTTGGCCCAGCAAAAACGGGCAGGTCAGCCTTTGGTGGTGTTAGATATTCCTTTGTTGTTTGAAGTGGGCGCCCAGAACCGCGTCGATGGGGTGCTGGTGATGTCGGCCCCGGTCGATTTGCAATACAGTCGAGCGCTGCGCCGCCCGGGGATGACGTTGGAAAAACTGCACGCCATTATGGACCGCCAAGTGCCAGATCAAATTAAACGTTTAGGGGCGAATTTTGTGGTGAGCACCGGGGCATCCAAAGGCTATGCCTTGCAACAGATAAAGGCGATCATTCAACAGCTTAAATCCGAAAACGGTAAAGCTTGGGGACCGGGCTGGTCGCGACCAAAAATTTTTAAAGGTAGATTGTAATGCGAGAAATTGCGCTGGATACAGAAACCACGGGTCTAAACCCAAAGGGTGGGGATCGGGTCGTCGAAATCGGCTGTGTGGAAATGATCAACCATGTGGCCACCGACAAAACGTTTCATGTCTATATCAATCCCGAACGCGATATGCCGGATGGGGCTTTTCGGGTGCATGGGTTATCTGAAGAATTTTTGTGTAAACACGCCGTGTTTGCCAAGGTCGCCGATGATTTTTTAGACTTTATCGGTGACGATCCGCTGGTCATTCACAACGTGCAATTTGATATTGGGTTTTTGAATGCGGAATTAGAACGGCTGGGCAAAGCAAAGCTGGATGTAGCCAGAACCATCGACACCATCCCCATGGCGCGTAAAAAATTTCCGGGGGCTGGGGCCAGCCTAGACGCTTTGTGCCGACGCTTTGGTATCGACAATTCTAATCGCCAATTGCACGGCGCGTTGTTAGATGCCGAATTGTTGGCTGAAGTTTATCTTGAACTTAATGGCGGCCGACAAACGGGTTTGGGTTTGGGCGAAACAGATTTGAAAGAAGCCGCGCCCAGCGACGATGAAATTAAGATTGAATCCCGCACGAAACGAGAGCTGCGCGTTTTTGCGCCTTCTGGTGAAGAACAAGAGCGCCATAAAGTTTTTGTCGACACGTTGACCGACGCCCTGTGGAAAGCCTAAAAAAAGCGCCCCCAAAAGGGAGCGCTTTTAAAAAGAACGATTTTACAAAAATCGATTAATTCACGGTTTCTGATTTTTCAGCAATGATTTGTTCAACATCTGCGCTCGCCGCTTCGGCTTGCTTTTGCATGTTGGCTTGATACATACCGGCAAAATCGATCGGCTGTAAAAACAGGGGCACAAAGCCGCCATCACGCGTGGTGTCCGATAAAATGTTGCGCGCATAGGGGAACAAAAGCCGTGGGCATTCGATCAACAAAATGGCGGTTAAGTGTTCGTCGGGAACATTCAAGGTGAAGACGCCAGCATATTGAAGTTCGGCAATAAAGCCAACGCGGTCTTCAAGCCGCAGCTCTGCCTTAACATCAAGGACCACTTCATATAAATTAGGGGTCTCGCCGGCTTCGAGTTTGCGCGCGTTTACGTCAACGTTCACATTGACCTCTGGCTGTTTGTTTTGCAGTTCAGAAAGAATAGCGGGTGCATTTGGTGATTCAAAAGACAGGTCTTTAATATACTGGCCATTGATGGTGAGTGGCGGCAGTTGAGCTTGTTCTGCGTCGTTTTCAGGTGTGTCGTTCATAAAGTGATCCTTTTATTTATCAGCATTGGGCACGGCCCCTATCCATATCGTCTTTGAGGTGCAGCGCGTTTCGCTATCATGAATTCGGGCTTTAGTCCAATTTGTTGTTGTCTTTGGGCAAGGATACGTCAGGTTCGGTGGGCGTAACGTCTTGCCAGTCGCCATCAATAATATCATTTGCGCCCCCCGGTCTATACGTTGTACCAGAAGATTGAGGAGAGGCCGCAGCGGGGTGTTGAAATTGGATTCGTTGACCCAAAAAGGCACGCAAGAGGGCGCGAACGGGGGGGACGAATAATAAAAATCCAACGGTATCTGTGAAAAAACCAGGGGTCAGCAACAACATGCCTGCCGCCAACAAGCAAAACCCATCGAACACGGTGTCCAGCGGCATTTCGCCCGCATTTAAGCTTTTTTGCAAACGATTTAAGGCACTTAGACCTTGATGACGCAACAAAGCCGTGCCCACCACGGCGGTCACCACCACCACCACAATCGTTGATCCCAAGCCAATCAGACCGCCCACTTTAATAAACAGGCCGATTTCGATGAGTGGAATGGCAATAAATGCGACGAGAACGATCAATCCCATAATAGTCCTTATACCTTGCCCTTGGGCGTCCATAGGCCTATCTAATACCAAGGGTTACGGTGTGTGACCACAGACAAACTTTAAACGACGGACACCAAGATGCAAATTTTTGACATTATCCTTATGGCGCTTATCGTTATTTTTCTGGTTTTACGCTTGCGCGGCGCTTTGGGCAGCCGCGATGGCTTTGATGGTACCCCCAAAACCCCGCGCCCTCAAAATACAGAAAGAGATAATGTTATCAACCTGCCGGGAGCAGGTGTGCCGGATTCCAACGACGACGCATTTGAATCCGAAGTCGAGCCTGAAAAAGAAGATACACAGTTTGAAGGCCCGCTTGGCGAAGGCGTCGAAGCCATCCGTGCAGCAGACCCAGCTTTTCGCGCCGATGAATTTCTAGAGGGCGCAAGCTATGCCTTTGAAATGATCTTGAATGCTTACGCGGCAGGTGATGTGAAAACGCTTAAACCCTTATTGAGCCCAGACGTTTATAGTGGTTTTGCCGGGGCCATTGAAGATCGGGAAACACGCGGTCAAACGCTGCAAGAAACGCTGGTTGGCATTGGCAGTTGTGAATTGGTTGAAGCCTATATCGATGGTCGCGATGCCCACGTGACCGTTAAGTTTGTGTCGGAACAAATCAGCGCCTTGGTCGATGATGAAGGCACCGTGATTGAAGGTGATCCGACCAAAGTCGTTAATGCCACCGATTTTTGGACCTTTAGCCGCTCGACCAAATCACGTAATCCGAACTGGATGCTGGTTGGTACGGGCGCCTTATCGTAAAGAGGCTGTTTATGCGTGGAGCGTTGTTTCCGGTTTTAGGTTTGGCGCTGTTGCTTGGCGCGTGTGCGCAAACGCCAAAGCCATCGGTCACGCCGACTCTTCCCCCCGAAGTGACAAAGCCCACGCCCAGCAAGGCCCAGGTGCGCATGCGGACCTTTGCGGCGCTGAATGGTTGGGCTGAAGATCAACACGGTGAAGCCTTAAAAGCTTTTCAAATTTCTTGTAAAAAACTCATGACCTTACCAGGGCACAGATCGCTTGCCGTCAATGGCGCGGTGCCCAGTGGCACGATTGACGATTGGAAAAGCGCTTGTGGTGCCGCTGCAAGTTTGTCTATTGCTGATCATCTCGGTGCCAAACATTTTTTTGAAACCTGGTTTGTGCCTTATGAAGTCAAAGACCCAACGTCGGAAAACGGTCTGTTTACGGGCTATTATGAACCGGAACTTAAAGGGTCTTTCACCCAAGGCGGTGTGTATCAGACCCCTTTGTTAAGCCGCCCGGCCGATTTGGTCAGCGTGAATTTGGGCAGCTTTGATAAAGATTTAGGCGGCAATACCATTTGGGGCCAAGTAAAAAACGGGCGGTTACGCTCTTACCCGGACCGTGCGGCCATTGAAAAAGGGGCCTTGGGGGCGCTGGGCCAACCCCTTTTGTGGGTGGAGTCGCCGGTCGATGCTTTTTTCTTGCACATCCAAGGCTCGGGCCGGGTGAGGTTGCCCGATGGAACCATCGCACGGGTGGGTTTTGCGGGCAAAAACGGCCAGACTTACAAATCCGTGGGCCGCATTTTAATCGACAGTGGAGAAATCCCAGCTGATCGTTTGACCATGAGCGCCATTCGCAATTGGGTCGACAAGCGCCCCGTAGAAGGCCCAGAACTTTTGCAAAAAAATCCCAGTTATGTGTTTTTTCGTCTGCTTAAAGGCGACGGGCCGTTGGGCGCGCAAGGGGTTGCGTTAACACCAGAGCGGTCCTTAGCCATTGATCGCCGGTATGTGCCTCTGGGCGTTCCCTTGTGGTTGGAAACCCGTGATCCCTTGAACAAAAATATTGCGTTTCATCATTTGATGGTGGCCCAAGATACCGGGGGCGCGATCAAGGGGATGGTGCGCGGCGACATCTTTTTTGGCGCAGGAGACCGGGCCACGAAACGGGCGGGTAACATGAAACGGCCCGGGCGCTATTATATTTTACTGCCCCACTCCGTTTCTCCGATCGGTTAAATCAGATGACGCAAACTCTAAAACCAAAAATCGGCTTGTTTATCACCTGCATGGTTGATCTCATGCGACCTTCGGTGGGTTTTGCCGCACTTCGATTGCTAGAACGCGCGGGGGCAGAGGTGGTGGTTCCCGACACGCAAACGTGCTGTGGACAACCCGCCTACAATTCCGGTGATTTTGCTGATGCCAGACACATTGCTAAAGATGTCATTGCCGCCTTTGAAGACTTTGACCATGTGGTGGCTCCGTCCGGGTCGTGCGCGGGCATGATCAGCAAGCATTATCCTGACCTGTTGAAAGACGAACCCGACTGGGCCCGGCGGGCCGAACACTTGGCGGCGCGGACGTATGAACTGACTCAATATTTGGTCGATCATTTGGATTTAAAGGAATCCTTGGCGACCTTTGATCACAGCGTAACCTATCATGATAGTTGCTCATCCCGGCGCGAATTGAAAATTGTCGATCAACCGCGCACATTGCTGGCGGCGGTTGACGGGCTAGAGCTGATTGAGCTGGCGGATACCGAAACCTGCTGTGGCTTTGGCGGATTGTTTTCGGTGAAATTTCCAGATGTGTCCAACGCCATCACCAAAACCAAAGCTGAATTGGTTGAAGACACGGGGGCCGAGGTTCTGGTGGGAGCGGACTTGGGCTGTTTGGTTAAGCAAGCGGGCCAACTCAATCGTTCAAGTGCCAAGGTGCGGGTGTTTCATATCGCAGAAATCCTGACTGGCTTGGCCGAGGGTCCCGGCATCGAAGGCGACAAGTCATGAGTTTTTTCAGCCAAGACAACCCGCAATGTCATGACTTTTTGAACGGTGCCAAAAAGGCCCTTGATGATGACCGCCTGCAAGCACAATTGGCACGCTCGCTTAAAGACGGCTTTCAAAAAAAACGTCTTAAAGGGATGTCGCGGTTGCCGGAATACGAAGACTTGCGCGACCGGGCAAAGGCCATTAAGGCGCACACGCTCGAAAATCTGGATACCTACCTTGAACAGTTTGAGGCCCAAGTGATCGCCGCCGGTGGTCAAGTGCACTGGGCCCGTGATGATGCCGAAGCGTGCAAAATCATCATCGATATTTGTCAGTCGGTGAACGCCAAAACGGTGACCAAGGGCAAGTCGATGATTGCGGAAGAAATCGGCCTCAATGCCCAATTGGTTGCCAACGGTATAGAGCCCGTGGAAACGGACTTGGGCGAATATATTATTCAATTGCGTAAAGAACCGCCCAGCCACATCATTGCCCCGGCGTTTCATATTTCCAAAGAACAAGTGGCGGACACTTTTCACGAACATCATTTAAAGCAAGTTCAAGGTCGCGATTTAACCGAACCCACGACTTTGGTTCATGAAGCCCGCGAAGAATTGCGGCAAAAATTTCTCAACGCCGATGTGGGAATTACCGGGGCCAATGTGTTGGTGGCCGAAACGGGAACGGGCTTGATCGTCACCAACGAAGGCAATGGCGATCTGACGCAAAGCTTACCCCCGGTGCACATCGCGGTTAGTTCCATTGAAAAAGTGGTGCCGACCTTAGACGATGCCGACACGATCTTGCGTCTGTTGGCCCGCACCGCGACGGGCCAGGAAATGAGCGTGTACACGACCTTTTTCACGGGCGCCAAACGGGACACCGACCTAGACGGACCCAGCCAGTTTCATATGGTGTTGTTGGACAATCGCCGCTCTGAACTTTTGGGGGGGCCGCTGCACGATGTGCTGAGCTGTATGCGTTGTGGAGCGTGTATCAATCACTGTCCCATTTATGCTAAGGTCAGTGGTCATGCCTATGGTTGGGTGTATCCAGGCCCCATTGGTTCGATCTTAACCCCGCATTTTGTCGGTGTTGATGAGGCGCATCTTTTGCCCAACGCGTGCACCATGTGTGGGCGGTGTGAAGAAGTCTGTCCGGTGCGCATTCCTTTGCCAAAATTGTTGCGCACTTGGCGGGGTCGGGCGTTTGAGGCGGGGCATCCGGGCGGCGTTCAACGGCTTGGGCTAAAGTTCTGGGCCTGGTTTGCCAAGCGTCCGGCGCTCTATCACACCGTGGTGCGTCCGGCGGTGGGTGTTTTACGGTGCATGGGCAAAGCGCGGCCCTTTGATTTGCCAGCCCCCCAAGGTGGCACCTTTATGGATCGCTATAAAAAGGGGGAAAGATGAGTCCGGCGCGTACAGAAATCTTGGCTCGCCTCAAGGCCGCCAGCCCATCAAGCGCTCGTCCGCCCACGCCAGCGTTGATCCCCAAACGCGGACAAGCCAAAGGCCCAACGCGAACGGCGATGTTTGTTGAGGAAGCGGTTTATGGCTTGGCTGAAGTTGTGCGTTTGAAACAGTGGTCAGACGTGGTGAGTCACGTCGCCCAAGTGATGGCGGATACGGGGACGGACAAACTAAAAGCCGCCCCTCACCCCAAGCTGCAAAATTTAGATTGGTCCGGCGTTAAGATTGCCTATGGCCGGGGGCAAGACGATGATCTGGTCGGTTTGTCGGTGGCTTACGGCGCGGTCGCAGAAACCGGAACCTTAGTCATGCGCTCAGGCGCGGATGCCCCCGCGACGCTGAATTTCCTGCCCGATGTGCATGTGGTGGTGTTACAGGTCTCCGATATCGACGCCAATTATGAAGCGGTATGGGGGCGCTTGCTGAAAGACTCAGATCAATTGCCACGTACCGTGAATTGGATCACCGGACCGTCACGGACCGCTGATATTGAACAAACCATGTTGTTGGGTGCGCATGGTCCCCGAAAGCTGGTGATCGTGTTGATCGATGAAAAAGCTTAAAAGCAAACGCCGCCTTAAAAAGCTTGAAAGCGCCGCTGAGGATTCGGCGTTGTGGACGCGGGTGTCTGAAACGGTAGAGCCGTTAAAAAACCGCGATGTGCCCCCCGGTGAATTTGACGCTATGTTGCCCCCGCCCCAACGCGATATTGTTCAGCCGCCAGCCCCGCGCCCGGCCATACCTGTCGCTCAACCCTTGCCGAACCTTAGCCACGGCGCCCAGCCGGGTTTGGATAAATCCACCGCCAAACGCCTGCGCCGTGGAAAAGCACAAATCGAAGCTCGCCTTGATTTGCACGGCATGACGCAAGACCAAGCGCGCCGCGCCCTGACCGATTTTATTGAACGGGTGTGGTATGCAGGGAAACGCGAAGTGTTGGTGATCACCGGCAAAGGCACGCGGGCTGACGGCTCCATCGGCGTGTTGCGCCAAGCCGTGCCAAACTGGCTTAATGATGTTGAAAACCGATCCCGCGTCACCGCCTTCACCCACGCCGCCGCCAAAGATGGTGGCGAAGGCGCGTTGTACGTGCGCATCAAAAAACGCCCGCTGTCTTAAAACCCAGTTCCATAAAAAAAGGCCGCACACACGGTACGGCCCTTTTCGATTTAGGAGCTGTGGGGACTTAGTTCCAAGGTTCCATCAGCAAACGATTGTTCATCGGTTTTACGGGACGGGCATTGGGGCCGATCGCTTTTGTCATCGCCGCAATTTGTTCTTTGGACGCGGTTGTTGGTTTTTTCAACACGAACCAGTTGACCCCTTCGGAACATGGCGGTGTGGTGAGCGAACCCATATAGCGGTAGAATCCTGAGCTTGCGGGCAAAATATCGCTAGGGTTAATTTTAACACCTTTTTTTGCGGCGGCGGTTGTTTCGCCGGGCAGGTTGTCAAAGACGGCCTTTAGGGCAGAATTTTCGGCCCCTTCAACATAGAAAACCCCCAGCACGGCCAAAGCCCCGTCGGCGGCTTGATGAACGAAGTGCGCTTCCATGGGCGCAGCTTTGCCATTGGTGGTGTGTTCGGATGGGGTGTGGAAGTGAATTTGCAACAATGAATATTCTTTGCCGTGGCTGGTCATGGTGGACCCATTGCCAATGTTGAATTGAACCGTATGACCATTGTGCAAAATTTCAAGTTCAGCTGGCTTGTAGTTGGTGTTGACGCTGACGGTATCCCACATGTTGCCATTGCTAAGATCAATCGGGGACTGCATTTTTCCAGCGGAACAGGCATGATAGTCGGTGGCTAAAGTGCCCCAGTTATCAGGGCCTTCAGCGCCTGAATAGGTCCAATGAGGAGCGGCGTGCCCACCCATCGCCGCCGGTGCCGCACTTTCGGCTAAGGCAGAAAATGAACCGCCACAAAAGGCCATAGCGGATACAGCGGCCACGCAAAAAAGTCTATTCGTTTTCATCAGTGTCTCCCCGTGTGATGATGTTTATTCTTTAACGCTATAACCAGTATGCATATTCCCCAAGGTACGAAAAGAACCAAATTGATTGATCTTTACGAATAGCTAAGCCATGGCATGGCAAAATCGCTTTCATGACCCCGTTTGGACAAAAAATGCGCGAACTGCGAACCCTGAAAGGGGTGACGCAAAAAAACATGGCTCAGGTGTTGGGCGTGTCTGCGGCGTATTTGTCGGCGCTGGAACACGGCAATCGAGGACGACCGGGTCCGGGGTTGATCATGCAGATTTGTGACTATTTTGGTCTCATTTGGGATCAGGCCGATGACGTGAAACGATTGGCGCTTTTGTCCCATCCCCGCGTTACGGTGGATACCTCGGGCCTGAGTCCCAAGGCCACGGAACTGGCCAATGAATTGGCAGGGTCAATTGGCGAGCTAGATGATCCAACCTTGGACTGGATTTTAGACGAAATTCGCGCGCAAAAGGAACACAAGGGCCTCGGCCCCACGCACTGATCATTACAGCTCGAATTATGCCCTAAATGTGATAGGCTTTAAAAGGGAAGAACCATTAGGAGTAATTGAAGACCTATGGCTATTGGTAAAACGGGTGGATTGGTTGGTAAAGTGAGCGGCCTGTTTGGTGGCGGCAAAGGTAAAGCTGCCAAGCCTAAACCCAAGCCAAAACCAAAACTTACCTCGGAACAATTGTCGGTTGGTTTAGCGGACCCAGATGCTGGTAAAATTTGGCCCGCCAAGCGTTTGAACATCGTTGAAAAATTGTGGGGCGAAGGCTTCGTTACCCCTGGCGGGGTCGAGCAAGTTGAAAAGATGCTGCCCCTTTTGGAACTCGACAGCAAAAAAAGCGCGTTGCTGTTAGGGCCTGGCTTGGGTGGTATCAATGAAACCATCGTCGAAAAAACCGGGACCTGGATCACCAGTTTGGAACGCGATCCTGAATTGGCAGAAATGGGTATGGGGGCGATGCAACGTGCGGGCCTGAAAAAACAAGCGCCCGTTCATTTATCGACCATGGAAGACATGCAGCTCAAGCCCAAATCGTTTGATGTGGCGATGTCGTTTGAAGGCACCACAGGGGTTAAAGATAAAAAAGCATTGTTCACGGCAGTTTGTGAAAGCCTGCGGGTGAATGGGGAATTTATGTTTACCGCCTTGGTGCTGCCCGATACCAATCCCCCCAATGAACAAGTTCAGGCGTGGATCGCCGCCGAACCAGACGCCGCCAAACCCCAATTGTGGCCGATCGAGGCTCAGGTTGGGCTCTTAAATTCCCTGAATATGGAAGTGCGCCCGTTTGATGACATTACGCTCGACTATAAAAGGTGGGTGATGGCGGGCTTTATGCGTTTTTTGGCGACGATCAGCAAAGCAGAAATGATGGAGATGGCGGGCGATTTGCTGGCCGAAGTCGAATATTGGACGCGGCGCGTCACCGCCATCGAAAGTGGTGGCTTAAAAGTGTGTCGCTTTCACGCCATTCGCCTGCCCGATAAACGCAAATAGGGCCACTTTAAAGACCAGATCTACTGTCTTTGATCCTGCCACCGACTGGCGGGTAGAGTCAGGATAATCGTGGTGCCACAGTTCAGCTTGCTGGTGAGATTTAGGGTGCCGCCATGTAGTTCAACGAGGCGTTGTGCCAAGGGCAAGCCTAAGCCCGTACAGGGTTCTCCGCCGCTTGTGGCTTTGCCAAAACTCGTTAAGGCGCGCGGGATGGCACTGGCATTCATGCCTTCGCCGTTGTCATTAAGATGAATTTCCAAACATCCGGCCTTATTTTTGAAAGCGTTGAGGTCAATCTGCCCTCCTGGAAGGGTGAACTTGATGGCATTGGAAACAAGATTTAAAATGGCTTGTTGGATGCGCTGATTATCTAAAAAAATGTGGGGCAGGTTTGGAGCCACGGTAATATTGAAATTAAGGTTCGCTTTTTTCCGCCGCTCTTCCATCTTTGAGCCGACCCCTTTGAATAAGCGGCTAACGTCAATTAACTCTTCATGTAAGTTTAACTGGGCGGCATCAATTTTGGACAAATCCACAAGGTCATTGATGAGGTTAAACAGGTAGTGGGAGGACGATAAAATGGACCCCGCGTATTCGTTCGTAAAGTCTTCGCCCGTGGTAATGTGCATCCCATCCAAAAACATTTCTGAATACCCGATAATCACGCTAAAGGCATTTCGAAGGTCGTGTGCGTTGGACGATAAGTAGGTGACATAATTGCGCAGTGTTTCTTCGGCAATCATTTTGTCCTTGCTCAATTGATGCATCTGGCGCTGCTGTTCGTCCGTTTGCTGGAAAAAATCAACGTTGCCAGAGTTCGTGAGCGGCCGCACAGGGGAATAGGGCTTGGTTAGGTTGTGGGCCGCCTTGAGGGTCGAGCGTAATTGGGTTTCTAAATCCATAAGAAGCATCTCCATATCATGATGATTGTCTGCCTGTACTGTTCGCACAGTTACGTGACAGGGACATGTCAAAGATATGAAAGTCTCAAGTTGCCGCTATAAAATAAACTTCCGCAAATCCGCGTCTTTGGCTAATTCGGATACGGTGTTGGTGACGTCGACCAAGAAAGAAAAGAGGGGAGACTGGTTGTCTCCCCTCTTCCTATTATGCGGCCATTGAACAGGCCCACGGGAAGGTATCCCCTTTGCTACGATTGGTTTTCCAAAACAACGGTTGAAGATTAGTGAGATCGTCCGATCCGCCCAATGATGCGGGCTTAATGTGGTCGATTTCCCAACCATATTTAGAGTCCGTATTGCCATGATCAGAAAATTTAATGACATTACTACAAGTATCATAACGCCATATGTTGGGATCAAAATCCTTGATAATAGACCCTTTTTTCCAAACAGCGTTGATAAGATTTTGGTTAGCATTTTGGTAATTATAGTGCATATTAGGTTTCCTTGACCTTAAGGTTGAGATCAAACGCTCGTTGGTTATGTTTTCCAGACTGGCCAACGGGCGTTACCTTTTTCAGGCTAGCAACCCATACCCCAAATTCTAGCCATAGTCAAGCATTCCTAAAATAACACCAAATATAGCCTTATATACAACATATTGTTATGAAGTATATATTGGAGTATATTTGAGAAAATTAGATTGTATTTCTGTAGCTTATAAATATAGTTCTGTGCAGGACTATATTATATGGAAATAGCAATGACATATTTCTCGACAAAAGAAGTAAAAAAGTATGCAGGATTCGAATCGAAACATATGGTCGATTATCTGTACCGTACAGGCATCGTGATACCTACTGGCAAGCTTCGGGTGGGCGCGGGACGTGGGCGCGCAAGGCGATATACATTAGGTGATGTGGTTTTATTGCGAGCTATAAACCGTCTCTTGGAGAGTGGGCTACCAGTTTCAAGGCTAAAAAAGGCGATAGAGACGGCTCGGAAAAATTTTAGGAACATGCGTCCAGAAACGATTATAAAAAAATATCTCATCACGGATGGTCGAGATGTTTTTTTTGACGATGATGCAGAAACACTTACGAACTTAAGTAAGGGTGGTCAAATGGCATTTGCATTTCTTATAGATGTTGCCCAAGCAAAAGATGATGTAGTTCAAGCAGCAACTGCAGATAAAAAATATCTAAAAATTGGGTCTGGGGCCTAAGGCCCCAGGAAACCTTCAAATCGCGAAAGCGATAGTCCCTATAAAATAAACTTCCGCAAATCCGCGTCTTTGGCTAATTCGGATACGGTGTTGGTGACCACTTGCTTGTCGATGGTGAAAGTGTCGCCAGCGCGTTCGGAGGCATTGAAGTTGATGTCTTCTAACAAGCATTCCAAGACCGTGTGTAAACGCCTAGCCCCGATGTTTTCCACCGTGGCGTTGATGTCGGCGGCCAAGGTGGCGAGCTCTTCAATGGCGTCGTCGGTGAACACCAAGGTCACGTCTTCGACATCCAAAAGCGCCGTGTATTGTTTGATCAAGCTGCTTTCGGGTTCTTTCAAAATGCGCACCAAATCTTCGCGGGTGAGGGCTTGTAATTCGACTCGTATGGGCAGGCGACCTTGCAATTCGGGCAATAAGTCGGACGGCTTGGACACATGGAACGCCCCAGAGGCTATGAACAAAATATGATCCGTTTTGACGGGGCCATGTTTCGTCGACACGGTGGTGCCTTCGATTAAGGGCAACAGGTCACGTTGCACGCCTTCGCGCGATACGTCCGATCCACCGCGTTCCGCACGGGTGGCGATTTTGTCTAACTCGTCCAAAAACACGATGCCGCCGGTTTCGACTTTGTCGATGGCGTCTTTGGTTAGTGCTTCTTCATCAACCAACTTGTCGGCTTCTTCGCTGATTAAAACCGTATAGCTTTGCGCGACGGTCATTTTTTTCGGTTTTGTGGTTTGGCCGAATGCGCCGCCCAACATGTCATTTAAGTTGAGCATACTCATTTGCCCACCGGGCATTCCAGGAATGTCAAAGCTGGGCATTGAATTTGAGCCGGAATCCCGAACATTAATCTCAATTTCGCGGTCATCCAATTGACCTTCGCGCAGCATCTTGCGAAATTTCTGGCGCGTATCGGGCGAGGAACTGTCGCCCACCAAAACATCCAACACCCGGTCTTCGGCGGCCAATTCGGCCTTGGCTTTGACTTGGGCTTTGTGTTTGTCGCGCACCATATGAACGGATGTTTCAACCAAATCGCGGATGATCTGTTCGACATCGCGGCCCACGTAGCCGACTTCGGTGAACTTGGTGGCTTCGACCTTGATGAACGGAGCATCGGCCAATTTCGCCAAACGGCGTGCAATTTCAGTTTTACCAACCCCGGTGGGGCCGATCATGAGGATGTTTTTAGGGACAATTTCATCACGTAAATCGGTGTGTATTTGTTGCCTGCGCCAACGATTGCGCAGCGCCACGGCGACCGCGCGTTTGGCGTCATTTTGACCAATGATAAAACGATCCAGTTCCGAAACGATCTCGCGGGGGGTAAAGTTGCTCATGAGATATCGATCTTTTCAATTGTAAAGTTGCCGTTGGTGTAAACGCAAATATCTGACGCAATGGTCATGGCGCGGGTGCACAGGTCTTCAGCGTCAATTTCGTCCAAGGGATACAAGGCGCGGGCCGCCGCCAAGGCGTAATTGCCGCCGGAACCAATCGCCATTACGCCATCGTCGGGTTCCAAAACGTCGCCTTGCCCGGTCAGGGTCAGCGATACGTCTTTGTCCGCGACCAACATCATGGCTTCGAGGCGGCGCAGGTAACGGTCCGTGCGCCAGTCCTTGGCCAGCTCAACACAGGCGCGGGTCAGTTGCTTTGGGTACTGTTCCAGTTTGGCTTCTAGGCGTTCAAACAGGGTAAAAGCATCTGCTGTGGCGCCGGCAAATCCGGCAATCACCGAGCCATCGCCCAAGCGCCGCACTTTGCGTGCGCTGCCTTTGATCACGGTATCACCCAAGGTCACCTGGCCGTCGCCAATCATCACCACGGTGTCGGCTTTGCGCACCGATAAAATGGTCGTGCCGTGCCAGCTTGGTGGATTGCTGCTGCTCATGTTCGTACCCCATATATATTTTAAAGCCCTTCGGATGTAAGCAGATGGAACGAAGCCGTCAAGGGTGCTGGAACTCTTGGAATGAACCTGTTAAAAGAAACGGACCGTATTCATTGGAGTAAGACCTATGCGCACTGGCCGTGTTGAGCGTAAAACGAACGAGACCCAGATTGCTGTCGAATTGGATTTGGACGGCACCGGGATGTATGACATTTCAACGGGCGTGGGGTTTTTGGACCACATGTTGGAACAACTGTCGCGCCACTCTTTGATTGATATCAAGGTTAAGGCCGTTGGCGACATTCACATTGATTTTCACCACATCACCGAAGACGTTGGCATTGCTTTGGGCGAAGCCTTCACCCAGGCGTTGGGCGATCGGCGCGGCATTACGCGGTATGGCTCGGCCCTTGTTCCGATGGACGAAGCTTTGGTGCGAGTGGCGTTGGATGCGTCAAACCGTCCCTACTTGGTGTGGAAGGTTGAATTCGTGCGCGATAAGGTTGGCGACATGGATACCGAACTGTTTAAAGAATGGTTTGGTGGCTTTGGCCAAGCGGCGGGTTTGACCCTGCACGTTGAATCGTTTTATGGCGACAACAATCACCACATTGCTGAAGGCTGCTTTAAAGCCATGGCGCGGTCTTTGCGCGAAGCCGTTGAAATTGATCCGCGCAAGGCTGATCAAGTACCGTCAACCAAGGGTGTCTTGGGCGGCTCGCTGTAAAGGGTCTCAAAATGACCGTGTTTACGGTGCATATTCGTGATGATGCCGACCGCCTTGATTTGGTTTTGATCAAGGACGGCTTTAATTGGGCGGCGGCGATTTTTGGCCCTCTCTGGGCTTTGTTTGTTGGCGCGTGGGGTTTGGCCTTGGTGTTGCTGGTGGTGCAAAGTGTCGTGGGCTTCGTGTTGCCCAGGCTGATGGACAGTCAAGCCGCGCAAGGGGTGGCACAAATTGGCCTCGCCGTTGTCATCGGCTTGCTGGCGAACGAAGGGCGGCGGTTGTTTTTAGAATGGCGCGGGTGTGTTGAATCTGGCGTGGTGACAGGCCCCGATAAAATCGCCGCCGAACGGCGGTATTTAGACAGCCACCCCCATTTAACCGCACAGTTGTTGGGGCATTCATGAAAGTCGCCCTAATCGATTACGGCTCCGGCAATTTGCGTTCAGCCGCGAAGTCCTTTGAACGTGCCGCCGAGATGGACGGCCTGGGGGCCGAGGTTATTGTCACCGGGGATGCGGATGTCATCGCCACCGCCGATCGCATCGTGTTGCCCGGGGTCGGCGCATTTAAAGATTGTAAGGCCGGTCTCGAAGCCGTGGACGGTTTGCACGATGCCTTGACGGAGGCCGTGATCAAAAAAGGACGGCCTTTTTTTGGCATTTGCGTGGGTATGCAATTGATGGCGGATGTGGGTCATGAATTTGGTGACACCCCTGGCTTAGCTTGGGTTCCAGGCGATGTGGTGGCGTTAAAGCCCACCGACACCAGCCTTAAAATCCCCCATATGGGTTGGAACAATTTGCAGTTGGTCGGCGACCACGCCTTGTTTGATGGCATTGCCCCAGATGCCCATGCGTATTTTGTCCACTCTTATCAGTTCGTGCCCAAACGCCACGAAGACGTGTGGGCCGAGGTCGAGTACGGCGAGGCCGTGACGGCGGCGGTCGGTCACGGCAATATTTTTGGCACGCAATTTCACCCTGAAAAAAGCCAGCATGTTGGCTTGCGCATCATTTCGAACTTTTTAAAGTGGAAACCTTAAACCAATGATTTTCTTCCCTGCCATTGATTTGAAAGACGGCCAGTGCGTGCGTTTGTTGCGCGGTGAAATGGATCAAGCAACCGTGTTTAACGACAGCCCCGGCGCGCAAGCCAAAGCATTTGTCGATGACGGGTGTGAATGGATTCACGTGGTGGATTTGAACGGTGCGTTTGAAGGTAAGCCTGTGAACGCCCAAGCCGTGGATGCGATCTTGGCCGAGGCGCAAGTGCCCGTGGAACTGGGTGGCGGTATTCGCACCATGGAAACCATTCAGTTTTGGTTGGACCGGGGCGTGAAGCGGGTCATTTTGGGCACCATTGCTTTGCGTGACCCCAATTTTGTGATTGAGGCCTGTAAACAGTTTCCCGGTCAAATTGCGGTGGGCGTGGATGCTAAAGACGGTTTTGTCGCGGTCGAAGGCTGGGCCGAAGTGTCCGATATGCCCGCTCTTGATCTGGCGCGAAAATTTGAAGACGCCGGGGTTTCGGCGATTATTTTCACCGACATTGCCCGAGATGGCTTGATGCAAGGCCCCAATGTTGAAAGCACCCTAGAACTCGCGCGGGCCATTTCCACCCCGGTGATTGCATCGGGTGGGGTGTCTTCAATGGCCGACTTGCAACAACTGGAAGCCCAAGGCGGCGACCTTTTGGAAGGCGTGATTTCTGGGCGCGCCGTGTATGACGGGGCGATCAACGTCCGCGCCGCAGTGGAATTGCTGAAATGCTAAAAGCCCGCATCATCCCGTGTTTAGACGTCGAAGGCGGACGGGTGGTCAAAGGCGTCAACTTTGTCGGCTTGGTGGATGCTGGTGATCCGGTGGAACAAGCCCGGCTTTATGACAAAGCGGGGGCGGACGAGTTGACGTTTTTAGACATCACCGCCAGCGTCGAAAATCGCGACACTATTTTTGATGTGGTGGGCCGCACCGCCGAACAATGTTTTATGCCGTTAACGGTTGGCGGCGGCGTGCGCACCACCGAAGACATCCGCAAACTGTTGTTGGCCGGGGCAGACAAAGCCTCGATCAACACGGCGGCGGTGTTTAACCCAGAATTTGTTATTGAAGCCGCGCAGAAGTTTGGCAGTCAATGCATTGTTGTTGCGGTTGATGCCAAAACAGTGGCGCCGGGTAAGTTTGAAATTTTCACCCACGGCGGCCGCAAGCCCACGGGCATTGATGCGGTTGAATGGGTTAAGCGTATGGCTGAATACGGGGCCGGGGAAATTTTGCTCACTTCGATGGATCGGGACGGCACCAAGCAGGGCTTCAACATTGAATTGACCCGCGCCGTGTCTGACGCCATAGCCATTCCGGTGATTGCTTCGGGCGGCGTTGGGACTTTGGATCATATGGTTGAGGGCATTCGCGACGGTCATGCTTCGGCGGTTCTTGCGGCCTCGATTTTTCACTTTGGAACGTTTACCATTGGCGAAACCAAACGCTACATGGCCGAACAAGGCATTGATGTCCGCTTGGACGGATTGCCGGATTAAGGATATTAAGTGATGAGCAATGCAGAAGTTTTAGATCGTCTATTTGCCACCATCGAAGGCCGTCGCGATGCGGACCCGGATTCGTCGTGGACCGCCCAGCTGTTTGCCGAGGGCCGCCCAAAAATCGTGCGAAAATTTGGTGAAGAAGCTGTCGAAGTCACCGTTGCTGCTCTGGTCGAAGGCCGAGAAGCCTTAACCGCAGAAAGTGCGGATTTGCTGTATCACCTGTTGGTGGTGTGGGCCGATGCGGGAATCCAAGCCCAAGACGTTTGGGATGCGTTGGCCGAACGGGAAGGGACATCGGGTATTTTTGAAAAGCAGTCCCGTAGCGACACTTAAGGGATTCTGGGAGACTTCGATGGCGTACGATTCAAACAACATTTTTGCCAAAATCGTGCGCGGGGACATTCCCTGCGACAAAGTCTATGAAGACGAGTGGGCGCTGGCGTTTAACGACATTGCCCCGGCAGCCCCCGTGCATGTGTTGGTGATTCCCAAAGGCGCATACGTGTCGATGGATGATTTTACGTTGAAGGCATCGGATGTTGAAATTGTCGGGTTTTATCGGGCGGTCGGCAAAGTCGCGCGCGATTTAGGGTTGGCCGAACCCGGCTATCGTGCCCTGAACAACACCGGATCAGATGGCGGCCAAGAGGTCCCACACTTTCATGTTCACCTGTTCGGCGGCAAAGCTTTGGGGCCGATGTTGGTGGGTTAACGTTAAGTCGTTATTTCCGCTAAATTCAGGGCCATAGAGTTTAGATTGGCAACAATGGCGTTGATTTCGCTGGTTGCGCTTGAGGTTTGATGGGCCAGATCTTTAACTTCACTGGCAATCACGGCAAAGCCTTTGCCTTTTTCTCCAGCGGCGTTGGCTTCAATCGTTGCGTTGAGCGCCAACATATTGGTTTCATTGGCAATTTCACTGATATTTTTAGAAATTTTGCCAGTATTTTCAATTTCTTGCACCAACGAAATGATTTGGTCACCAACCGATTGATCAGAGTTGTTCGTGAGGCTATGGATCAGGCCGTTGGTCAGATTGACCATGCCGTTGACGGCAAAGTACATGCCTTCGGTGGCTTGGCTGGAGCGACTTGCCAAGGCTTTGACTTCGTTCGCCACCACCGCAAACCCTTCGCCTTCTTTTCCCGTTCGCGCCGATTCAATGCGCGCGTTTAAAGACAACAAGTTGGTTTGTTTCGCCACCCCTGAAATTTGTCGGGCGACATCGTTGATGTAATTGATTTCCGTAATGAGTTTTTGTGCCTCAGAGCGAATGGCCTCTGAATTATCTTCAGACTCAGGCGCGCTTACTGGGACCGTATCAAGGGATGTCATAATGATTTCCGTTTGTTGGCTGGCGGGGAGCTTCAAGCCAAGAGAAAGCCAGCCTCACGCCCTTAGCTGATAGCACAACCCATAGGTCAAAACAAGTATGCTTATGCTACACCACTGATGGTTTGTCGACCGGGTTGGCGGCGGCGATAGGATAGGGCTTCGGCGATGTGGAGCTTGGCAACGGTTTGGCAATGATCTAAGTCGGCAATGGTGCGCGCCACGCGTTGGATACGGTGATAGCCGCGCGCCGACAATCGCATCCGGGCCGCGGCCTCGGCGAGCAAGGTTTTCGCGTCGGCTTCCAGATGAACAATGGACTCTAGCAATTGTCCATCAGCGAGGGCATTGAGCGTTATGTCTGATCCCGCTTTTGCAAACCGCGCCTGTTGGTGGTCGCGGGCTTGAATCACGCGGGCCAGAACATCTTGGCTGGAGTCTTTGGGGGCGGGCAAGGCAAGGTCTGCGGCGGGTACCATGGGGACATCCACATGCAGGTCGATACGATCTAGCAATGGGCCCGACAAGCGGCCTTGATAGTCCTCAGCACATTTGGGGGCTCGGGAACAGGCTTGAGCCGGATCGGCTAAGTAACCACAGCGACACGGATTCATCGCTGCGATCAATTGAAATTGTGCCGGGTAGGAAATATGAGCACTGGCGCGGGCCACAACGGCTTGTCCAGATTCGATCGGCTGGCGAAGGGCTTCTAAGGCGGGCCGTTGGAATTCGGGCAATTCGTCTAAAAATAACACCCCCATATGCGCCAAAGACACTTCCCCGGGCCGGGCCTGTTGTCCGCCACCAACCAAGGCCGCTTGGGAGGCCGAATGGTGCGGGTCACGAAACGGACGGCTGCGCATCAAGCCGCCTTCGGGTAATGTTCCGGATAAAGAATGAATCATCGATACGGCCAATGCCTCGTCCGGATTTAAAGGCGGTAATATGGTCGGCAAGCGTCGTGCCAACAAGGATTTACCTGATCCCGGCGGCCCGCTCATCAACAGATTATGGCCCCCGGCGGCGGCAATTTCCAAGGCCCGCTTGGCACTTTCTTGGCCTTTTATATCTTTCAAATCCAAGGGAATCAGCGGCGCATCGGTGTCGGGGGCCATTTCGGGGCTGGGCCGGGTGAGCAGTTGAATACCCTTAAAATGATTGACCAAATCCATCAAAGACCGAGCAGCTAGAACGTCGAAATCGGCCCCGGCCCAAACCGCTTCGCCCCCTTGCACGGCGGGACAAATCAGGTTCAAGTCTTGACCATTGGCATAAATGGCCGCCGGCAAAACCCCATTGACCGAGGTTAGCGTACCGTCCAAAGCCAATTCTCCGAGGGCCAAAAACCCATCCATATCCCCAGAGGGTAAAACCTCCATGGCGGTGAGTAGGCCCAGGGCTATGGGAAGATCAAAATGCGAGCCTTCCTTGAGCGTGTCGGCGGGACTTAAATTCACCGTGATGCGTTTGGGGGGCAGGGCTAAACCGAGCGCCGACAAGGCCGCGCGAACGCGTTCTTTGGCTTCCGACACCGCCTTGTTGGGCAGCCCGACAATGGTGAAAGCCGGAAGACCCGAGGCAATGTGCACTTGCACATCCACCGGGCGAACCTCAACACCTTGAAAGGCGGCGGTATTTATGCGTGCGACCATGTGGTGATATATTCCTCATTTGATATTCTAAATGAGTGTATAGACAAGCCCGTCCAGCGAAAAGAGGAAAATCAAACCGTCTCGGCAGCGGGTGGAAATTGAGGACATTCTTTGTTTTGAAGTCATGGCGGCGCCAAAAGCATGAGGGTTCGGCCCTTGCGGGCGATCTTTCCGTTGGCTTCCAAAACGGCTAGGGTTCGATAAAAAGCTTCATGGGATAGACCAATGTCGTTCGCAATATCTTTTAGGGGGTGTTCAAAGGTCACGCTTTGGCTGGCCTCATTCACAGTTAAGTTGAGAAACTGAAGGACACGCTCAGAGGCAGATCGGATATTGCGAATTTCAAGCCGCGCGCGCAGATCGATAATCTGGTGTGCCAAATGCGCCATGAAATTCTGCGCGGCCCCGGGGTTGTCGTTGAAGGCTTGTGTTAAGGCAGCTTTGGGATGGATTTCGATTACAGAGTCTTTGTCAGCAACGGCGTCACAGTGATAAATGGCTGAAAACAGCGCGGCTTCAGAAAATGTACTTCCCGTGCGGGCGACATAGAGCGTTACGGTGCTGCCATCTTGTAAATGACGTAAAAGGCGGACGCGGCCACGCCGGACGGCAAAGATGGCAAAGGTAACGTCTCCTTGGCAAAACAGCATTTCTCCTTTCACAAGCTTTTTTAAGGTGATCGCTTTTTTCGGTGTGGGTAAAGGTGTTTGTGGCATCGAAATTCCAAACTTAAATATGATTTGAATCATATTGTATAGTCTTCAAATCCGCTAAATGTAAGGCCTGCATTGTGCGGTTAGGCTTAATATACGAATGGAGATTTATGCTTATGAAAACGAACACGCTCGTTTCGCTATTTATTTTTGGAGGCGCGGTGCTCTTTTTGAACGTGAGCCAAGCCCAGGTCCAAATGGACTCTAGCCATCAGATGATGCATGGGAATATGGCATCCTCAGAGAGCAAAACACCAACATTGCCAGGCCAGGATGCCTTTGGTGCCATTCAGGAAATCGTATCCATTTTGGAATCTGAGCCCCATACGGACTGGTCGCACGTCGATATTTCTGGGTTGCGATCACACTTGGTGGATATGAATCAGGTGGTTTTGAAAGCGAAGGTGCAAGAAACCAACATTGATCGCGGTTTAGAAATGCTTGTAACCGGCCAAGGCCGAACCTTACAGGCCATACAGGCCATGGTGCTTGCCCATGCGCCGATGATTAATGGCATGAAAGATTGGACGGTCAAGGGTGAGGCGATGGTGAATGGTGCCAAACTGACGGTCACGACCTCAAATATAAAAGACCTGCCTCATATCCGAGGACTTGGCTTCTTTGGTTTCATGGTTACCGATAGCCACCATCAACTTCATCACATCGGATTGGCTCGTGGTGAGAATGTGCACGCTCAAAATTAAAAATAGGGGCTGTCCTAGATAACACCTTTTATGCGTTATCTAGGACAGCCCCAAAGTTTAAAATACATACCACTGTATAAATATCTGGAAGTGCATAAAGTTCTTCTATACAATTTAACCCGTTAGATCGCTTAAAGTGTAAATGACAACGGCGAAATTCTTTGTCGGGGGCATTGATGAACCAAGAACTCAATACCTTTATTGATAAGTTAGAGGGCATACAGTCCGTGGCCGCAGGTCATGATCTGGTGACCAAAACACTTGCGAATTATGGATTTGATCAATTTGCATACTTAGGGCTTCATTTGCCCGATACCTCCTTGGCCGAGCCGGTGTTGGTGCACTCCTTTTCCGACGAATGGATCGAACGTTATGTCAGCAACAATTATGCGACCGTTGATCCCGTTGTCGAAAGGGGCTTGGCCTCGGTGGTCCCGTTTGGTTGGGGTGGCAACAAACACCGCAAGGTCATGGGGTCTGAAAGCCGTAAAATGATGGATGAGGCCAGTGATTTTGGTTTGACCAGAGGCTTTACCGTGCCCATTCATGGCGCACGTGGAGAACTGGCCGTTCTTTCCGTTGCGTTACCTGAAAAATCAAGCGAAGCCCAAAAACGTATAGCGGCCTTTGGCCATGAAGTTCAGGTTCTAGGCTTGCATTTCCATGCTCATTTAGGCGAGAAAATTTTTTCCGAAGGCCTTAAAAAACACGTCACCCTCTCTAAACGCGAAGGTGAATGTTTACTGTGGGCGGCTCAAGGCAAAACCGCCTGGGAAACCAGTGAAATTCTTAAAATTTCTGATCATACCGTGCGCGAATATATCAAAAGCGCCTGTCGAAAGTTGGGCGTATTTTCGAAAAATCATGCCGTGGTCAAAGCCATCATGCTGGGTCTGATCAAGCCTAACCTGTAGGGCTTAAACGCAGATACAACGAGTCTGGCAAAAGAATACACCTCATGTAAGACCTCTTTCCACCCCCCCATTTGGGGGGAGTGCATCGCGGTGCCAAATGGTTTCAAATTCTCCTTATCAACGTTAACGGGCGTTAATTTAAGAAGGGGAACGAACCTATGCTTTGTCTTATCTCACCGAATAGAGCTCCAGAATTTTCCGAAGAAATTGAGGACATGCACCGTCTACGTCATCGCGTTTTTAAGCAACGCCTTGAATGGGATGTTGACTGCCATGATGGCCTGGAAATTGATGAATACGATGGCTTTAATCCAACATATCTATTGGCACGCGGTAATGATGGGGCCATTGCGGGGTGTATTCGCTTATTGCCAACGCAAGGCCCAAATATGCTCCGCGATACCTTTCCGCAATTGCTGAAGGATGGAAAAGCGCCAGAAGGTCCTCGGACTTGGGAATGTTCTCGATTTGCGTTGGATGTGAATCACGCCAACAACGGCCGCGCCATCAGCCAGTCCACCTCAATGTTGTTTGCGGGCATGCTTGAATTTGGGTTGTCAAAAGGCCTGACCGACCTTGTGGTGGTGACGGATTTACGCATTGAACGGATTTTGAAACGCAGCGGTTGGATCATGGAACGCCTTGGCGAACCACAAGCCATTGGCAATACCATTGCCATAGCCGGTCGTTTGAATGTGACCTGGGAAACCTTAGCTAGGGTACGCAAAGCAGGCGGATTGAACGGCCCCGTCTTATGGATACCCGCAGTTCCCGAAATGCCAATGGCGGCCTAAACCCCAGTTTACGCAGACCAAGGCCTAGCGGGGTCCGCTGGGTCTTGGATCTAAGAACCTTGTTAATCAGAAAAGAGAGATACAAACATGCTACGCAATTATCTTCCCGAAGTTATGGACCAAGACGAACAACGCACCATCGAATCGTTGCTGGATTCGCTCACGTATCTGAAAAATGAAGCGTTACGTGAAGGCCAGCCCTTTATCGCCTATGCGATCGAAGATGCGATCTTGCAAACCAAAAAGGTGCACAAAGAAAAATTTATCGCCCCGCATCATCACAATATGCAGTAACGAAGGCCAAAAATAATGGTTAAAATTTCCAGATTACTGATGGCCGCCGTCAAAACAGCCGTTGAACAGGAAATGGCAAAAGCAGGCAGTTAAGTCTGAAACGGCTATGAATTAAGCCGTGCTTCGATGGCGTCCCACAGATGGCCTTCCAAAGCAACGCCATCGAACTTGCGAATTTCTTGTAGGCCCGTCGGCGAGGTGACGTTGATTTCGGTTAAATATCCGCCGATCACATCAATGCCAGCAAAAATAAGCCCACGATCTTTGAGGTCTTGGCCGATGGCTTGGCAAATTTCCAGATCCCGTTCATTTAAGGTGCTGGACTCAGGCGTTCCACCCGCGTGCATATTGGACCGGGCTTCGCCTTCGGGAGGAATGCGATTGATGGCCCCGGCGGGTTCGCCGTCAATGAGAATAATGCGTTTGTCGCCTTGACGCACGGCGGGTAAATAGGCTTGAACCATCAACGGTTCCCGCGATCCAGCCATGTGCATTTCCAGCAACGAATTTAAATTATCATCATTGGGTTTTATGTGTAAAACGCCCCAACCGCCGTTGCCGTATAACGGTTTGATAATGATATCGGTGTGTTTTTTGCGAAACGCTTTGACGGCCTGGGTATCGCGGGTGATCAGGGAGGGCGGCATCAAGTTGGGAAATTTGGTGATGTAAAGCTTTTCTGGATTGTTGCGCACTTCGCTGGCGTTGTTCACCACCAAGGTGGTGGCGGGCAGCATATCCAACAAATACGTGGTGGTCAGATAGGCCATGTCAAAAGGCGGGTCTTGGCGCAACCAAATCACGTCCATGGTGGACAAATCAATCAGCTGAGATTCGCCTAAGGTATAGTGATTGCCCTGCTCGTTTCGTAATTGCAATGATTGGACCCGCGCCAACACCTTGCCGCCTTCATACATTAAATCATCGGGATGATAATGGTATAAGGAATAGCCGCGCTGTTGGGCTTCTAGGCCAATGAGGAAGGTGCTGTCGGCCTCGATATTGATGTCTTGGACCGGGTCCATTTGCAGGGCGACGTTGAGAGTCATGAGGGAGGGTCCTTACGCTGGAGCAGGTTTTGCAACAAGTGCGAAGCGCTATAGCGGTGTTGGTCCGCGTCTGGCAACTTTAAAAAGTGTTTGAGGGCAGAAATCGAATCCTCAATATGATCAAGCCGGGCGTGTAATACGCCCAATTCACGCCACAATCGGGCCTCTTTCGGGGCGATCAATACGGCGGCGCGAAGGGCTGAAATGGCCGCTTCGGGGGCATTTTGACGCAGTAAAAAAAGTTTTTTTCGGTCCAGCAGATGAATCAAAATGGTGCGCTTGTCAAACGTCGCAAGAGAAAACGGAGAGGCTGCGTCATCGTCACCAAACAAGTGGCGAAGCTTGGCAGCCGTGATCCGTTTTCCGCCGTCATAGGGATCTAATATAATGGGTTTGCGAAGACCCACCAACCGCACCATGGGCCGGGCTGGAAAATCAACAATTTCAACGCCGGCTCCCAGCATTTCAAGGACATGAGCATACAAAATACACAGCAAGACGGCCGCCCCTCGGCGTTGGTCAATGACCTTTGCCAAATTGGAATCTTCAGCGTGATCGTCGGTCTCCAGCGCGGCCCCATAGCCATACCGTTTGGCTATGATTTGTTGGACCGCTTGAATGATCACGTCCGTATCACACACATCTGGTCCGACAAAATCTTTGGCGCCCTGAACCAAGGCTTCGACATGGCGTTGATAGGGAGTCGTGACCAAGTCTGGCTCGGTCCACTGGGCCAACGTCAAGGCCGCATCCACAAGATGGATTTTATCAGCAGACTGCCGTCCGATGCGGGCCAGGGTGGTTTTTAGGGTCATTTTGTTCCGTTGGCTTGATGATCAGACGGGTGGGTTTTGATGCGGACATGGCTGATGATGTGACGCACATAGGGAATGGCACGGGCTTGGTTTTTCACCCGGTCTAATTCTTCTTGGTTTTGGGCAATGCCGATCAGGTAAACCGTGGCCCCAACCGTTTCAATCGAATAATTAATCGCAAATATGCGATCGTCAAAGGTGATCTTGGTTTCCAGTTGGGCGGTGATCCACGCATCGCGGGCGGTGTCTAACAGACCCCCCATCTGGGTCACATGAATTTCATTGATGACGTCTTTCACGTCGATGGCGGTCCAGGCCAGACGCACGGCTTCGGCGCGTTCTGTTTCGGTCTTGACTTGTCCCGTTAGCAACACCCGACCTTCATAAACTTCAACGCCAATGTCTTTGATTAAAGTGTGATCGGTGCGGCTATAGAGCTCAAAAATATCTGAAGAGGTGCGGACATCGCGGGCCGCACCTTCGACGCCGCGTTCTTGGTACGCCGCCATGCCGGCGGTGGCTCCGGCGCCCATCACGAAACCAACGGGGCCACAGGCTTGAACGCTCAGTACAGCCAACAATGCGATCATCAGAGCAAAAAGCGGGGAACGAATCATGGTTTAAGGAATCCTAAATAGCGAAATTTTTTAAGTTTAGCGTGAGAAAAGTTAAAAAGTCTTAAGGCCGCCACGCATCGTAAAGGATACGAACAGACATAGGCCCTGTCACCAACGCCACATCAAAGCGCACATCACAACTTTGCCATTCCGGTTTGTGAGCTAAAAAATGTTCGGCGGCCCGTTGAATGCGCGCTTGTTGGGTTTTGCTGATGGCCTCAAGGGCTTGCGCTTCGCTTGGGCGAGCCTTGACCTCGACAAAACCGATGATGTTCTGTTTCAGCGTAATCAGGTCAATTTCACCAACGGAGGTTCTATAATTGGTCGCCAAAATGCGGTGTCCTCGGGCCATCAAAACGCCCCGGGCAAGAAATTCGGCCCACCGACCCAGCCGCTGGGCTCGTTTTTTCTGAGTGTTTAAGGTATCTCGCGGTTTACTCACGCGTTGGCTCCCGCTAGGCTGCAATCAATCTTTAGGATAACAATGACTAAGGTAACAGTTTTTTGAGAAGGCTCCAGTGGCCATGAGGCGAATGGTGAAATTTAATTTTTGCACACTGCGCACACTGATCGTCCTCAGCGTCACGTTGGGGCTTGCGGCTTGCGAAACGACACCTGGGCTGCCGCAATTAACCAATGCCCCGCCCGCGCAAACCGCACCCGCCCCGGCCCCCGTTCAAGAAGCCCAGCCCCAAGAGGCCGAATCCGCCGTTGAAGTGGCCCGGGTTTATCCGATGCGGCCTCGGTTGCAAACGGGCATGCAGCCGCCCGTTCAACCCAATCAGGGCGCGCGTCCCCCTATGTTGCCATCGTTGGAAGAATTGTTGGGCCGGATGCCCCGCGCCGAAGACGGGACCTTTAGCGAACCGCCTCCGGTGCCAACGTTGCGCGGCCGCAGGGTCGCGATTTTATTGCCGTTGACGGGTTCCAATCAACGGGTCGGTCAAGCGTTGCTGAGTGCCGCGCAAATGGCGCTGTTTGATTTTGCCGATCAAAATTTTGAGCTGTTGGTCCATGATACCCACGGCACCTCCGAAGGGGCTGGCGAAGCCGCGCGGTTGGCCATTGGCGATGGCGCGTCTTTGATTGTGGGGCCCTTATTATCGTCTTCTGTGCGCGCGGTCAGCATCGTGGCGCGGGCGGCTGGAGTCCCCGTGATGGCGTTTTCATCAGATCGCACCGTGGTGGGTAACGGGGTTTACACCATGGGCTTTTTCCCCGGTGATGAAGTGCGGCGCGTGGTTGAGTTTGCCTATGAAAAAGACGCCCGACGGTTTGCCCTGTTGGCCCCCCGGGATGCTTATGGGGAAACGGTTCTGAACGCCCTGCAGGCGAAAGTTTATGAATTGGGCGGAGAAGTCACACAAATTCAGTTCTATGAACCCGGTGCCACTGATTTTTCTGACCCGGTGAAACGTCTTGCCAATTATGACCAGCGCCACCAAGATTTGTTGGACCAACGCACCCTTCTTGAAGACCGTGACGATGAAGTCGGGGCGTTGGCTTTAAAGCAATTGGAAAATTTACAAACCATCGGCGAGGCCCCGTTTGATGCCCTGTTGGTGGCCGATGGTGGCAAACGTTTGGTGGCGGTGGCGGCAATGTTGCCGTTTTACGATGTTGACCCCGGCAAAGTGATGATCCTTGGCACGGGTCAATGGGACGAAATTGGGCTTGGCTCGGAACCCGCGCTTATGGGGGGGTGGTTTGCCGCCCCAGACCCCAAGCTGCGTCAGGATTTTTCGGCCAAGTATTTTGAGGCCTTTGGCACCCGGCCGCACCGTTTGGCAACGTTAGCTTATGACGCTATGGCCTTGGCCGTGGTGTTGGGGGCTCAAGACCGGGCCCAGGTTTATGACGCCAGCGTGTTAACCAATCGGATTGGTTTTACCGGACGCGATGGCATTTTCCGCTTTCAACCAGATGGCGCCGTTGAACGGGGCTTGGCGGTGATGAAGGTCCAGCGCAAAAAGGCGAAGGTCATTGACCCCGCGCCCAAAGCATTTACGAACTAGCCTAACAATTTTTCCAAAATCGCGCTTAATACCAAACGGCCCTGTGGGGTGACCGCGAAATGGTGCTGATTTAAAGAGATCAGCCCTTGGTCTTGCAGCATTGTCAAAGCCTCGCCATCAACGGTTTCGGTGATGTCTTGGCCGGTTTGGCGGGCAAAGGCCAAACGGTCAATGCCGTTGGACAAGCGTAACCCGGTCAAAATGCGTTCTTCAGCCCGGTCTAAACCTGACAATAGCCGTGCTTTTGCCGTGCCGTGGCCGTGCGTTTCAATGTGCTCCAGCCATCTGGCAGGATCGGCAATTTGATGACGGGCGCTGCACACACCGTCTTGGGTTAACCGCCCGTGGGCACCCGGGCCAATGCCCAAATAGTCGTCGCCCTGCCAATAGGTGAGGTTATGACGACTTTCTGCGCCGGGTCGTGCGTGGTTTGATATTTCATAAGCGGGCAATCCGGCGGCGGTTGTGATGTCTTGGGTCAGCTCATAAAAGTCCGCACCCATATCCGGCGAGGCCTCAGCGACACCCTGTCGAAAAAAATTCGTTCCGGGTTCAACGGTGAGCTGATACAGCGAAATATGATCGTCGCACAGGCCCAACGCCTGTTCCAACTCATCATGCCAATCGCCTAAGCCTTGGCCCGGGCGCGCATAGATTATATCGAATGTGAAACGATTGAAAACAGCGCTGGCAATGTCCAGGGCTTTCCGCGCGTCCCGGGCCGAATGCTCGCGGCCTAGCTGTTGCAACGCCTCATCGTTTAAGGCCTGGATGCCAATGGACACCCGGTTCACACCTACGTCCCGAAAGCTTCGAAACTTGCCCGCCTCGACCGAGGTTGGGTTGGCTTCTAGGGTGATTTCACAGTCTTGATCCAGCCCCCACAGCTCATCAGCGGTGTTGATAATGTCGCCAACCGTGGCCGGGTCCATCAAGCTCGGCGTGCCGCCCCCAAAGAAAAGACTGCTGAGCGGCCGCCCTTGGCTGAGGGTCGAAAAATGTTTAAGTTCCGCCAAAATTGCCGCGCGATAATCGGCCTGATCCTCAATGTTCGGCGTATGGGCCCGCGAATTAAAATCACAATACGGACACTTCGCCAAACACCACGGCCAATGAACATACAGCGCCAACGAATTTTGAGGGGTCGAAAGTTTGCTCATGAGCCTCCAAAGCACGCCTTGACCAGCTTTTTGAACGCGGCCGCGCGGTGGCTGATGGCGTGTTTTTCGGCGGGCAACATGTCGGCGAAGGTGATGGTGTGGCCGTCTGGGATAAAGGTTGGATCATAACCAAAGCCTTTGGCCCCAGATGGTGGCCAGGTCATGGAGCCGTGGACTTGGCCTTCAAAGCTTTCCATGTGGCCATCGGGCCAGGCGAGGGTGAGGGCGCAGGCAAAGTGGGCGCTGCGATCTTTGTTTTTGGCAGCCTTCAGGGCGTGTTCGACTTTTTCCATGGCGACGGCAAAGTCTTTTCCAGGCCCCGCCCAACGCGCGGAATAGACGCCCGGTTCGCCTTTTAAGCTATGCACACACAGCCCCGAATCGTCGGCCAAGGCGGGTAAATTGGCCGCCGTTGCCGCCGCCAAGGCCTTGATTTGGGCGTTGGCAATAAAGGTATCACCGTCTTCAATGGGTTCCGGCAAGCCTAAATCCCCAGCCGACACCACATCCACGCCAAAGGGTGCCAACAGTTCGCCAATTTCGCGTACCTTGCCAAGATTATGGCTGGCAATGACGAGTTTTCCGCCTTGAAATCGACGCGCCATGGTTAGTCCTTTAAGCCCAGGGCCGCGCGTTGCAACGCCACCAATTCCTGCACGCCTTTTTTCGCCAAGCCCATCAATTCCATGAATTGGTCTTCGGAAAACGGGTAGTCTTCGGCGGTGCCTTGGATTTCAACGATACCTTTGTTGCCCGTCAAAACGAAGTTGGTATCGGCTTCGGCGGCACTGTCTTCGGGGTAGTCGAGATCTAAGATGGCGGTGTTTTTGTACAGGCCACAGCTTACGGCGGCAACATGATCGACCAACGGGACGCTGGCAATCAGTTCGCGTTCGACCGCATTTTGCAACGCCAAGTGTAAGGCGACATAAGCCCCGGTGATGCTGGCGGTGCGGGTGCCGCCATCGGCTTGAATGACATCGCAATCGACCGTGACTTGCAATTCGCCCATGGCCTCTAAATCGGTAACGGCGCGTAACGATCTGGCGATCAGGCGCTGAATTTCTTGGGTCCGACCCGACTGTTTACCGCGTGCGGCTTCCCGGCCCACGCGGGTGTTGGTGGCGCGCGGCAACATGCCATATTCCGCCGTGACCCAGCCTTTGCCGGTGCCTCTGATCCAAGGCGGTACGCGTTCTTCAAGCGACGCGTTGCACAACACGTGGGTGTCGCCAAATTTGATCAAGCACGACCCTTCGGCATGTTTTGAAAATCCGGTTTCCAGGGTCACGGTGCGCAGTTCATCGAGGGCACGTCCAGAAGGTCTCATAATTATATTGTCCTTAAAAGATTGAATGTTGGGGCTAAGCTAACATACATTCATTCCATGATCACAGACCTGAACGAACGTTCGCGCGAAATATTTCGGCGCATTGTTGATGGCTATCTCGAATCCGGGGTGCCCGTTGGCTCGCGCACGCTTAGCCGTCAGCCTGGATTGGACATATCCTCCGCGACCATTCGCAACGTGATGGCGGATTTGGAAGACGCGGGGCTGTTGTTTTCGCCGCACACTTCGGCGGGGCGCTTGCCCACCGATGCGGGTTTGAAACTGTTTGTCGATGGTTTGTTGGAAGTCGGCAATTTGACCAGCGCCGAACGGCATTCCATCGAAGGCGAATGCAAATCCTCGGGATCCTCGGTGGAAGGGATGTTGGAACGCGCCACCCAAGCCTTAAGTGGACTGTCAAGCTGTGCCGGGTTGGTGATGGCGCCAAAATCTCAAACGCCGCTTAAACACATCGAATTTGTGGCTTTGAACCCGGGCCGGGCCTTGGTGGTGATGGTGACCGAAAACGGCGTGGTGGAAAACCGCATTATTGAGCTGCCCCTAGGCGTGTTGCCGTCGGCCTTGGTTGAAGCCACCAATTATTTGTCGGCCCGTTTGGTGGGCCGCACCTTAGACGATGCGCTCAACGTCATGAAACTTGAATTGGCCCAACACAAAGCCGAATTGGACAGCCTGACACAAAAGGTGGTCGAAGCGGGCATCGCCGTGTGGGGCGGGAGCGCGGACGCGGGTGAAGCGGCGTTGATCATTCGCGGTCAGTCTAATTTGTTAAAAGATGTAGGCGCCCAGGCCGACTTGGAACAAATCCGCGCTTTGTTTGCCGCCTTGGAAACCAAAGAAACCCTGTCCAGCTTGATCCGCAGCGCCGACACCGCCGAAGGGGTGCAAATTTTTATCGGCTCCGACAACACGTTGTTTGGCTTGTCGGGCTGTTCTATGGTGGTCGGCCCCTATCACGACAGCCACCAAAGAATCATCGGCGCCATCGGCGTCATTGGCCCCACGCGCATGAATTATGCCCGCATTATTCCCATGGTCGATTTTACATCCAAATTGGTTGGGCGGCTGATCGGTTAAAGACGCCCTGTCTTTTTCTATAGATCCTGGCCTTGAGATAATCTCTCTTTGCAAACTTACACACTTTATTGTATTGTTTCTTTTTATATCGATAGTTTAACTTGTATTATTTGGGAGGTTAGAACAATGACTGAAGTTGCGATAAATAAGATTAAGGCTTTCTTTTTGCTCACTCTTTTAGCATTTTCTTTGCTGCTGCTGACGGCCTGTGCGGGACAAAAGGATGTTATGAAAATAGGCACAAGAAGCCATGCCTGGAACTCAAGCAGCCTGGTCGGAACATGGAAAAATAATGAAAATTCAATTTTTCAGATTCTAAGTGTTAACAGCAGCACCGGTGTTTTAACGGGAGCCTACACAAATTATGCTGCTGGTTATTCCTGCCAAGGCGTTGCTTATCTTGCAACGGGCTATACCGCAGGATCATACATTACCTTTACGGTCGATTGGCTACAATCTGCGACCTGTACAGAATCGTCAACCGTTTGGAATGGCTCGTATACAAAGACCACGATGACGGCGCCTTGGACATTGTATGATGCGAACGGCGGTATTATCAAATCTGGAACGGATGTGTTTGCGAAACAATAAACAAAGCGCGTTTAAGGCGTTAACGATAGGTTCGGCTTTAACCCCTCTAACCCTCAGGCGTTAGAGGGGTTTCGTCGGCTTTTATAGGTCTTTTCTCTGTAAGCTCTTGCGCTGGCCACAAAATAGGCTAAATACGGGTCTAACAGCCATTTTTCATATGAGAAGCGACCTGAATTCATGAGTGATCAAACCGAAAACCAAGACCCCGTTGAGCCAGAAACCGATGCCGCCGAAGGTGCCGTTGAAGTTGAGGCGCCGATCCAATTTGACGCCCCCGACTATGAAGCTGAAATTGCCGACCTTAAAGATCAGCTGTTGCGCGCCAAGGCCGAAGTTGAAAACACCCGGCGCATTGCCGCGCGGGAAAAGCAAGATGCCAGCAAGTATGCTTTGACCAACTTCGCCCGCGATATTTTGCGCGTGGCCGACAATTTAGGCTTTGCCATGATGAGCGTTACGGACGAAGCGCGCAAAGCGGATCAAAACCTTGATAATTTGTTCGTCGGCATCGACATGACCATGAAAGAATTGCTGAGCGTCTTTGGTTCACACAACATCAAACCGGTGGCCGCCGAGGGCACGGCTTTTGATCATAATATTCATGAAGCCGTACAGCAGGTGGAAAACACCGAGTTGCCAGCCAACACCGTGATCAAAGCCTTGCGCGGTGGCTACACCCTGCATGATCGTTTGCTGCGTCCGGCCCAAGTTATTGTTTCGACGGGCGGCGTTAAGGAAGAAAAAGAACAACCCGAAGAAGCTGCTCCCGCAGACGCCAATCAGCCCTATGTTGGTGACGAAGAGGTCCCAGGCCAAAACATCGACCAGGAAACCTAAAATGTTTGCGCCAAACGTTGCGCAGAACATCTTGTAAGCATATATACGACTCGCGCATGAAAACATGCGGTTTTGACAACACACGATAAGGGAACGAAGCGGCGGTGCTTAACCAGGCTGCCGAATGTTCGCCAAAGACGGAGAAAAAAGACATGAGCAAGGTAATCGGAATTGATTTAGGCACCACGAACTCTTGTGTGGCCATTATGGAAGGCGGCGAAGCCAAAGTGTTGGAAAATGCTGAAGGCACACGCACAACCCCTTCCATGGTCGCGTTTACAGACAGCGGCGAACGTTTGGTGGGTCAACCTGCGAAACGTCAAGCGGTGACCAACCCCGCCGACACCCTGTTTGCCATTAAACGTTTGATCGGACGTCGTTTTAACGATCCTTTGACCAAAAAAGACATGGATTTGGTGCCTTACGAAATTGTCAAAGGCGACAACGATGACGCTTGGGTGACCTCGGCCGGCAACAAATACAGCCCGTCCCAGGTGTCTGCGTTTATTTTGCAAAAAATGAAAGAAACCGCCGAAAGCTATACCGGCGAAACCGTGACCCAAGCGGTCATCACGGTGCCTGCGTATTTCAACGATAGCCAACGCCAAGCCACCAAGGACGCGGGTAAAATCGCCGGCCTGGAAGTTTTGCGCATCATCAACGAACCCACCGCTGCGGCGCTGGCGTACGGCTTGGATAAAAAAGAAGGCGGCATCGTTGCGGTTTATGATTTGGGCGGCGGCACCTTTGACGTTTCCATCTTGGAAATCGGCGATGGCGTGTTTGAAGTGAAGTCAACCAATGGCGATACGTTCTTGGGCGGCGAAGATTTTGACGCCGCGATCATCGAACATTTGGCCGAAGAATTTAAAAAAGAACACGGCATTAACTTGCGCGAAGACAAATTGGCTTTGCAGCGTTTGAAAGAAGGCGCGGAAAAAGCCAAGATCGAATTGTCTAGTGCCACGCAAACCGATGTCAATCTGCCGTTCATCACCGCTGATGCCTCTGGGCCAAAGCACTTGAACGTGAAAATGACCCGCGCCAAGCTGGAATCTTTGGTCGGTGATTTGGTCAAACGCACGATCAAACCGTGCGCGGCGGCTTTGAAGGATGCTGGCTTGAAGGCGGGCGATATCGAAGAAGTGATTTTGGTCGGCGGCATGACGCGTATGCCGAAAGTTCAAGAAGTGGTCAAAGAATTCTTTGGTCGCGAACCGCACAAGGGTGTGAACCCGGACGAAGTGGTTGCCATTGGTGCGGCCATTCAGGGCGGCGTGCTGAAGGGTGAAGTCAAAGACGTTCTGTTGTTGGACGTAACACCGCTGAGCCTGGGCATCGAAACCTTGGGCGGCGTCTTCACGCGCTTGATCGATCGCAACACCACCATCCCAACCCGTAAATCTCAAGTGTTTTCGACCGCCGAAGACAACCAAAATGCCGTGACCATTCGGGTCTTCCAAGGCGAACGCGAATTGGCGGCGGACAACAAAATTTTAGGTCAATTTGATTTGATGGGCATTCCGCCATCTCCGCGCGGTATGCCACAAATTGAAGTCACGTTTGATATTGATGCCAACGGCATCGTTAATGTGTCGGCCAAAGACAAAGCCACGGGCAAAGAACAGCAGGTGTCGATCCAGGCGTCTGGTGGTCTGTCCGATGGCGATATCGAACAAATGGTCAAAGACGCCGAAGATCACGCGGAAGAAGACAAAAAGAACCGTGCGCTCATTGATGCCAAAAACCATGCGGAAAGCCTGGTTCACGACACTGAAAAGAACCTAGCGGAACACGCAGATAAGATTTCGGCCGAAGACAAAACCGAAATCGAAACCGCCATTCAAGACAGCAAAGATATCTTGGAAGACGAAAGCGCTGATGCCGAAGCCATTCAGGCGAAGACCGATGCCTTGACTCAGGCGGCCATGAAAATGGGCGAAGCCATGTACAAGGCTTCTCAAGCCGAAGCGGCTGGAGCTGAAGGTTCTGAAGGTGGCGATGAGGCGGCCAGCGAGGCCAGCTCTGATGATGCGGGTGACGATAACGTGGTCGATGCGGACTTTGAAGAAGTCGATCCTGATCAAGACAAAAAATAAGTAAAAACAGGCCGTTACAGGCTGATGTGTGCGGCGGGCTTTGAACAGCCCGCCGGATGCATGTTAAGGGTGGAATGAAAGTCATGGCAAAGCAGGACTATTACGAGCTGCTGGGAGTTTCCAAAGACGCCGATGCGTCTGCGCTTAAGAGTGCTTATCGCAAGCTCGCCATGAAGCACCATCCCGACAAAAATCCCGACGATAAAAAAGCAGAACAAAAGTTCAAAGACCTCAATGAGGCCTATGAAGTCCTTAAAGATCCCGAAAAACGGGCCGCCTATGATCGCTTTGGTCATGCGGCTTTTGAACAAGGTGGCGGCGGCCCTGGTGGATTTGGCGGCGGTGGCGGCGGTGGCTTCGGGGGCGGTGGTTTTGCCGATATCTTTGAAGAAATGTTTGGCGGTGGCGGCATGGGCGGCCCCGGACATGGTGGTCGCGAACAACAGGGTCGTGGTTCCGACCTGCGCTTTAATATGGATGTGACGCTGGAAGAAGCGTTCCACGGCAAATCAACGGAAATTCGCGTCCCGACCTCGGTGGCGTGTGACCCTTGCCATGGGTCTGGAGCCACAAAAGGCTCGAAACCCGTGACGTGTAACACCTGCGGTGGGGCTGGACGGGTGCGCAGCCAACAGGGCTTTTTCACCGTTGAGCGGACCTGTCCGTCTTGTCAGGGACAAGGCAGCGTGATCAAAGACCCGTGCCGCAAATGCTCAGGCACCGGACGCGTGCACAAAGAAAAAACCCTCAGCGTTAATATTCCAGCTGGTGTTGAAACCGGGACCCGCATTCGTTTGTCGGGTGAAGGCGAAGCTGGAATGCGGGGCGCTCCGGCGGGTGATCTGTATATCTTTTTGAACGTCAAACCACATAAAATTTTCCAACGCGATGCGGCCAACATTCATGTCCGCGTACCCGTGCCGATGACCACGGCGATTTTGGGGGGCTCGGTCGAAGTGCCAACGGTTGATGGCAGCCGCGCCCGCATCAACATTCCCGCAGGCACCCAATCGGGCCAACAATTTCGGTTGCGATCTAAGGGCATGAGCATGTTGCGCACGACGTCGCGCGGGGACATGTTCGTTGAACTGGGCGTCGAAACCCCGGTCAACTTAACCAAAAAACAAAAAGAATTGCTCGAACAATTCCGCGCCGAAGGCGGCGACGAAACCGCCCACAGCCCCGAATCCGGCGGCTTCTTCTCCAAAGTCAAAGATTTGTGGGAAGACTTGAAAGACTAAGCAAGCCAAAACCTCCAGCGCAACGGACTTGCGTCCGTTGACCGTCCAGGCTGTGTAAAAACGCTCGCTGATTTTTCTGTGTGATGCGTTTGAGGCGTGGATTGGTTTTTCGAAGCCGTTTTTCAGTATTTTATCTAACGGGGTCTGGTGAGTCGTATATGACGGTTCTGAGGGTCTATTTACTCATTTATAACCGCAAACAAGTACTGGTAAGGCTTACACCGCCTACATGGCCGCGATCAGGGGGTGGATGGCGATGATGTTGATGACGCGTTTCAGATTGTAGGCGAGCACATGCAAGGCCATCTCTGTGCCAACATGTTTTCGTGTTTTCATTTGAAAATGTGTATAGCCATCCAGAATTTTATGGTTCCAAACGGGTGCTCAAGCGTCTCGCACCGTTGCTTCATTTTCTCAGGATGCTCATCAAGGCGTTGCTGGACAGCCTCAAGAATATGTTCATGTTCCCAACGCATGATGCGACGTTCCTTGCCCGTGGTGCATTGCTCCTTGAGAACGCAAGTCTGGCAAGCATCTGGGCTTCAAGCTTTTGCAAGCGCTCCGTTGTCATCGTACGCGCTTGAGAAGGCTGTTGTCTTCGCCAACATTGTCATCAAGGCGTTCGGGAAATAATGTGCTCTGGCTACGGTCTTCACCTTCAATAAAACGCTTCATCAAACTCTCCACCAAGGTTATGGAAAGATTCTATCAGAGATGTGGCGAAGGTCTATTCAAACTCACGTTTTTACACAGCCTGAGTCAGAAGTGGACGTATGCTTTGCCCTAATATGGGGCCTATTTAGCGCCCGAAGGTGGATGTGCGTGCTCGACAGTCCAGACACGCGTGGTGCGTGATTTAAGCCCGTTCCGCGATCAACGCCAGCGGGGCCCAGAAATCTCCGGCGCGGCGTTTTTTGATGCCGCCGCTGATGATGTTGAGGCGCAGATTGTGGTGGCCTTCGGTGTTTTGCCAATCCAGCAAGCTCTTACGAAAGAGCGCAATCCGATCGCGGATGATTTTCTGTCCGTGGACACATTCGGCCATGGTCGAAAACATCACCGCGCCAAATTGCAACGTGTTGCCTTCGACGCCACCGTCGAGCAGGTCGATGATGCGCGTGGTGTCGGCTTTGATGGTGCTGAGCGAACGGACGTCGCGTTTGACCTCGAACGCAGCACGTGGTTCACGGCTGCTGGCCCAACACATCAAAATATCACACCGTCCACCCCGTTTGCGGTGGTCCTCCGGATTCATAACATCATGACCTCGCGCGGCCAAGCGCGCCTGGGCTAGGTGAAATTCAAACCATGTCATGTGGTTGGGCGCGGCTTTGTGCAGTTGTTCGGCAATGTAGGTAGTCAGTAAATATTCTGGAGCCCGGGCAAACGCCAAGTTATGGCACGTTTGTTTGGAAAACTTCCGTTCGGCAAGTTGCAAGCCACCTAAGGCTGCGCGAATAAGCTGTTGTTTGCTGATACGGTTCATAAAGGACCTTTGCTGCTGAATGATTAAGGGATCGATTCGCAATAATCTAAACCAAAAAGTGTTAACAAACTTCACGCGCAGCAAGCTCATAGGGTGTGGCCTTTGTTGTGCGTAGATGTTAAGCCTGTAAAATCATATTTTTTCAGGTCGGGAACGGAATATTGCCATGAAAATCGGAGTCGTTGGAGCCGCAGGGCGGATGGGGCGGATGTTACTGGCGGCGATCGCCAACGCTGACGGTGCAGTCATCGCAGGTGGTGTCGAAGCCTCTGGTCATCCAGATATGGGTACAGACTTAGGCGCGTTGGCTGGCCTTGAACCCATCGGCGTGGTTCTAACGTCTGATGCGCAGGCTTTGTTTGACAATGTTGATGCGGTGATTGATTTCACCGTTCCCGTGGCCACGATGGCCCACGCAGTCCTGGCTAAAAACAGTGGTACGGCTTTGGTGATTGGCACCACGGGCCTGGATGCGGCGCAACAAAACACCATTGAAACGGCGGCCACGTTTGCGCCGATTGTCCAAGCCGCCAATTATTCCGTGGGTGTGAATGTGTTGCAAGGCTTGGTCGAACAGGCCGCGCGTGCTCTTCCCGATGCTTATGACATTGAAATTTTAGAAATGCATCACCATCATAAAATTGATGCGCCGTCTGGCACCGCTTTGGCTTTGGGCGAAGCGGCCGCAATGGGCCGCGATGTCCGTCTTGACGATGTGGCCGACAAAGTGCGCGATGGAATCATCGGCCCCCGAAAGTCCGGCGATATTGGTTTTGCCACGCTGCGCGGCGGCGACGTGGTGGGGGATCATACGGTTATGTTTGCCGGCCCTGGTGAACGGATTGAGATCACGCACAAAGCCGCCTCTAGAGAAATTTTTGCCAATGGCGCCGTCCGCGCGGCCCTGTGGTCAATCGTTCGGAAGCCCGGTTTGTATTCAATGAAGGACGTACTTGGGTTTTAAGGCCTTTCTAAAGCCGCCGTGCGGATACGATTGAGGCCATCGTTGAGGGCTCCAGCGGTTTTATTTTTTTCATTTTTGGATAAAAACTTACCAATTTCAATGCCTTCTCCATGGCTGCGGATTTCCAAGGGGGTGCTGATTTCGGATGAAGCCGTATAGTGAATCTGCGCCCAAGACGCCGGAAACGTCTTGGTTTCTTCTCTGCCTAAGGCTTTGCGGACCACGGTGACGTCGTTGGCGGTGATGGCGATTGTTTCCAAAACTTCGGAGTGGCGGATAAAGACATGGACCATGCCCGCAATCACGATAAACTCTGCGCCAAAAAAACCAATCACAGGCCACCCCCCCATCATCGAAATAATGGTGCCTGCACAAAACCAAATACAGCCAAGAATGGCGCAAAATGAATAGGCGACGCGCGGATCGGCACTGCGCCGGGGTCGCAAAGTCAGTATAAAGGCTTTTAGACCATCTTGTTCTTGTTCTGTGATATCAATCGTCTGCATATTTATATCATTGGCACAAAACACATAGATTTCCAGTAAAATATTTATCCTCTATCAGAATCAGGTCAAAAAAATGAAGAAAACAGATGTTCAGGACTTTTTTACGCGGCTGCGTGCGGATAATCCCGAGCCGAAATCTGAATTAATATGGACCAACGCCTTTACCCTGGTGGTGGCAGTGGCGTTGTCGGCCCAAGCCACCGATGTGGGGGTGAACAAAGCCACCAAAGCGCTGTTTACGATTGCCGATACACCGCAAAAAATGCTCGACCTGGGGCTAGAGGGCGTCAAAAGTCATATCAAAACCATTGGCCTGTTCAATACCAAGGCCAAAAACATCATCGCGCTCAGTCAGTTGCTGGTCGATGAATTTAATGCCGAGGTGCCACGTAACCGATCTGATTTGGAACGATTGCCGGGCGTAGGGCGCAAAACGGCCAATGTGGTGTTGAATGTGTGCTGGGGTGTGCCCACCATGGCCGTGGATACACACATTTTTCGAGTTTCAAACCGCACCGGCCTCGCCCCTGGCAAGACGCCGCTTCAGGTGGAACAAAAGCTTATGAAGGCGATCCCGGATGAATTTATGGTTCATGCCCATCATTGGCTGATTTTGCACGGACGTTACGTGTGCAAAGCCCGCAAACCCGTGTGTCCCACCTGTGGTGTGCGTGATCTCTGCCGCTTTGGTGAAAAAACGATCTAAAGTCGACTTTATTAGAGGCACCAAAGAGACTTAGTTTTGAAATGTGCTCAAACAGGCATCGCGATCCGTTCCACGCCCTTGAGCATCACGCGCATCAAAGTGTAACAGGGATAAAGCGGGGTTCTGGTCGGATTGGGCATAAAGAAATAAGTTCAAGATACAAGTCGTATTCTTATACTGCCAGATATTGGCCTGCAAATCAGCCCGAGCAAAGGATGGCTCTCCGAGTTTCAAGCGTACCCAATCGGCGTCTTTGCCCAACAGTTGAGCCGCCGTAATCCTTGGCTTTAAGGCTGGAACGAAACGGGTTAAGGCATCGCCCATGGCGGTTGTGATCGATCCCGGATTGGCGACCATCGTGCCGTCTGATTGTGTCGCGCACCCACTGGTCAAAAGGACCGAACATAAAATAAGAATTTTTTTCATTTCTTATTTATCCGGCCCAGGCAAGGGAATAACATCATCATTCGGTTTGTCATCCGCGTTCAGAGCGTCTGGTTTGGGTGATGAATTAAGAGGATATGATTGACCCTTTGGATTTTTAAGCGAAGGGCCAGCCTTATCAGTAACGCCATCTTTCTTGCGCCAGGCTTCAAACATATGCACCATTGCTGCCGTGGCGATGACCGGAGTGATCAAATTTAAAAACGGCACCGTGAGCATGAAAGCAAAGCCCACCCCGGCGATAAACAAAGGGGTTTTCCATCGGGTGTGCAGGGCCTTAGCATCGGCATGAGAAATGCGTCGAAAGGCCACAACTTCAAAATATTCGCGGCTCAACAAGTATCCATTTAAGCTCAAATAAATGAACGGAATGAAGGGCCATAGGGGTGGAACAATAAACAAAGGCAATATCAATAGGTTATAGCCGACCGTAACGCCCAAGAACTTCAAAGCCGGCAGAATACCTTCGGCAATCGTTTGACCTTGTGCAACGTGCTTGTCTGGGTAATGGCGCTGTTCGACCGCCGCCACAACGTCTTCCAACATCAAGGACGCCACCGCCGTGACCACGGCGGGAAACAAAAACCACGTCAAAGCCATGACCCCGAACTGAGCAACGGTATCAAAAACCATTTCCAGCCAGCCAATGGCAACAAACGCCGTAATCTTCAAGGCGAAGTACAAGGCAATGTACAAACCAATAAAGACAAAAAACGATCCCAGGATCGATTTCAGAACCACCGATCGCGTCTTCGGGTCAGATAATTGCCCAAACCCACGAAAATAGGAAGAAATAATCAGCCCCATCAAAGACTCACCTTAGTTACGTCAAATTACCCTACAGACATAATCTGGAACGCCCACCCGCGCAAGGGCAGGCATAAAGAAGGTCCCGCTGGACCTCATCCACAGGTAGAATCGATCCACTGTATAAATGTCGGCAGAACAAGAATTGCTCATGCGTGATGACGTCCTTAAACTAATTTTCTCGATGATTTTAGAAATGGAGTCCTTTAAATGACAATGTTGAAATTGGAAGATTGTATCAACGAAACGTGCCCTTGGTCTGGCAAGCCAGTTAACGAGGACTCGTTGATGCTATATAAGGGTCAGGTCGTCGGATTTTGTAACCCGGGATGTCAGAAAAAGTTTGAACTGGCGGTCAATCATTTCAGTGACGCCATGAACAAGCTTACAGCCACCTAAAATGAGTGCTCGTAGACGCCGACTTTCAAACGTCAAACAAGCCCCAAAACCCCTGAAAAATATCAGCTCTTGCCCCACGCGCGTGCATGACTATACTGCGGCCAAATTTGGGGGCTCCTGCAACCGCTTGCGGTGGGGAGCCTTTGTTTAATTTTTGAGGAGATTTTATCATGAGTGCACGTTATGACGTGGTCGGCATTGGCAATGCCATTGTAGACGTTTTGGCCCATGCGGATGAGGACTTTTTGACTCGTCACGACATGACAAAAGGCACCATGGCACTGATCGATTCCGATACCGCCGATAAATTGTATGGGGACATGGCGTCCGCGATTGAATGTTCGGGCGGGTCTGCGGCCAACACCATTGCCGGTTTGGCAAGTCTGGGCGGACGCGGTGCGTTTGTCGGGAAAGTCAAAAACGATATTTTGGGCAAAGTTTTTAAACACGATATCGAAGCCATTGGCGTTGATTTCCCAACGGCTCCTTCAACGGACGGTGCATCGACGGCGCGGTGTTTGATTAATGTCACGCCCGATGCCGAACGTACAATGAGCACTTTTTTGGGCGCTTGTGTTGAAATGACCACGGCAGACGTAGACGAAGACGTTATTCGTGCGGCTCAGGTCACTTACTTAGAAGGCTACCTTTGGGATGGCGAAGACGCCAAAGCGGCTTTTGTGAAAGCGGCTGAAATTGCCCATGACGCGGGTCGTGAAGTGTCTTTGTCATTGTCCGATCCGTTCTGTGTGGGCCGTCACCGCGAAAGCTTCCTGGAATTGGTCGAAAACCACGTCGATATTTTGTTTGCCAACGAAGACGAAATCAAAGCTTTGTATGAAGTCGATACGTTTGATGCGGCACTGCAACACGTTCGTGGGCATTGCAAAGTTTCGGCTCTGACGCGTGGATCAAAAGGTTCGGTCATTGTCGCGGGCGAAGAAGTTCACATTGTCGATGCTGAACCCGACGTCACCGTTGTTGATACAACCGGAGCCGGCGATGCCTATGCAGCGGGTTTCTTGTTTGGATATACCGATGGCGGACAAAATGATTTGGCCCACTGTGGCCGTTTGGGCGGAATTTGTGCCGCCGAAATCATCAGCCACTTTGGCGCACGTCCCGAAACGCCCTTAAATGAAGTTGTGAAAAATACTGTTGGATAATTGAAACATATACCGAAGCCTGCATGTGGAGGCTAAGGCAAGCGCAAAAAAGCGCCGACCGAAAGGTCGCAAGCCAAGCGGCTCATGTTGCTGGCGACTGAAGGATCTATAATGAAAATTCGTAACATTGCTATTATTGCTCACGTTGATCACGGTAAAACCACCCTGGTTGATGTGTTGCTGAAACAATCAGGAACGTTTCGCGACAACGAAACCGTTTCCGAGCGCGCCATGGATTCAGGCGAGTTGGAACGTGAACGCGGCATCACCATCACCGCCAAGCCAACCTCGATTGAATGGAAAGGCACGCGTATCAACATTGTCGATACCCCAGGTCACGCCGATTTCGGTGGCGAAGTGGAACGCATTTTGTCGATGGTTGACGGTGTGCTGTTGTTGGTGGACGCGGCTGAAGGCGCGATGCCGCAAACCAAATTTGTTACCGGCAAAGCCTTGAAACTTGGTTTGAAACCCATCGTCGTGGTCAACAAAGTTGATAAGCCCGAACAGCGCGCTTACGAAGTCCAAGACGAAATCTTTGATTTGTTTTCGGCTATGGATGCAGATGAAGACCAGTTGGACTTTCCGACCATCTTCGCCTCGGCAAAAAATGGCTGGGCGACCGATACGCCGGACGGTGCGCAAGACAACATGGACATTATTTTCGACACCATTTTGTCTCATGTGCCTGAACCCACCAAAATTATGGACCAGCCCTTTTCTATGCTAGCGACGACTTTGGAATCCGATGCCTTCTTGGGCCGCATTCTCACCGGTCGTATTCATTCTGGCACGGCGAAAATGGGGATGTCGGTTAAGGCTATGAACGCTGCTGGCGAAATTGTGGAAACCGGACGTATTTCCAAACTGTTGTCTTTTCGCGGTTTGGACCGTCTTCCCGTTGATGAAGCAGAAAGCGGCGATCTGGTCGCCATTGCGGGTCTTAGCAAAGCCACCGTGGCCGACACCATCTGCGATGCGGCTGTGTCTGTTCCTTTGAAAGCCCAGCCCGTTGATCCCCCGACGCTTTCTATGATGTTTGCCGTCAACGATTCTCCGTTGGCCGGAACCGAAGGCAGCAAAGTAACCTCGCGGATGATTCGTGATCGCTTGTTTGCCGAAGCCGAAGGTAATGTCGCGCTGCGGATCACCGATGGTGAATCCAAAGAAGGCTATGACGTTGCCGGACGTGGTGAATTGCAATTGGGCGTTTTGATCGAGCAAATGCGCCGCGAAGGGTTCGAGCTGACGGTATCTAGACCCCAAGTCGTGATGCAAGAAATCGACGGCAAACGTCACGAACCTTTGGAAGAAGTCTCCGTTGACGTGGACGAAGAATATTCCGGCATCGTGGTCGAAGCCCTAAGCCTGCGCAAAGGCAAAATGGTTGAAATGAAGCCTTCTGGCGGCGGCAAAACCCGTCTGGTTTTCCATGTGCCGGCGCGGGGTATGATCGGTTATTTGGGTGAATTCTTAACCGAAACACGCGGCACTGGCATTATGGCGCGGATCTTTCATTCCTATGTCCCCCATACAGGTCCATTGCCGGGTCGACGCAACGGCGTTTTGATTTCCAATTGTGCGGGCGCAACGGTGCCATATGCTTTGTTCAACTTAGAAGGTCGTGGGCCGTTGTTTGTTGGCGCACAAGTGAAAATCTATGCTGGCATGATCATTGGTGAACATTCCCGCCCTGGCGATTTGGAAGTGAACCCGATGAAGGGCAAACAGCTGACCAACGTGCGTTCTTCAGGGACTGACGAAGCTGTGCGTCTCACCACGCCGCGTCGCATGAGTTTGGAACAGATGATTTCTTATATCCAAGACGATGAACAGGTGGAAGTTACACCGGAAAACATCCGTATGCGTAAACGCTACATGGACCCCAACGTCCGCAAACGCCAATCGCGCACCGACTAAAAACGGTACGAATGACGTATCCAATAAAAAAGCCCGAAGTCTTCAAGCTTCGGGCTTTTTTATTGGTGGAGTGGTGAAAAGCCATTAGCTGTCTTCGCTTTCACCATCGTCACTTTCGCTATCATCGTCACTTTCGCCGTGATCGCTATCGCCATCATCACTATCGTTATCATCACTTTCGCCGTCGTCATCGGATTCGTCTTCGCCTTCGCTGTCATCGCCACTGCTGGCACCCCCGCCATTATTGATGGCGTCGGTCAAACTGCCGAGGGGGTTTGAGATGCTGGTGGTGATACTGGGCAAGGCGACCAGCAAGACGCCGGAAAGCAACGCCATAATCATCCCATATTCAATGGCTGTGACTCCGTCCTCATTGCGGCGAAACAGGTTTAGTCGGGTGAGTCCACTTTGTATCATGGTAAATCTCCCAAAGCCTTTAAATTGGCGATCGCTTGATCGTGGCCTTGATCGGCTGCCAGTTGATACCATTTGTGTGCCTCTATCAGGTCCACCTTGACCCCTTTACCAAACTGATAAAAGACTCCGATTTTATTTTGAGCTCGTTTTGAGCCTTGCGCAGCGGCTTTCTGGTACCAAGACAAGGCGCTGGCGTAGTCTTTTTTCGTGCCTCGCCCGGATTGATACAGAAAAGCTAAATTCTCTTGAGCCTTAGCATCGCCAAGTTCGGCGGCCTTCGTATACAAACCGAACGCTTGGCCATCATCTTGTTTAACCCCTTTGCCAAATTGATAGGCTATGCCAAGACTGCGCAGAGCCGGAGCATAGTCTTGGTCAGCCGCTTTCTGATACCAGAACGCGGCTTGTTTTGGATCTGAATCGAGACCCTTTCCTGACGCATAAAGGCGCCCTAAGTTGGTCTGAGCTGCGGCAATGCCACTGGCGGCGGCATGCTGGTAAAGTTTGGCCGCTTGATCGTAATCTTGTTCGACCCCGTGCCCATTTCGATACAGATTGGCGAGGCTATACTGGGACCGCGAAAAGCCTTTTTCAGCGGCCACTTGATACCATTTCGCGGCCTCACTTGGGTCTTTTGCAACACCCTTTCCCGTTAAACACAAATCGGCATAATTATCCTGGGCACGCAGATCGCCCAATTCGGCGGCGGCCTTGTACCAGGTGGCGGCGGCGGCAAAATCACGTTCAATGCCCCGGCCTTTTTCATAGCGCAAAGCGACCCGGCGTTGCGCCACGGGGTCCCCTTGTTTTGCCGTTTGCAGTAACTGTTTAAATTGTTCTTGCTGTTTTAACAGACTTTGATCCAGGCCATCTTCAACACCTTGCCAAAAGCTCATTTTTTGGGGGTCAGGGTGCACTTGACCATAATAATAATAAAGGTGTGCAAACGCGGCCTGTTCACCGCTTTGCGCCGCCTTGCCCAACCACATCATGGCCGTTGTATCATTATCATCGGCAAAAGGGACGCCTTCGAAGCGAAGATACATAAGCCCTATTTTATATTGGGCATGCGCGTTGCCCGCATTGGCCGCTTTGCTGTACCACATGGCCGCAAGGACTTTGTTGCGCACAACGCCTGAACCTTCCATGTGCAAGTCGCCCATATGTTCTTGGGCTTTGACATCGCCTGCGCGCGCTTTTTTCAACAGCTCTTGTACCTGTTCGGTCGTGGGCGCAGGGCCGAGGGTTGATTCCGTTACAAAAGCCGTGTCGGGGGCGGCGTAAACATAAGTTGGGCTCAGCAAAGCTAAAACTGTAAACGCGGCAATAAGACCTGTTACAGACGATATGCGAAAAGGTTTTGTGCGCTCATTTAGCACAGAAGGATAGATAACCAAGATATTGCCCCCACCTTTAGATAGTCCCAATGGACCAGTTATCAATGTCGCTTTAGGTGTCTTTCTACTAATAATACATCATATTTCATTAATTTGGAAATACTGTGACGACCATCACTTATCCGCCGAGACGAAAATAACGCGGTCCCGCCCCTGCTGTTTGGCAAGGTAGAGGGCCTTATCGGCCTGGGCAATCACCTCATCTATGGATTGGTGATCGGTAAGGTACTCCGCCACGCCGAAACTCGCGGTCAAAGTCACGGCTGTTTGATTAAAGGGAATGGAAATGACAGAAATCGCATGGCGTAAGCGCTCGGCCATATTTACGGCACTGGCCGCTGACGACTCTGGCAAGATGATGCCAAATTCTTCACCACCGATACGCCCGGAAATATCCGAAATGCGGGTACAGTCATTGATTGCGGCCGCAACGGCTTTGAGGACCGTGTCCCCTACGGCATGACCGTAATTATCATTGATGGATTTAAAAAAATCGATATCTAACATAATAATGGAATAGTGATGGTCGTAGCGTCGTGATTGATCTTCAATGACCTTGGCATTTTCAAAAAAAGACCGGCGATTGCTTAATCCCGTTAAAACATCGGTGCGGGCCATGCGTTCGGCGATGAGTTTGGCTTTTTCTAAAGCGACGGTTTTAGCCTGCAATTTTATGTGTGCACGTTCGGCTTCTTCGGTGGCCATAATAAGTTCTGAGATATCCGAAGTGGTCCCTAGATAACCGCGAAAGTGGCCGTCTTTATCGAACAAAGGAACAGCATTGACACAGAGACAAAAGGTTTTTTCGGTGGCGCTTATATGTTCATACTTAAAATTTTTAATGGGTTCATGACGACGAATTTGCTCGACGTGATTTTTCCAGGATTGGGATTTTTTGGTTTTTTCAGAAGCCAAATCAAAACGGGACACGCCAATGTAGGAGTCTTTTGTATGACCAGTGATGCGCTCGACCGAATCCGACATAAACGTAATGTGAAAAGTCTCGTTCGTTTGCCAAAACCAATCTGAAGATATAAGCGCCAATTGACGGTAGCGTTCAAGCTGCTCGTGTTCACTTTCTTCAAATGTCATTTTGGATTGTGTTTTCACAGAAACGATTCCACTTAAAATGTTTAATGCCTTTATTTTGCGAACTCGCATTATAATACAGTATAGGTCCTGCGCATACATTAACCAACCTGCAACGGCTTGGCTTTACACTGTGTTTATGATCAAAATTACGGACACAATTTTCCTGTCACCTGACGAATTGGAAGAACGTTTTATTCGCGCGCCTGGGGCGGGTGGGCAGAACGTTAATAAGGTGTCGTCAGCGGTACAGTTGAAATTTGATGCCAAGCATTGTCGAGCGTTATCGAATGCGGTGTTTTTGCGTTTGAAAAAATTGGCGGGGCGGCGCATGACCCTGGACGGGGTGATCATATTGACCGCCAGCACGCACCGCACTCAAGAACGCAATCGCAAGGATGCCCAAGACCGATTGGTCGCGTTGATTCAAGAAGCCGCAATAGCCCCTAAATATCGGCGCCCCACCAAACCCAAGTATGCGGCTAAGTTAAAACGTCTCGACAGTAAAAAACATAAGGGCGGTCTTAAAAAAAGCCGCGCCAAAATTGGCTGTAATTCGCATTATAACGGGGATTAGGTCAGCTTTATGTCTTTGAGGCATCGTCTTTTGAAAGAAGTTCCTCGCGGGCCTCTTCCAGCATTAAGCAGGCCTCGCCGCATTTTTCGCTGACAAAATCCTGAGGGTTGTCGGGGTCAAATTGACAAGACTCTTCGACGAACGTCTTGAGCTCCTTGATAATGCGTTCCAGTTCGGGTTTGCGATGAGCCATTATTATCCCTTTCTTTCACATCATTTTGTTAAGGTTGCTGGTTCATAATCTTAGCACTTTTTGACTCAATTGGCGAAAATGATGACCGATCTACTTCACGAAAAACCGCATCGCAGTTGGGGGGAAAGTGTTCGTGCTTTTCTAAACCCCAAAGTTTTGGCGCTGCTGTTTTTAGGTTTTTCTGCTGGGGTGCCGATATATTTGGTGTTTTCGACCTTATCCATCTGGCTGCGCGAAGCCGGGGTGGAACGCGCCACCATTGGCTTTTTCAGCTGGGCGGCGCTGGCCTATGGGTTTAAATTTATTTGGTCGCCGTTGATTGATAAATTACCGATTCCGGTGTTGGGGCGGATTTTGGGACAACGTCGATCGTGGTTGTTGGTGGCGCAGATCGCAATCATGGCGGCGTTGAGTTTCATGGCGTTCACCGATCCGCTCACCCATTTAACCACCATGGCGCTGGGGGCTGTGATCTTGGCGTTTAGTTCAGCGACCCAAGACATTGTCATTGATGCTTACCGTATTGAATCGGCCGACGAGGACTTACAAGGCTTGATGGCGGCGACGTATATCGCGGGCTATCGCATTGGTATGTTGGTGGCCGGGGCCGGGGCGCTTGAAATTGCGGGTTATTTAGATGTCGTCGACGGATACGATTATGCGGCCTGGCAAGGTACTTATTTTGCCATGGCCGGGGTTATGATCGTCGGCATCGTCACCACCTTTGTGATCTCAGAGCCAATGCACAAAGCCCCGTTGAGCGTGGCTTTAGACACGCCTGTCGATTACCTGCGTTTTGTGGTGCTGTTTATGATCGCCGTGGCGGTGTTTGGCGGTGTGTTCGTTGCGTGGCCGGGGCTGGCTTCGACGTTAAGTTCAACGGTTGGTCCGGCGCTTGCGAATTTTATCAACGGCGCCTTGCAATTGGGCTTGAGTTTGGGCGTTGCCAGTGCGGTGGGTTTTGCTTTGGTGCGCTTAGGTTTGGTCAAACAAGCGGTGGCCTATGAGGCCTATATTGCGCCGTTTGCTGAATTTTTAGATCGCTTTGGCCGCATGGCGATCTTGATCTTGTTGTTGATCGCAACGTTTCGCATCGCCGACATTGTCATGGGCGTGATGGCCAATGTCTTTTACGTCGATCTTGGTTTTGAAAAGCAAGACATCGGGCGTATTTCCAAAGGCTTTGGCCTGGGCGCGACCTTGGTGGGCGGCTTTGTCGGCGGTTTGATCACGGTCCGTTATGGGGTTATGAAGACGCTGTTTTTGGGTGGGTTTTTAGCTGCAATCACCAACATTTTGTTTGCGGGGATGGCCTCCTTGGGTCCTGAAATTTGGGCCTTGATGGCGGTGATTTCGGCTGATAATTTGGCCGGGGGCATCGCATCTGCGGCCTTTGTCGCGTATTTATCGAGCCTGACGTCACGCAGTTTCACGGCCACCCAGTATGCGTTGTTCAGTTCTCTGATGATGCTGGTGCCAAAGCTGATTGCTGGATATTCCGGCGTTTTGGTGGATGGGTTGGGCTATCAAACGTTCTTTTTAACCACGGCGGCGTTGGGCTTAATCCCGCTGGCCTTGATTGTTTTTGTGGCAAAATCCAACGCTCACAACGATTAGCGGTGGCTTTAGCGCTCTGGTCATGGCATACAGCGCCCAATAGATCCTCATTTCCTTGTCTAAAATAATATAAGGCCCTGATCACATGGATATTACCAAGCTTTCCATCGGCAAAAACGCACCCGACGAAATTAACGTTCTCATCGAAGTTCCCATGGGTGGCAACCCCGTGAAATACGAACTCGACAAAGACTCCGGCTGCATGTTTGTCGATCGCTTTTTGCACACCGCCATGCATTACCCATGCAACTATGGTTTTATTCCGCACACCTTGTCCGATGATGGCGATCCGGTGGATGCGGCGGTTTTGGGCCAGCACACGGTATCGCCCGGCGTGATCATTCCATCCCGCCCCGTTGGCGTGTTGTTGATGGAAGACGAAAAAGGCTTGGATGAAAAAGTCTTGTGCGTTCCCGATCATAGCCTTCACCCATATTACGAAGAGGTTGAGACGATTGCTGATTTGCGGCCGATTTTGTTGGAACAATTGGCGCACTTTTTCACCCACTATAAAGATCTAGAACCCGGTAAATGGGTTAAGGTTACGGGCTGGGAAGGCGTCGACAAAGCCAAAGAAATGATCACTTTGGGCATTGAGCGGGCAAAAAATTGTAAATAAGCTTGGGCCTGCGCTCATTTCTACATAAGATAACAACCATTCAATTGAGTTGAGGGGTCTTGTTATGTCTAAATCTCTGCGCCGCCTTGTTTTGTCCACCGCCGTGTGCGGTTCCCTTGCCGTGTCGTTTCAAGCGTTTGCTGAGACGCCAGGGGCTTATGGGGCGTGGTCTGATCCCAACCAAGCGCAAAGCCCAACCAGCGGTGACCTCAAAAGTCTGTTGGCGGATTTAAAAAAGCTGATTGCCAAAGCCGAGCAAGACCGCGCCGCCAATCCGGTGTTTTTGCGCGACCTCAACGCTTTGACGGCACGCTATGAAAATCCGTGGAGCAAGCCGGTGCTGTTCGATGATTTTAGGGACGGCGATTATACACGGTCCCCCGCATGGTCGGTGTCGTCCGGGGAATACTGGGTTGAACAGGGCTATGGCCTGCGCAACAAAATTACCGTCGCCAGCGGGGCCGCCACGGCCCCGGCACCGTCTAAAAAAGTCAGCCGTGAACAATTGGCCATTTCGATTTTAGGCGCGGTGCTTGGGGGCAAAAAAGCGGCCACAACGCCACCACCGCCCGCCCAGGTCGACGCCAAGCCTGCCTCTATTTCCACCCGTTCGCGTATCCCCAACGCCTTTTCTTTGACCACGGATTTAAGTTCGTGGGTCGGGGCCGGACAGTTTGAAATTGGCCTCACCCAAAACACCTCTGGCTCTGGCTACCGGGTGGCGTATCATCCTGGCGTGAATGGGGGCCAAGGTTTGTTGGAATTGGTGAAAGTCACGTCGCGCGGTCGGGGGGTCCTTGGTTCGGCGTCCATAGCCGCCCTTGAAGACAAGCGCAATCACGCGTTGGCTTGGACCCGCACGGCGGTTGGGCAAATGAGCGTATTGATTGATGGCAAAGCGGCGATAAGTGCGCGGGACGTCAGTTTCCGCGATGCCTTTAGCGCCGTGCAGCTGACCAACGACGCCGCCGATGTAATCATAAAATCCATCGCCATACTGGGTGCGCGTTAAGTGATCAACGACTTTCCCGGCCTTGAATGCCTAGAAGACACCGCCAAAGCCCTGTTGATGGGCGCCGCCCAACAGGCCGTCGTGCCGCCAGGGACGGTGGTGTTCACCAGTGGCACCAGTTGCGAAAACTATTTTTTGGTGACGGACGGTTCGGTGCGGGTGCAGATGGTCTCGGAAAATGGCCGCGAGATCGTGTTATACCGGGTCGAAAGCGGACAAACCTGCATCATGACCACGTCGTGTTTGATGTCGAATGCGCTTTACGGGGCCGAAGCCATCACCGAAAGCGAGGTCAAAGCCGTTATGGTTCCCGCTGCAACGTTTCAAAAGCTGGTCGACAGTTCGCCTGTGTGGCGCACGTTTGTGTTTTCGTCATACAGCACCCGGCTGGCCGATTTGTTGATGTTGGTGGACGAAGTCGCCTTTCACCGCATCGATGTACGCTTGGCAAAGTTCCTGTTGGAACGCGGCGGTGTAGACGGCCAGCTTGTCACCACCCACCAAGATTTGGCCAGCGAGCTTGGCTCGGCCCGTGAAGTTATCAGCCGTCAGCTTAAAGAATTTGAAAAACGCGGCTGGCTGAAACTCCAACGCGGCCGCATCGAATTGCTGCAACAAAATGCCCTAGGTGCCTTGTGTGACTAGGTTACAGACGGCACCCGAAAATGGGTATAGACTTAGGCTAATTATAAACTTACCCTCAGACCTTTAAGGACTTTAAAATGCAAAAAAACGTAGGTTCCATCGACAAAATTCTCCGCATCATCATCGGCCTGGTGCTGGTCGCATATGCGATCTTGCCAAGCTTCGGCATGATGCCAGACACGGGCTATAACGTGTACGGCTGGATCGGCATCGTTCCCTTGGGAACAGCACTGCTCGGTATTTGCCCGCTGTATTCCATCATCGGCGTAAAAACCTGCTCTGCGGCGAACAAATCAGACGGCACAGACGCTTAAACCGTAAGCCCAAAAAACCAAAAAGGGCGGCCTCAAACGGGGCCGCCCTTTTTTTGTGCAAAACAAATAGTTTTAGGGAGCCGCATCCCGGCAGAAATTAAGGTTTTTTGGTCGCGCTGAGCATTTTATTGATTCTCTTGAGTTCGGCATTTTGCAGATCGCATTTTTTGCGCAAGCGCTCGATTTCTTCGGCTGCGACCATACAGTCATTGACGACTTCCATGATCAGGCTGTCCTCGTTGATGTCTTTTAAGCGTTGTGCAATATCGGTCATTGAAGGTCACCTTGCTCTTCTGCATTCAGGCTTTGAATGTATATTTTTGTTCAAATATTCTTTTGAGAGACGCGTATATTTTTGCCAAAGGTTCATCCGCAAAAATGATACCATCAAAGCCCATTTCTTTAGATTTCAAAACATTCTCAAATGATCTTTGTTTTAAAAAAACAACCGCCAGGGTGTAGTTACAATTTTGCCGTTTATCACAGGGGCACAAACAGTTGAGGCGCTCTTCTTGGGTTAAGGATAAGTATTCTGGGGCAAAAAGAACGAACGCTGGTTTTAAGCCGCCGCCAAACACACAGACATCTTTTAGAGGTGAAATTTGAACCATGCCAAAACCAAGGGCTTTAAGCATAATGTTCATGGCTTTGCCCAGCATGTCATGTTCAGTGAGGCCAACAACGGTGAGGAGTTTTGGGTCGAACCCGTCGCCTTTTGAAGCATATTGGAGTGGTTGTATCATCGTTCAGCGCTCCTCGTGTTGAGGGCTAAAGTATAGCAATCCTACGCTGGGCGGACTAGCTATTTTGCATATTTTAAAAGTTAAAATTGGACGAAAATAAGCGTTGCGATTTAACGAGAGTCTATGGCTTACGCGGTCACATTCAGCGTCATCAGAACGTGGAACAACCCGGCGGCCAAGAGGGCGGCCAAGGGGACCGTTATGACCCAGGCGGCGGCGATAGACCAGGCGTGGTTGCGGCGCACCAGCCGACGTTGGCGGGCTTTGGTGACGGCCTTTTCGGGGTCGGTTGGGTTTGATGTGGTCGGCGCGGTGGTGGTGTTGGCGGGGGCGCAAGTGGCGGCTTGTTTGTATTTGCGCAGTTCTAGATATTCACGCAAAAAGCCGACGCCGAAAACGCCGCCGACCGCGATGTGGGTGGAACTGACAGGCAGGCCCAAGGCCGAGGCGATGATCACGGTGATCGCCGCCGACAGGGCGACGCAAAAGGCCCGCACCGGGTTGAGCTTGGTGATTTCTTGACCGACGGTTTTGATCAAGCGCGATCCAAACAGCACCAAACCAATGGAAATACCGAGGCCACCGACCAGCATCACCCACAAGGGGATCGCGGCTTTGGAGACGATTTCGCCGCTATCGGCCACCGACACAATGGCGGCTAACGGTCCCACCGCGTTGGCCACATCGTTGGCGCCATGGGCAAACGACAGCAAGGCGGCGGAAAAAATCAAGGGCACCACAAACAGTTGGTTTACGGACTTGCGTTTGTTTTCCATGTGTTCGGCTTTGGCGGCAATACTTGACCGCATAAAGGTCCAGGTGAGGCCACATACCAAGATGCCAGCGCTAATGGTTTCCAGCCAACTGGCCTTGTAGATTTTTTTCAAACCCTTGCTCATCAGATACATCGAAAACGCAGCCGCCATGATGGCGACCAAGATTGGCACCCACTTTTTGGCCGCCGCCACTTTGTCGTCTTTATACAAAACATTGGCTTTGATCATAAACAAAAACAGCGCCGCAATAACCCCGCCCAACAGTGGCGAAATGACCCAACTGGCGGCAATTTTACTCATGGTGGGCCAGTTCACGGCACCGAACCCGGTGGCGGCAATGCCGGCCCCCATGACTCCGCCAACGATGGAATGGGTGGTGGAAACGGGTGCGCCCAAAAAGGTTGCGAGGTTCAGCCATAAGGCAGCGGCCAACAGGGCGGCCATCATGGCGGTCATGAAGGTCCCGGGATCGGGCATCAGGTCTTTGTCGATGATCCCTTTGGAAATGGTTGAAACCACATCGCCGCCGGCCAACAGCGCGCCGCTGGTTTCAAAAATAGCGGCAATGAGGATGGCTCCGGTCAAGGTTAAAGCCTTGGACCCCACCGCTGGACCGACATTGTTGGCGACATCATTGGCACCAATGTTCATGGCCATATAGCCACCAATGACGGCGGCGGCGACCACGAACGGCGTAAAGCCGGATCCCGACTGCATCGAGGTGACAATCCACACCGCAACCAAAAACAGCACCGACAAACCGATGCGTGCCATCACTTGGCCTTGAGCTTGGGCGGCGGCTTCGACTTTGGCGATCTTTTTTAGATCTTTGTCGAGCGCTGATTTACCGCGAGGTTCGGGAGTGGTATCGGACATAGGAGTCGTTCCTTAGCAAAGGAGAGGTGTGACGTTACAGAAATATGACAACACCTGGGCGTCACGGCAACCGAAAAGCATCCACAGGGGGGGCTTTGTTAGAGTGTATCGTGCGCCGCTAAGGCGGCGAGGTTCACCAAGTCGGACACGCTGGCCCCCAGCGGTGCGATTTGCGCCGATTTGGAAAGCCCCAACAGCAACGGCCCAATCACCGTGCCGCCGCCCAATTGTTGCATCAATCCGGCGGAAATACTGGCCGCGTTCAGGCCCGGCATAATCAAAATATTGGCCGGACCGCTGAGCCTGGAAAATGGGAAGATGCGTTGCTGCAAGGCAAAATCAAGCGCCACTTCGGCATTCATTTCCCCTTCGTATTCGAACGTGACCTGCATATCGTCCAATATCTTCACCGCCTCGCGCACCACTTGGGTGCGTTCGGGCATGGGATTGCCAAAGTTGGCAAACGACAACAAAGCAACCCTAGGCTCTTGACCCAAGGCACGGACTTTTTGCGCCGCTTGTTGGGCGGAATCGGCCAATTGACGGGCACTGGGGATGACGCCCACCGAGGTGTCGGACAAAAACACCGTGCGTCCTTCGGCCACCAATAACGTTAAACCGACCACGCTTTGATCCATGGCGGGATCAATCACGCGCAAAATATCTTTCAAGGCAACGTGGTAATTGCGCGTCAGTCCGGTAACCATGGCATCGGCATCGCCGTTTTGAACCATGGAGGCGCCAAAAATATTGCGGTTTTGGTTGACGAAACGCTGGCAATCGCGAAACAGCAAACCTTGGCGTTGCTGACGTTCATACAAGGCGTCCGTATACAGTTTGGTATTATTAGTCAAGGCCGCATTGATAATTTCAACGCCGTCCAAGCTGGGCAGCCCCAAGTCCGCCATGGTCTTATGAATCAGGTCGGTGCGACCGATGAGAATTGGGGTGCCGTACCCGGCATTGTAAAAGGCCAAGGCGGCGCGAATCGATTTTTCTTCTTCCCCTTCGGCAAACACCACCCGTTTCGGATGGCGCTGCACGTCTTGAAAAATAGCCTGCAAGCTGGGTGCGGTGGGGTCTAGGCGTGCGGACAACTCGTTTTTATAGGCGTCCATATCGATGATGGGGCGTTGCGCGACACCGGAGTCCATGGCCGCCTTGGCCACGGCCATCGGCACGGTGGTGATCAAACGCGGATCAAACGGGGCGGGAATAATATAGTCCGGACCATATTGCATATGTTTGCCGGAATAAGCCTGATCCACTTCGTCGGGGACGTCTTCGCGGGCCAGCGCCGCAATGGCGTGGGCGGCGGCGACTTTCATGTCTTCGTTAATTGTGGTGGCGCGCACGTCCAAGGCCCCGCGAAAGATATAAGGAAAGCCCAGCACGTTATTGACCTGGTTGGGATAGTCCGAACGCCCGGTGGCGATGATGGCATCGGGACTGACGGCTTTGGCGTCTTCGGGCAAAATTTCTGGATTGGGATTCGCCATGGCAAAAATAATCGGCTTTTCGGCCATGCTTTCAACCATTTTGGTCGTCAAAGCGCCTTGCACCGACAGACCCAAGAACACATCGGCCCCGTTGACGGCTTCTTCTAAGGTGCGGGCTTCGGTGTCAACGGCGTGGGCCGCTTTCCATTGGTTCATGCCGACTTCGCGACCTTGGTAAATGACCCCTTTGGAATCGCACATAATGGTATTGGAGGCCAGAACGCCCAAGCATTGCGATAGCTCGATGCAGGCAATGGCGGCGGCCCCGGCCCCGTTGACCACGACTTTGATGTCTTTGAGGTCGCGTCCGGTTAAGTTACAGGCATTGATCAGGCCCGCCGCCGTGATGATGGCGGTGCCGTGTTGGTCGTCGTGAAACACCGGAATGTCCATCAATTCGCGCAACCGCTGTTCAATGATGAAACATTCAGGCGCGCGGATGTCTTCTAAATTAATGCCGCCAAAACTTGGGCCTAAGTAGCGCACCGCGTTGATAAATTCATCGACGTCTTTGGTGTCGACTTCCAGGTCAATGCCGTCAATGTCGGCAAAGCGTTTAAACAGCACGGCCTTGCCTTCCATAACGGGCTTGGCGGCTTGAGCGCCCAAATCGCCCAACCCCAAAACGGCGGTGCCATTGGTAATGACGGCGACGATGTTGCCCTTGGCGGTATAGTCATAAGCCAGTTGCGGGTCGCGTTCAATTTCTAAACACGGGGCGGCCACGCCGGGGCTGTAAGCCAACGATAAGTCATGTTGAGTGGTTAGGGGTTTGGTGGCCCGAATTTCAATCTTTCCCGGACGGCCCCGGGCGTGCATCGCCAGGGCTTCTTGGTCTAGGGCTTTTGATTTATCGTCTGTACTTTGGGGCATTTAAGATCTCCGCTCATAAACATGAACGTTTTGGGCATTGAACTTTTCAAGCACGCTCTGGGCTTCGCTGATTTTGCCATCCGTGGCGCACACGACCCATAAAATGACGCCGCCTGCGGCCAGCGCGTTGGCAAAATTTTCGGTGTGCGGGGTGGCCGTCACTTCGTCCAAAATATCCTTGGCGATAACCCCGGCTGTGGCGGCCCCAATGACACTGGCGATCATGGCTGCGGTCGGACCACCGGCCAGCAAAATAGCCCCAGATGCCACCAGCGAACCTTCATATTTGACTTCGCCGACCAGGGCGGTCAGCACATCTTTCCAAGGTTTTCCAGGGCTGCCAGCGGCATCCAAGCTTTCGTGGCTATCAAGAACTGACAGATCAATCGAAGCAAATCCCGCATCGTCCAACAGATGGTGCACGGCGGCTTCAAAATCGAGACGGTCTTTAAAAACGCCTACGACTTCTTGGGTGATGTTTGGGTTGGTATCGGTCATATCAGCTCTCCTCTTTTTGCTTTTATAGGAGAATGTTAACAGGCAATTGTCCTTTCGCATATTGCTAATGACGGTTATGGTGCGACTATGAATAAAGAACTTGATATCTCGTCCTCAAGCCCGCCCGCCCAGCCCGAAAAAGGGGATGTGGTGACGCCGATGATGGCGCAATTTTTGGCGATTAAGGTGCAGCATCCTGATGATGTGCTTTTTTATCGCATGGGCGACTTTTACGAATTGTTTTTTGATGATGCCGTCAAAGCGTCCCGCGCTTTGGATATTACCCTGACCAAACGCGGCAAACACCAAGGCGAAGACATCCCCATGTGCGGCGTTCCGGTGCACAGCCATGATCAGTACTTATCAAAACTGATCCGCAAAGGTTTTCGCGTTGCCGTGTGCGAACAAATGGAAAACCCAGCAGAGGCCAAAAAACGCGGCCCAAAATCCGTGGTCAAGCGCGAAGTCGTGCGGGTGGTGACGCCGGGCACGATCACCGAAGACGCCCTGTTGGACGCGCGGGCCAACAATTATTTGGCGGCGCTGGCCGAAGCCGAAGGCAAATTAGGATTGGCGTGGGTCGATGTGTCGACCGGGCAATTTTTTGCCCAAAGCTCAAGCGTGGAAAATTTAAACGCCCAATTGGCGCGGTTAAGTCCGGGCGAACTGTTGGGGGCCGATAGCCTACTTGGCCGCGACAGCCTTAAAATGGCCTTGGCCGATTGGCAGCACGTGCTAACGCCCCAACCGGCGGCTCGGTTTGACAGCACCAACGGCGCCAAGCGGCTTCAAGCGCAATTCGGCGTCAAAACCCTAGACGCCTTTGGCGGCTTTGGCCGCGCCGAAGTGGCGGCGGCGGGGGCGCTGTTGGATTACATCGAACTGACCCAAAAAGGCAAACTGCCAAGGCTGAGTCCGCCCGTGCGCATCGCTGTGGATGGGGTGATGGAAATTGATGCCGCCACAAGGCGCAATTTGGAACTGTCCGAAACCCTAAGCGGCACCCGCAAAGGCACCTTGTTAAGTGTCATCGATAAAACGGTGACGGGGTCAGGCGCAAGATTGTTGGCGGTACGTTTGGCGGCACCCTTGACGGACATTGCCGAGATCGACCAGCGGTTTTCAGAGGTCGAGTTTTTTGTCGATCAAAGCCGCCTGAAAGACGACTTGCGCCACCTGTTTAGCCGTTGCCCCGATTTAGAACGGGCGTTGTCGCGAATCACCTTGGGACGTGGGGGGCCGCGCGATTTGGCCGCCGTTCGGGACGGATTGCTGATGAGCGCCGAGGCGCGCGATTTGTTTAGCGGCTCTGATGTCCCCAAAGGGGTCGCGGTGAGCCTGGAAAATTTAGGCGCCCATGGACAACTGGTCGGCGAACTCAATGCGGCCTTGGCCCAAGACCTTCCGATGCTGGCCCGCGATGGCGGCTTCGTTCGGGCGGGCTATCGTCCTGAATTGGATGAATTGCGGACGCTGCGCGATGAAAGCCGCCGTTTGATCGCGGGCCTGCAAAGCGGCTATCAAGAGCACACAGGTCTGCCCACGTTGAAAGTGAAACACAACAACGTGTTGGGTTATTTCATCGAAGTCTCATCGCGTCACGGCGATGCCTTGATGGCGGCCGAAAGCCCCTATATTCACCGCCAAACCATGAAAGGCGCGGTGCGTTTTTCGACCGTTGAATTAAGCGAATTGGAAGGCAAAATTGCTCGTGCGGCTGATGGTGCAGTGGCCTTGGAACAGGCGGTATTTGGTGAACTGATCGAGCATATTGTTGACCACGCCGACGCCATTGCCGAAGCCGCCCGGGCGTTGGCCGAATTGGATGTGGCATCTGCCTTGGCCCAACTGGCGGCTGATCAGCGTTACGTGCGCCCGGTGGTCGATGACAGTTTGGACTTTGAAATTTCCGATGGGCGACATCCGGTGGTCGAAGCCGCCCTGCAAGCGGGGGAAGGCGAAAAGTTCGTCGCCAACGATTGTTCGCAAACCGACGAAAGTGGACGTTTGTGGTTGCTCACCGGGCCAAACATGGCGGGTAAATCGACCTTTTTGCGGCAAAACGCCTTGATGTGTGTGTTGGCGCAAATGGGCAGTTTCGTGCCGGCGACGGCGGCGCGCATCGGTGTTGTTGATCGTTTGTTTTCGCGGGTTGGGGCGGCCGATGATCTGGCCCGTGGCCGTTCGACGTTTATGGTTGAAATGGTCGAAACGGCGGCAATTTTGAACCAAGCGGGTGAACGCGCTTTGGTGATTTTGGACGAAATCGGTCGCGGTACCTCGACCTATGACGGCCTGTCGATTGCCTGGGCGGTGGTTGAACATTTGCACGAAGTGAACAAATGTCGGTCATTGTTTGCCACCCATTATCATGAATTGACCGCCCTCAGCGCCAAGTTAGACGGCCTAAGTTGTCACGCCATGAAGGTCAAAGAATGGAAAGACCAGGTGGTGTTTTTGCATGAGGTGGGCTTGGGCGCTGCGGAACGTTCGTACGGTATTCATGTCGGCAAATTGGCGGGGCTTCCCGACGCCGTGGTCCAACGCGCGCAAAGCCTATTGAAATCGATGGAAGCCGGCGAACAAACGTCCACATTGACCAAGCTGGCCGACGATCTGCCGCTGTTTTCCCACGCGCCCGCCCAGGCCTCGCAAAGCTCAGGCCCACGCCAATCTTCCGAAGTTGAAATCGCCGTTACGGCGGTGCTGCCCGACGAAATGACTCCGCGCGAAGCTTTGGATTTTTTGTATCAATTGAAAACCATGAAAGCGGACGGTTAGCTTTCTTCGGCGGTGCGGTCTTGGGGGGCGCTGGCGGCGATGTCTGGGTAGGCCTTTTTGAGGGCCGTGAAATCTTTGTAAGCACTCAAGTCTTTCAGCAATTCGATCACGCCCTGTAACGATGGGCCGGACCGAGACCCCATGGAAAGGCGCAGGGTGTCATATTTGACGCCCCGCACAAATCCCATTTCAAAACGGTGGCCACGAAAGCCAAAACTGCTCCCCGAAACGAAGCTTAAGCCGCGTTTGAAGACTTCTGCCTCGAGGATGGCGCGTAACAAGGCGCGATCACTGTGGGTGTCCGAACGATAGCGAAGATTAACAAAAGGCGCTTCGGCCCAAGCTTTGTCCTTGTCTGGCCCCAAGCTTGGGTGAATGACTTTGGCGATGAAAGAGGCCTCTGGTTTCACAGCCTTGCTTAACGCTAAGGCGAGACGTTTATTGTTGTCAAAAACGGCGGTTCCATGAATGCCCAGAGATGTTTTGTCCAAAACAAATGGTGCGCTCAACGCCGCACATTCGTCTTGGGATAAGCTGAGGCCAAACGTAATGCGGAGGACCTGTAAGGACTTTGCGACTTGTTTAAGCTGCTTTTTATACAGCTCGGTGTCGGGAGCCCAAAGGCTCATAAGTCCTAAGTTGGACAGTTCCAAACCGTTTTGATCCAATTTCAGGCCAGAGCGAATGTTGACAATCAGGTTGGGCGGGTTGTCTTTCAGCCGTTTGCAAAACTGCTCCATGGGAAAAAGATCACCGCTTAACGATGTATCGAACATGATAATACAGGGCTGGCCTTTGGGCCGTTGGTTGAAGGCTTGGATAAAGCCGTCCATATCAAAGACCTCTAAATCAATATCAGCGGTCACCGGTTCGATCACAATCAAATCGGCTTTTCCCAACTTAACCGCTGCGCAGAGGTTTTTTTGCTGGGTGTGTTTGCGGCCATGAAAATGACCGTCACAAAGGACCCCAAGGGCTTTGCTGATTTCAAAATAGCCACCAAACATGTGCAGCGAAAGCGGGCCTTTTGGGATATCCCACATGCCATGGGCAAACGCGCGAAACATTTGCAAAAATGCGGTGATGGCGGTCATGCCGTTGGAAAAAACACGGGCTTCGGATATCCAGCCTTCGGGGGCAGGGCGTCTTTCGTTTAGGCGTTTTTCTAAGGCTTCGGGCCGCACCCAGCGATCATAGGGGTAAGAAATACGCACATCGCCGGGCAGCAATTTTGTTTGTTGGTGCGGTGGCGACATCATGTAACCGTCTGACCGTAAGTGTGCGCGTTGCAACCAGCGCCGCCGTAGATCTAAGCTTAGGTTTTCCAACATCTGCTCACCAGCCAGGGTTTCAAGCTGGGGATTGCGCAACAACGCATCGGCCCGCGTCCGCCAATCGCCGGGAAAGGGGGGGTCGTTTTGCGTCGATGGGGCCGCAAACACCTTGCCCATTTGGTTCGACAAAGCGATGAGAAACATGCATTCGTCTTTGCAAGGGTGCGCTGTCATAACAAAAACTCGTGGTAATTAGACCGAAGGTGATAAACCTTATATACAATGAATTTGGTTGGGAACGCTACTTAAGGACTTCAGATGCTGTTAGACGTTAAAAACCCCCGCATGCTTATTGACCGCAAACTGTTCCATAGCCAGCTGTGGGATTTGAAAAAGGGCGTGGAAAATCCTGACTTTACCAAGCCTAAATTGCGAAATGCCGTGTTGTCCTTATTTAAGGGGCAGTTAGCCAGTGGGCATTGTGAAATTCAGCGGCGCTTTGAAAGCCAAGACGCCAGTGGGGCGGCAACGCTTCTGGCGGGGGCGTATTTGTTGGATCAAATTATCCGCACCCTGCACGAATTTACCATCACCAACGTCTATCCAGAAATTAAAGACGAAGACATGGCCTTGATCGCGACCGGCGGCTATGGGCGGGCGGAAATTGCCCCACAATCTGACTTAGACATCATGTTTTTGATTCCCAAACATAAACCAGCAACCGTCACCCAAGCGGTGGAATGGATGCTGTATATGTTGTGGGATTTGGGTTTGAAAGTCGGTCACGCCACCCGCAGTGTCGAAGAAACGGTGGAAATGGCTAAATCTGACATCACCATTTCCACCAGCCTGTTGGAATCCAGATGCTTAAGCGGCAATATGAAATTGTTTAAAGCCTTTGAAAAAAGCTTTGAAATGAATGTGATGCGGGGCACGGAATCTGAATTTGTCAAAGCCAAGCTGGAAGAACGCGATGACCGCCACGACCGCATGGGCGACACCCGTTATGTGTTGGAACCTAACCTGAAAGACGGCAAAGGCGGCTTGCGCGATTTGCAAACTTTGCTGTGGATTGCAAAATATTTGTACCGGGTAAATACGGTGGCCGATTTGGTGGCGTCGGGCGTGTTGGATAAAATTGATGCCAAGCGCTTTAAAAAGGCCCAACGATTCCTGTGGACGGTGCGTTGTCACCTTCATTATGTGTCGGGTCGCCCCGACGAAACCATCAGTTTTGATGTGCAAGCCGAACTGGCGGGGCGGATGGGTTATATGGACCGCGAAGGCAGCAGCGCCGTCGAGCGATTTATGAAGCACTATTTTTTGGTGGCCCGGGAAGTGGGCGATTTGACACGGGTAATTTGCGCCGTGTTGGAACACGAACACAGCAAAAAGCCGCTGCTTACGATTCCCTCGTTTAACTTTCGTAAAAAGCATGTGCCGGGCTTTAAATTGGAACGTGGACGTTTGAATGTGCTCGGCGTCGAAGTTTTTAAAGAGGATCCGATTAAGATTTTACGCTTGTTTGCGGAAGCCGAAAAATTTGATCTCGACATCCATCCCGAAGCGTTGCGCTTGGTGCAACGCAATTTGCGTTTAATCAACGGCAAAGTACGCAAATCCCCCGAAGCCAACGCGTTATTTTTGGATATGTTGTGCAGCAAAAAAGGCCCGCGATTGGTGCTCAACCGTCTCAGTGAGTCTGGGGTGTTGGGGCGCTTTATTCCCGACTTTGATTTTGTCACGGCCCAGATGCAATACGACATGTATCACGTCTATACGGTTGACGAACACACCATTCGCGCCATCGATATTTTAAGCCGCATCGAACGCGGTTTGTTGGCGGATGACCATCCGGTGTCGACCGAAGCGATCAACGATATTCAGTCTCGTCGGGTGCTGTATGTTGCGGTATTCCTGCATGATATTGCCAAGGGTCGGGGCGGCGACCATGCCGAAGAGGGGGCTAAAATTGCGAAAAAGCTGTGCCCGCGCTTTGGTCTGAATGCTTGGGAAAGTGAAACCGTTCAATGGTTGGTGTTGAATCATTTGAATATGAACCGAACCGCCTATAAACGCGATTTGTCTGACCCCCAAACGGCCAAGGATTTTGCGGCCCTGGTGCAATCGCCGGAACGTTTGCGGTTGTTGATGATCTTGACCGTTGCCGATACCCGGGCCGTGGGGCCAACCGTGTGGAACGGCTGGAAAGCGTCTTTGTTGCGTGAATTATATTTCGCCGCCCAGGAAGAAATGTCTGGGACCTTACCGCTTCAGCGCCGCGATAGCAGAGTCACCCAGGTGTGCGAACACTTATCGACGGCCCTAAGCCAAGGCCCCGACGCGGTGACGCCTGAAGATATCGAGTGGTTTCTTGATAAGGGCCATTCCAACTATTTTTTATCCTTTGATGTCGAAACCCTCGCCAATCAGGCAAAAATTGTGCTGGCGGCAAAAGACGAAGAAGCACCGTTGTACATCGAAACCCGCACGGTGGAAGATATCGATGTCACCGAAGTGATGATTCATGCGGTCGATCATCCAGGCTTGTTTTCGTGCATCACCGGGGCCATGGCGTTGTCGGGGGCCAGCATTGTGGATGCGAAGATCACCACTTTGGGCAATGGAACGGCGTTGGATTCGTTTTGGGTTCAAGACGTCGAAGGCCATGCCTATACCGGAACCGCACGCTTAAAACGGCTCAAGACGCGCATCGAAGACGCGATTTCTGGACGCATGCGGCCCAAGGCCGAACTGGAAAGCGAACGTTCGCGCCGCTTGACGTCACGCACCGAAGTTTTTGAAGTTTCGCCCCGGGTTCTGGTCAACAACCAAGCCTCAAGGTCGGCCACGGTGATTGAAGTCAATGGCCGAAACCGCCAAGGCTTTCTGTATGATGTGACCCGGTCTTTAAGCGAATTCGGCGTGCAAATCACCTCGGCGCATATCTCGACTTACGGCGAACGGGTGGTGGATGTGTTTTACGTCCGCGACATCTTCGGCCTAAAAATCGATTCCGAAAGCAAAATCAAACAGCTCAAACAAAAGGTCCTGGCGGAAATCGGCGATGCTAAGGGCGATCCTTTGAAGTAAGACTGAAGCCCGTAACGTACGGCCTATAAATTTTCATAGGAGATAGCCTTTGTCTTCATCCGATAAATCTAAACACGCTTCCTCGAAAACGGGTATGGGGCTGTTTGAGCGGTGGCTATCGATATGGGTTGGCGCTGCGATTGTTTTGGGAATTGGCTTGGGTCGGTGGCTTCCAGATTTATTCCAATTACTTGCGACCCTTGAATACGCAAACGTAAACTTTATCGTCGCCGCTCTTATCTGGGTGATGATCTATCCAATGATGGTGAATGTCGATTTTTCCAGCCTCGCACATATAGGCGAGCGCCCTAAAGGGCTTGTCATAACATTGGTCGTAAATTGGCTGATCAAACCCTTCACCATGACAGCCTTGGCTGTAGTGTTCTTTGACTCCGTTTTCAAAGATTTGATCAATCCTGAGGATGCTAAACAATATATTGCGGGATTGATTTTGCTTGGGGCGGCACCTTGTACGGCAATGGTATTCGTGTGGAGCCAACTTACAAAAGGCGATGCAACGTACACCTTGGTTCAAGTATCCGTAAATGACGTTATTATGATATTTGCTTTCGCCCCAATTGTTGCATTTTTGTTGGGTGTTACTGATATTTCAGTTCCGTGGAGAACGCTTCTGATTTCCGTTTCTATGTATGTCATCGTGCCACTCATCGCGGGTGTTGTGACACGGAAAATGATTATGCGGCGTAGGGACCGTAGCATCGAAGGATACACCGCGAAACTGAAGCCATTTTCTATTCTTGGGCTGCTAACAACAGTCGTTCTTCTTTTTGGATTTCAAGGCGGTGTTATTCTTGACAAACCGCTACTTATACTTCTGATTGCCATCCCGCTCATTATTCAAAGTTACGGCATATTTATCTTGGCCTATTTTGCCGCTTGGGCGTGGAAAGTGCCTTATAATGTCGCAGCGCCTTGCGCACTTATTGGAACTTCAAATTTCTTTGAATTAGCGGTTGCCGTCGCTATTAGTTTATTCGGATTACATTCTGGCGCGGCCTTGGCGACTGTCGTCGGTGTCCTTGTCGAGGTGCCTGTGATGCTGTCTTTAGTTAGGTTCTCCAATCAAACTCAAAAATATTTTAAAATCTAAATGATGTCCGCTTCGCTTTTATATCTGTGGGTGATGAAGTCAGTTAAAGAGAGAGAACTTTGCGCCTCCCTTCTGATTTCTGGCGGTTGGGGTGGACTTTGACTGAGCAGGCCCCACTCTTTAACCTTTTGATTTCCCCTGAAAACCTTATACTGAGCCCGAAGTGAAACCGTTTGAAGGCGTTCCATGTCGTTGATTCGATCCATTGCAACTGTTGGCAGTATGACGCTGATTTCGCGTATTTTGGGGTTTGTTCGTGACGTTTGCGTGGCCTGGGCTTTGGGGGCGGGGTGGATGGCGGACGTGTTTTTTGTCGCCTTTAAACTGCCCAATTTGTTTCGCCGCTTGTTTGCCGAAGGGGCGTTTAACTTAGCGTTCGTTCCGATGTTTGCCGGCAAGTTGGAAACCGATCCTGAACAGGACGTCCGGCGCTTTGCCGCCGAAGCCCAAAGCGGGCTGTTGGTTTTATTGCTGCTGTTTACCATCATCGTTGAGCTTGCCATGCCGTGGGTGGTGATGGCGATTGCGCCGGGTTTTGTGGATGAGCCACAGAAATATGCCCTGGCGGTCGAGCTGGTGCGCATTACCTTTCCGTATTTGATCTTTATTTCGATGGTGTCGTTGCTGGGTGGGATTTTAAACTCTCTGGGCAAGTTTTGGGCCGCTGCGGCGTCGCCGATTTTGATGAACATTTGCATGATTGCGGCGGTGTTTGGTTTGGTGCCAATTTTGCAAACCCCGGCCCATGCGTTGAGTTGGGGTGTGGCCGCAGCCGGCATCGTGCAATTGGCGTGGATGATGTATCACACGGCGCGGATCAATTGGTTGCCGCGTTTGGTGCGGCCCCGTTTGACCGAAGATGTGAAGCTGTTGTTAAAGCGCATTGCTCCGGTGGCGGTGGGCGCGGGTATTTATCAAATCAGCTTGCTGATCGACACCATCATCGCATCGTTGTTGGCTTCGGGCTCGATCTCGTACCTGTTCTATGCTGACCGTTTGGTGCAGTTGCCGTTGGGCGTGGTGGGCATTGCGGTGGGCACGGCGTTGTTGCCGATGTTGGCGCGGCAAATTAAATCCGGCGACGATCAAGCGGCGCTCAAAAGCCAAAATAGAGCACTGGAATTTGCCCTGTTTTTAACCTTGCCGGCGGCGGCGGCCTTGATCGTGATTCCCGACACTTTGATCGGGACCTTGTTTCAACGCGGTGAATTTTCCGCCGACGCCACCCACAAAACGGCCCAAGCATTGATGGTCTTCGCCATGGGCCTACCTGCGTTTGTGTTGGTCAAGGCTTTGTCACCGGGCTTTTTCGCGCGCGATGATATGTCCACACCGATCAAAATTGGCGGTTTCTGTGTGTGCGTGAACATCGCAATTGCGCTGAGTTTGATGGGGCCAATGGCGCACGTTGGTTTGGCGGTGGCGACCGTTGTGAGCCAATGGTTGAATGCCATTTTGTTGACGGTGGTGTTGATCCGGCGCAAGCATTTTCACTTTGATGCGCGCCTCCGCCAACGGGCCCCGCGCATCGTCATGGCCAGCGTCATCATGGGCTTGATCATTTTGGCGTTGCAAGCGGAGCTAAAACCACAATTAAGCGGTTCTTTGGTTGATCAAGTGGGGGCGTTGGCGCTGATCGTGTTTGGCGGCATGGTGGTGTATGGCCTGGCCGCGCAAATGTTTGGCGCCGCCAGTTTACGCGAAGTTAAGACCGCCCTGCGCCGCCAGCCGCCACAAGATGTGCAAGACGAAACGAACGTGTCGTGATTTCTTGACCGTCATGACTGAAACGTCCATAACCTTGCCAGCTTTACTTTAACCATCCGGTCCACACGGAAGGGACATCTTATGGGACGTATTTTTTCGGGCATTCAGCCCACGGGCAACCTTCACCTTGGTAATTATTTGGGCGCGGTGCGCAACTGGGTGAATTTGCAAAACGATTTTGAATGTTTGTTTTGCGTGGTCGATATGCACGCGATCACGGTTTTTCAAGACCCGGCCGAGCTGCGAAATTCCACCCGCGAAGTCGCCGCCGCAATGATTGCCGCTGGCGTTGATGCGAAAAAGCACATTATCTTTAACCAATCCCAAGTGCCCGGACATGCCGAATTGGCGTGGATTTTTAACTGTGTGGCGCGCATGGGGTGGTTAAACCGCATGACCCAGTTCAAGGAAAAAGCCGGAAAGCATAAAGAAAATGCCTCGGTTGGTTTGTACGCCTACCCCAACCTGATGGCGGCGGACATTTTGTTGTACAAAGCCACCCACGTTCCGGTCGGCGAAGATCAAAAACAACACTTGGAATTGGCCCGCGATATTGCGGCGAAGTTTAACCACGACTTTGGTGTGCCAGATTTCTTTCCCCTGCCCGAACCGCAAATTTTTGGAACCGCGACCCGCGTCATGAGTCTTAAGGACGGCACCAAGAAGATGTCAAAATCAGATCCTTCGGAACTGTCGCGCATCAACATGACGGATGATACCGACACCATCGTCAAAAAAATCCGCAAAGCCAAATCTGATGCCGATGTGTTACCCGATTCCAAAGAAGGCCTAGAGGGCCGCCCGGAAGCGAAAAATCTGATGGGCATTTACGCGGCGCTGGCCGATTGCACGGTCGACGACGTGTGCACCCAATTTGGCGGTCAAGGATTCGGAATTTTTAAGACCAGCCTCGCCGATTTGGCGGTCGAAAAGCTGAGCCCCATGCAAACCGAAATGCGCCGCCTCGTCGCCGACCCGACCAGCGTCGACGCGATCCTTCACGACGGCGCCACCCGCGCCCGCGCAATGGCCGAACCGATCTTGGCCGAAATTAAGGAAACGGTTGGGTATTTGAAGGCTTGAAATAAACGGCCTCAATCCCCATCTTCTGCTCAACACCAATTCATTTAAGGAACGCCCATGTTTATTCAGACCGAAGCGACGCCCAATCCGGCGACTTTGAAATTTTTGCCGGGGACCGAGGTTATGGGGTCCAACGGCACCGCTAATTTTGTAGATGCGGCGTCGGCGTCGGCTTCGCCTTTGGCCCTGCGTTTGTTTGACATTGATGGCGTGGATGGCATCTTTTTGGGATCAGACTTTGTCACCGTGACCAAAGACGACGCAACCGATTGGGACGTTTTAAAGCCGCGCGTTTTAGCGGCCGTGATGGATCACTTTAGCCAAGGCGGCGTGGTGATGACGGCGGCCCAAGATGCGGCTTCAACCGAAGACGATACAGACGTGGTCACCCAAATTAAGGACCTGTTGGAAACCCGGGTCCGTCCGGCGGTGGCCCAAGACGGCGGCGACATCGTATTTCGTTCGTTTGAAGACGGCATTTTATATCTCAGTATGCAAGGCGCGTGTTCGGGGTGCCCCAGTTCAACCGCAACGTTGAAAAACGGCATCGAAAACATGATGAAACACTATATTCCAGAAGTTTTAGAGGTCCGCGCGGCGTCTTAGTTCGATCTTGCGAATCGGCATAAAACATAATTTTGACAGCGTCCTGCTCGACTGAGAGCCAGGGCGCTGTATTTTTTTCAATGACCTCAAAGACTTGAAGGCTGTGAAAAAAGGGGCTAGAAATGCCCGCCAAAACCCACTAAAAGATGGCCCAGCGCTACAACGTATGGTGCTTTGTGTGTGATGAATGACCTAAATCTGGAAATTTTAAGATTTTTGTAACCACACAGGAACGAGACTAAGACCAGGATTTGACCCGGCTTCTCTTTCGCCCCTAACAACCAGGTTCTAAAACGACATGAAAACATTTCATTGCACATCGTTTGTCATCACATGTTCCATGGTGACGATTTTAGGGAGCGCTGCGATCTTTATGCCAGCGCCCAGTGGAATCACGGTTGCCCACGCCAGTTTTTCAGCCAAAGGCATAGAAACCCTTCCGATGGTTGAGGCTTCTCGTTCGGCGCTGAACGCACCTACCGTAGACATGATCAATTTAGACATGGAAACGTCCTCTGGTCCCGCCGATGGGGGGTCCCGACAAGATCAGTTGAATTGGGACTTACAGGCTGTGCTCAAAGGCACGCGCGATGTTCCGCGTCTCACCTTGGCAAGCCTGCCGGATGATTTAGGTCTAGTCCGAGAAACGCAAGCGCGGAAAGCGATCTTTTTTAAAACCGTTTTACCCTTGGTGTTGCAGGTGAACGAGCAAATTTTAGAAGATCGTGCGCGGCTTAAACAGCTCGCGGTACAAGAAAAAAAGCTTGGACCTATAGAGGCTTTGGATCGTTTGTGGTTGGCGGTGATGGCCGAACGCTATGGCACGAAACGGGATGATATTGTTGCCATGCTCGATCACCACGATGTGGTTCCTCCGTCTTTGGCCTTGGCCCAGGCGGCGATGGAAAGTGCATGGGGATCGTCACGCTTTGTCCGCGAAGGCAATGCGATGTTTGGTCAATGGACTTTTTCATCGACTCATTCAGGGATCGTGCCCAGCGCGCGCGATGCCGATAAAGCCCACCGGGTGCGGGCGTTTGCGTCGCTGTCGGACTCGGTGACCAGTTACGTTCTAAATTTAAACAAGCATCGGGCCTATCGGGAATATCGCGCCTTGCGGGCCGACCTGCGCCGCGCGGCCAAGCCTTTGGACGGTCTGCGCTTGGCCGCGACGTTATGGCGTTATTCCGAACGGGGCACAGCCTATGTGGATGAGCTCCGCACGATCATTTCCAGTAATGATCTTAACCGGGTAGACGGAGCACGGTTGAGCCGCACGGCTCAAATTGAACCGCTCATCTAGTGCGCAGGCAATTTTGGTCTCGGCTATTTTAATTTACTAACACATTTTACATAGGTGTAGATTGTTACTATAACAATAGGGTAAGCTTGATTAAGCGAAAACGCTCTAAGGTGGTAATGGTATGTCTTCTCTAGCGCCAAGCTGTTATTTGGATGCCTTTGATTTAAAGGATTCGACAGCCCTTTTGAAGGTGCTCAAAACCCTGTGCTATCAGCATACGAGTGCCGTTGTTGTTACCGACAAAGATAACATAATCATTGACGTTAATCCGGCGTTTGAAAAAACGACGGGATTTAGTCGCGATGAAGCCATCGGTCAACCGCCGTCTTTAAGCAAATCAAACAAGCACCCCGAAGAATTTTATCAGCACATGTGGTCGCATATAAACGATAAAAACCATTGGGAAGGGGAAATTTGGGATCGTCGAAAGGACGGGACCGTCTACCCTAAATGGCTGCAAATTGATCGTTTGGTCGATAAAAATAATAAAACTCTTTTTTATCTTGCCGTTTTTCGGGGTTTAAATGAAATGTCGGGTAATGAAGAGGCGATTGATAAGCTTCTGTATTACGATCACCTAACCGGCTTGCCGAACAGAGTGCTGTTTCGTCATCATTTGGAACACGAATTTCAAGTGTCGGATCGTTACAACAGAAAAGCAGGCCTGATGTTGGTGAACATTGACAGGTTTAGCCAGATCAACGATGGCTTTGGCTATTTGGCCGGGGACGAATTGATCATCGCCGTTTCCAAGCGCTTGGAAACCTGCGTGCGCTTGACCGATCTGTTGGCAAAATCAGATGAGGTTGAAGAACGTCCAACCGATTCTGTGTCGCGATTCGGTGGCGATGAGTTTTCCTTTATTCTGTCCGATCTTGTTAAAGGTGAAAGTGCTGCCATTGTTGCGGATCGCGTTCTTGAAGTTTTTGAAGAGCCGTTTGATCTGGCGGGTGAAAAGTTGTTTTTAAACGCCAGTGTCGGCATCGCGATTTATCCAGATAACGGCGCGAACACCAGCGATCTTTTGCGGTGTGCCGAAAATGCCCTGGCCAGGTCTAAACGCGATGGCGGCAACGAGTACACGTTTTTTTCGGAATCCATGAACAAAAATACCGCTGCGCGCATTCGCATGGAAGGCAACATTCGTCGTGCCGTCAAAGAACAAGAATTCGTTTTGCACTACCAGCCCAAAGTCGATATTGTGAACAGTCTCCCGTGCGGTATGGAGGCCCTTATTCGCTGGCCTCAAGCTGACGGTCCTGTGATTATGCCGACGGCTTTCATTGGTTTGACAGAAGAAACCGGACAAATCGTGCCGATTGGCAATTGGGTGTTAAGGCAAGCGTGTGAAACCATTTTGGCGCTGAATATCGAACATGGGAAATATTTGAAAGTTTCTGTCAACATTTCGCCCAAACAGTTTCGCCAAAAAACGTTTTTAGACACGGTCCGCTCTATTGTTGCCGAATCAGAATGCGATCCGACGTTTTTAGAATTGGAAATCACCGAAAGCATGGTGATGGAAAATGTAGAAGGTGCCATCGAAACGATGAAAGCGATCCGCGATATGGGGGTTTCGTTGTCTATGGATGATTTTGGCACCGGCTATTCGTCCTTGGCGTATCTGCGCAAATTCCCGATCAATGCCTTAAAGATTGATCGCTCGTTTGTGTGCGCCATGATGGACAGTTCAGCCGATGCCTCTATTGTTTCGGCGATCTGTTCCATTGGCCGCAATTTGGGGCTGGAAGTGATCGCCGAGGGCGTTGAAAATGAGTTCGAGGTGCCTTTGCTTGAGGAAATGGGTTGTACCATGATCCAGGGTTATTTGTACGGTAAACCCATGCCAATGGATGAATTTCAGAAAAAATTTATCAAATAGGCAACCCGGTTTAGGCGACGTTATTTGACGTAAAGCAAGTGCCCAAGCCAGCGAAACCGAGCTTCGCCGGGGGTTCCTGTTGGCAAAGTGCAGTTCAGGCGGGTTCGGCCTTGGGGCAAAGCCTTGGTCATGCGCACTTCAATGCGGGGACCTAAGTGTTCAATGGCGAGTTTGCCTTCGTGATTGGAAAAACACGCAATGTCATGCAACCGATAACTTTCATCGGTGACGGTAAAGCCAATCAGCGGCGGATTGTTGTCGCCAGACACCACCGTATCGGTGGGGTTAAAATCACGGACGGCGATGGGCAAGGCACTTGCCGCTGTTTTCAGGCGACTGACATCCCCATAATTTTCATTCATAGCAAACCGTGGCAGTTGGTAAATATTGTCCGTGGTGCCAAAGGCCCCGGAATGTTGACCGAATCCGGCGATAAAGCCCGCCTGTTTGGTGCGCTCAACAACGTGCCTGTCAAATTCGCCGTAAGGATACGCCATCAAATTCGGCACAGCCCCTAAATGGGTTTGAAACAGGGCATTGGATTTTGCTAAGTCGGCATCAATGTCTGGACCCGTCGCGTCAATCATATGCAGATGCGAAGCCGTTTGGCTGCCGATGGAAACCAATGGGTCGGATTGTAATTCCTGCAATTGAGACCACGTCATGTAACCTGAATACTTGCGGTCCACGGGGTCGGTGGCGATAAACACGGTAAACGGAAGCCCAGCTTTTTTAAACCGGGGCCACGCTTCTTTAAACACCGACAGATAGGCATCATCTATGCTAATGCCGACGGTTTTTTCTGGAAAATCTTCACCCGTTTGCAAGCGCCGGACAATTTCCGGTAACGCTAAAACGGTGTAATCCCCAGAGGTTAATTCAGAAATGTGGGCGTCCAGTTGTTCCAAGCGCAGATTGGTACTGGGGTGATCGTTGTCCCCAAAGCGGTGGTACATGATGATGCTGGCCCCATCATCGGCCTGTGCAGAGCCAAAAAAGCCGAGCCCCATCAGGGCCGCCAACAGAGCTGCTGTAAACAACCGGGTTTTGATCATGACGTTCCTATCCCCCAAAAGCTTAGCAGTATTGCTATTTTAGACGACCGCACAGTGATGGCGCTCACATCTAAAAAACTTAGGGTGCGGTCATAATAGCGGGTAAATCTTCATCCCCCAATACGTCAAATTGACGAGCGTCAAACATTTGATAGTGCCACCACTCATTGCGGTAAAAATCCCAACCCGCTGTGGTCATCAAGCCCATTAACAACAGACGGTTTTTTTGCGCGGCTGTGGAAACATCTTCATGGCCGTGATGGCTTTTGGGGGTAAAGGCATCAAATTCGGTTCCCATGTCTAAATCCAAACCCGTTGAGATATCGATTAGGTTTAGGTCCACGGCAACACCACGAGAATGAGGCGAGCCGCGCCGAGGATCGGCCAAAAATTCAGGATCGGGGGTGTGATTCCACAGTTTCCACTGAGATTGCGAGGGGCGAAAGGTGTCAAAAATACGTAGCCTCCAGCCTTGAATCAAAGCCAAATCGCGGGCTTTGATCAAAAGCGTCTCGGCCTCAGGGCGCAGATAGCAGGCCGCATACCGATAAACGGGTTGGCCGGTAAAATTATCGGCGGTGGCATATTTCAGGTCCAAAACCACGTTGTGGGTGGCTTCGGTAATTTTAACCAGCGACATGTGGCGTCCTTTCGTTTGTCGGAGTATAAAACGAATACACACAGCAAAGGATGAAAAAGTGACGTCTGGCCCTTTAATTTTAGCCATCGATTGCGCGACCACGGGATGCAGTGTGGGCGTGTGGCAAGACGGTGCCGAATTGGCGGCAGAGGCGCAAGAAATATCACGTGGCCAAGCGGAAGTCTTGATGGGTATGATTCAACAGGTGTTGGATCAAGCCAACGTGCAGCCACAAGACCTCACGTTTATTGCTGTGACCAAAGGACCAGGGGCCTTTACCGGGCTGCGCATCGGCTTGGCGACGGCGCGCGGTTTGGCGTTGGCGTTGGCGATCCCGTGTGTTGGGGTCACCACGCTAGAAGTTCTGGCGCACGGCGTTCCTCTCGCAGAACGCGCCGAGACCTTGGTTTTGGCCTGTGTCGAAAGCAAACGTGCCGACATCTATGTGCAGCTCTTTTCCGCAAACCTTGAACCTTTAAGCGAACCTCTGGCAACCGATGGTCCGCAGTTGGTGGAAGTGCTTAAAGACGTAAAATCCGTTGTCTTAGTGGGCGATGCAGCGGCGCGCGCGCAAGATTTTTTAGTCGACACACCTCTTAAAATTATCCTCAGCGCGGCTCCGGCTCTGCCCGATTGTGCGGTCTTGGCAAAGCTCGCGTGCGGCTATCTCAACGGGGCCACAACACCCCAACCGCTTTACCTCCGACCGCCAGATGCCAAGTTGCCCAAGGCCCAAGGCCGAGCCAGGCCATGAACGTGATTGAGGCCAGCGTGGCCCATAGCGACGTCTTGGCCCACCTGCACGCCGAAGGCTTTGCCGAGCCGTGGAGCGTTGAGGCCTTTGAGAGCGCCCTGTCCGCCCCCGGCGCCATGGCTCTGATCGCTGTTGATGATGCGCGCGAACCGATGGGGTTCGTTTTGCTGCGCGCGGGCGGTGGAGAAGCCGAGGTGTTGACCATCGTCACCCGTGTTCACGCGAGACGATCCGGCATCGCCAAGGCCTTGATGGCGGCGGCGGCTGACAAATTGCGCCGCGTCCAGACGACCAAGATTTTTTTGGAAGTGGCGACCGACAATACCAATGCCGAGGCTCTTTATTTAAGCTTAGGTTTTGCCATCGTGGGGCGTCGCAAAGCTTATTATAGCCGTCCGGGTGGTGAACGCGTGGACGCTTTGGTGATGGCGTTTGGACCCTAGTTTTTTTGTAAAACCATCGTGTGAATACCGAACGGTGGTCCACTTGGGTCTTCGGGTTCAAGGCTGACAACGGTTTCGCCCAAACCTAACACACTGCGCGGCACGTTTTCCAAGGGCATTTGCCCTTGCAATCGGACCTCAGCCGTTTGTCCGGGCTGCATACGTTCAAGCAACAGCTTGGTCCGTACGAAAGTCAAAGGACAGACATCGCTTGTAATGTCCAAATAGTAATCAAATTTCTTATTAGATTCTGATGCAGTCATTTTTTATATGAGTCTTTATACTTGTCAGTGTTGATGGTTATCCTTTATATAATCACCGAACGTGAGAATACAAAATAAGAAAAAACATTTGCTGGACCTGTAATTTTAAAGTGTTGAGAAAACCATGCCCAATAAAATTGATCACGCCGTTGTTTTAGAACTAACGACCGAAATTGTCGCCTCTTATGTCAGCAACAACTCTGTATCAACGGTTGATTTGGCTGGCGTTATTCAAAGTGTTCACAAAACCTTGCAGGGACTTGATGGACAAGCGGTCCAAATTGACCGCCCAAAACCGGCCGTTTCCATTAAAAAATCAATCACGCCTGACTATGTGATTTGTTTGGAAGACGGCAAACAGTTGAAAATGCTCAAACGTCACTTAAAGACGGCGTACAACATGACGCCGGACGAATACCGCGAACGTTGGGGATTGCCAGCCGATTATCCGATGGTCGCCCCCAATTATGCCAAGCACCGCAGTTCGTTGGCGAAAAAGATTGGCTTGGGGACGAAGCCTCGCACGTCAACGCGTTAGGATCTAAACGCATTCAAACGTTGCAATTAAGTTGAACACGGAAACACTGATGGCCGACAACCCGCCTTCTCGCCTTGAAATTTTATGTAAAGACAAGGGCATGAAAATGACGGGCCAGCGGCGCACCATTGCGCGGGTGTTGTCCGAAGCCGTTGATCATCCCGATGTCGAAGAATTAACGAAACGGGCGATGGCCGAAGATGCCAATATTTCCATTGCCACGGTGTACCGAACCGTGCGCCTGTTTGAAGAAGCGGGTATCGTTGAACGGCTAGATTTCGGCGATGGTCGGGCGCGTTATGAAGAAGCCTCCAACGAGCATCACGACCATCTCATCGACATCAAGTCAGGACGGGTGATTGAATTTGAAAATCTTGAGATCGAGGCGTTGCAAGAAAAAATCGCGCGTGAGCACGGTTTTCGTCTGGTCGGCCATAAATTAGAGCTTTATGGTGTGCCCTTGACGAACGAAGACGATAACGTTTAAGCGCAAACGAGGCCTCACCCCATTAAGGAAGATTATTAAGTGGCGAAAAAGCTGCATATCAAGACCTATGGCTGTCAGATGAATGTTTATGATTCTGAACGCATCGCCGAAGTCTTAGCGCCCATCGGGTTCGCGTTGACAGACACAGATGAAGATGCCGACATGGTGATTTTGAACACCTGTCACATTCGGGAAAAAGCGGCCGACAAGGTCTATTCCGAACTGGGCCGTCTGCGCAAAAAAAAGAACCAAAAAGAACAAACGGGCGGGCGCATGATTTTGGGTGTGACCGGATGTGTGGCCCAAGCGGAAGGGGCTGAAGTCTTAAGGCGGGCGCCGTATGTTGATATGGTGTTCGGGCCTCAAACGTATCATCGGTTGCCGGAAATGGTGGCCCGCACGGCCCGCGAACACGGCCATATCTTAGACACCGATTTTCCCGAAGACAGCAAATTTGATAGCCTGGGCGAGGTTCGCACAGCCGAGGGGGCGACCGCCTTTTTGTCCATCCAAGAAGGTTGTGACAAGTTTTGCACCTATTGTGTGGTGCCCTATACGCGCGGTTCTGAATTTTCCCGGCCCGTCGCGCAAGTCCTGAGCGAAGCGCAAAATTTGGCGGCCATCGGCGTTAAAGAAATCACCTTGTTGGGGCAAAACGTGAATGCCTATCATGGGTTGGGCAATGATGGCAGCGATTGGAGCTTGGCCCAGTTGGTGCGCGAAGTTGCAAAAATAGACGGCCTGGAGCGCATTCGCTATATGACGTCGTACCCCGCCGAGATGACCGACGATCTTATTTTGGCTCACCAACAGGTTGCTGAGTTGATGCCATATCTGCATTTGCCAATTCAAGCAGGTTCTGACGCTGTGCTTAAGGCTATGAATCGCCAGCATACGGTGGCGGATTATAAAGTCATCGTCGAAAAACTTCGCGCCGCCGTTCCCGATATTGCCCTGTCGAGCGACTTTATCGTCGGCTTTCCCGGAGAAACGGATGCGGACTTTGAAGCCACGATGACGTTGGTCGAAGAGGTCCGGTTCATTCAGGCGTATTCGTTCAAGTATTCCGCCCGCCCCGGCACCCCGGCGGCGTTGTTGGAAAGCCAAGCTGAATTTCAGGTGCCAGAGGCGGTCAAAGCCGAACGCTTGGCCCGCTTGCAAGCCTTGTTGAACGCCAACACCTTGGACTTTAATCTGGGCGCCGTTGGGAAAGTTTATCCGGTGTTGTTCGACCGTACCGGTAAATCACCGGGTCATTTGGTGGGGCGGAGCCCGTTTATGCAGGCGGTGACGGTCGAAGCCGAAGATCATTTGCTGCACACGCTGCAAAATGTACGTATACTTAAAGCAGGCCCCAATAATCTTCACGGTGAATTGGTGCAAGATTCTCTAAAGGCGAAGGCATGAGCAACACGAACGATTCAGGACCGTCCAAACAGACGAAAAGCCTCTCTTTTGTCGATAACAGCTTGGCCCAGACGTTGTTTGGCCCACAAAATGAACACCTTAGCCAGATTGAAAGCGCGCTTGATGTGGGCATTGATACGCGCGGTGCAGACCTTAGCATCAGCGGCGCGCAAGAGGCCGTGGACCATGCCAAACGGACCCTGGAAGTCTTGTATGACCGCTTGGCAAAAGGGGTCACCGTCAGCAAGCCTGAAATTGCCGCCGCCTTGCGCATGTTGGACAGGCCGGACAGTTCTGTTACGGATGTGAACATCGAAGTGCGCACCAAGAAAAAGGTGATTTCGCCGCGCACACCGAACCAGGCGGCCTATTTGAAAGCCATTGATGACTGTGAATTGGTATTTGGCATTGGCCCGGCGGGTACGGGTAAGACCTATTTGGCGGTGGCCAAAGCCGTGGAACGGTTGATGAGCGGTGATGTTGATCGCATTATTTTGACGCGTCCGGCGGTCGAGGCTGGCGAGCAATTGGGTTTTTTGCCCGGCGATATGAAAGAAAAAGTCGATCCGTATCTGCGCCCCTTGTATGACGCCTTGCATGATATGATGCCCGATGATCAAGTTGGCAAACGTCTTGAAAGTGGTGCCATTGAAGTGGCGCCCTTGGCCTTTATGCGCGGGCGCACGCTTGCCAATGCGTTTGTGATTTTGGACGAAGCCCAAAACACCACTGCTGTTCAGATGAAGATGTTTTTGACTCGGTTGGGCGAAAATTCACGCATGGTGGTGAACGGCGATCTGAGCCAAGTCGATTTGCCCCGTGGCATCCGGTCAGGATTGCGTGATGCGCGCGATATCTTGGAGGATACCAAGGGCTTGAAATTTATCGACTTTGATGCGTCCGACGTGGTGCGACATGTCATCGTAGCGCGCATCGTCAAGGCTTATGATAAAGCCGAAGCCACGCGCCGCCGGGCGGCTCCATACGAGGACGGACATGGCTGATCTCACCCTTGATATCAACAAGGACGTCGAAGCGTGGCAAAACGGGGTGCCGGATATAGAGACACGGATCGCACTGACCTTTAAAAAAGTTTTGGCGACCGTGGATTTATCAGATCAAGCGGCGGTTGAGGTGAGCCTATTGCTCACCGACGATGCGCATCAACAGGCCTTGAACTTAAGGTGGCGGGGCCTGGACCAACCCACCAACGTGTTGTCTTTTCCCGCTGGCGACGAGCCAACGTCGCCTGATCAGGCGTTGTTGTTGGGCGACATTTCGCTGGCCTATGAAACCGTTGCCGCTGAAGCCCAAGACCAACAAAAAACCTTTGACGATCATGTTAGCCATTTGTTGGTACATGGGCTGTTACATTTGTTAGGCTTTGATCACGATTCAGACGCGGATGCAGAAGAGATGGAAACGTTGGAAATTGAAATTTTACAGGGCTTAGGTATTTCTAGTCCCTACACATCATAGGAACCCATAAATAAAGTGACCGACGATACATCTTCGCTAGAACCGGACCAAAATGGAGAGGTCCAACAAGACAAGTCCTTTGTCAAAATATTGGGCGATTGGTTGCGCACCCGCAATGGAGAAACGGCGCGCGATGCCTTAGAAGACTTGATTGACGAACCCGAAGTGGGCGAAGCCTCGCTGGGCGTGAATGAACGTCAACTTCTGGGCAATATTTTGGACCTTCAAAATCAAACCATTTCTGACGTCATGGTGCCGAGAGCTGACATTGTCGCGGCCAAATCGACCATCTCTATGGAGGGCTTGGTCCAATTGGTTACCGAAGAAGGACATTCCCGGCTCCCGCTCTATAAAGAGAGCCTAGACGATGCCTTTGCCATGGTTCACGTTAAAGATATTTTAACGTGGCAGGGTAAAGACAAGGATTTTGACGTCTCTGCCATTGCCCGCGCGGTGTTGTTTGTGGCCCCTTCCATGCATGTGTTGGAATTGCTGTTGGAAATGCGGGTCAAGCGGGTTCACATGGCCTTGGTGGTGGATGAATATGGCGGCGTCGATGGGTTGGTGACCATCGAAGATTTGGTCGAAGAAATCGTCGGCGAAATTGAAGATGAATTTGATTCCGATGAAAAGCCGGCTTTGGACGCCTGTTCCGATGGGTCTTGGGTTGCGGGGGCGCGCACGCCCTTGTCCGACATGGCTGTGGTGTTGGGTCTGGACCATTTCAGCGAAGAAGATTACGCAGAAGTCGATACCTTAGGCGGCTTGGTCTTTACCATTGCCGGGCGGGTGCCAACCCGAGGGGAAATCGTCACCCATGCTTCGGGCCTAGAATTTGAAGTTCTGGACGCCGATCCTCGCCGCGTCAAACGCTTGCGGGTGAGAACGCAAGGTATCCAGCCAGAACATCAAGATCAAGTCGGGCCGCCCGCAGCCCCGAAAACGTAAGTTGTCTTATGGTCCTTGAACGCATTCTTTGTGATTTAAAAGCGCGCCTTGATGGCTTGAGCCGCTGGCGGGCGCGGGGCTTGGCTTTTGTGTTGGGCATTTTGGCTGCATTTTCCATGCCGCCCGTGTATCAAATTTATCTTTTGATTCCCGCCTTTAGCGGCTTGTTGTGGCTGGTGGTCGGCGCCAGCACACGGTGGCGAGCCTTTGTCGTTGGGTGGTGGTTTGGTGCCGGGTTTTTTGCCGCCGGCCTGTATTGGGTATCGTTCGCTTTGTTGGTGGATGCGGCTAAGTTTGGCTGGTTGATCCCCATCGCCATGTTGGGCTTTGGCTTTGGCTTTGGTTTGTATAGCGCGCTTACGGCCCTGATTGTGCGGGCTGTGCCGGGTACGGACCTGCTGGGCAAAGCCCTGCTTTTGGCCGCGACTTGGACGTTTATGGAATGGCTGCGGGGATGGTTTTTGACCGGGTTTCCGTGGAATCCTCTTGGCACGATTTGGGCTTTTTCCGATTCGCTCTTGCAGGGTGCGTCTGTGGTTGGAGTCTTTGGCCTCAGCCTGCTTGCCGCACTTTTGGCGACTTTACCGGGAGCCTTAGTCACAAATGGACGTCGCGCATGGGTTGCCAATGTTGTCGTACTGGGTGTGATGATTGGCATGGGCTTGACGGGGCACTCTCGTTTAAATTCAGCTTCAGATGCGGTGGTCCCTGATGTCCGTCTGCGCTTGGTCCAGCCGAATATTTCCCAGGCCTCAAAGTGGGACCCGGCCCTGCGTGAACTTCATATGATGGATCAATTAAGGCTTGGCACGGCGCCGCCAAAAACCAACGATCCGCAACCCACGCACGTGATTTGGGCCGAGACCTCGGCACCGTTTTTTATCGCTGGTCACAAACCGTGGTTAGATTTGGTTGGCGCCATGACGCCCAAAGGTGGTCTGACGGTGTTGGGTGCGCCGGGCATTGTTGAACAGCCTGTGGGCGCACGGGGTCCCCTTGAAGTCACCAATTCTCTACTTGCGATTGACGATATGGGGCGCATCACGGGCCACTATGACAAATTTCACTTGGTGCCTTTTGGCGAATATATGCCGTTTAAGGACTGGTTGCCCTTGGATCGCATAACCCAAGGGGCGGGGTCCTTTGTTGCTGGACCGGGCCTGAAAACGTTAGATTTAAAGGGCTTGCCACCCGTCAGCCCGTTGATTTGTTATGAAGTTATCTTCCCCGGTGCCGTGACCGATCACAGTGGCCGCGCCCAGTGGATTCTTAACCTCACCAACGATGCGTGGTATGGACGGACAGCCGGACCTTATCAACATTTCGTGAACACACAAATGCGGGCCGTGGAACAAGGACTGCCTGTGGTGCGCGTTGCGGGGACCGGAATATCTGGCATTATTGATGGGTTTGGTCGCGTTATTGGTCACCTTCGGTTGGGCGAGAAAAACGTCTTAGATGGAAATTTACCAATGCCTGTAAAGGATAAGACCATTTTTTCCCGGTATGGCAATCGGCTCGCGCTGCTCTTAATGGTGTTGGTCGCGGGTGCTGGTTTGGCTCTCGGTTTTGCGATGCGCACTAAACCCACAACGTCGTGACCCTGAAGCAAAACAGAAACATACAGTGGCATTCATAGAGAAGCCTTGACCAGCACACGCCAGGGGGGTATGAATATGATGTTGCTAATATACAAAAGACGTTTAAAAAATAAACGCATACTTGCAAAACCCGCTCTTGAAAAAGACGTATTGTGATCACATATTAAAAGGGCGTACAAACGCTTCAAAAAGCTTCGCAATACCGATGACGATGAAATAATAAGGATTCAACACATGTCAGCAAAACCATATGTAAGAAAAGCTGAACAGCATCCGCTGCTCGGCACGCCTCGCCCCGTCGATGTCCATGTCGGCGCACGCTTGCGTCAACGCCGCACGCTTTTGGGGATGAGCCAGGAAAAGCTTGGCGAAGCCGTTTCCTTGACGTTTCAACAAATTCAAAAATACGAACGTGGAGCCAACCGTATTGGCGCCTCTCGTCTGTACCAATTGAGCCAAGTTCTGGACGTTTCAGTCAGCTTCTTCTTTGAAGATATGCCCGGCGAAGTGCAAAAAACGCGCGGTGACTACGCGGCTCCGGAAAACAAAGAAGAACTCGCAAGCGTTCAAACCAGCGATCCAATGGCACGCCGTGAAACTTTGGAATTGGTCCGAGCTTATTATCGTATCGAAGACCCCAAAGTGCGTAAACGCGTGTTTGAATTGACCAAATCTATCGCGAATGCGACGAGTGACAACGCTTAAACCTTATGTTGGTTCTGGTCTGTGTTGGTTTTTTTGTAAAAACCATTGACTGTACCTGCAAAGATTGTCAAAAGTGCGGACGCTGAGCTTAGGCTTGGCGTCCGCGTTTTTTTGTCAGACGCGATTAATATACGGACTTGTGGATGAATTTGGATCGCTTGCCACCACGTTAAAAAAGGCTAAGTGGGTGCGGTTTGTGGGGGACACATCAGTGTGACCATGAGCGCCCTGGATCCATTGGATCAATTGTAGAACGGGGAATAAAACCGTGTCAAAAAACAACTATCTCTTTACCTCTGAATCTGTTTCCGAAGGCCACCCTGATAAGGTCTGTGATCGTATTTCCGATGCCGTGGTCGATACCTTCCTGGCCGCCGACCCCGAAGCGCGAGTGGCTTGTGAAACCCTCACCACCACCAACCGCATTGTGTTGGCTGGCGAAGTCCGGGGCCCTGCATCGTTGGTGAATGCGGATGGCACAGTTAACAAAGCGCGCATAGAAGAAGCCGCCCGCGATTGCGTTAAAGACATTGGCTATGAACAAGATGGTTTCCATTGGAAACATGCCAAAGTCGAAATTCATCTTCATGCCCAATCCGTTGACATTGCCCAAGGCGTGGATGCCGGGACGGGCGTTGACACCGAAGAAGGCGCTGGCGATCAAGGGATCATGTTTGGTTTTGCCTGCCGCGAAACCGAAGTTCTGATGCCGGCACCGATCTATTTCTCTCATGAAATCTTACGCTCCCTAGCCGACGCTCGCCATTCCGGCGCTGATATTGGTTTGGGACCTGATTCCAAAAGTCAGGTCACGTTACAATACGAAAACGGCAAACCGATCCGTGCAACTTCTGTGGTGGTTTCGACTCAACACAATGAAGGCCTTTCGCGCGATGACGTTTCCACCATTGTCATGCCGCACATCAAACATGTATTGCCAGAAGGTTGGATGCCGTCCGAAGACGAAATCTTTATCAACCCCACCGGCAACTTTGTCATTGGTGGTCCTGATGGCGATTGTGGTTTGACCGGACGTAAGATCATCGTTGATACCTACGGCGGTGCCGCTCCGCACGGTGGCGGCGCGTTTTCCGGCAAAGATCCGACCAAGGTTGATCGCTCGGCGGCTTATATTTCTCGTTATTTGGCGAAAAACGTTGTCGCGTCTGGGATTGCCGACAAATGCACGATCCAGTTGGCGTATGCCATTGGGGTTTCCCGCCCGTTGTCGGTTTATGTGGATACGCACGGCACGTCGGATGTTGATGAAGACAGGCTTTCCAAAGTTCTGCAAGGTCTGGTCGATTTGTCACCAAAGGGTATTCGTACCCATTTGGGCTTGAACCGTCCGATTTATGCCCGCACGGCGGCTTACGGTCACTTTGGTCGTACACCGGATGGCGATGGTGGGTTTTCTTGGGAAAAAACGGATATTGCGGACGCCATCAAAGGTGAATTCTAAGCGGACCTTAAATTGATGACGTCTGATTCAGACCTCACCGATCCAGGTTATTTACGTTCGTTCGGGCGGCGGCAAGGCAAAAAGCTGAGCCCCGCCCGCGAACGCTTAATGGCGACTCTTTTGCCCAAAATAGCCATGGACCCTGAAAAGTCGGCACCTGACCAATTTGCCCCAGACATCCACTCGCTGTGGCTGGAAATCGGTTTTGGCGGGGGCGAACACTTGGCCGCCCAAGCCGCTAAAAACCCAAACGTTGGGATCGTTGGCTGTGAGCCCTTTATCGATGGGGTGGCAAAGCTGCTGGCCCAAGTGGATCAGGAAAAGCTTCAAAATGTGCGCATTCATGGCGATGATGCGCGGCAGATTTTCACTTGTTTTCAAGACGGTGCGGTTGACCGGGTGTTCGTGTTGTTTCCCGACCCGTGGCCAAAATCGCGTCATCACAAGCGGCGTTTTATTCAAACCGAAGTGCTCGACAGTTTTGCCCGGATGTTAAAAGACGGTGGTGAATTGCGTGTGGCGTCCGATCACATGGGCTATGTGCGGTGGACCTTGTCCCACGTCATGGCCCACCCCGATTTTGAATGGCTGGCGGACCGCCCTTCAGATTGGCGCATCCCGCCCGAAGACTGGATTCGCACCCGTTATGAAGAAAAAGCCTTGGCCAAGGGTGATGCGTGCGTATACCTGTGTTTTCGCCGCAAAGCGCGTGCGTAAAAAGCCTTGCACGCCCTGGGCTAAAGGTGTAGAAACCGTCTCAAGTTGAAGTCTCAAAGTTCGACAGGATCGAAATTGAGGTGGGTCTCAAGAAATTGGGCCCCGCCTTTTTTGTTACCAAAATCTGTGTCGTCATCAAAACGGAAGACGTTTTAGTATGGATCTTGCCAAGCGCATCGAAAACATGATCAGCCCCACCGTCGAAGACTTAGGGTTTGAAATTGTGCGCGTGATGGTTAAAGGCAATCAAGAGCCTTTGCTGCAAATCATGGCAGAACGGTCCGACGGTACCGGATTTGACGTTGAAGATTGTGCGACCGTAAGCCGTGCGATTTCGGCGATTTTGGATGTGGAAGACCCGATCAAAAGTGAATTTACACTTGAAGTAAGCTCACCAGGTATTGATCGTCCGTTGACCCAGCCTAAGCACTTTGAGGCCTGGTCCGGATTTGATGCCAAAATCGAATTGGCAAGCGGACTTGAAGATGGACGTAAGCGTTACACCGGGCGCTTGTTGGGCCTGGGCGAAGACGAAACCATTTTGATCGAAAATGAGGCTGGCGAAACGGTTGTTTTGCCTTTTAATGATATACATCGCGCGAAGCTACTGCTGACCGACGAATTGATCGCTGCAGTGACCATGGAGCCTAAGACATGACCAATACTTTTCAAACCACAGGCGTGCACGTGCGCCCTGAACTTCTTTCCGTTGCCGACACCGTCGCCCGCGACAAAGGCATTCATAAGGACGAAGTCCTGGAAGCCATGGAAGAGGCTATTCAGCGCGCAGGACGTTCAAAGTATGGTCAAGAACATGACATTCGCGCGCACATCGATCGCAACACCGGCGAAATCTCTTTGGCCCGTTACATTGAAGTGGTCACCGACGAAGACCTAGAAAACGAATTTACCCAGATGACGTTGCCCCGCGCCCAGCGCAAAAAGGCCGATGTCAATCTTGGCGAATTCATTGTCGACCCTTTGCCGCCTATTGATTTTGGGCGCATCGCCGCGCAAACGGCCAAACAGGTGATTGTACAAAAAGTACGCGATGCCGAACGTAAACGTCAATTTGCTGAATACAAAAATCGTATGGGCGAAGTCGTTAACGGCACCGTCAAACGGATTGAATATGGCAACGTGATTGTCGATTTGGGTCGTGGCGAAGCCTTGTTGCGTCGCGATGAAACGATTCCTCGCGAACATTTCAACACCGGTGATCGTGTGCGGGCCCTCATTTTGGACGTGCGCGAAGAAGCACGCGGCCCCCAAATTTTCTTGTCGCGGACCCATCCAGACTTTATGTCCAAGCTGTTCGTTCAAGAAGTGCCAGAAATTTATGATGGCATCATTGAAATCATGGCCGCCGCACGTGATCCTGGATCACGGGCTAAAATTGCCGTGATCAGCCACGACAGCTCCATCGATCCTGTTGGTCCGTGTATTGGTATGCGGGGCTCACGCGTTCAAGCTGTGGTTGGCGAGCTGCAAGGCGAAAAAATCGATATCATTCAACATTCCACCGATCAGGCGACCTTCATCGTCAACGCTTTGGCTCCGGCCGAGGTGATGAAGGTGATCTTGGACGAAGAAAAAAGCGTCATTGAAGTTGTGGTGCCGGACGACCAGTTGTCATTGGCGATTGGCCGTCGCGGTCAAAATGTCCGCTTGGCGTCGCAGTTGTCGGGCTGGAACATTGATATCCTCACCGAAGCTGAAGAATCCGAACGTCGTCAACAAGACTTCTTGGCCCGGACTAAAATGTTTGTCGAAGCCTTGGACGTTGATGACGTGATCGCACACCTGTTGGTGACCGAAGGCTTTACCACCGTCGAAGAAGTTGCTTTTGTGCCGGTCGAAGAATTGGCAACCATCGAAGGCTTTGATGAAGAGGTCGGGGGTGAGTTGCGGGAACGGGCGCGGGGCTATTTGGAAAGCCGCGAAGAAATCCTCAACACCAAGCGTAAAAAGCTGGATGTTGCCGATGATTTGATGGGCATTGAAGGCCTAAGCTTGGAAATGGTTGTCGCCTTGGGCGAACAAGGCATCAAAAACCGTGATGATCTGGCCGATTTGGCGGGTGATGAACTGGTTGAAATGTTGCCTTTGTTTAAGCCAACAATGGAGCAGGCAAACGATATTATTATGGCGGCTCGGGCGCACTGGTTTGCCGACGAAGACACGGCAGCCGAAGCCGCTGAGCCCGAAACCGCTGCGGATGAGGGGGCCGAATAAGGCCTAAGGAAAAGGGCGATGACTGTGGAAGCTGAGCGAAAATGTATCGCCTGTGGTGAGGTGAAACAAAAAGAAACCATGCTGCGCTTTGTCATTGGTCCAAACGATCAAGTGGTGTTCGATGCCAAAGGAAAATTACCCGGACGGGGTTTATGGTTGAGCGCACGGCTAGATATGCTAGAAATTGCCACGGCAAAGAATAAATTTGCCAAGGCCGCCCGCGCCCGGGTACAGGTGCCAAGCGACTTGTTGGACCAAGTGGTCGGCCAGTTGCACATCGGATGCTTAAATCGCATCGGTCTGGCCAGGGGTGCTGGGATGTTAACGCAAGGCTTCGACAATGTTCGGGCGGCGTTAAAAAATAACCCCCAAGGGGTGTTGCTGGAAGCCAGCGACGGTTCTTTGGACGGACGAGAAAAAATTACGCGCTTGGCCCCTGACGTTTCCGTGGTCGCGCTTTTTACGGCCGCCGAAATCGGCCACGCCATCGGCCGCGACAATGCGGTGCACACCCTTATGGGGCCGGGCAAGATGGCAAAAGCATTTTTATGTGATGCTCGCAAACTCGCGGGCGTTACGAACCGACAGCTAGATGGCGAGTTGGAAGATTGAGCTAGGCTCAAGAGTGGAGTGACATGAGCGATACGAAAGACACTGATAAAAAACCGTTGCGGTTAAACCGTCCCGGGATGCTCGAGTTAAACAAGACTGTTGATGCCGGTACGGTGAAGCAGAGCTTCTCGCATGGCCGATCCAAATTGGTCACGGTCGAAGTGAAGAAGAAGCGCACCTATACTCAAGATTCCAGCGGCAAAATGGCCCAGGTGGCCGGTGCCGAAGGCTCTGGGGATGCTTTCAAACCCCCATCCGCACCCGTTTTTAAAGACGACAATCTGACCGACAGCGAACGCCAAGCCCGCGCCAAAGCTTTGGAAGGGGCGAAAGTCCGCCAAGTCGAAGATGATAAGCGCAAGGTCGAAGAAGACAAAGTTGCCGTGACCGAAGCCGAACAGCAGGCCAAAATTGACCAAGAAGCTGTTGAAGCGAGTGTTACACCGTCTGAAGAGACCGCCAGCGAAGACATCCCAGCACCTGCAAAAGATGTCCCTGCCAAACCGGAAGAGGCACAGGCGGCTTTGCCAAGAACCGGTCTTAAACGCATAGACCGTCCAGACCTTAAGGTCGATGCCCCTGTGTCCGAACGGGCGCGGGAAGAGGCCAAGAAATCTAAAAAACCCAAAAAAGGCAAAGGCGGCGGCGAAAAAGCTCAGCCCGCGCGTCCGACCCGTGATGATTCACGTCGACGCTCTGGAAAATTGACCATTTCCACGGCCTTAACGGGGGCCGAAGAACGTCACCAGTCCTTGGCTTCGGTTAAGCGCAAGCGTGAAAAAGAGAAAAAACAGCAACAACAGGTCCGCGCCGCAGGTAAGAAAATCGTCCGCGAAGTGATCGTTCCTGAAACCATCACCGTCAAAGAATTGGCCAATCGTATGGCCGAACGTGGCGTCGATGTGATCCGCGAACTGATGAAAATGGGCGTCATGGCGACGGTCAATCAAGTCATTGATGCCGATACCGCAGAATTGGTCGTGACCGAATTTGGTCATAACATGCAGCGTGTGTCCGATTCCGATGTGGAAACAAATTTGGTCGGCAGTGACGATACCGAAGAAAGTCTTCAGTCGCGTCCGCCTGTGGTGACCGTTATGGGTCACGTTGATCACGGCAAAACGTCGCTGTTGGATGCTTTGCGGACCACCGATGTGGCCGATGGCGAAGCCGGGGGTATTACCCAGCATATTGGTGCCTATCAGGTGACCATGGATACGGGCGATAAAATTACGTTCGTTGATACGCCGGGTCACGCCGCTTTTACGGACATGCGCGCCCGTGGCGCCAAGGTGACAGACATCGTGATTTTGGTGGTGGCTGCTGACGATAGCGTCATGCCGCAAACCATCGAAGCCATTCACCATGCCAAGGCCGCCGAAGTGCCAATCATTGTTGCCATTAACAAATGTGACAAGCCGGGTGCCGATCCGAACAAAGTGCGCACTGAATTGTTGCAACACGAAATTGTGGTTGAAGAAATGGGCGGCGACGTTTTGGCCGTTGAAGTTTCTGCTAAGGCGCGCACCGGCTTGGATAAGCTGGAAGAAGCGATCTTGTTGCAATCTGAAATTTTGGACCTCAAAGCCAATCCGAACACGGCCGCCTCGGGCGTGATTGTTGAAGCCAAAATGGAACAAGGCCGGGGTTCGGTTGCTACCACGTTGGTGCAACGCGGCACGCTTCGCAAAGGCGATATTTTTGTTGCGGGTTCCGAATGGGGCCGGGTGCGGGTGTTGGTCGACGACCATGGTAAGCAAGTGACCGAAGCCATTCCGGGCATGCCCATCGAAGTGTTGGGTCTGAACGGGACTCCGGATGCGGGCGATGAAGTTGTGGTGGTTGCCGACGAAGCGAAAGCGCGTGAAATTACCGAATATCGTAAGCGCAAAAAACGCGATATGGCTTCGGTTGCCTCAGGTCGTGGCACGCTGGAACAAATGTTTGAAAAAATCAAAGACGGTGAAGCCGAAGAACTGCCCGTGGTTATCAAAGCCGACGTGCATGGTTCGCTGGAAGCCATCACGGGCGCTTTGAATAAAATGTCCACCGAAGAAGTGACGGCGCGTGTGTTGCACGGCGCGGTCGGCGGCATTAATGAATCTGACGTGGTGTTGGCCCGGGCTTCGGGCGGCTTTATCATTGGCTTTAACGTTCGTGCCAATGCTCAAGCGCGGGAACTCGCTAAACGCGACGGCGTCGACATTCGCTATTATTCCATCATTTACGATGTCACCGACGATATGCGCAATGCGCTTTCGGGCATGTTGGCACCGACGTTGAAGGAAGAATTCTTGGGCTACGCCGAAGTGCGTGAAGTCTTCAACGTGACCAAAGTGGGCAAGGTTGCGGGCTGTATGATCACCTCTGGCTTGGTGAAACGCGGCTCGAAAGTCCGCTTGCTGCGCGACGATGTGGTGATCCATGAAGGCGAACTCAGCCAGCTCAAACGCTTTAAAGATGACGCCAAAGAGGTCAAAGAAGGCATGGAATGTGGCATGTCCTTTGCCAATTATGACGACCTTAAAGACGGCGACATGATTGAGTGCTTTGACGTGATTGAAATTGCACGTCAGCTTGAAGAATAAGCTTTAAGGTCGAGTTGTCATGGCGCGTCACGGTCAACATATATCCGCCAAAGGTCCCAGCCAACGCCAGTTGCGCGTGGGTGAAGAAGTACGCCATGCGTTGACCCAAGTGTTAGAACGCAATGATTTGCGCGACCCTGTGCTGTCGAAAACGTTTGTCACAGTGACCGAAGTGAGCGTCAGTCCCGACCTTAAAAACGCCACCTGTTTCGTGACCCCTTTGGGCGGCGGCGACCCCGAAGCGGTACAGGAAATAATCAAAGCCCTCGCCCACGCGGCAAAGTTTTTGCGTTACGAAATTGCCCACAGCACCAAACTCAAACACACGCCGGCGCTCAGGTTTCTTCATGACACCTCGTTCGACGAAGCCGGAGAAATCGACAAACTGCTTCACCGCCCCGAAGTTGCGCGTGATTTAGTGGCCGATGATGATGAGACTGATGGTGACGAGGACGCGTAGGCATGGGGCGGCGTAAAAAAGGCCAACCCATTTCTGGCTGGGTGATTATTGACAAGCCTAAGGGCATGAGTTCTTCCCAAGTTGTGGGCAAGGTTAAGTGGTTGTTAGATGCCCAAAAGGCTGGGCATGGCGGCACGCTGGACCCGTTGGCGACCGGAATATTGCCGATTGCGCTTGGCGAGGCCACCAAGACCGTATCGTTTGTTATGGACGGGGCGAAAATTTATCGCTGTTGGGTGCGGTTTGGGGCGTCAACCACCACCGATGATGCGGAAGGCGAAATCGTTGAACGTTCTGACGTGCGTCCGACGGCCGCCGATATTCAGGCCGTTTTAGCCGAGTTTGAAGGTGACATTACGCAAATTCCTCCGGTCTATTCAGCCATTAAAATTGACGGAAAACGCGCCTATAAACGTGCCCGGGCCGATGAAGACGTTGAAATGCCGTCGCGCGTCGTGCGCATCGATTCGGTGAAGCTCATTGAAATGCTTGAACCGGACTTGGCCGTGATTGATGTTCATTGCGGAAAAGGTACTTATATCAGGGCCTTAGCCCGTGATTTGGCGGTGCGTTTGGGCACCCAAGGTCATGTCTTTGATTTGCGTCGTTTGCAGGCCGGGCCGTTTAACGAATCCCACGCGATTTCGCTGGATTCCTTGGAAACCTTGAGGCATAGTGCGCCCGTTAACGAAGTCGTGCTTCCGATTATGACTGCTCTGGACGACATCCCGGAGCTAGCCTTAACGGAAGTGGAAGCTGGGAAAATGCGACAGGGTATGCCTGTTCCAGCTGTGACCGTCCTAAAAAGGACCCCTGACCTTCAGGTGGCTTTTGGACAGACGGTGATGGCGATGGATGGGAATACGCCGGTGGCCCTGGCTAGGATCGACGGCGGAGAAATCCGTTCGGTCCGTGTTTTAAATCTCTAAACAAAGAGGAGATCCCGATGTCGATTACCGCAGAGCGCAAACAAGAGCTCGTTAAAGAATACGCTATTAAAGAAGGCGATACAGGTTCACCCGAAGTTCAAGTTGCTGTTCTTTCCGAACGCATCGTAAACCTCACCGAACATCTTAAAATACACAAAAAAGATCACCACTCGCGTCGTGGTCTGTTGGTCATGGTTGGTCAGCGCCGTCGTTTGTTGGATTATGCGAAAGCCAAATCCAAGACCCGCTACGAAGACTTGATCAAACGTCTCGGTTTACGCCGTTAAAGCGTTTCCCGCCCGGATCCTTAGCCAAGGTTCCGGGCGGTGGCTTTTTTGCCCTTGGGTCGGTTTCCGACTCTTATGGTAAAAAAGCCTGTTTTATTTTGACCCGTTCTCCGGATGGCCGGGGCGGGTGACGGCTAAAATGCTGGTGGGTTGGTTATATAATTTAAAGCCTGCCAACGAATGTTTAAGGAAAACATGTATGTTTAAAGAATACAGAAAAGAAATTGAATGGGCTGGCCGCACGCTGGTTCTTGAAACGGGTAAGATTGCTCGTCAAGCCAGTGGCGCCGTGATGGCGACCTATGGCGACACGAAAGTCTTGTGCACCGTGGTCGCGATGGATAGCGAACGCCCAGGCATCGACTTTTTCCCCCTGTCGGTTCACTACGTTGAAAAAACATATGCTGCGGGTCGTATCCCCGGTGGCTTTTTCAAACGCGAAGGTCGTCCTTCGGAAAAAGAAACGCTGACGTCCCGTTTGATTGATCGTCCGATCCGTCCGTTGTTTGTCAAAGGCTACAAAAACGAAGTGCAGGTTATCTGCACCGTGATGCAGCACGATATGGAAAACGATCCTGATATGGTGGCTATGGTTGGCACTTCGGCAGCGTTGTGCATTTCCGGCGCTCCGTTCATGGGCCCCATTGGCGGCGCGCGCGTTGGCCGTATTGATGGTGAGTTTGTTTTGAACCCACCCATTGATGACATGGAAAATTCTGACTTGGATCTGGTTGTTGCGGGTACCAAAGACGGCGTTTTGATGGTTGAATCCGAAGCTTCGGAACTTTCCGAAGAAACCATGCTCGAAGCCGTTAGCTTCGGTCACACTGGATTTCAGCCGGTTATTGATGCGATCGTCGAATTGGCTGAACATGCCGCGCGCGAACCGATGGCGATGGCCCCGGCGCTTGAAGGCACCGATGACGTGAAGGCGAAGGTCAAAGCGTTGGCTGAAGCTGGTTTGCGTGACGCTTACAAAATCTCCGACAAAATGGACCGTCAAGCGGCCGTAGCTGCAACCAAAGACGCTGCAAAGGCGGCGATCAAAGGTGAATTTGCAGCAGATTTGCTTGACGCCACATTGGCGGATGCGTTCAAATCTTTGGAAAAGAACATCGTGCGCCATTCCATTTTGGAAACCGGCATTCGTATCGATGGTCGTGATACCAAAACCGTGCGTCCGATCATTGCCGAAGTTGGCTTGTTGTCGCGCGCTCACGGTTCGTCTTTGTTCACCCGTGGCGAAACCCAAGCGATTGCCGTTGCGACCTTGGGCACCGGTTCCGATGAACAGATCATCGATGCCTTGGAAGGCTCGTTCCGTTCGCACTTTATGCTGCATTACAACTTCCCTCCGTATTCGGTTGGTGAAGCTGGGCGCTTTGGGGCCACGGGCCGTCGTGAAGTCGGCCACGGTAAACTGGCTTGGCGTGCGATCCGTCCGATGATGCCAACCAAGGAAGCGTTCCCGTACACCATTCGTGTGGTTGCGGAAATTACCGAATCCAACGGCTCGTCTTCGATGGCGACGGTGTGTTCAACGTCTTTGGCGATGATGGATGCGGGTGTTCCTTTGACCCGTCCGGTGGCTGGTATTGCCATGGGCTTGATCAAAGAAGACGTCGGCGTGGCCATTTTGTCCGATATCTTGGGTGACGAAGATCACCTCGGTGACATGGACTTTAAGGTTGCCGGGACATCCGATGGCATCACCTCTTTACAGATGGACATCAAAATTACGTCGATCACCCCAGGCATTATGGAAACCGCTCTTGATCAAGCCAAAGAAGGTCGTTTGCACATTCTTGATGAAATGCAAAAAGCCATTGGCGGGTCTCGTGAAGGTGTGGCCGCGACGGCTCCACGGATCGAAACCTTGCAGATCAAAAAAGACAAAATCCGTGACGTTATCGGCGCGGGCGGCAAGGTCATTCGCGAAATTTGCGAAACCACGGGCGCTAAAATTGATCTGGACGACGACGGGACCGTGAAGGTTGCTGCCGTTGACGAAGAAGCGATGCAAGCCGCGATCGCTTGGATCAAAAGCATCGTGTCCGAGCCTGAAGTTGGCGTGATTTACACGGGTAAAGTGGTCAAAATCATGGACTTCGGTGCCTTCGTGAACTTCATGGGGCCGCGCGATGGTCTGGTGCACATTTCCGAACTGTCTCCAGAACGGGTTGGCAAGGTTTCCGACGTGGTTGAAGAAGGCCAGTCTGTAAAAGTTAAGCTGATTGGTATCGATGATCGTGGCAAAGTTAAATTGTCCATGAAAGTCGTCAACCAAGAAACGGGTGAAGAAATTGTCCCCGTTAAAGCAGACGCCTAACTTTGCAAGATTAAGGGGGCGGCTGCTTTGGTGGCGGCCCCCTTTGTTTGCTATTGTTAATTCCCCCTCTATAATTGGGGATCGATTCTTGGTTTCGGAGGTTGCGTGAAAGCTCTTAATTCCTATCAAATGTCCGGTGCGGATGTTTTACCCCTTGTCGAAGGTGGCAAGGGTGTCGCTATTTCTAATGGTCTGACCGCTGGGTCTTGGGCCAAGGCTGGCGGCGTTGGCACGTTCTCATGCGTAAACCCCGATTCTTACAATGCGGATGGAACCTTGATTCCGCAAATTTATCACGGCAAAACGCGCAGCGACCGATTTGAAGAGTTGAAAACCTACGCCATCCAAGGCGGTATCGAACAAGCGCGCATTGCCCATGAAACCCGTGAAGGCAATGGTCGCATTCATATGAATGTGTTGTGGGAAGCCGGCGGTACGGTGCCTATTTTGCACGGTGTTTTGTCCGAAGTTTCCGACCTTATTCACGGTGTCACCTGTGGTGCTGGGATGCCGTATAAGGTTGCTGAAATCGTTGCTCAATATGGCGTGAATTATTATCCCATCGTGTCTTCGGGCCGGGCCTTTAATGCGTTGTGGCGCCGCTCGTATAAAAACCATGCCGACTTGTTAGGCGGCGTGGTTTATGAAGATCCATGGCTGGCTGGTGGTCACAATGGTCTGTCAAATGCCGAAGTCCCGACCGAACCTCAAGACCCTTATGGCCGGGTTTTGGATTTGCGCAATGTGATGCGTAAATGTGGTCTCGACAATACGCCGATTATTATGGCGGGTGGTGTTTGGTTTTTGCGCGATTGGTCCGATTGGATCGACAATGATGAATTGGGACCGATTGCCTTTCAATTTGGCACCCGTCCGTTGTTGACGCAGGAAAGCCCGATTTTAGAGGCTTGGAAAGATCGCCTGTTGAATCTGCAAGAAAAAGACATCGTCTTGCAACAATTTAGCCCCACGGGGTTCTATTCATCGGCGATTAAAAATAAATTTATGCAGGGCCTGATCGCGCGCACTGAACGTCAAGTGGAATACCGAGCCAAACCCGGTGAAGAAGGCTTTGTGGCTGAATTGCCATTGGGTCCACGGGGCCGTCCGGTGTATTTAAAACCAGACGATCTGCCAAAGGCGCAAGGTTGGGTAGATGCAGGCTTTACGGAAGGCTTGAAAACCCCCGATTCGACCTTGGTTTTTGAAACGCCTGAACGCACCGCGCGGGTGGTAAAAAGCCAAGGTGATTGCATGTGCTGTTTGTCGCAGTGCCGTTTTTCCAATTGGGCTGATAACGAAGAGGGCACCACGGGAAAACGTGCTGATCCCCGGTCTTTTTGCATTCAAACGGCCCTGCAAAAAGCCGCCCACGGCGGGGATTTGGAAGATAGCCTAATGTTTGCTGGTCACAATGCTTATATGTTTGGTAAAGACCCATTTTACAAGGATGGGTTCATTCCCACCGTCAAACAATTGGTTGAACGTATTACGACAGGTGATTGAGCCAAGGTGTCACGTAAAATTGTGTTGCCCCCGCTTTAATAATTATGCTAATCAGTTTTGAATAATAATAGAAATCGCAACTTAAGCGACGATACTCCGAAATCTAAGGGAAAAAATCATGAGACCCTATACTCAAGTTATCGATCAATTGCGCACGGCGGGTTTGCGTCCAACGCGCCAACGTTTAGCTCTGGCCAAGCTTCTGTTTGAAGACGGCCCCCGCCATGTGACGGCGGAAATGATGCGTGCCGATGCACAGAAGGCGTCTATTCGCGTTTCTTTGGCGACCGTATACAATACGCTTCACCAATTTACCGAGGCAGGTTTGCTGCGTGAAATTGTCGTTGATCCGGCCCGTTCGTATTTTGATACAACGACCGAAGCCCACGGCCATTTTTACTTTGAAGACACAGGCGTTCTTCAAGACATTGAAGATGACGTACAATTGGCGAGCACTCCCAAGGTTCCTCAAGGGGCTTGTATTTCGTCTGTCGACGTGATTGTTCGCCTTAAGGCTTGCAGTAAATATCCATAAAAACATATAGTTATGCACTTTTTTTTATCAGCTCTAATATATTAATTGACGGGTTAAACGAAACGGCTATAGTGCCGTTTAGCTTATCTCGAATTTAATTCTTTGCAGGAGACTCCCATGGGCTTGAAAAACAGCAAAACAGAAGACAATTTGAAGGCCGCGTTTGCTGGCGAATCCCAGGCAAACCGCCGCTATTTATACTTTGCTCAAAAGGCCGATATCGAAGGCTACAATGATGTGGCGACGGTTTTTCGGTCCACCGCCGAAGGTGAAACGGGCCATGCCCATGGTCATTTGGAATTTCTAGAAGAAACTGGCGATCCTGCAACGGGCTTGCCCATTGGCGGCACGGATGACAACCTTGCGGCTTCGATTGCAGGCGAAACCCACGAATATACTGATATGTATCCTGGTATGGCTAAAACCGCTCGCGAAGAAGGTTTTGACGAAATTGCAGATTGGTTTGAAACCTTGGCAAAAGCAGAAAAATCCCACGCTGGCCGATTCCAAAAAGCTCTCGATCAGCTGGATTAATTTTCCAACGGTTTGAAGAATTTCGCGGGGGGCTTTGCATAAAGGCTTCCCGCGTTTTCGTTTTGAACGCGTTTGTTCAAAACAAACACAGAAATGAGGTCTAAAAATGCGCGAAGGTGGCTTAAAGGCTCCGATGCGCCATCCCATTGCTTGGCGCGACGTCGATTTTACTGATGAAGGCAAGGTGTTTGATGAACTCGAACGCGTGTTTGATCTGTGCCATGGGTGTCGTCGTTGTTTTAACCTCTGTGAAAGCTTTCCGCGTCTCTTCGATTTGATCGATCATTCAGAAACGGGTGAATTGGATTCGGTAAAAAAAGCCGACTATTGGTCCGTTGTGGATGCATGTACGCTTTGCGATATGTGCTTCATGGTGAAATGCCCGTACGTGCCACCACACGAATGGGACTTAGATTTTCCGCATTTGATGCTGCGCGCGCGGGCCGTGCAATTTAAAAATGGCGAAACCAACCCCAAACAAGACCGGCTCACGGAAATGGATGCCAACGGCCCCTTGGCGGTCAAGGTCTCTGGTCTTGTGAATTGGGCTAGCCACACTGGAAATGCCTTAACGCGGCCGATTATTGAAGCCACACAAGGCATTCACAGAGAGGCTGACCTGCCAAAATTTGCTAAGCAAACGTGCCAAACGCGGGCCCAATCTGAACCCGTTGTCGTCAACGAACACGCCCCGGCACACCAGCGCAAAGCCGTTATCTACGCGTCGTGCTTTGGTGAATATAATGATCCTGACATTGTTTTAGATACCCGCGCCGTGTTGGCAAAAAATGGCATTCTGGCCGAAATCGTGTACCCCGAATGTTGTGGCATGCCGCAGCTTGAGCAAGGCGACGTAGGCCGCGTGGCCAAAAAAGCCCGCACGATTGCCGTTGCTCTGAAATCTTGGGTCGATCAAGGCTATGACGTGGTGGTGCCCGTGTCATCGTGTGCTTTGATGTTGAAATTTGAATGGCCTCTACTTGAGCCTGACGATGAAAACGTCAACGCGTTGGCGGCGGCCACCTATGACGTGACAGAATATATGGTTGATATCGCCACGTCCGAGGGTTTAGCGGACGGCCTTAGCCCTTTGGTTGGGGGTATAACGGTCCACATCGCTTGTCATGCGCGCGCGCAAAATATGGGCCGCCAGGCACAGAAGTTGTTAAAACGCATTCCCGACACCAAAATCAAAGTGATCGAACGGTGTTCGGGTCATGGCGGGTCGTGGGGGATTATGAAAGAAAATTATGAAAGCGCCCTCAAAGTTGGCGGCCCCGTTTTTCGCCAAGCCATGACGGCGGATAGTGCCTATCTGGTGAGCGAGTGCCCGCTGGCACGCGATCACATCCTCCAAGGCCTTGAGCGACAAGGGGGCGGGCTTGAAGGCGCGGGCAAAGCGTTCCGCCATCCCGTGCAATTGTTGGCCAGAGCCTATGGTCTTTAAAAGATGAGTCACAAAATGCCTAATCCGCAACACACAATTACCCGTCAAGACATCATGGACATGGTGGACTATGCCGCCGTGCGTGTCGAACGCCGCAAAGCCGTGACCCAATTGAAAAAGCATCGGCGCTTGCACATTGGTCCCGATGTTACGCTGTATTTTGAAAGCTATGATACCATTTGGCACCAAATCCATGAAATGTTGTACATCGAAAAGGGTGGCGAAGCGCAAATCGCGGATGAGTTAAATGCCTACAGCGGCCTAATTCCCAACGGGCGGGAATTGGTTTGCACCTTGATGTTTGAAATTGATGACCCAGATCGCCGCGCAAACGCTTTGGCAGGCCTGGGCGGCGTGGAAAATACGGTGTCCATCCAGCTTGGCGATGACGTCATCATGGGGGTTCCCGAAGACGATATTGAACGCACCAACGCCGACGGCAAAGCCTCTTCGATCCACTTTTTGCACTTTCCGTTTAGCGACGACCAAGCGGCTTTTTTCAAGCGTGGCACGGGCGAGGTTTTGGTTAAAATCGGTCATGAAAAATATGGGCATATGGCTGTGATGCCCTTGAACATTTGCCAAGCCCTGGGTGCGGACCTTGATGATTAAGCCAAAAAATAGCTTCAGTGGTCAAAATTGAGCCATCTAAGCTCAAGATTGCGAAAATACCATTCTTGTCTGTTTTGCCCGCTTGACTCAAAAAAAGGTGAAAATTCGGTGCACAACCGAAACTGATCGCCGACACAAAAAAATCCTCTAATAATGATCCTGTGAATAGTTATAACCTGCTGATATTAATAAGGTAATGATTTTGAAATTGGTGGTCAAAATCCATTGTGGAACCGTACAGAGTTTGAATGACTCCTGAAAATACGGGATATTATTGGCACTTCAAATGGTCAAGCCGGGACTTGTAAGCAAAAAATTAAGGTCGCCGTCGCGTCAAAAATGGACTTTCAAAAGACCAAAAGGACAAGGACCAGAGCGAATTAAAATAAACGCAGAGATCAGGTAATTTATGCCGTTAAATCAGTAAGTTGGACTGAATTAACGGTAATTCTTATGCTTTGAAGAAGATCATAAGAAAATTTTATTCAAAGCTCTCGCCCTTGAGTACGCCCCAAAAATCACCACGTGCGAGCCATCCTTCAAAGCCTTCAACTTCAACGTGACAGAAATCTGAAGATGGAGGGCACGAAATAAGTTGGCCCGTGACGTTGGATTGCAGCTGTGCGACGGGGCGCGAATCTAAGGCTTGTTGGGACAGCATCGTGCGCGTCCGCCCCGTGACAATAAATGTGCGGGTCGATGACAGCATGGTTTGATGAACCCAACCCTGAGCGCCTTGCCAATCCGTAACCTTACGCCAGGTCTTGTATTCGGCAATAATTTCTAACGGCAGTCCTGATTTGCGATACACCCATTCGACCGGATATTGAACGCCGGGCCCGGTGCGCAGGTTCACTTCGCCCGCACGTAGCGAGACGAACCTCGGCAACGGCAACCCAGACCCAGAAACCTGGGCCTGTGTCACAAACGAACTGGTGACAACAAGAAAACTCAAGATGAGGGCAAGCGCAATGCGCATAGCCAGTGCTCCTATAGGCTAACAAGGGTCGTCTACTTTACCGACACTTATGGACCACAGTTAGTGAACGACTGGTAAAGGGACGTAAAAAAATCGAAACGGCTTGTTCTGGACTTCAACGGCCTAAACTGGTACCCAACAGGTGTGACATTCAAGGACCGCACAGACATGAACACCACCATCACCAAGCCAAAAGTTGTTGTGACGCGCAGACTGCCAGACACCATCGAAACCCGCATGATGGAACTGTTTGAAGTTCAGTTGAATTTGTCCGACACACCCATGACGCAAGGGCAATTGATTGAAGCCGTGCAGTCGTGTGATGTTTTGGTGCCGACCGTCACCGATAATATAGATGGGGCTGTTTTATCCCAAGCGGGTCCGAACTTAAAACTGATTGCCAACTATGGCGCCGGGGTCGATCACATTGACCTAAACACGGCCCGCGCCAAGCACATTGCGGTCAGCTACACCCCCGATGTTTTGACCGAAGATACGGCGGATATGACGATGTCGCTGATCTTGGCCGTTCCCCGCCGCTTGGTTGAGGGTGAAAAGGCTTTGCGTGCGGGGGAATGGAAAGGCTGGTCTCCGACTTGGATGTTGGGCAATCGTATCCACGGTAAACGCCTTGGCATTGTGGGCATGGGCCGGATTGGCCGGGCCGTGGCAAAGCGGGCCAAGGGATTTGGCCTGTCGGTGCACTATCACAATCGCAACCGGGTCCATGAAGACGTTGAAAAAGACTTAGAAGCGACCTACTGGGAAAGTCTTGATCAAATGCTGGCGCGCATGGACATCATTTCGGTGAATTGTCCGCATACGCCTGCGACCTATCATTTGTTGTCGGCTCGGCGATTGCATCTGTTGCAAAAACACGCCTTTATTGTCAACACCGCGCGTGGTGAAGTCATTGACGAAAACGCGCTTATAAAATTATTAAAAAACGGCGAGATCGCGGGGGCGGGCCTGGATGTTTTTGATAACGAACCCAACATAAATCCGAAATTTTTGGATCTGAAAAACGTCACGCTGATCCCGCACATGGGCTCAGCAACCATCGAAGGCCGTATTGCCATGGGCGAACGGGTATTGATCAACATCAAAGCCTTCATCGATGGCTATGGATCACCAGACCGGGTGATCGGCGACATTTGATTATTTGTGACAGCCGATTTTTGCCTTCGGGTCGTGGATCGACAAATCCACGATGCTGGGCGTATCGCCACACAACGGACAACCCGGATCGCGCTTGACCTTGATGCGGCGAAATTCGGTTGCCAAGGCTTCATAAATCAACAAAGCCCCCGACATGCTGTCACCAATGCCCAACACTTCTTTGATGACCTCGGTGGCCTGAAGCGAGCCAACGGTGCCACACAATACCCCCAAAACCCCAGCTTCGGAACAGCTTGGAATTTGCCCCTCGGGTGGCGGTTCGCGGAATATACACCGATAACATGGACCATCCGCGTCGCCGCCGGGGAAGTTCTTAAACGTCGCCACTTGCCCATCAAAACGCAAAATTGCCCCGCTGACCAAAGGACGCTTGGCAAAATACGCCGCGTCATTGACCAAAAATCGAGTTGCAAAGTTGTCGGACCCATCGGTCACCACATCATAACCACGGATCAGCTCCAGGGCATTGTCTGGCCCTAAACGCTCATTATAGGTGATGACGTTTACATCAGGATTGATCGCGCGGAGCATTTGGGCTGCACTTTCGACCTTGCTCATGCCGATGCTGGCAGTGGTGTGGACGATTTGGCGTTGCAGGTTGGACAGTTCCACCTGGTCATTGTCGATAACGCCGATGGTGCCGATGCCTGCGGCGGCTAAATACATCAGAACGGGCGAGCCCAATCCCCCAGCGCCCACCACCAACACTTTGGATTCAAGAAGCTTTTCCTGGCCGAGACCGCCCACCTGCGGCAATAAAATATGCCGCGCATAGCGTTGAATTTGCTGTTCGGTGAAATCGATGGTCATCAGTATCCCTAAACGAAAAGGGTCGAACGAACCCACGCTCGTTCGACCCTTTAACAGTATGCGCGTTCTTTAGTCGATATCAAGACCTTCAAACAGGGCCGTTGACAGGTAGCGTTCGGCAAACGAAGGCAGAATGGCAACAATGACCTTGCCGTCCATATCTGGGCGCTTGCCGACTTCAATCGCCGTGGCCAAGGCCGCGCCGGACGAAATACCAACAGGCAAGCCTTCCAGTTGAGCAACCTTGCGCGAAAAGGAAAAGGCCGATTCGTTGCCAATTTGAATCACTTCGTCGATCAAGCCTTTGTCTAACACGCCGGGGACAAACCCAGCGCCGATGCCTTGGATTTTATGGGGTCCGGGAACGCCACCGGACAACACGGGGCTGTCTTCGGGTTCAACGGCAATCATTTTAAGGCCGGGTTTGCGGGCCTTTAGCACTTGACCAATCCCCGTCAGGGTTCCGCCCGTGCCGACACCGCTGATGATGACATCAACATCCCCATGGGTGTCTTCCCAAATTTCTTCTGCCGTGGTGGCGGCATGAATGGCGGGGTTGGCAGGATTGTTGAACTGCTGCAACATCAAGTAACCTTCGCTAGACGCCAATTCTTCTGCTCGTGCAATCGCGCCCTTCATGCCCTTAGCTGCTGGGGTTAGGTCAAGTTTGGCCCCTAAAAACACCAACATTTTGCGCCGTTCAATGGACATGCTTTCGGGCATGGTCAGCACCAAATTATAGCCCTTGGCCGCGCACACAAAGGCCAACGCAATGCCGGTGTTTCCCGAGGTCGGCTCGACCAAGGTATCGCCCGGTTTGATGCGCCCTTCGGCTTCGGCGGCCTCGATCATGGCCTTGCCAATGCGATCTTTCACACTGGCGAGCGGATTGAAGAATTCGCATTTTCCAAGCACGGTGGCATTTACACCTTCGGCTTGGGTTAAGCGCGAAAGTTTGACCAAAGGGGTGGCCCCAACGGTGTCGAGAATGCTGTCATAAACACAGCCACGGAAGCGAGGATTGTCTTGATTTGCCATGAAAATTTGCCTTCTTTGTTAAATTGTGAAATCCAGGCTTTTGCGCCCTTCGCTTTCGATTCCGACTTTTTGTGCCCGGTTGCACATATCATCAATGGTCACCGCATCTAGGTGGGTCATCATGTCTTCTTGCATGTCCATCCAAATGGGCCGAACCACTTGGCAGCCCAATTGAGACCCGGTATCTTCTTGCAAGGGGTCATCCGCCGTTTCCATTTTTCGCACCGAACGCACAATGTCGCCAATGGTGATGCGACGACGCTCTCTGGCCAAACGATACCCGCCCCGAGGGCCGCGTACACCAATCAAGATTTGTTCGCGCACCAACTGTTGCAAGGCTTGCTCAAGATAGCGTTTTGGGATGCCTTGGCGGCGGGTAATCTCGCGACTTTGTACGGGTTCGCTGCTGGCATGGTAGGCAATGTCGAGCACAGCTTCGATCGCAAATAACATTTTTTTGGAGAGTCGTAACATAGCCAGTTGTTCCCTTTTAACTGTCTTTTAGTATCGAAGCATGGGTTCCCGTAGAGCCAAAGCCGCCCCCGCCCCGTTCAGAAGAACCAAGCTGATCGCTTAAACGCCACAGCACGAAAGCCACCGGGGCGATAACCATTTGCGCGATGCGCAGGCCCCGGGTCACCAAAAAATCCTGATCGCCTAAATTGATCAGCATCACGCACACTTCACCCCGGTAATCGGCATCAATGGTGCCAGGTGCATTCAAAACGGTGAGACCGTGTTTGTTGGCAAGTCCAGAGCGGGGTCGCACCTGGGCCTCAAATCCTACAGGCAACTCGATGCTAATCCCTGTCGGGACCAAGCACCGCCCGCCGGGCTTTAAGGTTAAGTCAGTGTCGATAGCCGCTAATAGATCAACGCCGGCACTCTGGGCCGTTGCGTGTTCGGGAAGCGGCAGGTCCTTGCCGTGATCAAGCTGTACAACCCCAACGGAGACGGCGTTTGTGTGTTGGTTCATGCCCCCAACCCCTGCTCGTTTATGGTTGATTTCGCAAAATGATCGGCGATGTGTTGGGCTAAGTGCTGCGCCACATCGGTTTTGGATTGTTTGGGCCAGCTTTGCACAAAACTGCGAGTCACCAGGTGCACGGTGTTGTCATCACCGCCGAAGGTCCCGGTTTCTTCTGAAACGTCATTGGCCATGATCCAATCGCAACCCTTGGCCGCCAGTTTGGTGCGGGCGTTGTCAACCACAGACTCGGTTTCAGCTGCAAAACCAATGACTAAGGCGGGGCGTGCAGGGCCAGATTGAGATAGAATTTTCAAAATATCGCTATTTTCTACTAGCTCTAATTTAGAGGTTTTCATTTGACCGTCTTTTTTAAGCTTGTGAAGGGCGGGCGTTGTCACGCGCCAATCAGCAACAGCCGCCGCACACACGGCAATATCGGCAGGCAGCGCCGCTTGCACGGCTTTCAGCATATCTTGCGCGCTTTGGACATCAACAACATTGACCCCCTGGGGGGATGGCAAATCCACCGGGCCGCTGATCAAAGTGACGGTGCAGCCCAAATTTTTGAGGGCCTGCGCAATGGCATGGCCTTGTTTGCCGCTGGACCGATTGGCAATGAAGCGCACCGGGTCTATGGGTTCATGGGTGGGGCCGCTGGTAACGATGGCATGTTTGCCTTTAAGCGGCGCCTGGGTCTCAAAAAAGTCAGTCACCGCCTGAACAATGCCGTGAGGTTCCGTCATTCGGCCCTCGCCCTGTTCGCCACAGGCCATTTCGCCTTGGTCGGGGCCAATGAAACCAATACCCCGAGCTTTTAAAGTGGCAGCATTGTCTTGGGTGGCGGGGTGGTCCCACATGCGAACATTCATGGCCGGGGCCACCAAAACGGGGGTGTCCGTTGCCAACAGAACGGTGCTGGCCAGATCATCGGCCAAACCATGAGCCATTTTTGCCAAGAGGTTGGCCGTGGCCGGGGCCACCAAAATCAGGTCCGCTTGGCGCGAGAGTTCGATATGGCCCATTTCATGTTCATCGGTGAGGGAAAACAGGTCGGTGTAAACGGTGTATTCCGATAAGCTTTGCAACGTCAAAGGCGTCACAAATTTTGAGCCTCCTTCGGTCAACGCACACGTAACTTCGGCCCCAGCTTTACGCAGTTGACGGACCAAGTCCGGTGTCTTATAGGCGGCTATACCCCCCGTGACGATCAACAATATACGTTTAGCGCTTAACATTAGGTGAGTTTCCAATGAATTACGGAAATTTACTGTGGATAAAGTAAAGAACAACACAATTATGCGCAAGTGTTGAATTGAAAGCAACTTTGGAAAGGGATCTGTTAATGCACAGCCAGATACAAAGCCACAGCAGCGGCAAGACCAAACAGCACCCATCCGGTCATGGATCCACGCCCGCCAGACTCTTGGCGCAACCGACGCACCGTATCGGGGTGGAGTTTCAGGCCCTTTTCGTCAAATTGACTGAGGGTGTTTTCCAGACCTTGAATAACGGCGGGAAGCTTTTTTAAGGCTGCGATGGTTTGTTCCGCAGCCTCTTTAATCTGGGCTTGGGGGCCTAAGTTTTCGCGCATCCAGGCTTCGATCAAGGGCCGTGCGATCAGCCACATGTTAGCATCAGGGGCCAACATGCGCCCGGTGCCTTCGGCCACCAGCATGGTTTTTTGCAACAACAACAATTGGGGCTGGGTTTCCATTTCAAACGTGGCGGTAATTTGAAAGAGCTGGCCCAACAGGTTGGCAAAGGAAATCTCATTTTGCGGGCGGTCTAAGATGGGCTCTGAAATTGACCTGCAGGCCTGGGTAAATTCATCTACCGACTGATCGGCAGGAATCCATCCGGCTTCAAAGTGCACTTCGGCGGCGCGGCGGTAATCGCGGGTAAGAAAGCCCAGCAACATTTCCGCCAAATGACGTCGGGTGGCTTTGTCCATGCGGCCCATGATGCCAAAATCAACCACGGCAATTGTGCCAGAGGGCAAAACAAACAAATTGCCGGGATGCATGTCGCCATGAAATAGGCCATCGCGAAACACTTGGTTAAAGAAGGATTCCGCCGTTTTCTTGAGAATATCGTGCGGGTCATGGCCAGCCGCTAAAATAGCTGCGGTATCGCCAAACGGAATGCCATGGACGCGTTCCGTGGTTAAAATCCGCCGCCCGGTGCGTTGCCAGTCAATTTGGGGAACAAAGATGCTATCGTCGCCTTGGAAGTTGTCGCGCAATTCATCGGCGGCGGCGGCTTCAAATCGCAAATCCATTTCGATTTCGACGGACCGGGCCAATGTTTTCACCGATTGGGCCGGCTTCAAGCGTCGAAGTTCCGGGCGCGTGCGTTCCAACAAACCAGCGCCCCAAAAAAACAGTTCTAAATCTGCGTTAAAGGCCTTTTCCACATTGGGCCGCAGGATTTTCACCGCGACTTCTTCGCCGTCCTTGGTGATGGCGAAATGAACTTGCGCGATGGAGGCGGCGGCTACGGGCTCGTCATCAAAATGTTCAAACAGCTCTTCTAAGGGCCGATCAAATTCGGCTTCGATGGCGGCGCGTGCTTCACTGATGGAAAACGGCGGCAGTTTGTCTTGTAGACGGGCCAAGTCCGCAGCCATTTCTTCGCCCAACAGATCAGACCGGGTGGACAGCATTTGGCCGACTTTGATGAAACTGGGGCCTAAGTCCTGAAACGCCCGCGCTAAGCGTTCGCCGGGGCGTCCCGCTTCTTTGCGGCTCGACACCAACTTCGCCAACGTTACGATGGACGGGGCCAATTTCAGCTGTTCTAAAATAAACAACGCATCGTGGCGGGCCAAAGTCCGCGCAATGGTCAACAGGCGAAGAATGTGGCGTACGGACTCCATACTTTACGTCCGCCACGCACTATGAAGGCAGGCAATGCCGCCGGTCAGGTTTTCATAACTGGCTTGGCCAAAGCCCGCGTCTTCGATCATCGTCTTAAAGGTGTCTTGATCGGGGAATTTGCGAATGGATTCAGCCAAATATTGATACGAGTCCCGGTCGGACGCGATGATTTCACCCAACTTAGGCAAAATCGAAAAAGAATAAGTGTCGTAAATTTGGGCCAACCCGGGCTGCACCACCTTGGAAAATTCCAAACAAATAAAGTGTCCACCGGGTTTTAAGACCCGCCGGGCTTCGGCCAAGGCTTTGTCGATGCGAGTCACGTTACGAATACAAAAGGCAATGGTGTAGGCATCAAACGTCGCATCGGCAAACGGCAAGTGTTCAGCGTTGCCTTGCATCCAGTCAATGCCCGACAAGATGCCGTTGTCGATGGCGCGATCGCGGCCAAACGCCAACATTTCATCATTGATATCGTAAACGGTCACGTCTTGGCCGCCGCGTTCTAAGTATTTGAAGGCAATGTCGCCGGTGCCGCCGCCAACGTCCAAAAGCTTTTGGTTCGCCGTCGGGCGCAACTTGTCCATCAGACGGTTTTTCCACACCCGGTGAATGCCCAAACTCATCAGATCGTTCATCAGATCGTATTTCGGCGCCACGGAATCGAAAACGCCCCGGACCAGATCGACCTTGTCGTCTTCGCGCACGGTTTTAAAGCCGAAGTGCGTGGTCGCATCATCGGATTTCGGCGCACCAGAGGTGTTTTGTTCAGAAGTCATTTTGCGAACATAGCCGAAGGTGTAATGTGTTTCCATGCCTGAATTGCCCGAAGTCGAAACTGTTTGTCGTGGACTGGCCCCTGTGATGGAGAGCCAAAGCTTTAAACGCGTGCATTTGCGCCGCAAAAATCTACGGATTCCCTTTCCCAAAGGGTTCCAAGAGCGGTTAGAAGGCCAGCAAATTGTGCGCGTATCCAGACGGGCAAAATATATATTGATAGAAACGCACAAGGACGTTTTGATCTGGCATTTGGGGATGTCGGGACAGGTCCGTATATATAATGTCGGCGATCAGGTCGCCGCGACGGGCAAACATGACCACGTCCAATTTGATTTAAATTCAGGCGCCACCATCGTTTATACCGACCCCAGGCGGTTTGGTTTGATGGATTTAACGCAAACCGCCACGGTGCATGAGCACAGACTGTTAAAAGATTTAGGCCCGGAACCCTTAGGCAATGAATTTTCAGGGCCAATTTTAGCGGCGGCGTTGAAAGGTCGGCGGACGTCGATCAAACAGGCCATTATGGACGCCCATTTGGTGGCGGGGGTGGGCAATATATATGCATCCGAAAGTCTGTTCTTGGCGGGGATCTCGCCCAAGCGCAGCGCCACCACCGTACAAGGGGTCCGGGCAGAAAAATTAGCGATGGCCATAAAAAAAGTGCTGCAGGCAGCGATTGAGGCCGGCGGATCGACCTTGAAAGATCACCGCACCACCGATGGCGGATTGGGCTATTTTCAGTTCCGTTTTGCCGTTTATGACCGTGCAGGGCAGGCGTGTGGGAGCTGTGATTGCAATATTTCTGCGACCAAGGGCATTCAGCGCTTGGAACAAGGGGGGCGTTCCACGTATTATTGCCCCAGAAAACAGCGATAGGGTTAAACGAGAATGCTTTTAAAATTTATTTGTTCCGCTTTTGTGGCCGTGTTCATTTTGACGGCGGGTCCGGTAATGGCCGAACAAGCCCCCCGTTTCCTCAGTGTCATTGAAGACTTGCCGTTGATGTTTGAGCTGCATGAGGTTGGCGAAGGCGTTCAGTTTTCCTCCCCCCAAGGGCGCATTGCCGAAGTCACGGCCCAAGGCCACGTGAAGCAGGCCGCTGTGTTGGCGTTTTATGAAAGCACTTTGCCGCAATTGGGTTGGACCCAGGTCAACCGTGGCCTCTTCATTCGTGAAGACGAAACCTTGGAACTGGTGTTAGAGGAAAAAGGCCCGGTGTTGAGTGTAAGATTCTCTTTGGCCCCCACGATTGCCAAAAAATAGGCCTGATTAAGGGTTGACGATCGAAGCCCAGGCCTCTATAAACCGCGCTTCCGTTGGGACATAACGTTCTACGCAAAGGTTTAGAGAAAAAATGGCTAATCATACTTCCGCTAAAAAACGCATTCGCCAAACGGCGCGCCGCAAAGACGTGAACGGCAACCGTCGCACCGCAATCCGCACCTTCATCAAAAAGGTTGAAACCGCGATTGCTGCGGGTGACAAATCGGGTGCCGAAGGGGCTTTGAAAATTGCTGAACCGCAAATGATGCGCGGTGCGCAAAAAGGCGTGTTCCACAAAAACACAATGTCGCGCAAACTTTCTCGTTTGTCAGCTTCTGTTAAAGCGATCAGCGCTTAAGTTAAGCCGCTGTGTTTTGCTCGAAATTAAGGCCGCGCTTGTGTTTATAAGCGCGGCCTTTCGTGTGCCTATAGGCTCTCTTTAGCCTGTGCCAAGAGGCCTGCATTCAAGCGTATGTTTCTAAATAATCAATGACTTTTCTCACAGTTAATGGACCATTTTTCCACCGATTTTAGTGCTGGTGTGGATAACGGGGATGGAATCTATGAGGGCAACAGAGTCAAGCCAATTATTTGCATTTTTGATGTCTGGCGTGGTTGAATCTATTTGCGGCTAGCACTAAGATCAGCCTCGTTATCAAGCCGGGGAGGGCTTGCAACAAGCGTTACATACTTTCAAAGCGACCTAGTCTTTTCGGAGCCAATTTTTGTCATGTCACTCTTCAAAATGGAAATTTTAAAGAGCGACAAAAAATCGGTGAGAACAGACCAATATCTAAGCTCCCCAAAATAAAAATTAGTCACCGATTGAGAGCGCCACCAAGATCAAGCGCCGACATTTTTGTTTATTGTATAAGTCATTCGTGAACGTTTTTGCGAGCGGCCATAGGAATTTGAATTTTATGAGTTCGGTGAGCGTTGATACACAGGTTGTAGAACAGTTTGATACGGTTCTTGCAAGCCTGCGCGATGAAATTGGCGAAGCCGCATTTCAAAGCTGGTTGAAACCAATGACGGTTCGTGGCGTCACCGAAGGCAGTGTGCGCATTTCCGTTCCCACCCGGTTTATGAAGGATTGGGTTATTGCCCATTATGTTGACCGTCTTGGTGAACTCTGGGCCAAAGCTAGTTCTGATATCCGCGACGTGGAAATCTTTGTTCAAGCCGAATACGGCCAGCCAAACCCTTCCAGTCCTATTACCGCCGCCGCCGTCAAAATGGAAAGCCCCGCTTTTGTGGACAACCAAACCAGTGCGGCCCAAGTTTCGACCATGCCCGGCGCCATCAAAAATGCGACCATGAAGCGATCCCCGTTGGCATCCGCGCCGCCAGTTATCGGCTCTGCGTTGGAAATCAGCGCCCCTTTGGATACGCGGTTCACCTTTGACAATTTTGTGGTGGGTAAATCCAATGAATTTGCCCACGCCGCATCTCTGCGCGTGGCGGAACAGCCCAACGCCCAGTTTAATCCGTTGTTTTTGTACGGCGGTGTCGGCCTTGGTAAAACTCACCTGATGCACGCCATTGCCTGGAAAATCCGTGAAGAAGACCCTTCGCGGACCGTTATTTATATGTCCGCTGAAAAATTCATGTACCGCTTTATTCGGGCGTTGCGCGAACAAAATACGGTCGATTTTAAAGATCAATTCCGCAACGTCGATGTGTTGATGATTGACGATGTGCAATTTATTTCTGGCAAAGATTCCACCCAGGAAGAATTTTTCCACACCTTCAACGCCCTGGTTGATCAAGGCCGACAAATTGTGATTTCCGCCGATAAATCGCCATCGGATTTGGAAGGCATGGAAGAACGCCTGAAATCGCGTTTGAACTGTGGCTTGGTGGCCGACCTTCATGCCACCACCTACGAACTTCGGCTTGGCATCTTGCTGGCGAAGGCCGAACGCATGAACGTCGAAGTTCCTGGCAAAGTGATGGAATTCCTGGCCCATAAAATCACTTCGAATGTTCGCGAATTGGAAGGTGCCTTAAACCGTGTCGCCGCGCATTCGTCTTTGGTTGGTCGTGACATTACGCTGGAAAGCGTGCAAGACGTTTTGCATGATTTGATCCGCGCCCACGATCGCCGCGTCACCATCGAAGAAATTCAGAAAAAAGTCGCGGCACACTTTAACATCCGCACCTCAGACATGCATTCCGCACGCCGTGCCCGTTCGGTGGCCCGCCCCCGTCAGGTGGCGATGTATTTGGCCAAGCAATTGACCTCACGTTCGCTTCCCGAAATCGGCCGTAAATTCGGCGGTCGGGACCACACCACCGTGATGCACGCCGTGAAAAAAGTCGACGAACTGCGCGAACGCGATCCAAGTTTCGCCGAAGATGTCGAACTGCTCAGGCGTATGCTTGAAGGCTAAGGGACAAGCGCCCTCTTTATTAAAAAACGGTCCTCAGGCGTCGTGCTTGGGGGCCGTTTTTTGTGGACCGATTCGCCGATTCGCAGCGCAATCCCTTTCCCTTTGAATCGAAGCCTAGGGGCGTCCGTGTAACTATTTGAAATATATAGTCTATTACGTCTATTTCCGGGCTTAAAAAACGCTTCGGATTTGCCGGGGTCTTGGTATAATGGCCTCCCTTTTTCTAAGGGTGTGCCGGGGGCATGTGCGCCTGCGTATGATTTGACCGTAAATTGACCGAAATGTTGGACACGATATGAAGCTGATTATTGAAAGAGCGGCCCTGTTAAAATCACTTGGGCATGTGCAAAATGTTGTAGAACGTCGCAATACCATCCCCATTCTGTCCAATGTCAAAATGGTCGCTAAAGATGGTCAGTTGCGCCTTAACGCCACCGACATGGATCTCGACATTGTCGATGCGGCGGCTGCTCAAGTGGTTGAACCCGGTGAAACCACAGCACCCGCGCACATGCTGTATGAGATTGTCAAAAAGCTTCCCGATGGGGCCGAAGTCGAATTGGATGCGACGTCTAGCGACGGTCAAATGGTCCTACGTTCGGGCCGCTCGCGCTTTTCCTTGTCGTGCTTGCCCGCCAACGAATTCCCGGTGATGTCCGGCGGTGATTTGCCCGTTAGCTTTAGTCTGGCTGCGGCGCAGTTGAAAAATTTAATTGATAAAACCCGCTTTGCCATATCCACCGAAGAAACCCGTTATTATCTGAACGGCATTTATTTGCATGCCTATACGGAAGGCGCCGTGCCTGTGTTGCGTGGGGTTGCCACCGATGGTCACCGTTTGGCCAGTGCGGAAACCGAATTGCCCGTCGGTGCCGAAGATATGCCGGGTGTGATCGTGCCGCGCAAAACGGTCAACGAACTGCACAAGTTGATCGAAGAAACCGAAGGCGAAATTTCCGTGTCTCTGTCCGAAGCCAAGGTTCAGTTTTCGTTCGACGGGGTGATGTTGACGTCTAAATTGATTGACGGCACTTTCCCCGATTACGAACGCGTCATTCCTCAGGGCAACGATAAAAAATTGACCGTTGGGCGTAAAGTTCTGGCGGACGCCGTTGATCGCGTCTCTGCCATTTCGACCGAAAAGTCCCGCGCGGTGAAGCTCACCTTGGATTCCGGATCGTTGGTTTTATCCGCCTCCAGTCCCGACAGTGGCAGTGCCACGGACGAGTTGGAAACCGATTATGCGGGCGAACGCCTGGAAATTGGCTTTAACGCGGCGTACCTGTTGGAAATTATGCGTCAAATCAATGCGGATAACATCAACTTGCTGCTTTCCGATTCCTCGGCACCCACGATCATTCGCGAAGAAGGCGATGAAAGCACGTTGTATGTTTTGATGCCGATGCGGGTTTGAAACAGGCACCTTTGAGATTTAACATCGTCGTAAACAGCCCCCTTGGGGGCTAAAATAGGATTTTGAGCAGACGTGACTAACAGTGTGGCTTCCGTCGCCCTTAATCAACCCATCCCCCAAGTGCAGGGCGAATTCGCAGCGCGTGGGGGGCAAGCCGTACGACTTTCGTGCGCACGCCTCACCTTGACCGATTTTCGCTGTTACGATCATGTGCGCTTAGAGCCCGGTGCGGGTCCGGTGGTGCTGACGGGGTCCAATGGGGCGGGCAAAACCAATCTTTTAGAAGCCTTGTCGTTTTTGGTGCCGGGCACAGGTTTGCGCCGCGCCCGTTTGCCCGATGTGGGTCGACGGAACGATGGGGCCAGCTTTGGCCGTCCCTGGGCCGTCGCCGCCACCATCGTTGGCGATACGTGTTCGGTTGATCTTGGCACTGGACTTGATCCAGCACGATCGAACGGAACCAGCCCCGCAAAACGTCTGGTCCATGTGGATGGTGAGGCCAAGCGAGCGCTTGCTGTGTTGGGCGAACACTTTTCCACTCATTGGCTGACGCCGCAAATGGATCGTTTGTTTTTGGACGGATCACAAGAGCGCCGCCGTTTTTTAGATCGTTTGGTGTTTGGCTTTGATCCCGCCCATGCGGGCCGGACCAAGGCTTATACCCATGCGCTGCGCGAACGCTCTAAATTGTTGGCTGATCATAAAATGGATGATGCGTGGCTCAGCGCGTTGGAAGACACGCTGGCGACCCGTGGGGCCGCCGTGGCCGCCGCGCGCTTAGGCGTTGCCGAACGCTTGGTTGCCGCCGCTGTCAAAACCGATGCTTTATTCCCCGCCAGCGCCTTGGCCATTGATGGTTTGGCCGAACAATGGTTGAGCGAAGGTCCGGCCCTAGACGTCGAAGACCGTTTGCGCGCCGCCCTCAAAGCGTCTCGCAAAGGCGATGCCCAAACGGGCGGTACGGGCAGTGCCATCAAAGGCCGCTTCCCGCATCAAAGTGATTTGTTGGTCACCCACGCGGCCAAAAACATGCCCGCTGGACAGTGTTCCACCGGGGAACAAAAAATGTTGCTGGTGGGTTTGGTGTTGGCGGCGGCCCGCATCAGCGTCCAAGACGAAGGCCGGGTTCCGGTGTTGTTATTAGACGAAGTGGCGGCCCATTTGGATTCTGAACACAGAGACGCCTTATTTTCTGAAGTCTTAGCCCTGGGCTGCCAAGCCTGGTTTACGGGCACCGATGCCAATTTATTTTTGCCCCTTGCGGGCCATGCAAAATTTTACACCGTGAACGCAGCCCGCGTTTGCGCCACCGATTGAGAGCTTAAACATGACCGATACTCGCGAAGACCAAACCCCAGAACTCACCAGCGGCAGCGCTGAATATGGGGCGGATTCCATTAAGGTTTTGAAAGGCCTAGAGGCCGTTCGCAAACGCCCTGGCATGTACATCGGCGACACCGATGACGGCAGTGGCTTGCACCACATGGTCTATGAGGTGGTTGATAACGGTATCGATGAAGCCTTGGGCGGATGGTGCGACCTGGTCTCTGTCACGATCAATGCCGATGGTTCGGTCACGGTGACCGATAACGGACGCGGAATTCCCGTGGATATGCACGTCGAAGAAGGCATGTCGGCCGCCGAAGTGATCATGACGCAGTTGCACGCGGGCGGTAAGTTTGATCAAAATTCTTATAAAGTGTCCGGCGGTCTGCATGGTGTGGGCGTATCGGTGGTGAATGCCTTGTCCGATTGGTTGGAACTGACCATTCACCGCAATGGCAAAGAACACATTTGTCGGTTTGAACACGGTGATACGGTTCGCCCTTTGGAAGTGGTCGGAACCTCACCCACGAACGACGATGGGTCACCCTATACCGGGACTCACATCACGTTCCATCCGTCGGCTGGAACGTTTACCATGACCGAATTTGATTTCGCCACCTTAGAACATCGCCTGCGCGAATTGGCATTCTTGAATTCCGGGGTGCACCTGATTTTGACCGATGATCGTCACGTGGATAAAGTCGAAGTCGATCTGCATTACGAAGGCGGGTTGTCGGAATTTGTCAAATATCTAGACCGCAACAAAGCCGCTTTGATCGGAGAAACCATCTCGGTTGGCGGTGAACGCGATGAGATCACGGTCGAAATGGCGATGCAGTGGAACGACAGTTACCACGAACAAACCCTGTGCTTCACCAACAACATTCCGCAACGCGATGGCGGCACCCACTTGGCTGGTTTTCGGGGCGCTTTGACCCGCACCATTAACAATTACGTTAAATCGAGTGGATTGGCGAAACGCGAAAAAGTTTCATTGACCGGGGATGATGCCCGCGAAGGCTTAACGTGCGTATTGTCGGTTAAAGTGCCCGACCCTAAGTTTTCTTCGCAAACCAAAGACAAATTGGTCAGTTCCGAAGTGCGCCCGGTGGTCGAAAACGTGTTGAGTGAATGTTTGGACCGCTGGTTTGAAGAACACCCCGCCGAAGCCAAACAGGTGATTGGTAAAATCGTTGAAGCGGCTGCGGCCCGTGAAGCGGCCCGAAAAGCCCGCGAATTGACGCGACGCAAGGGTGTTTTGGACATTACATCGCTGCCTGGCAAGTTGGCAGATTGCCAAGAACGCGATCCGGCGCGCTCTGAACTGTTCCTGGTGGAAGGGGATTCTGCTGGCGGCTCCGCCAAGCAGGGTCGTGATCGTTCAAACCAAGCCATTTTGCCGTTGAAGGGTAAAATCTTGAACGTTGAACGGGCACGGTTTGACAAAATGCTGGGGTCTGCTGAAATCGGTACGCTGATTGCGGCGCTGGGCACCGGTATTGGTCGCGATGACTTCAACGTGGAAAAATGTCGCTATCACAAAATCATCATCATGACCGATGCTGACGTAGATGGCAGTCATATCCGCACCTTGTTGCTGACCTTTTTCTATCGGCAAATGCGCGAAGTTATCGACCAAGGCTTTTTGTACATTGCCCAACCGCCGCTGTACCGCGTCAAGCGAGGCAAATCGGAAGTCTATTTGAAAGACGACAATGCGTTGGAAGATTATCTGTTCAACACCGCCGTTGAAGAAGGCACCGTCTTCACCGACCATGATGGCGGTCAAATGGCGGGGGAAGACCTGCGGGCGTTGCTGCAAAGTGGCCACGTCGCCAATAGCTTGTTGACCGATATTGCCAAACACGTGCCGATGGGCTTGGTCGAACAGGCGGCGATTTTGGGGGTTTTGAACGTCGATTTGTTGAAGGATGAAACCCAAGCCCAAGCCGCAGGTGATGCGCTGGCGAAGCGTATGGATGCTTTGGAAACGGAATTGGAACGTGGTTGGCAGGCTTCGGTCCTTGATGATGGGGGTTTGCAATTGGCGCGTACGTTGCGCGGCGTTACGGAAACCCACGTTCTCGATACCGCTTTGTTGCACAGTTCTGAAGCCAGGCGCTTGGATAAAATGGCGGCTGAGTTGCAAAAAATGTATGCGCACCATGGGGTTTTGACGGCCAAAGAAAATGATTATGCCATCCGTGGCCCGGTTGATTTGGTGACCCGCGTGATCCAATTGGCCCGCAAGGGGTTGGGCGTACAGCGTTACAAAGGCTTGGGGGAAATGAACCCTGAACAATTGTGGGAAACGACATTGGACCCCAATGTCCGCATTTTGCTGCAGGTTAAAATTGATCACATCGAAGCCGCCGAAGAAGTGTTTACGACTTTGATGGGCGATAACGTGGAACCGCGCCGCGACTTCATTCAGGAAAATGCCCTGAAGGTTGCGAATTTGGACGCTTAACATGCCAAAACACTTAGTCGAACCCGATACCAATGCCATTCCCGTTCAGGCCGTATTGCCAGACGGCTTTGCTGATTGGCTCGCTGTTCAAGATGCCCGAACTCAGGCCTGGGTTAAAAGTTCTGGGTTTACGGGCGAAGCGAACCAAACTTTGCTGTTACCAGGGCCAAAGGGCGACCTGGACGGCGTGATTTATATTCGTGGCGACGAACCCGGCCCCTGGGCCTGGGTGGCGCTGTTTGAGGGCTTGCCAAAAACGGGTGTTTTTAACATTATCAGTGCGTTGGATGGTGTGGCGGCAAATGACGCGGCGTTGGGCTTTGTCTTGGCATCGTATCGTTTTGATCGCTACCGCTCGGGCGGCGAAGACAATCAAACCGGACCGTTGTTGGTGTGGCCCGAAGGTACGAACCAAGCCATCGTGCGCGAAGCCTATGGGGCCACAAAGTTGGTCCGCGATTTGGTCAATACGCCCGCCTCAGACTTAGGTCCGGCGCAGTTGGCGAAGGCCGCCCAAGATTTGGCGGAGGCCTCAGGCGCGACCTATTCTGCCATCGTCGGCGTAGATTTGATCCGCGAAGGCTTTCCCGCGATCTATGCCGTGGGGCGCGGCGCCGAAGACAGCCGTGCGCCGCGTTTGGTCGATTTTTCCTGGGGCCGCAGCGATGCCCCTAAGGTGACGTTGGTGGGCAAGGGTGTGTGTTTTGATACCGGCGGCTTGGATATCAAATCGACGGCGGGCATGAAGTTGATGAAAAAGGACATGGGCGGTGCCGCGCATGTGTTGGCTTTGGCCTCTATGATCATGGCCCATAAGTTGGACGTGCGGCTGCGGGTGTTGATTCCGGCGGTGGAAAATTCGGTGTCCAATGGCGCCATGCGGCCCTTGGACGTAGTCGCAACCCGTCAAGGCCTGACCGTCGAAATTGGCAACACCGATGCCGAAGGCCGGGTGATTTTGGCCGATGCTTTAAGTTTGGCATCGGAAGAAAAGCCGGACTTGATTTTAGACTTTGCCACCTTGACCGGGGCTGCGCGTGTGGCGCTGGGCACCGACTTGCCAGCGTTGTTTTGTAATGATGAGGACTTAGCGGCATTAATCTTAGCGGCAGGCCTTAAAACCGCCGATCCGCTGTGGCGTCTGCCGTTGCACAAACCTTATAAAAATCAAACCAAGGGTAAGGTGGCAGACCTTCGTAATGATTCAGATAGCCCCTTTGCGGGGGCCATTATGGCCGGATTATTTTTGGAAGCGTTTGTCGCATCCGGCATTTCTTGGGCCCATGTGGATTTGATGGCGTGGAACACACAGACCAAGCCTGGCCGTCCAGAAGGCGGCGAAGCGCTGGCCATTCGTGCCTTGTTTGAAGTGTTACAGAACCGTTACGCACATTAAACGATTGCCTTTCTGTGCGCCTTTGGGTAAGACTAGTTCGCTATCGTAACGATCAAATTTAGCCGATTCGCGGGTTAAATCGAACAGATTTTGGTGCAAAGCCCTCTAACTATGTCCTTTGAAATCAATGAATTAGATGCACTCGACTTGTGGCGCCGCGCCATTGTTAGCAGCGTCCGTTTGGACGCGCCGGACCTCACCGCACGCCAAATGTCGTTGTTGTTGACCGTATATTTGACGCCACCACCGCACACTGTTCGGGGTTTGGCGGAAACCTTAAAGGTTTCCAAACCCGCCATCACACGGGCCATTGATCGTTTAACCGATATGGAAATGGTGCGCCGCAAAACCGATAGCGAAGATCGTCGCTCGGTGTTGGTGCAACGCACCGTCAGAGGTTCCGTCTTTTTGCGCGAATACGGTGAATTGATCGTCGCCGCCGCCAAAAGCGTTGGCAACAAAACCCCTTAAGTTCGCCGTTACACCGGGCGTAAACGCCGATTTGACGGTGGACGATAGGTGTTTAAAAAGCTTGGCAATACGGATTCAAGGGAATGGGCTTGAACGCCTAAATCGGCTAAGCCTTTGTTGTCGCCACTGGGCAAGTTGTGATTATTGAGTACCGTCACCATGTCGCACGTGAACGGTTTGCCGGGCACGAACTCAAGAAAGAACGCCCAAAAATAAGCCCACGATGCAGGATACGAAACCACGCAGGCTTCACGTCCTGAGGCTTCTAACATCATGAACATCAATTTTTTGAATGTGTAAGCCGTTGGCCCCACCACGTCATAGATTTGCCCTTTGGCGTTCGAATCGTCTAGGGCTTTGACAACGGCTTCGGCGACATCGGCGACCACCACGGGCTGAAAGGTCGAGCCTTCCAGAGGGCGCGGGTCAAGAGTCGGCACCAAAAACCCAAAAAGTTCACTGCGAACCATTTTGATCGAAGAAAAAATCGGGTTGATCATCGGAATCACGGGAGACCAGCGGGCGATTTTTGCATATAAATTCATAAAGTTGTCTTCGGCACCGACAATGACCGAGGGCCGTAAAACAGTGGCGTTCGGGAAGGCGGACAAAAGTGCCGTTTCCCCCTCGCCTTTGGATTTCAAATAGGCGGAGTCGGATTTGCTGTCGGCATTCAGCGCCGAAACATGCACCAACGTTTTGATACCAGCGGCTTTGACCGCCTTGGCCAAAATTGCGGATCCCGATTTGTGCACACCCAAAAAGTCATTCCACCCCGAAGGTGTTAAAACACCAGCACAGTTGATGACCGCATCGGACCCTTCAACGGCCCGGGCGACTTCGTCTTTGTCGGTGATGTTGGCTTTAACCGTGACAATTTGTCCAGGTGTTCCTAAGGGCCTGAGAAACAATGCCGATTCTGGATCGCGAGCGGCGACTCGTACGCGTGCACCTGTTTTTGCCAAGCGTTGCACCACATGGCGTCCAACAAATCCATTTCCACCAAATACGGTGACCAAACGTGCGGTCATAGTGTCTCTCCCCATTTTTTTCTCTTGTCGCCAACTGAATTGGCGCTTTGACATCATTTATAACAAGATGTGGCAATAATAGCCCACAAAAAAATGCGCCTCTGAGCAAACCAGTTGACAGAGCCCGCCTGGAGCTTTAGTTGATGCGCCAGAGATGCAGGCTTGCTTAAGCTTATATGTCTAAGCCCAGGTGGCGAAATTGGTAGACGCGCAGGCTTCAGGTGCCTGTGACCGCAAGGTCGTGGAAGTTCGAGTCTTCTCCTGGGCACCACTCTTCTGGTTTGCTATACTGTGCCAGAGCCAGTCAATTACGATACGGGGACTTTGGCTCGCCAACGCTTGTATGGAGAGATGCCGCCACATGAAGACCCCAGATATTCGCCTTTATAAAAACGATTTGCCCGACGGCCTTGTGTTCAAGGACGCCATTGCCGTGGATTGCGAAGCCATGGGCCTGAACCCACACCGGGACCGGCTGTGCGTGATTCAATTGTCGGGCGGAGATGAAGTTTGCCACTTGGTGCAATTCGAATTGGGCGCCAGTGTTGCCCCAAACTTACAACGGTTATTGGAAGATGATGAGATCGTCAAAATTTTCCATTTCGCGCGTTTTGATGTCATGCTGCTGAAACAAGCCTTGGGCATCCGCGTAAACCCGGTTTTTTGTACGAAAATCGCCTCGCGCTTGGCGCGCACCTATACCGACAGCCACAGTTATAAAAGTGTCTGTCTGGAACTGGCAGGGGTGCAAATCTCTAAAGTTCAGCAATCTTCGGATTGGGGGGCGAAGGTTTTAAGTGAAGACCAGCTTGAATACGCGGCGACGGATGTTTTGTATTTGCATGAAATTCGCGAAAAGCTGAACATTATGTTGGCCCGCGAAGGGCGCACCGAAATGGCTCAGGCGTGTTTTGATTTTCTGCACACGCGCACCGACTTGGACCTGGCCGGCTGGTTGGATCAAGACATATTTTCTCATCACGGGTAAATGATTATTCGTTAACGTTTCGGAGCATCCTTTAGATGGCGCAGAATTCGGCCCAAAAAGATCAAACCCCCACGCCTGCAAGTACAAGTAAGAGTGCCGATTTAGCGGCGGCCCGCACGGTTTTACACGTCGAACAACAGGGCCTGGCGGCCTTGTCGGCAAGTTTGGGCGATCCCTTTGTGAAAGCCTTAGATTTGATCTCAGCGGCCACCGGGCGCGTGGTCATCACGGGCATGGGCAAAAGCGGTCACATCGGCAACAAAATTGCCGCGACCCTGGCGTCAACGGGGCAGCCAGCCTTTTTCGTTCATCCCGGCGAAGCCAGCCACGGCGATTTGGGCATGGTCCAGCAAGACGATGTTGTGATTGCCCTGTCAAACTCTGGCGAAACCACAGAACTGTCGGACTTTATCGCCTATACCCGGCGTTACCGCATTGGCTTGATTGGCATGACCGGGGGAAAAGAGTCCACCTTGGCCTTGGCGTCCGATGTGGCGTTGGTGATTCCGAAAAGCCCCGAAGCCTGCTCAATCGGCTTGGCCCCGACCACGTCAACCACCGTGATGCTGGCCTTGGGCGATGCGCTGGCGGTGTGTTTGTTGGACCGCAGGGGCTTTACCGCCCAAGATTTTCAAAACTTTCACCCTGGTGGCAAGTTGGGCCAGCGATTGCTGAAGGTTGCGGACCTTATGCACAGCGGCGATCAAATACCGTTGATTGATCAAGACGCTTTGATGAGCGCGGCGCTTATTGAAATGACGGCCAAACGGTTTGGTGTGGTTGGCGTGACCGATCGTGACGGCGTGCTGGTTGGCATCATTACCGATGGTGATTTGCGTCGCCATATGAGCAAAAATCTGGTTGATCAAAAAGCCCGGTCCGTCATGACCGCCGGCAGCGTCACGTTGGAACCTAACCGGATCGCCAGTGAAGCCGTTGCGGTGATGAACGAGCGCAAAATAACGACCTTGTTTTGCGTCGAAGGCGATCAAAATAACGGTAAACCGGTGGGTATTTTACACATTCACGATTGTCTTCAGGCTGGCGTGGTTTAAGGATCAATCTGCATGGCGCACAGCCCCACGGGCCCAACCGGACCTTCAGAGATTAAGCCAAATTCACAGGCCCAAGATGCCATGAACAGTGGCCCATTGGCGGCCAACTTGGTGGGGGGTGCCAAGGCGCGGGACAAAAACACGGACGCGGCAGACTCTGACAAATCACAAAACCAGCGGGCGGGCGGAACTTATTCTCGGTTCGTTTCTATGACGAAAGTGGTGTTGCCGTTTTTAGCCTTGGCGCTGATTGGTCTGGTTTTGGCATGGCCTCACCTAAAAACAGATAAATCGTTTAGCATCGGGTTTTCATCGGCTCGACTGGCAGGTGAAACGCAACCGGGCATGGACAATGCGCGTTACGTTGGCACCGACCAAAATCGCCAACCGTATTCGGTCACCGCTGACTTGGCCCGCATCATTTCCGAAGCCAAAGGGGAAGTCGATTTGGATTTGCCAAAGGCGGACCTGACTCTGGATGACGGAACCTGGTTGGTGATGACGGCGGACACCGGACGCTATCAGGGCGAAATTGCCACCTTGGAACTTAAAGGCAATGTAAACTTGTTTCATGACACCGGATATGAAATCACCACCCAACAGTTGATGGTTCACTTAAAGACCGGCATGGCCGAAGGCGATACCGTGTTGACGGGGCATGGCCCGTTCGGTGAGTTGAAAGCTGAGGGGATTAAACTTATTGATAAGGGCCGCGTGATTTATTTCACCGGACCGGCTCAGTTGATATTATACACGCCACCAAGTGGCGGGAGCTCGAACAAATGACGCGCATATGGTTAATAACTTTAGGCCTTCTTGTGGGCACGTTGGGTTTGCTTGAACCCAGCAATCTTAAGGCCCAAGGCATTGATATGAAGGCAGGAAGCAGTGGAGAACCGCTGACCATTGACGCTTCGGGTGGCTTGGAATGGAATCAGAAAGAAAAAATATTTACCGCCGCAGGGCCAGCCAAGGCCACGCGGGGGATTATGGTCTTAGATGCCGACGAGTTGCGCGCATATTACAGAGACACGCCGTCCGGCAGCAGTGAAATTTTTCGCCTGGATGCGATTGGCAATGTCACCATCACCACACCGGGCCGCGTCGCCACGGGCGGCTATGCGGTTTATGACGTGGACAAGTCAGTGATTGTTTTGAAAGATGGAAACCCCGTGAAACTGGTTTCTGGCAACGATGTGATCACCGCTCAAGGGCAGATGGAATTTTGGGACAAACGTGATGTTGCCGTGGCGCGAGGAAAAGCCCGTGCGATCCACGCCGACAAGCAAATTCAAGCGGATGTTTTGACGGCGCATTTTATCAAGACCAAGGGCGGGAAGACAGATATTGAGCGCATCGAGGCCTTTGATGGGGTGCGCATTGACACGCCAAATGAACAAGCTTTTTCAGATCGCGCGGCCTATAATGTGCCAACTGGGCTTGCGAGACTGACGGGTTCGGTTAAAATTAAGCGCGGCGACAACGTTTTAAATGGCTGTAGCGCTGATATTGATTTAAATACAGGTATCAATCGTTTAAATACTTGCGATAATGCCAAGGGAACACCCAAACTTGATACGACCCCCGACGCATCGGGTCGCGTTCATGGTGTGTTGAGCCCAAAAGGAAAAAAATAGAGAGACTTCAGAAAGACCATGGATAAGCTAAAACCACCTTCTTCTGCCCCCAAAAAACCACGCACCCCAGCTCGGGTTGCGGGTGATGTGGTGTCGGGCATGAAGGTGGTGTCCGATGCAACGACCTCAGTCGGGCGCGGCCTGGTGGTGGAAAACCTTGGCAAACGGTATAAAAAACGCCCTGTGGTGTCCGACGTATCCATGACCATCCAACGCGGTGAAGCGGTGGGCCTGCTGGGTCCCAACGGGGCAGGCAAGACCACTTGTTTTTATATGATCACCGGCTTGGTCCAACCCGATTACGGCACCGTAATTTTGGACGGTGAAGATATTACGGGCTTGCCCATGTATCGCCGTGCCCGCGCAGGTATTGGTTATCTGCCCCAAGAAGCCTCAATTTTTCGCGGCTTGAATGTCGAAGACAACATCCGCGCCGTGTTAGAAGTGGTCGAATCCAACAGAGAAGCGCGCGAAGCCACGCTGGAAAGCCTGTTGGCTGAATTTTCCGTAACCCATTTGCGCCGAACGCCGTCGATGGCGTTGTCAGGCGGGGAACGTCGTCGCGTTGAAATCGCCCGTGCTTTGGCATCGAACCCATCGTTTGTTTTGTTAGATGAGCCCTTTGCCGGGATTGATCCCATCGCGGTGTCCGATATTCGTGATTTGGTGGGCCATTTGAAAAATCGCGGAATTGGCGTGTTGATCACAGATCACAACGTGCGCGAAACGCTTGATGTTATTGATCGCGCCTACATTTTGCATAATGGCACGTTGTTGATGGAGGGCACACCAGCTGATATCGTCGGCAACGAAGATGTGCGACGGGTGTACTTGGGTGAACGCTTTAGTCTGTAATCCAAAGCAAATATTTTTAAAGCGAGTGGGGTGGTTGTCATGGCCATAGGCCCTCGTCTTGATCTGCGCCAATCTCAATCCTTGGTGATGACGCCACAGTTGCAGCAAGCCATTAAGCTGTTGCAACTGACAAACATTGAACTGCAAGAGTATGTGGAACAAGAGCTGGAACAAAATCCGCTTTTAGAACAGGGCTCTAACAATTCAACCGAAAACGGAGAAGTCCGGGCCGAGGGCATGGACGAAATGACCTCCGATGCGCTTCCTGATGGCGAGAGCTTGGTTGATAAAGATTCCGCCGAAGCGCTGTCGCGGTCCGCTGAAACCGGCCAAGACATCGACGGCAGTTCCTCCATGGACAGCGATGTCGATAACGACTGGAGCTCGGACACCCCTGGCGACGCCCCCATGCCGACGGCCGAGGGCGCGGCCTATGAAAGTTACGGTTCCGGTGCGGGTGGCTCCTTTAACGGCGGCGACTTGCCCGGCTTAGATCAGACTTTGGCCTCCGAAGAGTCCATGCGCGACTATTTGTTGGCCGAGCTGGGGTTTTTGGTATGCACCCCCGGCGATCGTTTGATCGGTGCCCACTTGATCGACATGTTGGACGAGTCCGGTTATCTGCACGGTAGCCTGGAGGAATTAGCCGAACGTTTAGGCTGTGACATTGAAGACATTGAAGCGGTGCTGGGGGCTTTGCAAACCATTGAGCCGGCAGGACTTTTTGCCCGTGATTTGGCGGAATGCTTAAGCTTGCAACTGCGCGAGCGGGGCCACCTTGATTCGGTGATGAAAACGTTTTTGGATAACTTAGAACTGTTGGCCAAACGTGACTTGGCGAGTTTGATGAAAATTTGTGAGGTTGACGAAGAAGACATCCAAGACATGGTGCGTGAAATTCGTGAACTGGACCCGAAGCCTGGCCGGGCCTTTAACCACGACGTGGCGCAACCGATGATTCCCGACGTGTTGATGCGCCCTCGGTCCGATGGCGGCTGGTTGATCGAGCTGAATTCTGAAACCCTGCCACGGGTGCTGGTCAACAATGTTTACTACGCAGAAATCAGTTCCGGCGATGTTTCTAAAAAAGATAAGCGTTATATCCAAGATTGCTTGCAAACGGCGAACTGGCTGGTCAAATCCTTGCACCAAAGGGCGACCACGATTTTAAAAGTCGCCAGTGAAATTGTCAGCCAACAAGATGCCTTTTTTCGCCACGGTGTGAGCGCGTTGAAGCCTTTGGTGTTGCGCGATATCGCCGATGCGATCGAAATGCACGAAAGCACGGTGTCTCGGGTAACATCTAATAAATATATCGCAACGCCCAGAGGCATCTTTGAATTAAAATATTTTTTCACCTCTTCGGTGGGGGGAAGCGGGACCGGAGATGGTCATTCGTCTGAAGCCGTGCGTCAACGAATCAAGGCTTTCATTGATGAAGAAGACCCCAAAAAAGTTCTATCAGATGATAAATTAGTGAACCTTTTGAAGGCAGAAGGCATGGATGTTGCGCGCCGCACGGTGGCTAAATATCGGGATTCTTTAGGTTTGTCTTCATCGGTGCAGCGGCGTCGTGAAAAAACATCTAAGATTTGATGAAAGCGGGGCTCAGATATGCTAAAGTCTAGCCCTTGACTTCGCCGCCCGAGGGAACTAACTTCCGCTCCACTTCTGGATTTTGTGGTTATGGCAAAGTCTAAGCCGCTTGCGGTTGAGTTTTAAGGCCTCTCTTTTTAGCTGGGCTCGAAAAGGTCAGAAGAAAAATATTAGCTATGGATAAACCGAATTCATCGGATGCGGCCAAACGGCAAAAATGCTGGGCCATGACATCCCTGATCAAGCGTTAAGGATTCTGCTTTTCAATGGACATCACCGTCAAAGGAAAACAGATGGACGTGGGCCAAGCCCTAAGTGTCCATACTGATGAGGCTCTTGCAGCAGCCGTTGCCAAATACTTCGACCGGGCAATCGATGCCACCGTCACGTATTCAAAGGTTAACACCGGGTTTCATGTTGAAATCGTTGTGCATGCGGGACGTGGCGTAACCGTCCATGGTCAGGGCGAAGCGGGCGACGCTTACCCGGCACTGGACGCGGCTATGGAACGTGTGACCAAACAATTGCGCCGCTATCATCGCAAATTGGTCAACCATCATGCCAATGCTGCGGCGGATGAAAACCAACGGGCCCAGTATTCCATTTTGTTGCAAAGCAATGAAGAAGAAGTGGAAGTCGAAGCTCATCCTGCGATCGTCGCGGAAATGGAACATAACATTTCGACCATGAGCGTCAGTGATGCTGTGATGCGACTTGACCTCGGCAATCTGCCTGTTGTGATGTTCAAAAACGGCTCTCACGGTGGCTTGAATGTGGTGTATCGCCGCAGCGATGGCAACGTGGGCTGGATTGATCCGGCTTCGGTTGCTGGTGCTTAACCAAATCGCTTTGGTCCGTTGCTGTTGATATAAAGCTGGGGAACTTGACTATGGAAATCAGTGAATTGATGACCGTTGAAGCCGTGGATGCGAATCTGCGCGTCACCAGCAAAAAACAAGCCCTTCAAGAACTTTCCAAGCGTGCCGCTGAAATTACCGGCGAACATGAGCGCGTCATTTTTGACGTGCTCATGGAACGCGAACGCCTTGGGACCACGGGCGTTGGCCACGGCATTGCCATCCCACACGGCAAGCTTTCGACGCTTAACCGACTGTATGGCCTATTTGCCCGTTTGGAAACGCCGATTGATTTTCAGTCGATCGATGATCAGCCCGTTGATTTGGTGTTTTTGTTGTTGGCCCCAGAAACAGCGGGTGCCGATCACCTTAAAGCCTTAGCCCGAGTCTCGCGCTTGTTGCGCAATACAAAGACCTGTGAAAAATTACGCGGCACCGACACCAACGAAGCCCTGTATCTGTATCTCACAGCAGACAAAGCTCAAGCCGCGTAGGCTTGTTTTCCCCTATTAAGCTTTATTAATGCACGCTGAGCGCTTCAAGGTCGTTTTGGCGGATGGTGACGATCGCTTCATCGCGATTATCCATTTGCGCGAGCTCGGTGCCATCTGCGGCAAAGATCCCATAGGCATTGCCGTCGTCACCGATCATGGATTTGACATAGGCTACATTTTCCATACCCCAATTGGCGAGGTCGAAAGGGGCCAGTCCGTTTTGGGCAGACGAAGAGCTTAATAAAGTGAAGTCTGGGTTAAGATTGCGTTCCATGATACGGCCCTCCTAAAAGCGTCAAATTCTTGACAAAATTATTGGTAAATTCTGTACCAATTTGTTCACCCCATTATTAGACACCTATTGTTCCTAAGACACCGTTAAGGATCACGAAGTGTTGACATCTATTGCTTTGGCCTCGGAACCGGGACCATTATGTGGCTTTTCAATCTTGATGGTGCGGACTTCTACGTCTTGAATGGGGCGTTCCAAATCCACATGCAAAAGTCCATTGTCCATGGTCGCGCCACTGATTTCGATTCCTTCGGCCAAAACGAAGGCGCGTTGAAACTGGCGCTTGCCAATGCCTCGGTAGATATACGTCCGATCTTTGTCATCATCGCTGGGGCGGCCCCGAACGACCAGCTGGTTGTCTTCAACCGTGACCGATAGATCGTCCATGGTAAAGCCAGCCACGGCCAACGTGATGCGCAGCTTGGAGTCATCGGTCTGTTCAATGTTGTACGGTGGATAGCCTGCGCCGGCGGCTTTGGTGGCGCGATCTAACACGCGTTCTAAGTGGTCAAAGCCCAAAAGCAAAGGGCTGTTAAAAGCAAAATGACGAGACATAGGTGCGTCCTCCTCTAAAATGATGAGCGAGTGCGGTCGATAAATTCACCAGACCCCCAACTTGGGGCATCGCCTTGCAAATCCCAAAAGGCTTCTACAAGGGCTAAGGATAATGTGGTCATGGAAAAGCTTCCTGTCAACAGCCAGGGCTGTTGGCTTGTGAGGCTGACGATTGAAGAGGGAAAATGGTGCGCCCGGCGGGATTCGAACCCACGACCCCCAGATTAGGAATCTGGTGCTCTATCCTGCTGAGCTACGGGCGCCTTGTTTATGGCTCTGGCTTATAACATAAAACCACAGCACGGAAAGAGTATCGTGGGTGTTTAACGAGAGGGCGGCGGCTCGACGCGGTTGCGTCCGCCATCTTTGGCTCGGTAAAGCGCTTGGTCGGCGCGTTTGCAGAGGGTTTCGGCATCAGAATTGTCACTGACGACCGCCACGCCAAGGCTTGCGGTTAAGGGTCCCACAGCCGCGAAACTGTGTGATTCGATCGCGTGTCGAAGCCGTTCTGCGGCAAGGGTGGCGTTTTCAAGGGTGGTTTCAGGCAAAAGCCAGGCAAATTCTTCACCGCCCCAACGACATGGCAAATCCCTGGGTCTTGAAACCGTGCGCATGATGTCGGCCAAATCTTTCAACACCACATCCCCAACGTCGTGGCCGTAAGTGTCGTTGACGTTTTTAAAGTGATCTAGATCCACCATAACCATGGACAAGGGGTGACCATCGCGTTTGAAGGCGGCCAATTCACGGGCCAATAAATCATTAAAGGCTTTGCGGTTAAACAGCCCGGTCAAGGCATCGTACATCGCTTGGCGACGATCAGCAGCGGTGCGCAGCCCCACGCGGACTAAGGCCTTGAGCTCGTCGGGATCGAACGGCTTAGCCAGATAAGCATCGGCCCCGACATCAAGCCCGGTGACTTTATCGATAACGTCTCCTTTTGCCGACAGCATGAGTATATACACGGATGCTAATGTTGGATTGCTGTGAATGAGGCGACAGACCTCATGGCCATCCATCTTCGGCATCATGACGTCGATGATCATCAGGTCAGGTGTGTGTTCGGTGAGTTTTTCAATGCCCTGGGCACCATCTTCGGCCTCACTCACATCGTATCCCTCAAGGGATAAATGAAGGTTGAGAAGGTCACGAATATCGGCATCGTCATCGACAATTAAAATTTTTGTCATAAAAGTTCTCTAGGGACCAAACATTGTTTCCAAAGGCAGAACACTACGAACATATAGTCATGATCTTAAAGGAGCGTTAGTTGAAAAAATCAACGGGCATGGAATAGTAAATTTGGGCTGCTTCGGTGCCGGGGTTGGTTTTGCCCAACGAGGCATTTGAATAATGAGAAACCGCCATACCAATCCTTGAGCGATCATCAAAACGATACGCCAGCTCAATTTGCGAACGAAATTCCAGCGCGTAGTCCAGTTCCAGCTTGTTGTTGCCACCACTATAATAATGCGGGGCAAAGCTTGGAGTTAAGACCCAGCGTTTGCCAAAATAAATGTCGGTCAAAACGCCCGCACCGACAAAAAAGCTGGTGGAACTGTTGCGCGCAACGGAGGCGGCGACAAACGGTTTCAAGAAGCCAAAATACTTTTGATTGTGACGATATTCGGCGCGGACTTCAACGCCTTCATCCTTTTGACGATTCCAGTCATAAGTCCCAGCACCAAAGGAAACGAAGGCGGGGTCTTCTGCCAAAACGGGGGCCGTAGAGGTGCCGAGCGCCAGCACGGTCAACAAACCGATCAGCGATACGCTTGAAAGAAAACGTTTAAAATGGATGCGCATAATAATACCTTATTGCCCGGACTTAAGACGGCATTTAACGGGAAAACACATCGAAAATCAATGGGCTTGTAAGCTCAGCGTGCCAGATCGTCGGCGGCTTCACGCAAGGCCCGGCAAATTCCAGGTTCCGCCCCGGAATGTCCCGCATCGGGGACCACAATCAGTTTAGAGTCCGGCCACGCAAGATGTAGTCGATATGCGGATTGAATTGGGCAGACCATGTCATAGCGACCCTGGACGATGATGGCGGGTAAATCTTTTATCGACGCCAACTGGCGGATCAATTGGTCGGGCTGTAAAAAAAATTTATGTTTAAAATAATGGGCTTCCAGACGTGCCAAGGCCAGGGCATAGGCGTCAAAGTGCGGCCCACCTGTAAAACCGTCTTGGGGATGCAAGGTTGAACAGCGAAGTTCATAACGGGCCCAGGCCTGGGCGGCGGGAACGTGGCGATTGGGGTCTGGATCATTCAGTTGGTCAAAATAGGCATCGAACAGCGCTTGGCCTTTAAGCCCGCCGACCTGATTTGAAAAGTCTTCATGGGCTTCGGGAAACACTTTTTTCAGGCCGTCCAAGAACCAATCGGCCTCAACGTCTGTTCCTAAAAAGACCCCACGCAATAAAAAGCCTTCGCACGCCCCCGCGTGACGTTCACCATAAGCCAAAGCCAAGGTCACACCCCACGACCCGCCCGCCACCAACCAACGGCCTATGTTTAAGTGCTGGCGCAAGGTTTCGATGTCGGCGATCAGGTGGGCGGTGGTGTTGGCCTGGGTTGAGGCTTTCGGTGTGGAGCGTCCGGCACCGCGTTGGTCAAACTGCACCACCAAATATTTTTCGGGATCAAAATAACGACGTTGAAACGTGTTGCACCCAGCACCTGGGCCGCCGTGCAAATAGACCACGGGCTTTCCCAAGGGGTTGCCCGAAAGCTCATAATACAGCATATGGCCATCGCCGACGTCCAACGTGTCGGTCACGTATGCTTTATAGTCTGGGTAAAGCCCGTTATCGTGTAAATTGTCCATGTGTCAGTATACAGTTCCAAGGGCCTTCTTAAATGCGTTTGATCAAATATATTTGCCTGTTGATGGTTTTGACCTTGCCCGCGCAGGCTGGTGATGTGCGGGCTTTAGACCAGCTTAAAGCTGGCGGCACGGCGATGGTCGTACGCGTGGTTGATGGCGATACGGTGATTTTGGACAGCGGTCGCCAAGTGCGTCTGGTTGGCATCCAAGCGCCAAAGCTGCCCCTGGGGCGCCGCAATTTTAAGGCTTGGCCGTTGGCACCCGAGGCCAAAACGTACCTTGAAACTTTAATCTTGGGCCAAGCCGTCGAGCTTCGCTTGGGCGATACGCCCCAAGATCGTCACGGCCGCATTTTGGCCCATCTGGTGCGGGTGTCGGATGGCTTGTGGGTGCAAGGTGATTTGTTAACCCAGGGCTTGGCGCGGGTGTATACTTTTCCCGACAATCGCAAACTGGCCCCTGAAATGGTGGCTTTGGAACGCCAATCTAGGAACGCCCGAACGGGTCTGTGGGCCTTGCCTTTTTACAACGTGCGCACCGCTGACAGCGTTCGTGAAGACATAGGTACCTTTGTCTTGGTCGAAGATCGCATCGTTGATGTCGCCCACGTCAAAAAGCGCATTTACTTGAATTTCGGAGCCGATTGGCGCGTTGATTTTACGGTGCAAATCAATGCCCGTGAGGAAGCCTCATTTGCGGCGGCGGGTATCGATCTTCTGAAATTAAAAGGCCAACGGATACGGGTGCGGGGCTGGGTCAAAGAAAAAAACGGACCGTTGATTGAGCTGGACCACCCACAACGACTAGAAATTATCGTTCCATGATGTATATACTTAAGGCCATGAAAAACCGAATGCACATTTTATTTGCCATAATCGTCACCGCCGTTGCCTTGGGCGGCTGTTCTGCCAATCCCGCAACGGGCAAACAAAGTTTTACGGGCTTTATGTCGCCGGAAAAAGAGATTGCTGTGGGGGCCGAAGAGCACCCTAAAATGGTCAAGCAATTTGGCGGGCTTTATGAGGATCGCGCCCTTTCTATTTATGTCCGCGAGTTGGGCTTAAGCTTAGCTAAGGTCTCGGAAAAGCCGGACTTGCCGTGGACCTTTACGGTTCTCAATGACACCATGGTCAATGCCTTTGCCTTGCCCGGCGGCTATGTGTATGTGACCCGTGGCTTGTTGGCGTTGGCGAGTGATAAGGCGGAATTGGCTGGGGTGCTAAGCCATGAAATTGGTCACGTGACGGCCCGCCATTCGGCGCAACGTTACAGTTCAACCGTGGCCGCCAACATCGGCGTTCAGGTGATCGGGGTGTTAAGCCAAGTCGCCGGACTTGGTCGGGTTGGTGGAGACCTTGCGTCACTGGGGGCCAATGCCGCCCTCAAAGGCTATTCTCGGGACCAAGAGTTAGAAAGTGATATGTTGGGTGTGCGTTACATGACACTTTTGGGGTATGACCCCAATGCCTTAATCAGCTTTTTTGAAAAGCTCCGCGCTCATCAAAAAATTGAAGCCATCAAGGCCGGTAAAAGTGCCGATGCGGCGGATCAAACGAGTATTTTTGCCACCCACCCCCGCACCGCCGACCGCATCACCCAAGCCATCGATCTGGCCCAAAAAAATGAGGGTCAAAAACCCAAGCGCGATGCGGATAATTATTTAAATGCGATTGACGGGTTGGTGTTTGGGGATGATGCGAAAGAAGGTTTAATTCGCGGCCAAGCCTTTATTCACCCAGATCTTAGAGTTCGTTTTGAAGTGCCCGAAGGGTTCACCCTTAAAAACAACCCCGACGTGGTTCTGGCCACCGATAAGTCCGGGGCCATTATTAAATTCGCCATGGCTTCACCGAAAGAAGTCCAAGACGCGGGCGGCATGGAAAACTTCCTGGTTAAAAAGTGGAGCTCAAACCTCACCTTAGAAAAGGTCGAATGGCTAGACATCAATGGCCTGAAAGCGGTCACCGGGGAAGCCAGCGTGTGGTCGGGCCTCACCACGATGACGGTACGGCGGGTGTTGGTTGAACGCGATCAAAATACCTATTGGCGGCTACAATTTGAAGTCCCGCCCAAGGAAAGAGAGCGTTTGAATGAGCCGTTACGCAAAACCACCTACAGTTTGCGCGAACCCACGGCCAAAGAATTGTCGACGGCAAAGTCCTGGCGCGTGCGGGTGATCAAAATTGGCCCCAACGTGACCTACCAAAACTTGGTCAACAGCATGGCCGTTAAAGACATGAAAGCCGAATGGTTTGAGGCGCTCAATAACTTAAACCCCGATTCGCCGTTGCGCCAAGGTCAGCGGATAAAAGTGATTAAGTAGGCCTGGATTTTTATGTACCTTTGACACTTCCTAGATACATTCTATAGTGGATGAAATGCCTGCAGATAAGGACTTTTCCGTTTTGATGCCTTCGGCCCTAAACCTTCATTCGGCCACCGAGCTTCGGGACATTCTGTTTAATGAAATGTCGGATGGTGTTTTGGTGGTTGACCATCAAGGCATCATCGTTGATTGCAATCCGGCCTTTCATCAAAAGTTGGGCTTTGCCAAGGATGAGTTGGTTGGGCACTCGGTTAAGTCTTTGGACACCCCAGAATTTGCCACAAAGGTGCCCAAACGGCTGGCGGAAATTGCCAGCAAGGGACAAATGACCTTTGAGTCCGCGCACATCCGTAAAGACGGCTCGATCATGCCGATCGAATTGAATGCGCGCCTGTTTGAGGTCGAGGGGGAGCGCTTTTTCTTCAGCATCATTCGTGACATCAGTGAACGCAAAGGGCTGGAAGACAAACTGCAAAAAAACTTTGAAATTTACAATGCGGCGATCAACACGCCCGCTTTGGGGTTTTGGGTGGTTGGCAATCACGGTCAATTTTTAGAAGTGAATGACACCTATGTGAAGCAATCCGGCTACAGCCGCGAAGAGCTATTGCAAATGTCGATTTCAGACGTCGAAGCGATGGAAAACCCGGAGCAAACAGCGGCCCATATGGAAGCCCTGATGAAGGCCGGATTTGGCCGTTTCCGAAGCGCCCACAAACGCAAAGATGGCACCGTATGGGCGGTGGAAATTGTCACCACGGTGTCCAAGCTTCAAGGTGGTTTTTTTGTCGTGTTCATCGAAGGTATCGAAGAACAAGTCGCTCAAGAAAGCCGCCTGGAACAAGCCTCTCGCGTTTTTGAAGTTATGGATCAAGCGGTGGTGGTCACCGATGCGGCCAATAAAATTGTCTCTATCAATCCGGCAACGACTGAAATTACGGGCTATACATTCGACGACCTTAAGGGCCAAGACCCCAAAATATTTTCATCAAATCACCACGACAAAGCTTTTTTTGCGGACATGTGGCAGGCCCTAAACACGTCCGGTCAGTGGGACGGTGAAATTGAAGGCCGCCGCAAGAACGGAGACGTTTTTGACAAGCACCTGACCATCAAGGTCATTACAAACGCCCAAGGAGCGGCCAGCCAATATGTGTCTGTGTTTTCGGATATTTCGCTGCGCAAGCAGGTCGAAGAAGACCTAAGGCACGCCCATGACGAACTTGAAGATCGCGTCGAAGACCGCACCAAAGCCTTGACCGTCGAGATTAACAATCGGAAAAAATCCGAGGCTGAACTGCGTAAATTATCGCGCGCCGTAGAACAAAGTGCACACATGGTTTTTATCACCGATGTCGATGGCATCATCGAATACATCAATCCAAAATTTACCGAATGGATGGGCTACAGCGCCAGCGAAACCATTGGTCAAAAGCCCAGCCTGATCAAATCCGGCGATACGCCCAATGAAGTCTATGACGAACTTTGGCAAAAAATTCTTTCCGGACAAGAATGGCACGGCGAAATTAAGGACCGGCGCAAGAACGGTGAAATCTTTTGGGCCTCTGCCGCGATCGCTCCGGTGCGCGACGAAGCCAACAACATTACGCACTTCATCGCCATTCATGAAGACATTACCCACCGAAAAGAGGCCGAACAGGCCATGAAGGCGGCGCGCCAAGCCGCCGAAATGTCCAACAAAGCGAAAACCGACCTGATGGCCAATATGAGCCACGAACTGCGCACCCCATTGAATGCCATCATCGGCTTTTCCGAAACCATGATCCATGGCATATTTGGTCCTTTGGGCAGTGAGAAATACGACGAATATGCCGAATATATCTATACCTCTGGCTCGCATCTTTTGCAGTTGATCAACGATATTTTAGATGTGTCTTCGGTTGAAGCCGGAAAACTTGAATTGCATGAGCAAGAGGTTGACGTCGCCAAGGTTTACGAATCCGCCATCCGAATCATTCAGCCCAAAGCGCAAGAGCATTATGTTGCTGTGAGCGGTTTGAAAAATGCGGACCTGCCCCCGTTGTGGTGTGATGAACTGCGATTGAAACAAATTTTCATCAACCTGTTGTCCAATGCGGTTAAGTTCACGCCCGAGCAGGGCGCGGTGTCGTGCGAAGCTTATCTTGACGACGGCCTCAACATGATCATAAACGTGATCGATAGCGGCATCGGCATGGATCAAGAGGGTATGGTCAAGGCGTTGGACAAATTCGGCCAGGTAGACAGTTCCTTATCGCGCATTCACGACGGGACCGGGCTCGGATTGCCGTTGACCAAGGGGTTGATTGAATTGCACGGCGGCACCTTGGAATTGACCAGCTCGCTTGGCCACGGAACGAAGGTCACAATGCGCTTCCCGGCCGTGCGGGTGCGTCGCTAATTCTTCCCATTGACTCAAACGCCTAGGGGCTTCACGCTACGCTTATGGAACGTATTCACGCCACATGTGTTGCTTCGGATGGACAGGCTGTGTTGCTGCGGGGCAAAACAGGCTCAGGAAAATCTGACTTAGCGTTGCGCCTTATGGACCAAGGCTGGGACTTGGTGGCGGACGATTATACCGAGCTTGAAGCCGATGGAAATACGCTTCTTGCCAGACCGCCCGAAACGCTCAAAGGTCTTTTAGAAGTGCGGGGCCTAGGCTTGGTGCAGGTGCCTCATGTGGAACGGGCCAAAGTCGTGGCGGTATTTGATTTGGTGCCTCTGGCAAACGTTGAACGGTTGCCAGAAGTGACCATCGTGTCTTTCGAAGGACTTGACGTGCCGAGCTACACCCTGCACGCTCTGGAGGCTTCGGCTCCGGCAAAAATCCGCATGGCGTTGCAGGCCCAAACCAAAAACCTTTTTTTCAATCTTGAGACCTGAAATTTGATGACCCCAGCCAACACGCCGCACAGTGAACACAGCCGCCTGATGGTGCTGGTGACCGGAATGTCGGGTGCCGGGAAAACGACGGTCTTAAAAGCGTTTGAAGACTTAGGGTTCGAAGCGCTGGACAACATTCCCCTTTCGTTGCTGGGCAACGTGGTCAATCCCACCACCGATGGGGATGCCCCACCGTTGGCCGTGGGGGTTGATATTCGCACCCGTGATTTTGATGCTGAGGCGTTAACGGATCGCATCGAAGCTTTGCGCCAACGGCCAGGCCTGCGGTTGAAAGTTTTGTTTGTGGATTGTGAAGACGAAGAATTATTGCGCCGTTACACCGAAACCCGCCACCGTCACCCGTTGGCGAAAGATCGGCCCATTTTAGATGGTGTTATTCTTGAACGCCAACTGGTATCGCCGTTGCTGGATGTCGGCGATTATTACTTAGACACCACAGGCCGCACCCCTTATGACGCTAAGGGTTTTTTGGCGCATACCTTTGAAACGGATAAAAATCCACGCTCGATGGCGGTGTTTGTGACTTCTTTTTCGTACCGCCACGGCATACCTCGGGATGCGGATTTGGTGTTCGATGTTCGCTTTTTGCGAAATCCGCACTATGATCCACAATTGAAAGCCATGAGCGGATGCGACCGGGGGGTTCAGGCGTACATTGACGCAGACCCACTTTTTAGCGATTTTATAAAAAACCTCACGGGCTTGTTAACGCCGCTGGTGCCGCGCTATGAAGAAGAAGGGAAGTCGTACCTGACGCTTGGAGTCGGTTGCACCGGGGGCAAACACAGATCCGTTTATGTCGCCGAAACCTTGGCGGCGTGGCTGGAAAAAACGATGACCACTGTTCGTCTTGTTCACAGAGATTTAGAAATGACACCAACCAAAGAAACCGGAAAAAGCTTATGATTGGCATTGTTCTTGTTACCCATGGTCGCTTGGCCGACGAACTTATCTCTGCGATGGAACATGTGGTGGGGCCCCAAGACGCCGTCGCTTCTATTTGCATCGGTCCCGATGATGATATGGAAGAACGCCGCAAGCAAATCTTGGACAGCATTTCCAAGGTCGACGATGGTGCCGGGACGATCTTGTTGACCGATATGTTTGGCGGCACACCGTCAAATCTGGCCATCAGCGTCATTGAAAAAGCCAACGTTGAAGTCATTGCCGGAGTCAACTTGCCGATGTTGATCAAGCTGGCCAGTGTGCGCGGCGAAGACAGTTTGGTTGCGGCGGCGATCCAAGCCAAAGACGCCGGACGGAAATACATCAATATTGCCTCTGAACTTCTCAATCAGGATGGCCAATGAGTTTAAGTGAGACGGCTTTTGAGCGAACTTTAACCATCTGTAACCAGCGCGGTTTACATGCGCGGGCGGCGGCAAAGTTCGTGAAGCTGGCGGGAACCTTTGAGGCTGATATTACGGTGATCAAAGACGGGCAATCGGTGGACGGCGGCTCGATCATGGGCTTGATGATGCTGGCGGCTGGAATTGGCACCACCATTCACATTAAAATCAAAGGGCTTGAGGCCCAAGCCGCCTTGGATGCCGTAGAAGCTTTGGTTGCCGACAAATTTGGCGAGGGCTGTTGATGTTGACCAAAGAAACCATTCTTTATGGATTGGGCGTTTCTTCCGGGATCGCCATCGGCACCGTGCACATGCGCGAAACGGGCGCCATTGCGGTGCCGGAATACGCTCTAAAAATAAGCGAAATTGGGGGGGAAACAAAACGCCTAGATGCGGCCCTGCTCATCGCCCAGCAACAAATTGGTCTCATGAAGGCCAAAGCAAAGTCCATTCCACCCGCTGCCGCCGAAGAAATCACCTTTTTGTTGGAAGCTTATGAACAAATGCTTGGCAATTCGCGGCTGGTGCGCGGAGCCTATCGGCGCATCAAAGAGAACCGCATCAATGCCGAAGCCGCCGTGCAGGCAGAAATTAATGACATTCAAGCGGGTTTTGCCGCCCTTGAAGACACCTATATTTCGGCGCGCATGGACGACATCCGTGAAGTGGCCGACCGGGTGATCCGTGCGCTCACAAAAACCCACGTTAAACCGCTCAACACGGTCCCTCGGGGGTCGATTATCATTTCCACAGAAATGACCCCCGCCGACACCGCGCAACTTGACCCCAAACGTGTTTTGGGTTTTGCCGCCATGTTGGGCGGTGCGCAAGGTCATACTGCGATTATGGCTCGGGCCTTAGGTCTGCCCGCGGTTTTGGGCGTGACAGATTTGATGCAGACTGCGCAGTCCGGTGCCGTGGTTATTATTGATGGTAACCAAGGCCGGGTGATCCTCAATCCAAAACCCTCGACCTTAGCCGCCTTTGAAGCCAAACAAGGGGAACGCCGAAAAACTTTAAAACGCCTTGGCAGGTTGCGCCGTCAACCGTCTATCACCCGCGATGGCATTGATATCCAACTCGGCTGCAACGTCGAACTGCCGATTGAAATGCCGGGGGTGTTAAGCTCGGGTGCCAGCTCTATTGGCCTGTTGCGGTCTGAATTTATGTTTATGAACCGCGACACCATCCCCACCGAAGACGAACAGTTCGCCGTGTTGCGCGACATTGTCAAAGCCATGGATGGTCGCCCCACCACGGTCCGGACGTTGGACATCGGCGGCGAAAAATTAGCCCAATCGATCACCAAAGACATTGGCGAAAGCGCACAAAGTGCGCTGGGTCTGCGCGGCATTCGCTTGTCGTTGAAAATGCCGGAGCTTTTGGAAGCCCAAGTCGCGGCCATTTTGCGCGCCGGCGTATTTGGCCCGGTGCGTATTTTGTTGCCGATGGTATCAACCAGCCGTGAAGTCAAAAAAACCCGCGAAATTATCAAAGTGGTGGCCGCAAAATTAATCCGCAGACAGGTGCCGATTATGGATCAAATTCCGCCCATCGGCGTGATGATTGAAATTCCCAGTGCCGCCTTGACCGCCGATGCGTTGGCCGCCGTATCGGACTTTTTTGCCATCGGATCAAACGATTTGACCATGTACACCATGGCTGTCGATCGCACAGATGAACAAGTGGCGGGGCTTTATAACCCGTTGCATCCTTCGGTTCTGCGTTTGATTCAAGGCACCGCCGACGCGGCGCTGCGCAATCGCATCCCCATTTCGATTTGTGGGGAAATTGCGGGCGATACACGTTTTACGGCCTTGTTGTTGGGATTGGGCATTCGCGAACTGTCCATGAGCGCCCACAACCTAGGCCCGGTCAAACAACGGGTTCGCGAAATTGAACTCACCGCCGCCCAAGACCGCGCCCACTTCATCATGAGCCAAACCGATTCGGGGCGGATTGCGATGTTGTTGGATGATTTTAATGGGTTGGTTTGAGGCGGGCAGCGGAGTTTGCTTGCGGTTTGTCGGTTTTTGGTGGTCGCTGACGGGGTCAGCTCAAGAAAGAACGGGCTCACGCCCGGCGGCCTTTGGCCTTGCCTCAGACCCGAAAAGGGCCTTCGGGTGGTGTCATGCAGATAGGTTCTTTACTTATCCTTTTCCGCCTCTGTGATCTCTGTGCCCTTTGTGGTTCAAAACCTGCCCCTTCTTTCCCTTGATCCTTGGGGCTTGGGCTGGTAAACCCTGCTTAAGTTTTCTTATTCCCCCAATTTGTATCCAGGAGACCGCCAATGAGCGACGCCCAAGATTATTCAGTAGCCGATATTAGCCTTGCCGAGTGGGGCCACAAAGATATAGATCTTTCCAACACCGAAATGCCCGGTTTGATGGCCATTCAGGAAGAATACAAAGGCGAACAGCCTTTGAAGGGCGCGCGCATCGCGGGTTCGCTACACATGACCGTTCAAACAGCCGTGTTGATTGAAACGCTGGAAGCCCTAGGCGCGGAAGTCCGTTGGGTGTCTTGCAACATCTTCTCGACTCAAGATCACGCTGCGGCGGCGATTGCCGACAATGGCACCCCTGTTTTCGCGCACAAAGGCGAAACCTTGGAAGAATATTGGGCTTTTACCCACCGTTTGTTCAACTGGCCTGATGGCCGCGTTGCCAACATGATTTTGGACGATGGTGGCGATGCTACGATTCTGTTGCACTTGGGCAAAGACGCTGAAAAAGACATTTCTGTTTTGGACAATCCAGGTTCCGACGAAGAAGTCATTATGTTCGCGGCGATCAAAGAGCACTTGGCGATTGATCCAAGCTGGTATTCTAAAGCGGCTGCTGAAATTATGGGCGTCACCGAAGAAACCACAACTGGCGTACACCGTTTGATCGAAATGGCGAAAAAAGGCACACTTTTGTTCCCAGCAATCAACGTTAACGATTCTGTGACCAAATCTAAATTCGATAACAAGTATGGCTGCCGCGAAAGCTTGGTTGACGGCATTCGCCGCGCCACCGACGTGATGATGGCGGGCAAAGTTGCCGTGGTTTGTGGGTATGGCGATGTTGGTAAAGGCTCTGCCGAAAGCTTGCGTTCTGCTGGTTGCCGCGTTTTGGTCACCGAAGTCGACCCAATTTGTGCTTTGCAAGCGTGCATGGAAGGCTTTGAAGTCGTCACCGTGGAACAGGCTCTGCCTGAAGGCGACATTTATGTCACCACCACCGGCAACTTTAACATCCTGACCGCTGAAATGATGGATGGCATGAAAGATCGTGCGATTGTTTGCAACATTGGTCACTTCGATAATGAAATCCAAATTGCCGCGTTGAAAAATTACACCTGGAACAACATCAAACCACAAGTTGACGAAATCACCTTCCCAGATGGCCACCGCATTATCATGTTGGCAGAAGGTCGTTTGGTGAACTTGGGCTGTGCGACAGGCCATCCAAGCTTTGTGATGTCAGCCAGCTTCACCAACCAAGTTTTGGCGCAAATCGAACTGTACAAAAACAACGCCGACGGCAAATACAAAAATGCTGTTTACGTTTTGCCTAAGCACTTGGACGAAAAAGTGGCCCGTTTGCACCTTGACAAATTGGGCGCAACTTTGACCGTTCTGTCCCAAGAGCAGGCTGATTACATTGGCGTGCCAGTTGCCGGACCGTTCAAGCCAGACGCTTATCGTTACTAGGTTTTAAACGGCCGATCTAAAGGGGTCCCACCGAAGGATTTTGACCCTGAGGCAAGGCCAGGCCTAAGTCCCGCTTCAGAAGCGAAGCTTCTAGGGAGGAGGGCCGTTCTTAAACTAAAAACACCAAAAAGGGCGATCTTCGGGTCGCCCTTTTTATTTTGTTGGCTTGCTCCCAAGCGCCCTGCGGCTTAACATCCCTTAGGCACAGAATCAGCTCTGGTTTATGGGAAAATTGCACGCGTTATGAATGGTCTGAGTTTACCCACCAACTTGATGGATACGGCACCGCTGTTGGCGTTGTTGATGGCTGTTGTTGCGCTGGTGTTGGTGATGATCGCGATCAAGCAACGCGGCGAAATTAACCGTCTTCGCGATCGCCACCAACGGCTGCTTTCGGATGCTGAAATCAGTCATGAAATTTTGGCCACCGCCCCGGACGGTTTGTTTTTGTGGGTTGTCGCGAACAATTCCGAAGCCTGTTCGCGGCGTTTGGCGGTTTTGTTGGGTTTGCGCGATGGTGTTCGGTCTTCGTTTCGTTCGGTCATGGCCTGCTTTTCCGGTGTTGATGCCAAGATCATCATGAGCCACGTGCACAATTTACGCAAAGAAGGCACACCGTTTGAATGTGTGGTGACCACCGAAAACGGCCAACGCCGCCTGTTGGTTGTCGGCGTTCGAGCCGGCGTCAATGAAGAGCGCCAAGGACCACTGGATGAAGCCTTAGCCGATGTGATCTGGATGCGGGACGTGTCAGATTTGGCGCCGCCCGCCGAGGGTGCTCGCATTTCCGCCCGCGACATTATCGAAGCCATGCCGGTGGCGGCCTGGGTGCGCGGGGGCAAGTTGGGGATTCAGGTCGCCAATGCGGCTGCGAAAACCTTGGCCACATCTAACATCGTTGAGGGCCAAGCGCAGCGTGCTCAAGAAACGGGCGAGACGCTTACAGAACGCCACTTGATTGCCGCCGACGATGGCACCCCTCAAGTGCTCGACATTACCGAAGCGCCTCTACCCGGTGGCGGCACGCTCGGCATTGCCCAAGACTTAACCCACGTTGAAGAAAGCGAAACAACGTTCACGCGCCACATATCGGCGCAAAACCAAGTTATGGAAACTTTGGCCACCGCCATTGCGATCTTTGACGATCAACAGCGTCTTACTTATAGCAATACCGCCTATGCCAATTTGTGGGGCTTGAGTCCACAGTGGTTGGACGAAGGCCCGACCTATGGTGACGTTTTGGATCGTTTGCGCGAACAACGCGCGCTTCCCGAAGTCACGAACTTTAAAACCTTTAAATCCGAACAGACCGCTTTGTTTGGGACCCTTACGGACCCGGTAGAAACCATGTTGCACCTGCCCGGCGGCGCCACGTTGCGGGTGGTGACCACGGTGCATCCTACGGGCGGGCTGGTGTTTGCATATGAAGATGTCACGGATCATTTAAATTTAGAACGCAATTTTAATACGCTGGGCGCGGTGCAACGCGAAACCCTCGACAATTTGTACGAAGGGGTTTGCGTGTTTGGTGGCGATGGTCAAATGAAACTGAAAAACCCGTCGTTTGCCAGGATTTGGAAATTACCCGAAGATCGGGGCGGAAATGCGCTGCACATGTCGGGATTTGTCGGTCATATATTGCCCATGATCTTGCGTGATGAAGGCAAAAAACCGCTGAACAAAGACAATCTGGTCGCAAAACTGATGAACCGCGAGTCCGGTCGTGGGCGGTTAGATTTAACAGATGGGCAAGTTTTAGAATACGCCAAGGTGCCGTTGCCGGATGGTGCTGTGCTGCTCAGCTATTTGGACGTCACCGATAGTGCCAAGGTGGAAAATGCCCTTTTGGAACGCACCCATGCTATGGCCGAAGCCAATGTCTTGAAATCAGAATTCATGACCAGTGTCAGTCACGAAATCCGCACGCCCTTGAATGCCATCGTTGGTTTTGCATCGATGCTGTCCGATAATTATTTTGGCGAGCTTAGCGATCGGCAAAAAGAATACAGCCGAGGCATTCACGAAAGCGCCGAAGAGCTGATTGGCATCATCGATAACATGTTGGATTTGTCGTCGGTGGAAGCGGGTCTGTTGACTTTGGAATTGGACACGGTGGACGTTAATACGTTGTTGTTGACCGCCATGAATTTGGTGCGGGAACGCGCGCGGCGCAAAAAAATTGATATAGAATTTGATTCCCCCGCTGACATTGGTTGGGTGGTGGCGGATGAAAAGCGCCTAAAACAAGTGCTGTTTAATTTGTTGTCCAACGCCGTGGCCGCTACGCCACCCGAAGGCAGCGTTTTGCTGACCGCGCGGCGCGAAAGTATCGATATGGTGTTTCGTGTTACCGATGGTGGACCCGGTCTGGACAACGACGAGGTGCCCGCAGGATTGGGCCTGATTGCGCGCTTTATCGAACTGCACAATGGGGTGGTGGAACTCAGCAATCGCCCCGGTCACGGTACCACCGTGATTTGTCGCTTGCCCGCTGAAGTTGGCCCACGTGCGCGCAACCAGCCGGATCTGTTTACTGGATTTGTTGAGCAATAAAGAAATGTGGAGACTTAAAAATGACCCGCAAAACAGCCCAAGACTTTGACCAAGAACTGCTCGATATTTATGATCATTATGCTCATGGTTTGATCGAACGTCGGACCTTTTTAAAACGCGCCGCCAAGTTTGCCGTTGGCGGGATGACGGCAGTGACGTTGTTAGATGCGCTGTCGCCGAAATATGCGTTGGCCAATCAGGTCGATGAGAGTGACCCAAAAATTCACGCACAGACCATAACGTATGCGTCGCCAAATGGTCATGGCACGGTGCAGGGCTATTTGGTGAAACCAGCCGGGACGAGCCTGGGTGCGGTGGTGGTGGTGCATGAAAACCGTGGCCTCAACCCGTACATTGCCGATGTCGCCCGACGCTTGGCGGTGGCAGGGTTCACGGCCTTAGCCCCCGATGGTCTGAGTGCGTTGGGCGGTTACCCCGGCAATGACGACGAAGGCAAGGCGATGCAAAAAACCTTGGATCAAGACAAGCTGTTGGAAGATTTCTTTGCGGCTTATGACCATCTGAAAGCGACCACGTCGGGTAAAGTTGGCGTGGTTGGGTTTTGCTATGGCGGTGGCGTGAGTAACGCTCTGGCGGTGCGCTTGCCAGATCTTGGGGCCGCCGTTCCGTTTTATGGGCGTCAGCCGAAAGCTGCAGATGTTCCTAGCATCAAAGCCCCCTTGTTGCTGCATTACGCCGCACTCGACAAACGCATCAATGCAGGATGGGCCGATTTTGAGGCGGCGTTAAAGGCCAACCAAAAAACCTATAGCGCACACATCTACCAAGGCGTTAACCACGGCTTTCACAACGACACCACGCCGCGTTACGACAAGGACTCGGCAGAACTGGCGTGGTCGCGAACCATCGCCTTCTTTAAACAGCACTTGGCTTAAACGGGGTAACGTTGCAACACCGCCATCACGGCACACAGACCCAACGATTTTTGTTGCATGTCGGGGCGTTGTTTTAAAAATTCACCAATGATGGATTCCAGATGGTCAGTGGTCAGTGCGCTCGCCGCGCTGGTCTTGAACACCGGGTCGCGGGCATTGCTGGTTTGCACCGTGTTGAGTTCAATAAGGGCATGGCTGACGCCGGTTAAATACACATCCAAAACGGATCGTTCGTCTTCGTTTAAAACCTCGCGATTGAGGAAGTGATCCATCGGGGTTTCAAATTTTGGTCGTTTGTTAAAAAACATTTTTTAGGTATCTCTTGTTTATTTGGCCGCACGTCCACGACAGTCCAGCGCAGAATAATATTTTGCCAAGATGTCGACGTCTTTGATTCTAAGGCGCGCGGATTCGCTTTCCATAATGGGGTGAGCCCGGGAAATATCACCTTCGCGGGGCGGCGCGCCCCAGGCGGTTTCACGCAACAACAACAACTGACGGCGCAGATAAGCACGTTGTTGCCCCGCCAAGATGGGCACATCATGCTGATCACCAACTCCATCAACCCCATGACACACGGCGCATGACTTTGAAATGGACGGCGGCGTGGGGGGGGGTAATTTTATCACCGTCTCATCAAGTCTGCAGGGCAAGGCCGCGATGGCGGCTGAAACTTTGACGATCTGGGTTGCATCCAATCCCGTCACCATGTGTTCCATGATGGGGTCCACGCGCAAAGAAGATCCGCGCGGGTCCCCCGTGCCCACGGCATCATCGTCGGTGTCTTGTGCCCGATTGGCGGCGTGAACTTCGGCGGCCTGCAAAAAAGACGTTAACTGGCGGGCGACATAATTGCCCCGTTGTCCGGCAATCGACGGTCGAGACGGCAACGTGCTGATGCCCCCTGGTCCATGACAAGACAAACAGGTTTTCAACAGGTCTTGTGAAGAGGGGCTTTGCGCTTGGACAGGCTGAACCGCTGCGAAGGCCAAAGCCCCCCCCACCGTCATCGCCAAAATTCCCAAATGGTTCAGCATCATTTAAGCACTCTCTCCGGGTGCGCCAATAGACGTGGAATGTTCAAAATGATAAGCCTCATCGGGGTGCACATAGTCGCGGGCATGATGCGCGGCTTGCGAGGCTTCGGAAAAGCCCATCAAAATGAGTTTTAATTTGCCAGGGTACGTGATGATGTCGCCTGCGCCAAAAACACCAGGAAGCCCGGCATTCATGGTCGAAGGGTCGACGGTGATGTGGTTGTGCTCTAACCCCAAGCCCCATTCGGCAATGGGTCCGATGTTTTGTGAAAGGCCGAAAAACGGCAGCAACACATCGGCCTCAAGGGTTTTGCTTTCGCCATCTAAATTGGTCACCACCACCGCATCCAGTTTATCCTTAGACCCTTGCAAGCCGGACAATTGGTATGGCACCACCAATTCAACACGCTTTTGTTCGACCAAAGCTTCAAGGCGTTGCACACTTTCCGGGGCCGCTCTAAATTTAGGGCGGCGGTGAATCACTTGCACGCTGGTGGCCAACTCGGCCAGCGAGATTGCCCAGTCCACGGCGGAATCGCCGCCGCCGGCAATGACCACTTTTTTGTCACGATAATCTTCGCGGCGTTTGACCAAATAATTTACGCCCAGGCCCGCGCCCAAGCCTTCAAAATCTTCAATACCGTCCAATGGGGGTCTGTTGGGGCCAAAGGCACCGACACCCGCAGCAATGATCACGGCCCCCGCATCCATCACAACGCCTTTCGATGTCGCCAACGTCCAACGACCATCGGAACTTTGGACCATCGCCGTCACCTGTTGGCCCATATGATAGGCGGGGCTAAACGGGGCCGCTTGGGATTCCAGCTGTGTGATCAGGTCGCCCGCCAAAATCGATGGGTGTCCGGGGATATCGTAAATGGGTTTTTCGGGGTATAATGCAGACAACTGACCGCCCACTTCATCCAAGGCATCGATGACCTGACAGCTCATTTTCATCATGCCGCACTGAAAAATGGCGAACAAACCGACGGGTCCGGCTCCTATAATAGCGACATCGGTGCGAATGGGTGTGTTGGGCATAGCCTCTCCGGGGAATAGAGGGTTAAACTAGAACTTGCGAATCCATATAAATTTATATCAGGTTCGCGCGCCGAATTAAGGGAAAAGTACGATATTATGCCGCTAAGCACCGAAAAAGTCACAATTGAGCTCGCCGGATTGCCCGCCACCCGTGATTTGGCCGCGTGTCTGGCGCGCCTTGTTAAGGTTGGCGACGTGTTGGCGATGTATGGCGATTTGGGGGTTGGCAAGTCGGAATTTGCCCGTGCTTTTATTCGCGCCTTGACCGATCAATCCGAAGAAGTTCCAAGCCCGACGTTTACCTTGCTGCAAACCTACGAAAGCAACCTCTGTGATATCTGTCATTTTGATTTGTACCGTTTAGAGCGGGCCGAAGAGGCGTTTGAATTGGGCATCGAAGACGCCTTTCACGAAGCCATTTCCATCGTCGAATGGCCCGATCGCTTAGGCCCTTACCTGCCGCGCAATCGTTTGGATATTCGCCTGTCGATCACCAGGGGCAAAAACCACCGCCAAGCCGTGCTCACCCCCCATGCCGATTGGTCCGAACGGTTGCGAGAGTGTGGACATGGATGAAGTCCAACGCGGCCAACGTTGCCAAGCCTTTTTACGCGCGTGCGGTTGGGGAAACGCCGAACAGCGGCCCTTGCCCGGTGATGCGTCCAATCGACGCTACATCCGCCTCAATCACAACGGCGAACGGGCCATGTTGATGGACGCCCCGCCCCCCACCGAAGACATTCTCCCGTTTACCGCCATTGCCCGGCATTTAACGGCACATGGATTTAGCGCGCCGAAAATTTTGGCTGAAGACGCCCCCAACGGCTTTTTACTGTTGGAAGACTTTGGCGATGCGACGTTTACCAATTTATTGGCGAGCGGTGAAGACGAAAGCCAGCTTTATGAACTGGCGACCGACACCTTAGCCAGCCTGCGCGCCAAACCCGTGCCGGACCATGTTCAGCCTTATGACGATGATCGGTTGTTGATGGAAACGGCGCTCTTACTCGATTGGTTTATGGCCGCCCAAGACATTGACGTCACCAGCGAAGCCCGCACCGCCTATGATCAAGCGTGGGTCGAGCTGTTTGAACGGGTCCACCAAGGTCCTAGCACTTTGGTGTTGCGGGACTATCATGTGGACAACCTGATGCGCTTAGATGACCGATCCGGCACGGATGCCTGTGGCCTGTTGGATTTTCAAGACGCCTTGGTGGGGCACCCGGCGTATGATTTGATGAGCCTGTTGGAAGACGCCCGGCGCGATGTGGATGCTGATTTGCAAGCGCGCATGAAGGACCGTTATCACGCCCAAGTCGGCACCGAAGACCGAGAGTCTTTTGACGTTGCCTATGCCATTCTGGCCGCTCAACGTCATGCCAAGGTGATTGGCATTTTCACCCGTCTGCATCGCCGCGATGGCAAGGCTCAATATTTAAAACACATGAACCGTTTGTGGCGTTTGTTGGAACAAAGTTTGGACCATCAAGATTTATCTGTGCTGAAAACGTGGTTCGATACCTACGTCCCCAAAGCCAAACGCCAAGCCGCAGAGGGTCGCATATGAAGGCGATGATTCTGGCCGCTGGATTGGGGACGCGGATGCGCCCTTTGACCGATACGCAGCCCAAACCCATGTTAAAAGTGGCCGACAAACCGCTTTTGGATTGGGCGTTGGAGCGCTTGGATGAGGTCGGTTGCGAACAGGTCTTGGTCAACTTGCATTATTTGGGTGACCAAATCCAAGCGCACCTGAAATCACGGGTCAGCTATATTTCAGAAGACCCGGTGTTGGAAACCGGGGGCGGGGTTAAGAACGCCTTGGATCACGGCTATTTTCAAGACGCGGCCTTTTATGTGTGCAATGCCGATAACCTATGGCTGGACCACGGCAACAGCGCACTGGCCCGCTTGGCCGAGGCGTGGGACGAGGATCGCATGGATGGCTTGTTGTTGTTGCAAGCGGTCGAGACGGCCAAAGGCTACGACGGGGCCGGGGATTTTTGGTGCGAAGGGGATGCGGGGCAGGTTCGTCGTTTGAAAGATGGCGGCGCGGGAAAGCCAGCCTTTGTTTTCACCGGCGTGCAAATTTTGCACCCGCGCTTGTTTGAAAAGACCCCCGAAGGAGCCTTTTCCTTAAACGTGCTCTATGACCAAGCTTTGGCCCAAGGACGGTTGTATGGTTTGCAACACGCGGGGGCTTGGTATCACGTCGGCACACCAGACTCCTTAGCCGCGACCGATGCGGCCTTGCGAGGATCGGAATGACGCACCCAAATGTCTTCACCATTGCATCCGAGCAAAACTTTGTCGAAGCCTTGGCCCAGGGAATTTTACTTAAAGTCGGCGACAGCCCACAAAAACTCGCCCAGGTGACCGTGCTGTTGCCGACCCGGCGCGCGTGTCGTTCCCTGCGCGAGGCCTTTTTAAGACTGTCAGACGGCAAGCCCATGTTGTTGCCCCAATTGATGCCGTTGGGCGATGTGGACGAAGACGACCTGGCGCTGCAAACGGCAGCCAGCGATTTAAATTTAAGCTTAGAGCCTTCGATTGGCGGCCTTAAACGGGTCGCCCAGCTGGCCCGCTACGTTTTAAAAATGGATTCAGATACCACCCCGGATCAAGCCGTGCGGTTGGCCGAAGAATTGGCGAAATTGTTGGATCAGGTGCACACCGAAGGCTTAGACTTGGCAAAATTACCAGGCCTGGTGCAAGACAAAGAGCTGTCGGAACATTGGCAAAAAACGGTGAAGTTTCTGTCCATCCTGGGCGAAACGTGGCCCACGGTTTTGCACGCTCAGGGCTTGATGGATTCTGCCAAACGGCGCGACCAAATGCTACGCGCCCGGGCGTTGGCGTGGGCTGAAAACCCGCCCCAAGGTTTGGTCATTGCGGCGGGTTCAACGGGCACCATTCCGGCCACCGCCGAACTGTTAAAGGTCATCGCCAACTTGCCCCAAGGGGCCGTGGTGTTGCCGGGTTTAGATTGCCACGCCGCCGCCGATGTCTGGGCGAATTTAGAATCCAGCCACCCGCAATTTGGTATGGCGCAGTTGTTGGAAAAATTAGGCGTCGAACGCGGGGCGGTGACAGAGTGGGCGGATGGGCAAGGTGGTCCTTGCCAGCGCCAAAATGTGTTAAACCGGGCCTTGGTTCCCGCCGCCGCCAGCCATCTGTGGCGCGAACAGGCTTTGCCTGTCGATGACGTTACCAGAGGTCTAAACGGTCTGGTCCGGGTTGATTGTCCGGGGCCGCGCGAAGAAGCCCAGGCGATTGCTTTGATCTTGCGCCAAGCCTTGAATGAACCGGACAATACGGCGGCGCTGATCACCCCGGATCGGCAATTGGCGCGGCGTGTCGCGGTCGAATTGGCGCGCTGGGATGTGAGCGTCGACGACAGTGCCGGGCAACCGTTGGATCAAACCCCACCGGGGGCTTTTTTCAATTTGCTGGGCGATATGGCGGCGCAAAATTTCCACCCGGTCAGTTTGTTGGCGGCCCTGAAGCATCCGCTTGCCAGTGGCGGCTTGGTACCCCAAAAATTACGGCAGTGCGTGCGGGCATTGGAAGCCGTTTGCCTGCGCGGCCCGCGCCCCGGCGAAGGTTTGGTTGGACTTGAAGACCGTATGCGCGTGTTTCACCATGATGCCAGTGGCCGCGAAGAACGCCGCCTTAAAAATATGGGTTTGTCGGCGACTCAAGCGCGCACCGTTTTGGCCTTGTTGCAAGAGGTCGTTCAACCGTTTGCGGAACGTCTAAACCAACGCGAAGTCTGTCCGGGTGAGTTGTTGAAAATTCATGTCGAAGTGTGTGAAGCTCTGGCCCGCACCGACGCCGCCGAAGACGAACGGCGTTTGTGGGCGGGGGAAGCGGGCGAAGTGTTAAGCGCCTTTATCGCCGAAGCCCACGAAGCGCTTGAGGCCTTTGGCCCCATCGCGGGTGAACACTATCCGGCCCTGATCAAAGCCCTGATGGCGGGCCGTGCGGTGCGCCCGCAGTACGGTAAACACCCCCGCGTGTTTATTTGGGGACCGTTAGAAGCCCGTTTGCAACGCGCCGATATTACGGTCCTGGGGGGCTTAAACGAAGGGTCATGGCCCGGTGATGTCGAAGCCAGCCCGTGGATGAGCCGCCCCATGATGCACGCTTTTGGCTTAGGCCTACCGGAACGGCGCATTGGTCTTGCGGCCCACGATTTTGTCCAAGCCGCTTCGGCACCGCGCGTCTACCTGACCCGGTCCGAACGCACGGGCACCAGCCCTCAAGTGCCGTCGCGGTGGTTGGTCAGGCTCGACACCATGTTGGGGGACCAAAAGCTTGAACGGGAAGACAAATGGGTCGCGTGGGCGACACAGTTAACCAAACCCGACGGCGACCCTAAACCGTGCCAACCGCCCGAACCAAAGCCCCCGGTGGCCGCCCGGCCGACACACATGTCGGTCACCGCGATTGAAAAATGGATGCGCGACCCTTACACCATTTACGCCGGTCGCATCTTGAATTTACAGCCCTTGGATTTGATTGATGCCGATGCCAGCGCCGCCGATAAGGGCACGGTCATTCACGCGGCCCTCGAACGCTTTGTTCAAGAAAACCTAGAAAGCCTGCCTGCTGACCCCGTAGGCGAATTGTTAAAGATCGGCGAGATTGTTTTTAAAGAAGAAATTTCCAGCCCCGGTGTTCGCGCTTTTTGGTGGCCGCGCTTTAAACGCATTGCGGCGTGGTTTGTCGATTTTGAAAGTGAACGTCGTGCGTCCGGGCTTCGCCCGGTGCTGATCGAACAACGCGGCCAAACAAACCTAGGTGACTTCACCCTATCGGCTCAAGTGGATCGCATCGATCGGGACGCCGATGGGGGCTTGGTCGTTATGGATTACAAAACCGGAATCGCGCCCACCACCGCCCAAGTCGACAGTGGCTTAACGCCGCAATTGCCCTTGGAAGGTTTGATCGCGGCGCGGGGCGGGTTTGAACGTTTAGGCACAGCGACCGCGTTGTCGGGCATGTTGTATGTGCGCTTGACGGGGGGCCGTTTGGCCGGGGAAGAAAAGCCCATCAAGTTGGACGGCACAGAAGCCATGCAAAAAGCCGAACAGGGGCTGCTGAAACTGATTGGTCAGTTTAGCTTTGAAGAGACGCCGTATCTATCAAGGCCCCGGCCTAAGTTCCTCAGCCAATACAGCGATTATGATCACTTGGCACGGGTCAAGGAATGGTCCGGCGAAGGCGAAGGAGACGGCGAATGAGTACCTATATACGCACCCCCGCGCAAAGCCGCGCCGCCGAACCGTTGCACAATGTGTGGGTGTCGGCCAATGCGGGGACGGGCAAAACGGGTGTGTTGGTGGACCGGATCGCACGCTTGCTGTTGGGCGGGGCACGGCCTGAAAAAATTCTCTGTCTTACGTTTACCAAGACCGGGGCGGCTGAAATGTCGAAACGCATCAGTTTGCTGTTGGGCGGTTGGGCGGTGATGGACGATGCGGCCTTGGTGCAAGATCTGGAAGCCTTGATCGGCACGGCCCCAAACGCTGATATGTTAGACACCGCGCGCAAACTTTTTGCCCAGGTGTTGGACGTGCCGGGCGGTTTGAAAATTCGCACCATTCATTCATTTTGCGAAAGCCTGATCGGACGCTTTCCCATTGAAGCCCAAGTCGCCCCGCATTTTTCGGTGATTGATGAACGCACCACGGCGGAACTGTTGGGCAACGCCCGTGAACAAATCTTAGAACGCACCGTTAAAAATCCAGACAGCGACTTAGGCTCCGCGCTCCATCATTTGGCCGAGTTGGTCAACGAAGACGGTTTCATTTCCCTTATGCAAACGTTAACCGGCAAGCGGGCGCGTTTGGCCGAGGTTATGGATCACTATGCCACGCTGGGCGGTATGGATGTGGCCACCACAAAATTGGTTGGCTTAAGTGATGAGGAAACCAGCGAGTCGGTGATTTTGGCTGCTGCCGTGTCAGACCGCGTGATGAATAAGCCCGCCCTTAAAGACGCTGCGGCGGCGTTGATGCGGGGCGCGAAAACCAGCCAAAAGATGGGGGCTGCATTAGCGGCTTATTTGACCCAGACCGACGAGGACTGTGCACAGAGTTTCTTAGCCGAGCATGCATCGTTGTTTGTCACCAAAGCTTTAGAGCCACGGAAAAAAATGACCACCAAGGGGGCCGAGGCCGCCGAAGAAGCGTTGTTGGATGAACAGTTTCGAGTCCTGGAAATCTTGGAAAAGCTCCGCGCGCGGGCCACCGCAGACGCGACCCTTTCCCTGCTGACCGTTGGCCAAGCGATGGTTGACGCTTATGAACATTTAAAGCGGGTGCGCGCGCATTTAGATTACGACGATCTGATCAACACCGCCCGGTCATTGTTGTCGACATCCGGCGGCGTCAGTTGGGTGCACTTTAAGCTCGACGGCGGCATCGATCATATTTTGGTTGATGAAAGCCAAGACACCAGCCCCGCCCAATGGGACGTGGTGCAAAGCCTTGCCACCGATTTTCATTCAGGCCTGGGTCGCCACGAAGACCAAGACGAAACCCCCCGCACGGTGTTTGCGGTGGGCGATGAAAAACAATCGATCTATTCTTTCCAAGGGGCCGACCCATATGAATTTGGTCGTTTGCGCGAACATTTCGAAGGACGCGTTACGGACGCGGGTCAGACTTTTAAAAAAGTGCAATTGATGGAATCGTTTCGCACCGTCGAGGCCGTGTTGCGCATTGTCGATCGGGTCTTTGCCCAGCCTGGCGTTTCCGAAGGCCTGACATTTGACGGCAACTACGTCACCCACAAAACCAACCGCGCGGGCGAAGCGGGGGTGGTTGAAGTGTGGCCGACGTTCAAGCCCGAACAGGTCGAAGACCAAGACCCGTGGGATGCCCCGTTGGATTATCAAAATGCCAAAAGTGCCGAGTTGCGCTTGGCTGATAAAATAGCCGAAACCATCGAAGGTTGGATCAAAAATAAAGAAAAGCTCACGGCGCAAAACCGTCTTATTCGACCCGGCGATATTTTGATTTTGGTGCGTCGCCGAGCGCGCTTTGCCGAAGCCATGGTCAGCAGTTTGAAAAAACGCTCGATCGCCGTGGCGGGGGCGGATCGCATGATCCTCACCGATCAAATCGCCGTCATGGATGTGTTGGCGGCGGGACGGTTTGCCGTGTTGCCCGAAGACTCGTTGGCGATGGCCGAAGTTTTGAAAAGTCCTTTGGTGGGTTGGGATGACGACACGTTGTTTTCATTGGCCCACGATCGCCCCACAAGTTTGTGGGCACAACTGTCAAAACGCCGGGATGAGAACGAGGCCTTTGCTCAGGCTCACGCCTTCCTCAGTCGCCTGCTCGCCAAAGCCGATTACACCCCGCCTTATGAATTTTACGCCGACCTGTTGCAAAACGGAGGACGCAAAGCGCTGCTCGCCCGTTTGGGTTTTGATGCCGAAGATCCGCTGGATGAATTTCTAAGCCTCGCCTTGGATTTTGAACGCACCCACACCCCGTCCCTGCAAGGTTTTTTGCAATGGGTCACGGCGGGGGGTACGCAAATCAAACGCGACATGGAAACATCAGGCAACGAAGTGCGGGTGATGACGGTGCACGGGGCTAAGGGTTTAGAAGCCCCAATTGTGTTTTTGACCGACACCTGCAAAGCCATCGATGGTCGCACCGATGCCCGCGTGCAATGGGGTGTTGAAACACCAGAGGTGTTGTGGGCGCCTTACAAAGACGTACGTTGTAAGGCCTTCACCCGGTGGACCGATCAGGCCCGCATGAACGCCCAACACGAATACCGCCGCTTGTTGTATGTCGCCATGACCCGCGCCAAAGACCGTTTGTATGTGACCGGATTTGAAGACAAGCAAGGCCGCGCCGAAGGCTGTTGGTACGATCTGATTGCGAACGTGATGCAAGACGTCGGAAAGCCAATCCCAAGTTGGCAAGAAGACGAGCCTATTGTGCGCTATGAGACCGCACAAAAAGTGGCGCTCAAAGACGCACAAGCCGATGCTGCCTTGGTACCGCTTGAGCCATTGCCCAGCTGGGCGTTGTCCCCCGCCCTCATTGAGCCAACACCCGGGCGACCCTTTAGCCCGTCTAAAATTGAACCCGAAGCGCCACCCGCCTTGGGACCGTTTGTCGGCGATCATACGGATCGTTTTAAGCGCGGTTTGTTGGTGCACAAATTGTTGGAAATCTTGCCAGATTTAGACCCGGATCAACGTCAAGCGGCGGCGCAAAAATGGCTGGCGTTGCCGGGCCATGACTTGGATGAAAAATCCCAATCTGATATTTTAGCCGAGACCTTTCGGGTGCTCACCGACGTTCGTTTTTCTGCCCTGTTTGCGACCGATAGCCTTGCTGAAGTTTCTCTTTCGGGGGTGATCGGTGATCAGGTCGTATCGGCACGTTTGGACCGCTTGGCGATTACCGACGATGAGGTCACGGTTATTGATTATAAAACCAACCGCCCCGCCCCCACCGATCCCAAAAAAGTCCCCGAAGCGTATCTCTGCCAAATGGCGACTTATCGCACCTTGTTGGCGGCTATTTATCCAAACCACCGAATTCGGTGTGTTTTGTTGTGGACCGATGGTCCCCATGCGATGGTTTTAGACGATGAGCTTGGGCCTTAGGTTTCGTTGGGCTTTTGCGTAAAAGCCCAACCCAACACGCCACAGCCCGCGACCACCGCCATCATCGGAATGGGTGTGCCATCATGGACATGGCCGACCAAGATGCCAGCCCCTGCGGCCATTGCCATTTGTACAAAGCCCATTAATGCCGAGGCAGCCCCGGCCATTTCTTGGTGGGGGGCAATGGCTCCCGCCATGGCGTTGGGCATAACCAGCCCGACACTGACCAAATACAAAGCCATAGGCATAATCACCGAAAACACGCTGGGGGTGACCAGAAATTGGATGGCGACGCCCAAAGCCCCACTTAAAATCGCCAGCCGTCCACCCCATTCGACCATGCGGGGGATACCAACACGTTTGGTCAAACGGCCACTGATTTGCGACCCCACCATAAATCCGACAACCACAAAACCAAACGCAAAGCCAAAGTGTTCAACGTCTAGCCCCAAACTTTCGATCAACACGAAGCTGGCCCCGGAAATAAAGGCAAACAGGCCCGCAAAATTAAACGCCGTCGCCAACATATAGGACCGATAGTCGCGGCTTTTCAGCAACGCCCCGTAATTGCGTACGAAGCGTTTTGGATTTAAGGCGTCGGCCTTTAGCCAACGGTTGGTTTCGGGCAGGGCCAGGCCCGTGGTGAGAATCAAAAGGGCGGCGATGGCGGCCATAACCATGAAAATACTGGGCCAACCATAAACGACGGTCAATTGCCCACCAATCAAAGGGGCGACTAGGGGCGCCGCCGCGATGGCGGTGGCCATGAGGGCGAACATCCTCGCGGACTCTGCAGGACCATGAATGTCGCGGATGACGGCGCGCCCAACAACCCCCCCGGCGCACACGCCGACCGCTTGAAAGAAACGAGCGATGATCAGAATTTCGATACTTAAAGCCCATACGCAGACCAAGCTGGTGATAAAGTAAAGCACCAATCCGCCGATCAGAACCGGACGGCGGCCAAACTTATCGCTCAACGGCCCCAAAATAAGCTGGGCAAACGCCAATCCAAACATGAACACGCTCAACGTCAACTGCACGTCGAAGGTCGAGGCCCCAAACGCCGCCCGAATAGCGGGCAAGGCGGGCAAATACATGTCCGTCGACAAAGGTCCGGTCGCCACCAAGGTGGTGATGAGGGCCGACATGTAAAAGCTTTTTGGGCTCAGGCGCATTACGCGCGCTCAACAGGCGGCGGCTTACGAGTTGATCGATGGGGCCGCAATTCATCGGCCAAAGTGACAAAATTTTCACCCGGCAGACGGACATACCAATAATGCCAACCGTTGAGGGTTTGTTCGGTGGCGGCAGCGGCGGCACCGGATAAGGACTTAAAGATATGGCCTTCAAATTTGATGAACCCGTTGTGGATTTTGGCCCAGTATTCGATGCCGTTATAGGTCATAAATAATTTTGAACCGTTGGGTAAAAAGACGCCGCCGAAGGTCCAGCCATCGGTTTGGGCCAGGGGCTGGGGTGTCATTAATCCAGAGGCACCTACTTGCAAAAGGCGCCGTAAAATAGCGTTGGGGGTCTCATCGAAGCTTAACCGGGCGGCTTCGATTGCCTTACCAACATCGATGTCAATGTCGATGGTTTTGGTTTGGTTGGCGGGCATGAGCAATCCTTTTCAAAGCCGTTGATCTCTCATTTTCCACACTATTTTCTTAAAATCAACAAATAAGAAATATTTTAAGAAAATAGATTCTTAAATGATGTAAAAACATCTCTGAGCGCATGATCGGAGGTTCGGCCCTAACCGTCAGAGCGTTGACTTGCCGGGTGATTATTTCGTGTTCAGCCGTTCGATGGTGCGGGTGGTGGAGTGGCCGTCTTCGAGATTGGCGAGGACGACTTTGCCACCGTAGCCTTGCACGATGTCGGCGCCGACCACGGTGTCGAGGGTGTAATCGGCACCTTTGATCAAGACGTCGGGTTTAAGGTTTTCGATCAAGCGCAGCGGTGTGTCTTCACCAAAAATCACAACCAAATCAACCGCCGCTAAAGCGCCCAACACGGCGGCGCGCGAGGCTTCCGATTGCACCGGGCGGCTATCACCTTTAAGCCGTTTGACCGAAGCATCGGAATTTAAGCCGATCACCAAACGGTCACAGGCTTTGCGCGATTGGCTGAGCAAGGAAATATGGCCCGGATGCAGCAAATCAAAACAGCCATTGGTGAAACCGATTCGCAAGTTTTGAGTGCGCCATGTGGAGACGGCGGAGATGGCCTGGTCCAGGGTTGCCCCTTTGGCTTCGGCGGCATCTAAATCTTGATGATGCAGGGCTTGCGACAGTTCGGATGCGCTGACCGTTGCGGTTCCGGCTTTGCCAACCACAATGCCCGCCGCCGTGTTGGCCAGCATGGCGGCTTGAATCCAGCTGGCACCACTGGCGATGGCCAGGGCCAAGGTTGCGACCACGGTGTCGCCAGCCCCAGACACGTCAAACACTTCCAAGGCTTCGGCGCTGAGATGGACGGGTTCTTGGTCTTTGATAACTAACGTCATGCCATCGCCACTGCGGGTCGCCAAAACGCCGCCCAAGTCACAGTCAGAAATCAGCTTGAGACACGCCGTGACCACTTCGTCATCGGTGCCGACCGGTAAATTTGTGGCTTGGGCCAATTCTTTTTTGTTGGGGGTGACCAGACTGGCCCCTGAATAGCGGGCGTAATCCGTGCCCTTGGGATCAACGATCACCGCGATGTTTGCGGTCTTTGCTTGGCGGATGAGGGCGGCAACCAGGTTTGGTGTCAGTACGCCTTTGCCGTAATCGGAAAGAACCAGCGCGCCGTAGTCTTGGGGGGCGGAACGGGCCGCTGCTGTGAGCTTGTCCAGCGCTTTGCCTTCAAGCGGCTTTGAGCATTCTACGTCGGCCCGCATCAATTGTTGGCCCGCGCCGACAAATCGCGTTTTTAAGGTGGTCGGGCGATCGGAGTCTTTCACCAGGTCGGCTGAAATCGAGTCTAAGGCGCTTAGCAAGCCTTCAATTTCGCTGCCTTCGCCATCATGGCCGATGGCGGCAACAAACCGTCCGGTGCCGTGCAAGGCCGCGATATTCGCGGCAACGTTACCGACGCCGCCCAACATGGTGCGTTCGTGTTCAATGCACAGAACAGGAATGGGGGCTTCGGGAGAAATACGTTCGACCGCGCCCGTGACGTAACGATCCAGCATCACATCGCCGACGCACAGCACCCGTGCCCCGCTTAAACCTTCGATCAGATCCGCTAAATCGGACACGTCGGCCATTATCATTCGCCCCATTGATTGTCGTTGCCCTGTTGTAGCGCGTTCGTTTGCATTCGCCAAGGCTTGAACCTGCACGCCGCCTAATCCTAATGGGTAGTTGTGTGCCTTATATATTTATATGATAATTGATTCGCAACTTGAAGATTAGGGTGTTATCGAGCCTGAGGTGGAATCAGACACTGAGTTTAAGACGGTTCCATTTGCAGAAAAGACGCGCACACACGAGGGGGTGGACGATGAATGCGAACGACAATGGCGGGCACTATTCACATTCAAATACCTTTGATGATGTCTTGAACATTGATCTGGTTCAAGTTCGTCAATACGCCGAAGCCATCGAAGTTGCCGTTATGATCAATCAATTTGGTGAGTGCGCCCTGCTTTTGAATGAATTGGTCGGGGTGGTGCGCAAACATTTCTTGACGGATGAAACCCTCACCGGCACGAGTACAAGAAACTGCAGTCAACGGGCGATTGATCGGGCGCGGAGCTTGATAATCCGTTGTCAGGACCCCCTACAGACTTCGGATGACAGCTGTCGCGTGAAATTAAGCGATGATATTCGCAATGACTTGGTCTTGATCGTAGGTGATTTGGTCGACCGCGAACACTACGCCGATGATATGCGCGCTTAAGGGCTAGCCTCAAAGTTTACGCCCCCAACCCCTTAAAATAATCGATGGTGGCCTTCAGGCCTTGTTCCAATTGTATGGTTGGTTGCCAGTCTAATGTCGCCTTGGCGAGGCTGATGTCGGGGCAGCGTTGCAACGGGTCGTCAATGGGTAAATCTTTAAACACCAATTGTGATTTGGCTCCGGTCAGGGCAATCACCTTTTCGGCCAATTGAGTGATGGTGAATTCTCCTGGATTGCCAAGATTGATCGGTCCGGTAACGTCGTCGGTTTCCATAAGGCGCTGGAAGGCTTCGATCAAATCATCGACATAGCAAAACGACCGGGTTTGCAAGCCGTCACCGTAAATGGTGATGTCTTCGCCCCTCAGCGCTTGCATGATGAAATTTGACACCACGCGGCCATCATTTGGATGCATGCGGGGGCCATAGGTGTTGAAGATGCGGGCGACGCGAATTTCAACGCCGTATTGGCGGTGGTAGTCAAAAAACAAAGTTTCCGCGCAACGTTTGCCTTCGTCATAACAGGCTCTGGGACCGATGGGATTAACGTTGCCCCGGTAGTCTTCGGTTTGCGGATGGACCTCTGGGTCGCCATAGACTTCCGAAGTCGAAGATTGAAAAATGCGCGCCCCGGTGCGTTTGGCCAGCCCCAACATATTGATCGCCCCATGAACCGAGGTTTTGGTGGTTTGCACGGGATCATGTTGATAATGAATGGGCGACGCGGGACAGGCCAAGTTGTAAATTTCATCGACTTCCACATACAACGGGAACGTCACGTCATGGCGCATCAGTTCGAATCTGGGGTTGTCCATAAGGTGGATGATGTTGTTTTTGGGACCGGTGAAAAAATTATCGACACAGATCACGTCGTGACCTTGCCCGATCAAGCGTTCGCACAGGTGCGATCCTAAAAATCCAGCACCGCCGGTGACAAGAATACGTTTGCGTTCAAAGATGGGCATAATGTGTCGTTCCTCCAATATCGGAGACGGTACCACCCGTTTGTAATTAAGAAAAGGCCGACATGAATTATGCGGGCTAGGTGCTGATAAACCGTTGCTCACCGTCTTGCAGCACCAAACACGTGAGCTTGCCCGACGCCCAGGCTTCGGTGTCGATACCGATCCGGTTGGGACGCACGGTGGGCACTTTGGTGGGGGAATGACCGTGGATGATCATATGGTCATGCTTTTTTTTCGAGTCCAAAAAAGCAGCGCGAATCCACACCAAATCATTAGGATCTTGGTCGGTAAATGCGATGCCTGGGCGCACACCGGCATGGACAAAGGCGTAATCGCCAACGGTCACGCAAAACGCTAGGCTTCGCAAAATCTCTCGGTGGGCCTTGGGCAAGCTGTACAACAAGGCGGCGCTTAAGGCTTTTGGATTTTGCTTTGGGTCCAGTCCGTAACTGATCAAGGCTTGCTCTCCACCACAGCCCAACCATGTTAATTTGTTAGGATTGGCGAGGAAGCTCATCATAGAATCCTCGTGGTTTCCTTTTAACAGGTGGATTTCGAATCCGCACAGCACACGTCCGTTGCGTAAATCAACCAAACGCTGCAAAACCCCCCGGCTGTCCGGCCCGCGATCAATATAATCACCCAGCATCACTAAAATTTTGTGCAGGCCCGGATTGTCGCGTGCATCCGTGGCTATGCGTCCTAACAGGCGATCAAACAAATCAAGTCTGCCATGAACATCGCCAATGGCATATACACGGGTGTTTTCAGGGGTTTTGGGGTATTGTATATTCATCAGGATTTATAGATAAGGTGTAAAGGGGGACGCCTCAAGTAAAACTGTACATCGGTAGTTGCCTATTAACCACTTATCCTTACGATACCCGAAAGCGTTAACTCATTTAAAGGACTAGAGTCTCAGCATGGCTGATACAGCAGCGTCATACGGCGGCCCAGGTAACGCAAAAAAGACCGAAGAACAACGGCTTTTAGATACCCTCGCCCGTCTGCAAACCAACAATGATGGTGCGTATGCGGTGCATATCCGCCTTTCTGAGCTGCCGCCCAGTCACCGCCAACCTCATTTCATTCGTATGGTTAGTCGCACGTTGGAAAGTTTAGCGTCGAAGCAAGAAATTAATATTTATAATTTAACCAATTTAGATGTGGTGTTGATGTGTCGCAACGCGCCCATTGATGAAGTTGACGATGCGGTGTTTCGGGTTCGCGCCTTGTTTAACGAAGACCCCATCACCCAAGCCGAAGACGGATCTGCAGAAGATCGGTTTTCCGCTTGGTACGATTTGAGCCAATCCGCAGATTTAAAAGACTTTGAAGACTCGATTGCCAGCATTGTTAAAATGGCGGCGAACGTAAGCAGTAAAATGGCTGAGCCAACCTCAACCGGGCGGGCCTCAAAAACCATGAAAGGCGAGGCCCTGACACCAGATATGTTGCAGGGCATTATGCAAAAGCTTTTGGAAGCGCGGATCGGAGATTTGGTGCATCGCCAGCCGACAGTCCGCGTCAGCGCCAACAAAAAACAGGAATTGGCGTTTCGGGAACACTACATTTCAATGAGCGAATTGCAGTCACGCATTGCCCCAAAGGTGAATATATTTTCCAGTCATTGGCTGTTTCAATATTTGTCGGAAACGCTAGATGCGCGGGTTCTCGAAGTCCTTTCCCGGCTTGATTACGCCGCCATGGATTATCCCGTCAGCATTAATTTGAACGTTTCGACCATCATGTCGCGACCGTTTCAAAATTTTAATACCATCGTTGGCGAACACACCGACAAAGTGGTTGTCGAAATTCAAATGATCGACATCTTTGCCAATATGCGCAGTTACGAACAAACTCGGGACTGGCTCCAAGAGCGGGGCTATCGGGTGTTAATCGACGGCCTCAATCCGTTGACGTTGGATTTCTTTAACCCCATAACCCTAGCCGCAGACTTTATTAAAATTAACTGGGGCCCGGAAGTTCAAGGCGGACTGGGTCAAGGTCAAACAAAGCAAATCGCGTCGGTGCTCAAACAAATGAAACCGGGCAGCGTGGTTTTGTCACGCGTGGATACGGAAGAAGGCGTAAGCTGGGGCTTAGGGCTTGGCATATTGTGTTTCCAAGGCCACTTTATCGATAAAGTGGTTGAAGCCATGGCCGCGAAGGGGGCCTTGAAATGAGCCACATGAACTCAGGTGTTGGAAGGGGGCATAAACGTGGTTAAGCAATCGTCTGGCACGTCGCACATGCATCGCCGCACCCAAGAACAGTTGTTGTTGGAATATCTGCGCCGTTTGGAAAGCCGCCGCGAAGGCCGCAAAGCGGTGCGCATCAACCTGTCCAACCTTATGCCCGCCAACAAACGCGAACATCATATTCGCGCCGCGACCAACAGCTTTGAAAGCTTGGTCAGCGATTTGATGGGGCAGTTGTTTCAACTGGAAAACCTAGACATTTTTGTGGTGTATAAATCCGAGGCTCATGCGCGGGTTGAAGACACGGTGCAAAAAATTAAATTTCTGTTTTCCGATGATCCTTTGTTTGAAGGAACGCCGACGTCGGGAAAAGAGTTTCTGACTTGGTTTGATGTGGAAAGCCAGTATGATGAGCTGCTGAAAATGGTCCAAGACATGGGCGATGACGGCGGTGCTCCGAAACGAACCAGTTCGCGATCAAACGTTCGCGAAGCTTTGAAGGCGCGCCAAGAACATGGCGATCCCCTTACCCCAGAAATTTTATCGCGGGCGGTGAAAGCCCTATTGCGCACCGATTTGACCAGCTTGGTGCGGCGTCAATTTATCTGTGGTGTGAATGAAAAACTGGTCCCGGAACCAATATTTTCCGAGCTTTATATTTCCATCGCCGATTTGCGCGAAACCATGATGCCGGGTATTAATTTGACCGCCAATCGATGGCTATTTCAATATCTTACGGAAAGTTTAGACAAACGGATTTTATCGCTGTTGTCGAAATCCGATAGCGCTACGATGACCGGTGACATTAGCTTTAACGTTAATGTTTCAACCTTGATGAGCCCCGAATTTATTGCTTTTGATGAAGGCATGTCGGCAGCCCGGCGTGGGTCAATGGTGTTGGAACTGCAAAAAATTGATATTTTTGCCGACTTTGGATCGTTTCTGTTTGCCCACGATTTTTGCCGCGAAAAAGGCTACCGCATTTGCTTGGATGGTTTGACCTATCAAGATCTTTTGATGATTGACCGTGAACGCCTTGGCGTTGATTACGTCAAGGTGATGTGGACCCCCGAACTGGTCGATGGCGGCGCTGAAATGGCCGAAAAGCTGGCACACATGGTGAAGAAAGCGGGGGAAAAACGGATCATCATGGTGCGCTGTGACGACCGAGAAGCGGTCGACTTTGGTCGCTCCGTCGGGGTTCGTATGTTCCAAGGTCACTTTGTTGAACACTTGATTGCCGAAGACGAGCGACGTCGCCAATTGCTGAAATTGAAACACCGCATCGAACGCGGTTAAGCGTCATCGCCTTTATCCGACACACCGGCCTCGGCAAATGTGGCCATATTGTTGTGGCAAGCCACAGCAGCTTTGACCAAGCCCATCGCCAAAACGGCTCCGGTGGCTTCGCCTAAACGCATCTGTTGGTCCAACAGCGCCACCTTGCCAAGTTTTTCCAACAGCAAAATGTGGCCGGGTTCAAGCGATACGTGGCCGACTTGGCAATGATCTAAATTGTGTTTGTTCAGAGCGGCCAAAGGCGCAGCAGAGGCGGTCGAAACAAAACCGTCCAACATCACCGGAACTTGTTTGAGACGCGCCCCGATGACGGCTCCTAAAATAGCCGCCATTTCGCGTCCACCCAGACAGCGCATAACATCCAAGCCGTCTTTCATTATGGGTTTGTGCAAACTCACCGCGCGGGCGATCACATCGGCTTTATGTGCCATTTGCTCGGTGTTTATACCCGTTCCCGGTCCCGCCCAGGTCATGGAGTGGCCGCCATACAAGGCCAAGCAAATGGCCGAGGCGGCGGTGGTGTTGCCGATTCCCATTTCGCCGAGACAGGCCATGTCTGACGCCGAATCGATCACGTCCATGCCGAACGCAATGGCTTCAGCACATTCTTCATCGCCCATGGCTGGGGCGATGCTGAAATCAACGGTTGGATGATCTAAATCCAAACTTTCGACGCACAAGCCAACGCCAAATACGTTACACATTTGATTGATTGCGGCCCCACCGTGTTCAAAGTTTTTGACCATTTGTTTGGTGACATCGGGGGGGAATGCGGAAACGCCTTGCGCGACCACACCATGATTTCCGGCAAAGACGTGGGCGTTTGGGGTCTTCATCCGGGCTGGGTAGCGGCCTTGCCATGTTGCCGTCCACGCCGCCAAGTCTTCCAACCGACCCAAGGACCCTTGGGGCTTGGTCAGTTGAGGTTCGCGCTCTTGGGCGGCCTTGGCCGCTTGCTCATCGGGTCCCGGTAAATCACCAAGAATCGTGCGAACATCGTCAAGACAGGTTATTTTTGGCAACTTGGTCATTGTTTGGGACTCGCAGTCGGTTAAGAATGGACTTAACATAGGCGCTCTCACCTTGCGCTGGCAATAAATTCTAGGAAATTTGATATGGCGAAAAAAGACGACCCCCAAGAAATTATCGAGGTTCTAGAACCCGATGCTGTGCACAGCGAGTCTGCAACAGAGGGATTTTTCACGCGGCTGCTGGATCAGTTTACCGTGGCGTGGTTGTTTTTGACGCGCATTCCCTTGCCCCAGTGGTGGAACAAAACAGAGCGCGAGGTCGAAATTCAAGAACATGAACAACCGGATGATGGCACACAGGGTCCAGTTGAAGACGCCCCGGTTGATAAAAGCCAGGGCATGACGCCATTGGCGGATACGGTCAGGGCGTGGCCTGTGGTGGGTCTTGCCGTTGGCGCGCTGGCGGGTGGCGGTTTGTGGTTGGCGGCTCATTTGGGCTTGCACCCCTTGGCGGCCAGTTTTGTGGCTATGGGCATCGCCACCTTGGCCACCGGAGCTTTGCACGAAGACGGTTTGGCCGATGTTGCCGATGGTTTTGGAGGCGGCGATACGCGGGCGAAAAAATTACGCATTATGCGCGATTCTTCGATTGGCGCTTTTGGCGTGATGGCGTTGCTGATGATTGTCGGTTTTAAGGCGGGGTCAATGACGGGCTTTAACAGTCCCGGTTTTGCCGCAGCGGCGGTGTTGTCGGCTCATGTTTTGTCACGGTCCTTTTTGCCCATGGTGATGGTGGCCTTGCCCGCCGCCAGACGTAACGGCCTGGGTAAAGTTGCCGGTGTTCCCAAAACGGAAAATGCGGTGATGGCGGCCTTGATCGGTGTGTTGATTGCGATTTTAACCTTAGGCTTAGGCCCTGGATTGGTGGCGGCGGCGTTGGCAGGATTGGGCGTTGCCTTGGTCGCCGCGATTGCTCAACGGCAAATTCAAGGCTTTACCGGGGACGTTTTAGGGGCCGCGCAACAAGTTGCGGAAGCCTTGGTTCTGGCCGGTGTCGCCGTGATCTTGCGGACGGTTTTTTATTGATGGATTCGGCTGTTGTTACACGGTGGTGGTGGGTTCGTCATGCCCCGGTGGTCGATGCTCATTTGGGGCGTCTGTCGGGGCAAGCGGATGTAGATGCAAACGTTACCGACCTTAAATCATTTGAATCTTTAGCCCCGCATCTGCCAAAGGGCGCGGTGTGGGTGTTGACCCATTTAAAACGCAGTCAACAAACGGCCCATGCGCTGTGTCGGGCGGGGGCCGAGCGGACCAATGTCCGGGTCGAGCAAGTCTTTGTCGAACAGGCATTTGGGGATTGGACCAACAAAACCTGGAACGAAGTGGGCGTAACAGACCAAGCCCAGGCGTTCTGGAATGATCCCGCCCATGAGCGCCCCCCCGGGGACGGTGCCGAAAGCTTTGACGATGTGTGTCGACGTGTGGCCCCCCGCATTGATCAAATCACCCATGAATATTTAGGTCGAGATATTGTGTGCATCGCCCACGCTGGATCGATTCGCGCTGCCGTGGCTTTGGCGTTGGCCTTGACCCCTGAACAAGCTTTGGCCTTGGACGTGAAAAATACCGCCCTCACACGGCTTGATTTTATCTCAAACGAAGCCAACCTTATAGGTCAAGGCAGCTGGCGTGTGGTTGGCCTTAATCAGCTAGGAGTGACGACGTGAGCCTTGCCGACAGTTCCTTAACGCTGGTCTTGGGTGGTCAACGTTCAGGCAAAAGCGTGTATGCGGAAAGCTTGTTTTCGGCGGGCGGTGTGTATCTGGCGACAGGTCATGCCACGGACGCGGACATGGCGGAACGCATTGAAGCCCACCAAGAACGGCGCGGCGAAGGCTGGGTCACGGTGGAAGAACCCATCGATCTGATGCACGCGCTTGAGCGGACGGCCAAGCTGTATGGCGATAAGCCGGTGTTGATTGACAGTTTGGGCATGTGGGTGTCAAACATGCTGCATCAAGGACGCTCGCCGTTGTTGGAAATGGATGCCATTGCCCAGGCTCTGGTCAAACACCAAAGCCCGGTGGTGGTGGTGTCCGAAGAAGTGGGTCTAGGCGTAATTCCGATGAATGCCGTGGCCCGTGCCTTTGTCGATGCCTTAGGCCTAAGCAATCAAATCACCGCCGCCTCTGCCACCCGCGTGGTGCTGGTAACGGCGGGTCTGCCTCAATTTTTGAAAGATCTAAAAAACCCATGAAAAAAATACCTGCCACCGTGATCACCGGGTTTTTAGGCTCGGGCAAAACCACCTTGATCCGCCAAATATTGGAACAGGCTGGGGGCCGTCGTATCGCTTTGATCATCAATGAATTCGGCGATTTGGGCATTGATCGCGATATCGTGCGCGGCTGTGGCATCGAAGGTTGTGAAGACGACGACGTGATCGAACTCGCCAATGGCTGTATTTGCTGTACCGTTGCCGATGACTTTTTACCGGTCATGGAAGCCTTGCTTGAACGCCCCATACCACCCGACCACATTGTCATTGAAACGTCGGGTTTGGCCTTGCCCAAACCGTTGGTCAGCGCGTTCAATTGGCCGGAAATCAAAACCCGGGTTACGGTTGATGGGGTCGTCAGCGTGGTCGATGGCCCAGCCTTGGCCGCCGGACAATTCGCCTCAAATGAAGCCGCCGTTGACGCCCAACGCCAAGCCGATGAAAATCTAGACCACGAAAATGCCTTGGAAGACCTGTTCGAAGACCAATTGCACGCCGCTGACATGGTGTTGCTCAACAAAGCCGATGCCTTAACGGACGGCGATCAGAACCGCTTGATGGCCGAGCTTGAAGCCAAGTTGCGCCCCGGTGTGCACATCGTCGCCACCAGCCACGGCAATGTCGGCATTGATGTTTTGTTGGGCTTAGGCGCGGGGGTTGAAGACGATTTGGATTGCCGTCACGCGCACCATGACCATGACCATGATCATGATGACGACGACCACGACCACCATGATCATGACCACAATGCCTTTGAAAGTTTTGTCGTGGACGTCGCGTGCCAAACGGACCCGCACGTATTGGAAAAGCGCCTGATTGAACTGGTCGAACACCACGGCATTTTGCGCATCAAAGGTTTTGTTGAAGTTGAAGGCAAAGCCGCGCGTCATGTGGTGCAAGGCGTCGGCACCCGTTTCACCCGCTATTTTGATCGGCCGTGGCATGACGACGAAGATCGCCAGGGCCGTTTGGTGGTGATCGGTCAAGCCGGCCTTGATCAAGCCGCCATCGCCTCTGCCCTGGGGGCTTAAATGCATCTGTTGGCCGCACAGCCGGGGGGGATTCAAGACGGCTCAGAAGCGATTGATCTGGGACAGTCTGCCGCCGATATTGTGCTGATTACGGCGGCCGATACGGAGCTTTTGGCGCTGTCTCAGGCGCGCAAATTAGCCGCTCATGGACACAAAAACTTCCCCACCTTGCGGCTCGCCAACCAAATGCATTTGGCCCACAACATGTCGGTCGATTTATATGTCGAAGACGTGGTGCGCCATGCCAAATTGGTGGTGGTGCGGGCCTTGGGCGGACGCGGCTATTGGCCGTATGGTGTCGACGAAGTGGTGCGGGTGTGCAAAGCGCGCAACATTGCTGTGGCGTTTTTACCCGGTGACGATCAGCCCGACCCTGAACTCAATGCGCTCAGCACCGTGGGCCAAGACGATCTTCACCGCTTGTGGCAATATTTAAGCCTGGGTGGTCCCGACAATGCGCGGGCCTTTATCGAGTGCAGCGCCAATTTGGTGGGGTTTGAAGTTGCCTACCGAGAGCCACGCCCCGTTCTGCCTGCGGGAGGCTATTGGCCGGGTGAAGGGGCCGTAGGGGTGGAGGATATGTCCGCGCACTGGCTTGAAAACCAGCCGATCAGCCCGGTTATTTTTTATCGCGCCCTTTATCAAAGTGGCAATTTACAGGTGATCGATGATTTGGTGCGGGGCTTGCAAACAGCGGGCTTAAATCCATTGCCAATTTTTGTGGCCAGCTTGAAAGACCCGCTGTCGGTGGCAACGGTGACAGAACTGTTGAGCGCGGTTCAAGGCCCATTGGGCGTGGTGCTCAACACCACCGGGTTTGCGGTCAGTCACCCCGGACGCGACCGCACGCCAACACCGTTTGATGCTTATGATGTGTGCATGTTGCAAGTGGTGCTGTCGGGCGGCAATCGTGAGGGTTGGGAAACCAACACCTGGGGTTTGGGGCCGCGCGATATCGCCATGAACGTGGCCTTGCCCGAAGTCGATGGCCGGGTTCTCAGCCGCGCCATTTCGTTCAAGGGCCTCACCGAACGCGACCCGCAAACCCAGTGTGACATCGTTGGCTATCAACCCAGTGCGGACCGCATCGCTTTCGTTGCGGAACTGGCGGCGAAATGGGCGAAGTTAAAAACCACCCTCAATAGGGACAAAAAAGTCGCCATCGTGCTGGCCAACTATCCCAATCGCGATGGCCGTATTGGCAACGGCGTGGGGTTGGATACGCCAGCGGGCGTGGTGCAAGCTTTGGCCGCGTTGGCGGACGCGGGTTACCCGGTTTCAAACATCCCCCCAGACGGCAACGCCTTGGTCGAACGCCTGCAAGCCGGACCCACCAATGCCCATGATCCGGTCAACATCAAGGCCGCCGAACACACTTTAAACCTGGTTGATTATCACGCCTTTTTCGCCACCTTGCCCGCGACCGTACAGGATAAAATGTTGGATCAGTGGGGCGCACCCGACACCGATCCCTTTGCCCGTGCGGACGGCACCTTTGCCATCCCGGTGATGATGTGTGGCGGCGCCTGTGTCGGCTTGCAACCCGCGCGGGGCTATAATATTGACCCATCGAAAACCTATCACGATCCGGATCTGGTGCCGCCCCATGGCTATTTGGCGTTTTATGTGTGGCTGCGCAAAAATTTTGCCGCCGACGCCATCGTTCATTTTGGCAAGCACGGCAATTTAGAATGGTTGCCGGGTCGCGCCTTGGCTTTAGGCGCAGACGATTTTCCTGAGGTGGCTCTTGGTCCGATGCCCCATTTGTATCCGTTTATTGTCAACGATCCGGGCGAAGGTACTCAAGCCAAGCGCCGTGCGGCGGCGGTGATCATCGATCATTTGACACCACCGCTGGCGCGGGCCGAAACCTATGGCCCGTTGCGAGATTTAGAGCGACTAGTAGATGAATATTTTGAAGCCTGCGGGTCCGACCCCCGGCGCACGCGGATTCTCAAGCGCGATATCTTGGATTTATGCCACACCTCCGGCCTTGCCCAAGATGCCGGGTTCAAAGACGGGGCGGGGGAAGACGAACGCTTGGCCAGCTTGGATGCCTATTTGTGCGAACTCAAAGAAATGCAAATCCGCGATGGTTTGCATGTGTTTGGCTGCTCACCCGAAGGCGATTTATTGGACAATCTGGTGCTGGCTTTGGTGCGGGTGCCACGCGGTGGTGAGACCAAAGACGCGTCCTTAACCCGCGCCTTGGCCGCTGATCTGGACTTAGGTTTTGACCCACTTGATTGCGACATGGGCAGCCCTTGGTCGGGTCCCCGGCCGGACGTTTTGGGGGGGCTTGATGTTTGGCGCAGTGTCGGTGATACGGTCGAACGCATCGAAGCCTTGGCGCTCAGTTTGATCAACGGTGCGCACGTGGCGGATGCGGCCTGGGTGGCGACAGGTCACGTGCTCAGCGAAATCTCCACCCGTATACGCCCGGCTGTCGAGGCGTGTGGCGCGGCAGAGCTAGGTGGGCTGTTGCAAGGCTTGGCGGGTGGCTTCGTTGCCCCCGGACCCAGTGGCGCGCCGACGCGGGGTCGCCCCGACGTGTTGCCCACCGGACGCAATTTTTATTCCGTCGATACCCGCGCCGTGCCGACCCCGGCGGCCTGGACCTTGGGTTGGAAATCGGCCAGCATTTTGCTCGAAGCGCATTACCAAGAACACGGCGACTGGCCCAAAACCATGGCGGTCACCGCCTGGGGCACGTCTAATATGCGCACCGGCGGCGACGACATCGCCCAAGCCTTGGCGTTGTTAGGCACGCGCCCAACCTGGGACGCGGCCAGCCGCCGGGTGACTGGATTTGAAGTTTTGCCGTTGAGCCTTTTGGACCGCCCCCGGGTCGATGTGACGTTGAGAATCTCAGGCTTTTTCCGCGATGCCTTCCCCGGCCTGATTGACCTGTTCGACAGCGCCGTGCGCGCCGTGGCCGCATTGGACGAGGCCGACGATATGAACCCCCTAGCCGCCCGGGTGGCTGCGGAAACGGCAGAGTTGGTGGACGGCGGCGTCGATCAAGCCGAAGCCAACAGGCGCGCTGGCTTTCGTGTTTTTGGTTCCATGCCCGGCGCCTATGGGGCGGGGTTGCAGGCCTTGATGGACGAAAAAGGCTGGGATACCGATGCCGATTTGGCCCGTGCGTACGTGGCGTGGGGCGGTTATGCCTATGGTGCAGGCGCCGAAGGCGAAGCCCGTCACGACCTTTTCGAGTCCCGCCTCAAAGCCGTCGAAGCGGTGGTGCAAAATCAAGACAACCGCGAACACGATTTGTTGGATTCCGATGATTACTACCAATTTGAAGGTGGCATGACGGCGGCGGTGCGGGTGTTGTCGGGTAATCAACCCGCCACCTGGCACATGGATCATTCGCGCATTGAAACTCCCGTTGCCAGAACCCTAGAAGACGAAATCGGCCGCGTGGTCCGCGCCCGTGTGGTCAACCCCAAATGGATCAAAGGCGTGATGCGCCATGGCTACAAGGGTGCGTTCGAAATGGCCGCCACGGTCGATTACATGGTCTCCTTCGCCGCCACCGCCAAGTGCGTCAAAGACCATCACTTCGATGCGGTGTTCCAAGCCTACTTAGATGATGAACAGGTGCTGGCGTTCTTAAAAGACAACAACTTAGAAGCCCTCAAAGACATGGCCGCCCGCTTGATCGAAGCCCAGGACCGGAACTTGTGGACGCCGAGATTGAATTCAACGCGAGCGATTTTGCAGGGGTTGTTGGGGTAGCTTACCCCCCAACCGTCATTCAACTCGCGTTGCAACCGTCATTTGACTCGCGTTTTATTTGTCATTCCCGCGCAGGCGGGAATCCAAACACCCTCAAAGCAATCCCTCACCGCTGCATGGATTCCCGCCTACGCGGGAATGACGGGGGAGGAGGTTAGGTGCTCTCGTCACCCCGGTCCCAAGCCTCCGGATCTTCATCGGCGGGCCAAATAGTGTCGTCAGAACTGTGAACCGTGGCGCGAAAATCATTATCGGGTGTGGCGGGAATGTATTTTGCGGTGCTAAAATTGGCACCGAGTACGTTTGTTTCTTCATCAAAGTGAATGCTGGAGAGGCTTGTTCCTTCGAGATGGGCTGCGTAGAGGTATGCTCCCTCGAGGTGGGCTGCGTTGAGGTATGCCCCGTTGAGGTTTGCCTCTTCGAGGCTAGCCCCCTCGAGATTTGCTCCGTTGAGGAATGCCCTTTCAAGGTTTGCCCCATAGAGGCTTGCCCATTCGAGGCTTGCGCTGATGAGGTTTACTTCTTCGAGGCGGGCCTCACCTAGGTTTGCCCCATCAAGATAGGCATTGTGAAAAATAACCTTTTGATAGGTCCCGCCCTGCAAATTGGCTTTACGAAGGTCGGTGCTTTGCAAGTCGAGTCGGAAACCGTCTGGGTCGTGTTCGGTATTCCGCCGTCCGGCAACGGTGAGGATGGCTTGCACCACCACGTGGGGTTTTTGGGCAGCCTTAAGAGGTTCGTCGCCCTGTGGTATTGGGGCTTTTTCGCGCACGTAGGCACATAGGGTTTCAAAGATTGGGCCGTGCAGGTTTTTGGATGTTCGGGCGAGGGCTTCTAGGGCGTAGATCGCGCCAAGACGGACGGCGAAGTCTTCGTGACCCAGCTGTCCGATGGCCGTGGCGAAGGCTTCGGATTCGTGTTTTTTTGCATTGTGTTCGGAATCTCGTTCTGCCGTTTTTGCTTGGCGGTCCAACGCACGGGTTCTGACGGCGGCGAGGGCAAAGCCCCAGATACCGATCATGCCTGCGGCGACGATGCCGACGGACCAGAAGTAGTTTCTGAGATCGTCCATTTCGGAGGTTTTTGAGGGCCACTTGTCTGCAAACAGGCCGAAGCCTAACCAGAGGATAAGTCCGGTGGTCACGATGCCTAAGATAATGAAGCTGATGAACGCCGTTTCAGGCCGAGCGTTCTCGCGTTCCACTGTCTTCGTATGAGCTGATAAATCTTCCATACCCGCAACGCTAGCGAGTCTATGCTTTTACGGCAATGAAAAGATTATGCCTCTGGCCCCTTAAGCGGCAGGGTGAAGGTGAAGGTTGAGCCTTTTCCGGGTGTGCTTTCGACGGTGATTTTGCCTTTGTTGCGGGTGACCAGTTCGGCGCACAGCAACAGGCCCAAGCCGGTGCCTTCTTCGCCTTCGGTGCCACGGGTCGAGACGTTTTCGGTGATGTCGAACAGTTTGGCGGCGGTTTCAGAATCCATGCCGATGCCGGAATCGATGATGCGGGTGGTGGCGGTGTTGGAATCCTCATCAGACTCGTATTGGACTTCAATGGTGCCGCCTTGGGGGGTGAATTTGATGGCGTTGTTGATCAAGTTGCGGATCACCGCTTCAACCATCGGCGGGTCGGCAAAGACGATGGGCGGCGTGCCGGATTCGCTCAGTTCAATACCTTTTTCGGCGGCGACAGCGTGCAAGACGTTGAAGACTTGAAGCGTGGTTTCCCCCAGGGCCAGCGACACGGGCGACACCGACACCCGGTTCATCTGTAAACGCGACCATTCAAGCAGGTTTTCCAAAAGTTTGAAAATGCTGGTGCTGCTTTTATGGATGTGGCCTGCGAATTTTTTGATTTTTTCGGGGGGATAGGTTTCAGCCCCGTCTTTCAGCAACGCGGAAAAGCCAATCAATCCGGTAAAGGGGCTGCGCAGATCGTGGGCAATGATGGAAAAAAACTTATTTTTTTCTTGGTTGATTTTTTCCAACTCTTCCTTGGCATGGGCATAATTTTCCATCAGTTCGACGTATTCAGAACTCAACGCTTCGGCCCGATCACGTTCGTCTTGCAAGGTGCGCATTTCCATCATCAAACGATCATTAGATTTGCGCAGCGTTTCTTCGGTTTTGCGCAGATCAACCGTCAAATTGACAAGGTTGCGCAACATGGTGTTTTGCGGGCCTTCCGTGGCCAAGGTGACGTAGCCACCCGCTTCGAGGATAGCTTGTTCGACCACAAGATCAGGTTTTAGCATGAGCACAATGATGGGCACGCGCACGCCAGCTTCGCGAGCATCGGTACAAATTTCTACGGCAAATGTAGGCTCCTTAGGTCTGTCTACGATGAGGCTTAATTGAAATCCACCGACCACAAGGTCATGTAACGCATCGTCGGCCTCTTGAACATGCACAATATCGACGGCCCGGTGTGCATCTTCGAAGGGCTTTAAAAGTAAGGCTTCAACATGAGCATCACCACCAACCAAAAGAATTTTGGCTGAATCCATAGTCTTGTTACCCCTTCGCCCTAAATTTACATCGTAATTTGGCAATACGATTGCGACATAACAATGGCTACCCTAATTATAGGGGGCCTGTTGTTTGTTCGTCTAGGGAGTCTTGCCGATGCCAATTAATTTAGATGCCGACCATCACAAATCCAAAATGGAAAAAAAGAAGGCCGCGCGTGATAAAATCATGGCGGCGAAAACCGAAGCGCGAGGGTTGGTGATTGTCCATACCGGTAAAGGCAAAGGCAAGTCGACGGCGGCATGGGGTTTGGCTGTGCGCGCCCTCGGCCACGGTCAACGGGTTGGCATCGTGCAATTTGTTAAAGGCAAGTGGGAAACCGGGGAACGGACGATCTTTGAACACTTTCCAGACTTGTGCCAAATCGAATCCTTTGGCGAAGGTTTTAGCTGGGAATCCCAAGATTTAGAACGTGACCGCGCCGCTGCTCTGCGGGCGTGGCAAGCCGCCGAAGCCTTGATGGCTGACAACTCGGTGTCTTTGATCATTTTAGATGAAATCAATATTGCGCTTCGGTACGGTCAGTTGGACAAGGATTTGGTGGTGACCGCCTTGGCCAACAAACGTGCTGACCTTCATGTGGTGCTGACGGGCCGGAATGCGCTTGACGAAGTGATCAATGCGGCAGATTTGGTGACCGAAATGACCCAGATCAAACACCCGTTCCGATCCGGGGTGAAGGCACAGGTTGGCATCGAATATTAAAGGCGCTACTATTTTTCCCAAGAGTTAATTCTGGCTTTGATTCGCAAAGGGGTTTGGTGATGCGCGCACGTTTTATGATGATTGTTCTGGTGGCTTCTTTCGTATCGGGCTGTGCCTCGGTCCAGCCGATGAGCGCCAATCAGCGCGCGGCTCAAGTCCTCGCGGCGGCGCAAGTGGCCTTTGAAAATATGCACAAAGCCCCCGACGCGGTGATGAATGATTTTCGCGCCTTGTTCCCCAAAGCCCAAGGGGTGGTGATTTTGCCCGGGCTTTTGAAGGGCGGCTTTATCGTCGCCGCCGAAGGGGGAAACGGGGTCTTGTTGGCCAAGGATGCGGCAGGCCAATGGGGCCATCCGGCTTATTATTTTTTAGCAGCGGGCAGCGTTGGCTTTCAAATTGGGGCGCAGGCGACCGATGTGGTGTTGTTGTTGTTTAGCCAAAAAGCGGTGGCGTCAATCATTGCGCATCAAGGTAAATTGGGGGCCGATTTGGGTCTGACCTTTGGCACCATGGGGGCTGGAGTCGAGGCTTCGACCACCACCAACATTGGCGCTGACATCATGGCTTTTTCCCAGGGCATGGGTGCCTTTGCCGGAGGCTCGTTGGAAGCGGCGGCCTTGATCAAACGTAATGATCTGAACGAAGCCTTTTATGGCCGCCCCATAACACCTGAAGAAATCGTGCTACAAGGGCAATCCCAAAACGCCGCCGCGAATGGTTTGCGTGCGGCCCTCAATGGTCAGTAAGGCTTCGCCCACACGTACGTTTATGGTCCAAGGCACTGGCTCGGACACGGGCAAGTCTTTGCTGGTGGCGGGGTTGTGTCGCGCGTTTGCCAAACGTGGCCTAAAGGTCTTACCGTTCAAACCGCAAAACATGTCAAACAATGCAGCCGTTACGGTGGATGGTGGGGAAATTGGCCGGGCTCAGGCCTTGCAAGCGCGGGCCTGTGGCGTTGCTCCGACCACCGACATGAATCCGGTGTTGTTAAAACCCGAAGCCGATACCGGCGCGCAATTGGTGGTGTCGGGCAAAGTGCGGGGCCATGTTGGACCCCAAGATTTTCGCACCTTCAAAGAGACCTTATTGCCGGACGTTTTGGCTGCTTTTGAACGTTTAAAAAGCCAGTGCGATTTGGTGATTGTTGAAGGGGCTGGAAGCCCGGCGGAAGTGAACTTGCGCATGGGCGACATCGCCAATATGGGCTTTGCCACCGCCGCCAAAGTTCCTGTGGTTCTTGTGGGCGACGTGGAAAAAGGCGGTGTGATTGCCCAGATTGTTGGCACCCATGCGGTGTTGATGCCTTCCGAACAAGCCTTGATCAAAGGCTTTATTGTCAATAAATTTCGCGGAGATCCGGCTTTGTTCGGCCCCGCCATGACCGACATTGAAGCCCGCACCGGGTGGCCGGGATTAGGGCTGGTAACGTGGTTTTCAGGGGCCGCTAAATTGCCCAAAGAAGACAGTGCTTCGTTGGGCCAATGGGCCGAAACCGGGCAGCGGTCGGGGGACGGAAAACGCATCCGCATGGCGGTGTTGAAATTCCCCCGCCTGGCAAATTTTGATGATATAGACCCGCTGTTGGCCGAAGACGATGTGGATGTGATCCTAATCGAAGCGGGCCAAGCGATCCCCGGCGACATAGATGTGGTGGTGTTGGCCGGATCAAAGTCGGTCATTTCCGATTTGCGTGTGCTTAAGGAACAAGACTGGGACGTCGATATCAAAGCCCACGTCAATCGCGGCGGATATGTGGTTGGCTTGTGTGGCGGCTATCAAATGTTGGGACAGCGCATTTCGGACCCAGACGGCGTTGAAGGCGAACCCACAGAAGAGTTAGGTCTTGGCTTGTTGGATGTTGAAACGGTGCTCACCGATGACAAAACACTGGCCGAGGTGAGTGGCGTTGAGGCCAAAACGGGCTTTGAAATTAAGGGCTATGAAATACATTTAGGCCTGACCGAAGGCCCTGACCGCCACACCCCGTGGCTGCATTTGGCCGATGGCCGCGAAGATGGCGCGATCAGTGCCAACGGGCAAATTATGGGCTCGTACGTGCACGGCTTGTTTGCCGCTGATGACTTTCGTCATGGCTTTTTGGCCGGGCTGCGAGAAGATCGAAGTCGCGGACCGTCTTATGAAGCTTCTGTCGAGGCGACTCTTGATGCCCTTGCCGAGCACCTGGAATCCTGCTTAGATTTAGATGCGCTTTTGGTTCTTGCACATTCTTGACGTAAAGAGCCGTCTATTATGAGGTTTTCACCTCTCTCGGCAAATCAACGAACGGAATGGTGAATAAGGATGATGGCAATATGAATTTTCTTAAAAATGTGCGCATCGCCACCATTGGTTGGGCCTTTGTTGTGGTCTTGGTATTGGGTGGGGCCTTGATCGCAGCCAGTTCGTGGGTCACCGTAAATAACATTTTGACGGTTAAGACGACTTGGGATGTGTTTGAAGACAGCCGTTCACAAAAAGGTGCCGCGTTGAGCGCGTTGCGTAAAGAAATTGGTTACGGTGGCATGATCCACCAATTTAAGAATTATATTCTGCGCCATGATAAGGGCAGAGCCGACATCGTTAACGCGAATATTGGCGGGGCCGCATCGGCCATCGCGCGCTATCAAGCACTGGGCCTGAACGAAGCAGAACAAAAAGCCATCACCGATATTCAAGACCTGCTCGCAGCCTATGCTAACGCTTTGTCTTTAGCTGTTAAATTGGTTGACCAGGGTAAGTCCCAATTCGAAATCGACGATTTGGTGCGTGTCGACGATACCGCCGCAATTCGTGGGTTGGATAGACTTGATGTTGAAGTTCAAAATAGTCGTAATGCAAACACGTCCATGCCCAGCAAATCGCAAGCCGTTGTCAGCTTGAGAAAAGCGATGGGTTTTGGCGGCATGATCCATAATTTTAAGAATTTGGTTTTGCGTTACGATGATGTGGCCATGGATCGTGTTCACAAGGACTTCGTCGCTGCTTTAGACGGTGTGAAATTGTATTCTACATTCAGTCTTACGGATGACGAACGTCAAGCCCTGCGAAATATTGCAGGTGTGATCAACGCATACAAAAGGGAATTGCCCAACATTTCCACACTGGCCAAGCAAGGCTATTCAGCCGCGATCATAGACCATACCGTCAAAGTTAATGACCAGCCGGCTCTGGATGGATTTGACACTTTGACCCGTGAAATTTTTCTGCAAAACAAGGCTGAAGAGGAAAAGGTCAATGCGGCGCTGGCTTTCGTTATCTCGATGGCCACATACGTAAATCTGTTCTTGTTGGGCGTTATTTCTCTGCTGATCATTTCTGCGGTGTGGTTGATACGGACCCAGATTACCCAACCCATTGCTCGTATGACCGACGTTATGACAAGACTGGCCAACGGGGATCTAGGTCTTGATGTTCCGGGTAAAGATCAAGACAACGAAATTGGCAAAATGGGATGCGCCGTTGAAGTTTTCCGCAACACCGCTATTGCTCAAGAAAAAAATGAGCAGGCATTACGAGATCGTGAACAGCGGATAAGTGCCATCTTGAATAATGTGGTTGATGGCATCATTACCATTGATCAGGTGGGTACCATTGAAACGTTTAATCCTGCGGCACAAAGACTCTTTGGCTATAGCTCTGACGAGGTGATTGGTGAAAATGTCAAATGTCTAATGCCCGAACCGTATCATAGTGAGCACGATGGTTATTTGAAAAACTTTCACGATACGGGTAGGGCTAAAATCATTGGAATCGGCCGTGAAGTGATCGGCCAACGTAAAGACGGTTCAACCTTCCCTATGGAATTGGCCGTCAGTCGTATGGAAGTCGATCACAAAACGATGTTCACCGGTATTGTTAGAGATATCACTGAACGTAAGCTGATGGAAAAAACCAAAGCCGAATTTATTTCAACCGTCAGCCATGAATTGCGGACGCCGTTGACCTCGATCAAAGGCTCGTTAGGCTTGATTAAAGCGGGGGCCGTTGGCGAATTGCCGGAAAAACTAAGCCGCATGTTGGAAATTGCCTACAGCAACAGTGATCGGTTGGTGCGGTTGATCAATGACATTTTAGACATTGAAAAAATAGCCGCCGGAAAGATGGACTTTCATATGGTCCCGGTTGAACTGAAAGGACTGCTTGCTCATGCGGTTGAAGCCAACAAGGGTTACGGGACCGAACACGGGGTGCATTTTGTTGTGTCGTCGGGTGGAGGCAAAGAGGCTAACGTGAATGGCGATCCGGACCGTTTGATGCAGGTGCTGGCGAACCTGATGTCCAACGCGGCGAAATTTTCGCCCGCTGAAGGCACGGTCGAAATTTCACTCACCCAACATGACCATCAGTTCCGGGTTTCGGTCACCGATCATGGCTCCGGCATCCCTGAAGATTTTAAAGATAAAATATTTGGCAAATTTTCCCAGGCTGATTCTTCTGATACGCGGCAAAAAGGCGGCACCGGGTTGGGCTTGAATATCACCAAAGCCATCGTCGAACAACACGGCGGCACCATCGGTTTTGACAGCGAGGTTGGTGCCGGATCGACGTTTTTCTTTGATCTGCCACAATTGCAGGACCAACCCTCCGTGCAGGAGGTGGCCGCGTCTGATCATCCGCAATACCACATCCTAATCTGCGAGGATGAGCCCGACATCTCTACGTTACTTGATATGATGCTCAAACAGGATGGGTATACCACGGATATCGCTAGAACGGCTGCACAAGCAGAGGCGTTGCTGGCTCAAAATACCTATGATGCGATGACACTGGACCTTGGCTTGCCCGACAAAGACGGGCTTACGCTGTTTCGTGAACTTCGGCAGAATCCAAAAACCAAAGACCTTCCGATTATTGTCGTATCTGCGAATGCGACCAAGGGGGCCGTGGACTTAAACGGTGATGCGATCGGGATCATAGATTGGATTGAGAAGCCGATTGACCAACAACGTCTTTCGGATGACCTACGCCGTGCTGTGGCTTCGTCTTCCAACGGCAAAGCCCGTATTCTTCACGTTGAGGATGATCCGGATATTGTTCAGATTGTCGTCTCTGTTGTTGGTGACCTCGCTGAGGTCGTCCCGGCCATGACCCTTTCGAAAGCCAAGTCCCTGTTGGAACAGCAATCCTTTGATCTGGTTGTTTTGGACCTTATGCTTCCCGATGGGGCTGGCGAAGAGCTTTTGCCGTTTCTGCAAAAACAAAACAACAAGTCTATACCGGTCATCGTGTTCTCAGGGCAGGAAATATCCAAAAAAACCGCAGAGAACATCAAGGCTGTCCTGGTTAAATCCAAAACCACAAACGAAAGCTTGCTGGCGACAATCCGCTCTTCCATTGAAGCTCGAAAATGAACGCCCAACTCGACTGTTTAAACGCTGTATCGTAAATGGAGACTGACCGAATGACCACTTTGCAACGTATCCTTCATGTTGATGACGAACCCGATATTCAAGAGGTGGCCAAAATGACGCTTGAGCTGGTCGGTGGCTTTGAGGTGGAATCCTGCGGTTCTGGGCAAGAGGCCCTGGACAAGGCCCCGGGCTTTGCCCCGGACCTGATTCTTTTGGACGTGATGATGCCGGGTATGGACGGTCCGACGACCTTTGTTGAGCTGAGGAAAATTCCCGAACTTGCCAACACTCCGGTGATCTTCATGACCGCCAAGGTCCAGTCCCATGAAATTGGACAATATCTTGAACTGGGGGCCTTGGGTGTTATCACCAAACCCTTCGACCCTATGACCCTGGGCGATCAAATCAAAGACCTTTGGGCGTCAGATCACAGCGGGTAAGGGATAAAGCAAAACGGACGCCGCACCGAAGATGATGGTGATAACCGAATAGATTGCCGATTCCGCCCAACTGTCTGTTTTGCCGTCTGCGTTGTCACGCAACAAAGTGAACATAAGCGTTGTGAACAGGGCCCACGTCGCGATTCCGGACAAGACCAACATCAAAGCGATTTGTACTGTGACTTCCATGTGAAGCTTCTCCTGAGCAAAGACAATAAAATAATGCCTGAGTAATCTGCTGAGTTATATAAGCAGTTCTAAACTAGCGTCAACTCTAATTTAGAATTATTATAGTTTTGTGACGTTTCTGTTTAATTTTAATGAATATTTTCAGGTGGGCTTAGCCACCGAGCCCAAATCGGTACATGGAAATCACGCCGACGATCAAAACGTTGATCAAACACGCGACGATATAAAGATAAAGGGCGCGATCCACGTCAGACGCGGTGGCTTGGGCCGATCCTTGACCAATCCAAGGATCATTTTGAGTGTGATGGGCATATTTGCGCGGTCCCGCCAGGCTTAGATTTAGCGCCCCGGCCATAGCGCCCTCGGGCCATCCCGCATTGGGTGATTTGTGTTTAGACGCGTCCCGCCACATGGTGGAAAAGGCCCGCAGTGGATTGGCTTTGGGGGTAACTGTGGCGGCTATTGCGATGATTAGGCCCGCCAAACGCGCGGGAATGAGGTTCAACACATCGTCTAATTTCGCCGCCGTAAAACCAAAGGCCGCGTACTGTTCATTGCGGTAACCAATCATCGAATCCAGCGTGTTGACGGCTTTGTAAATTAACAATCCCGGGATGCCGAACAGCACATACCAAAACACAGGCGCCACCACGCCATCAGAAAAATTCTCGGCTAAACTTTCAATACCCGCCCGGGCCACGCCGTGTTTGTCCAAAAAAGCTGGATCGCGGCCAACGATGTGGCTGACAGCGGTGCGGGCACTTTCAAGACCGTCATGGTTTAAGGCCAAGGCGACCCGGCGTACGGCCCGGTACAGTTCGTTTTGCGCCAACAGCGACACCAGCAAAAACAATTCAACAACCCAACCAAATTTATGGTGAAAGGTCAGCCATTGCACGCCAAGCCCCACGGCCCCGACCAAGGCGACGATGACTATGACGGTCGCGGCACCGCGTAACGCGCGGTCCATGGGGCTACGGTGGGGGCGGTTAAGTTTGTTGTCGAACCAAGAAATAAGTTTCCCCAAAACGACGACGGGGTGCGGCAAGGCCTTATAGACAAAGCCCATGCCGCCGACCACGGCATCCAGCACCAAAGCCAGAAGCAGCAAAACCAAAGGGTCAAATCCCGACTGTGATCCGATAACGCCGAACATGAACATGGGGCCAGTTTATGCATAAACGCTTTGAGAGGAATTAAAATTATGAAATTTATGAAACATTCGTATATAACCTGGGTGCGGACGGAGGCCATGACCATCCGATTGAAATTAAAGCCAGAGGCAATGACCAGCGAAAGGGACACCCCATGTCCAACCCCTCAGACCTTCCTGCCATCATGATTTGCGGCCACGGCTCGCGTTCTAAAAGTGCCGTTGATGAATTCAACCAACTGGCGGTGCGCATCAAAGAACGTTTGCCCGATCACCAGGTCGAAAGCGGATTTTTAGAATTTGCCACGCCCGTGATCACCACAGGCTTGGATAAGTTGCGCGCTGCGGGGGCTAAAAAAATTGTTTGTTTGCCGGGCATGTTGTTCGCGGCCGGCCACGTGAAAAACGATCTGCCCAGCGAAATTAACACTTATGGCGCTGAAAACCCGGACCTAGACTTGGTCTTTGCCGCAGACCTGGGCCTGGATTCGCGTCTGATTGCGGCGGCGCAACAACGCATTCAAGAAGCCCTAGATGCGGCCTCGACCGAGGTGGCGTTAGAAGACACCTTGTTGTTGGTGGTCGGGCGCGGCACCAACGATTCCGATGCCAATTCCAACGTTGCCAAGGTGACGCGGATGTTGTGGGAAGGCCTGAACGTCGGTTGGGCCGACACCGCGTATTCCGGGGTCGCCTATCCGTTGGTGGACGAGGCCCTGGCGCGGGTGACCAAGATGGGCTTTAAGCGCATTGTCGTGTTTCCCTATTTTTTGTTTTCCGGCATTTTGGTGTCGCGCATTTACAAATGGGTGGACGAAGCCGCTGCGGCGAACGCGGACATCGAGTTTTTAAAAGCCTCTTACTTGAACGATCACCCCAAAGTGATTGATGCGTTCATCGCGCGTCTGGGCGAAGCTTTGGACGGGACGGGCAACATGAATTGCCAATTGTGCAAATACCGCGAACAAATCATCGGCCATGAACATGACCAAGGCACCGCCCAAGCGGGCCATCATCATCATGTTCAAGGGGCCGGTGTCGAAGAAAACCCAGAAGATCACGGCGTCCATCGTGGTCACGGTCATGGACATAGTCATAGCCATGATCACAGCCACGATCCTCTGCATCCGAACCACCACCATCACGGAGACGAGGTGGATCGCTAATGACGCTGTTTTTTAAAAGTCCCTTTGATTACGTCCGGGCCCCGGATGCCATCACGCGCTTGTCGTTTAAACGGATTCGCGCTGAGGCCAAGCTGGATTACTTGCCGGGTATGATGGGGGCGGTGGCCGAACGCGTTGTCCATGCGGTGGCAAATGTTGAAGCCGCTGATTATCTCCGTTTTTCCGAAAGTGCTCCCGAAGTCACCCGCGAAGCGCTGTTGGCCGGCGCCCCGATTTTAGTGGATGTGGAAATGGTGTCGCGCGGCATCACCCGGCGCTTTTTACCCGCCAACAATGAAGTGATTTGTTGCTTGAGTGACGAAGGTGTTTCAGACGAAGCCAAAGAGCGCGGCGAAACGCGCTCAGCGATCGGCGTTGAACGGTGGGGCGAACGCCTTGATGGGGCAGTGGTGGTCATTGGCAACGCCCCAACGGCGCTGTTTCGGGTTTTGGAAATGATGCTTGATGAAGGCTATAAGCCAGCGGCTATTTTAGGCTTTCCGGTGGGCTTTGTCGGCGCAGCAGAATCCAAAGATGCCCTGGCTGAATACGCCGACGAGGTTCCGTTTATCACTTTGGCCGGACGCATGGGCGGCAGCCCGGTCGCGGCGGCGGCCTTGAACGCCATCGCACTTGGTGGAAACCCATGATTTGGGTACTGGGAATTGGTGAAGACGGTTTGTCGGGTTTAAGCGTCCCCGCGCGCGGGAAAATAGACGCCGCCGATATCTTGGTCGGTGGGGCTCGCCATTTGGCTTTTGTGACGGCGCAATCCGCACAGCGCCTCGACTGGTCAAACGGTATCGAGGCCGTTCTCGACACTCTTGAATCCCAACTCAATAAAGACATCGTCGTTCTTGCCTCTGGCGATCCGCTGTATTTTGGCGTGGCGAAAAATTTCATCGACCGGTTTGGTGCGGCTCGGGTGCAGGTGTTGCCGGTGCCGGGAGCCGTCAGTCTAACGTGTGCCGCCTTGGGCTGGTCGCAACCCGACATCCAAGTGGTGACGGTTCACGGCCGACCCTTGGAAAGTCTCAACCTCTACTTGACCCCCGGTGCGCAGTTGGTGGTGTTGAGCGAAAACGGCGAGACCCCAGCCCAGGTGGCAAAGTTGCTTGCGGCTCAAGGGTTTGGGTCTAGCCTGATGACGGTTTTGGAACATTTGGGCGGGGAACTTGAAGATCGCTATCAAGGCCAAGCGTCAAGCTGGGCGCATCCCCGTGCGGCTGACTTAAACACCTTGGCGATTGACGTGGAGGCAGACCCATCGGCGCGCTCGTTTTCGCGGGTGGCAGGCTTGCCTGACGATGCTTTTGAACACGATGGTCAACTGACCAAACGCGCCACGCGTGCGGTCACGTTGTCGTCCCTGGCCCCGTTTCCCGGTCAAATGTTATGGGATCTAGGGGCTGGGGCTGGGTCCATTTCCATTGAATGGATGCGCAGTCACGAATCAAACCGCGCCGTTGCCGTTGAACGCGATCCGGTGCGCGCAAAACGAATGGCTGAAAATGCCGCCCGCTTGGGGGTGCCAAAATTGATTATTGAAGTTTGTGAAAACTTGCATGCCGTTCAAACCCTGACGGGGGTTCCCGATGCGATCTTTATTGGCGGCGGTGTTACAGCACCCGGATTGATCGACGCGGCGTGGGCACGCTTAAAACCCGGTGGCCGTCTGGTCGCCAATGCGGTGACCGACGAAAGCCGGACACGGCTAAACACCTTGAACCAAAAATACGGCGGCACGCTGATGGAAATGTCCATCACAGGCAAGCTGCCGATTACTCAATACGTTGTGGAGAAAGATTTATGACAGGCAAACTTATCGGCATTGGTGTGGGTCCGGGCGATCCCGACTTGCTGACGGTCAAAAGTATGGATGCGATTGCCGCCGCTCCGGTCATTTGCCACGTTCACGCCACCGGACGGCCCGGCATTGCGTTTAATATTGCCCAAGATTGGCTGCAAGACGATGTGGTGGAAGTTGCCATTTCGGTGCTGATGAGCGCCGATGATGCGACCCGCCAAGCCGCCTATGACAAAGCCATGCCGTTGTTGCGTATGCATTTGGATGCGGGTCATGACGTGGCTTTTGTGTGTGAAGGGGACGCGTTGTTTTACGGTTCGTTCCAATACGTGATGGACCGTTTAAGCGGCGATTATGAGGTCGAAATCATTCCCGGCGTCTCGTCCATCAATGCCAGTGCAGCGGCGGCTCAATTGTGTTTTGCGCGCGGCGATGAAACGGTCCAAGCCTTGCCTGCGACCTTGCCCGATGGGGCTTTGGCCTCCCGTTTAACAGATACCAACAGCACCTTTGCCATCATCAAGCTCGGCCGCCACTTGACCCGCGTGAAGGCAGTTTTGAAACGCTTAGGGCGTCTGGAGGATGCTATTTTGGTGGAAAAAGCCACCTGGGATGAACAGCGCGTGGTGGCCTTGAAAGACTATGAAGGCGAAGCGGCTTACTTCGCGCAAATTTTAGTTCCAGCCGTGCGTGCCCCGCAAACGACCCCTTTGCCAAGTGGTGTCGCCATCGTGTGTTTGAACGCGGCCTCGCTAGATTCGGCCAGCCAGTTGCGCAGCACTTTATCAAACGCGACTTTGTGGGGTCTGTCTGGGCGCATCGATAAAAATGATGTGGATCAAGTGTTCACAGATACAGCGCAAACCTTGCGCGATTTGTTTGCCAACGGCACCCCGATTTTAGCCTTTGCCGCCAGCGGCATCGTGATCCGTGCCTTGGCCCCGCTGTTGACCGATAAACGTGACGAGCCTGCGGTGGTGGCGGTGTCGCCAGACGGTGGCTTCTTAGTCCCTCTGTTGGGGGGTCATGGCGGCGCGAACCGTTTGGCAAAAGCGGTTGCTCAAATCACCAAAGGCTTTGCGGCCATCACCACGGCGGGGGATTCAGCGTTGGGCTTGGCCCTAGATGAGCCGCCCCAAGGCTGGTCGGTGCAAAATCCGGATGCCGCCAAAGCGGTGGTGGCTGGACTGTTGTCGGGCGAAGCGGCAGGACTTCAAGTCGATAGCGGCGATGCGTCTTGGCTCTCGGGCTTGGGGGACGGTGACGCGGTGCGCGTCACCCATAAAGCCATTTCCCAACCGGGTGAAACTTTGGTTTTACATGCGCCCACTTTAAGTCTTGGGGTTGGCTGTGAACGCGATTGTGATCCGGCAGAACTCAAAGCCTTGGTCGACAAAACGTTGCAAGATGCTGGATTGTCCCCAGACTCCATAGCCTGCGTAACGTCCATTGACGTGAAATCGGATGAGGCAGCGGTGTTGGAATTGGCGGAAAGTTTTGATGTTCCGGCACGCTTTTTTAATGCCGATCAATTGAACGCCCAAGCCGCACGCCTTAAAAACCCATCGGATATCGTGCTGGCCGAAGTCGGCTGCCCGGGTGTCAGTGAGGGGTCTGCCTTGGCCGCCGTTGGGGCAGACGGGTCGTTGCTGGTGGAAAAGCAAAAGTCAAAACGCGCCACCTGCGCGGTTGGCTTAAGCCCAACGGACATCAACCCAGATCAGGTCGGTAAGGGCCGGGGCCGTTTGTATGTTGTGGGCATCGGGCCGGGCTGTGATGGCTGGCGCACCCCCGAAGTCACACGGATTTTAAGTTCCGTCACCGACGTGGTGGGCTATGGCTTTTACCTAGATCTGATTCCCGATCTGATCCGGGGCAAACAACACCACACCTCGAACTTAGCCGAAGAAGAAGCGCGCGTACGTCATGCTTTGGAGCTTGCCGCCGAAGGCAAAGACGTGGCGTTGATCAGTTCTGGCGACGTCGGTATTTACGCCATGGCGGCGTTGGCGTTTGAATTGTTGCAACGCGAAGACCGCGCCGATTGGAACCGCTTGTACATCCACGTTGAACCGGGCATCAGTGCTTTTCAAGCCGCCGCCTCTCGGGTCGGTGCGCCCGTTGGTCATGACTTCTGTTTGATTTCGTTATCGGATTTGTTAACGCCGTGGGAAGTCATTGAACGGCGTTTACACGCCGCCGCCCAAGGTGGCTTTGTGGTGTCGTTCTATAATCCGGTGTCCAAACGCCGCCGCACTCAATTGGCCGAGGCCCGCGATATTTTACTCAAACACAGAGACCCCGAAACGCCGGTGGTCTTAGCCCGCCAATTGGGCCGTGCGGACGAAGATATCCGCATTGTGACCTTAAAGGAGCTTACCCCCGACATGGCCGACATGTTGACGCTGGTGATGGTCGGCGGCGAAGATACCCGCAAGATCGAACGGGGGCAAAACACCTGGGTCTACACGCCACGTGGTTACGGCAAAAAAATGGATGCCGCCCTTACAGGAGAAGAAAAATGACCGTTCACTTTATTGGCGCTGGTCCCGGGGCCGCAGATTTGATCACGGTCCGTGCCTTGAAACTTATTCAAGCGTGCCCAGTGGTTTTGTATGCGGGCTCGTTGGTGCCTGTTGAAATTGTCGAACAAGCCTCATCGGATGCGCGTGTGGTCGACACGGCCCCGTTGCATTTGGATGAAATTATTGCTGAAATAGAAACGGCCCACGCCAAAGGTTTAGACGTGGCGCGCGTGCATTCGGGCGACCCCAGCATTTATGGCGCGATTGCCGAACAGATGCGGCGTTTGGACCAGCTTGGTATTTCATATGATGTGACACCGGGCGTGCCCGCCTTTGCCGCCGCTGCCGCCCTTTTGAAACGCGAATTGACCTTGCCCGACATTAGCCAGTCGATCGTTTTGACCCGCACCTCGGTCAAGGCTTCAAGTATGCCAGAAGGCGAAACGCTGGATAACTTTGCCCGCACGGGGGCCACCTTGGCGGTGCATTTGTCGGTCAATAATTTAAAAAACGTGGTGCGTGACTTGTCCCCGCATTACGGTTCAGATTGTCCGGTCGCGGTGGTGTTTCGCGCCAGCTGGCCCGATGAAGCGTTCGTGTTGGGGACACTTTCTGACATTCGCGAAAAAGTGAAGGAGGCTGGATTTACCCGTACCGCCCTGATCTTGGTCGGTCGCGCGCTGGGGGAAACAGACTTCACCGATTCAAAACTTTATGACGCTTCCCATTCCCATGTGTTGCGGGATGCCAAGGCGGGTTAGGGGCTGCCCTCGTGTCGCCTCTTTACGCGCGTTGATTTAGCCACGCTACGGCCTCACCAACGCTAAACACCCGTTCGCCATCCGGCGGCGGAGGGCGGCGCAGCAAGATGATGCGCGCGCCAATTTTTGCGGCGGCATCGAGTTTGGCGCGGGTGGCCTCACCGCCGCTGGCCTTGGTGACCAGGGTGTCGATTTGATGGGCTTCCATCAGGGCGATTTCGTCGTCCAAGGTGAACGGCGGGCGGGCGGTGACGAAGGTGGCGTTGTCGAATTTAAGGGCGGGGTCGGGGGCTTCGATGGCGCGGATCAACAGTTTTGCCTTGCCCAAACTTTCAAACGCTGCCAAATCTTTGCGACCGATGGTGAGAAAGGCCGCGCTTGAAGACCGGGCGACCAGACGCGCGGCTTGGGCGGCATCGGGAACAAAGATCACATCGGTGTCGGTCGGGATTTCCCATTCAGGACGGTCCAGGCGCAGATACGCAACGCCCGCATTGCGACAGGCCTGGACCGCATGGTTAGTGATCTGCGTGGCAAACGGATGGGTAGCGTCCATCACGGCCCCAATGGATTCGCCGAGAAGGTAGTCGGCGAGACCATCCGCACCGCCAAAGCCGCCAATCCGTACCTGGCCGGGGAGCTTTGGTGCCGTGGTGGTCGCTCCCGCCAAGGCGGTGATGACGGTCATGTCTGGGTGGGTTGTTGTGACTTGGGCGGCGAGGGTGCGGGCTTCGGATGTCCCGCCCAGGATCAACAGCTTCATGCGCTGGTCCCCACCAAGTTCCCGCTGCGATCATAAACCCACACCGTGACTTGGGTGCCGCCCGCCAGTGTCGCCAGCGCCACTTCGCGGGCTTGACGGGCAATCAAGCTTGCCAGTTCCGGGGCGCTGTCGCCGGCCAATTCCAAAACCTCCATGGCGGTGTTGGCGGTCCGCACTTGGGCCACGGTGTTTCGATCGCCGCCCAAACGGGCCAACACATCGGCCAATTGTTCAAAATCGACTTGGGATCGGGATGAATGTAAATCCATTGATCCTTGAGATAATTTCACCAACTTGGCAAAGCCGCCAGCAAGGGTCAAATGGGCCAGCGGATGGGTGCGGAGGTATTTAAACAATCCCCCGGCAAAGTCCCCCATGTCGATAAGCGCTGCCCCCGAGAGGTCCAGCTGTTGGCTTGCGGCCTGTTCTGAGGTGCGTCCAGTCGAGGCCAGAACATGGTCTAAGTTTTGCGCACGGGCGACATCAATGCCCCGGTGGATGGCGTGAATCCAACTGGAACATGAATAGGGCACAACAATGCCAGTGGTGCCCAAAACCGAAAGGCCCCCCTGAATGCCGAGCCGCCCATTCATGGTTTTTAGGGCCACGTCTTGTCCGCCGGGAATGGAAATGGTTACCCGCACGTCGGGTGTCTCGGCCTCATGGCCTTTAAGTTCGCGGGCCATTCGGGTGATGGCCTCGGTGATTTGCTGGCGGGGGCCTGGGTTGATGGCGGGTTCGCCCACCGCCAATGGTAAACCTTTTAAGGTCACGGTGCCGACCCCTTCGCCAGCGGAAAAAGTCACGCCCGTTCCGCGCCGCCCTTTTTGCACATCGGTGATGATTTCCAAGCCATGGGTGACATCGGGATCATCACCTGCGTCTTTGACCACCCCGGCACAGGCAAAATCAGTCCCTAAAATTTTTGTCGCCAAGGTAAAGGTCGGGGTTTCACCGCGCGGCAAATGGATGGTGACGGTGTCGGAAAAATCCCCGGTGGACATGGCGCGCCACGCCGCCGCCGCCGCCGCCGCCGCGCACGCACCCGTGGTCCAGCCTTTTTTAAGCGGGCCAGTGTCGGGTTTGCGAGGGGAGGGTGTTGCCAAGGTCATGACGGCACTTTAGGTCTTGGCGCGTCCTGTGAAAAGGGCCTTGTTGCAACGGCGCTAGGCTCGTATTGTCTGTGCACCTTATTTATAACTCATCAGTGATAGGATTATTATGTCGCGTATTTTATACATTGCCTTGGCCGCCGTGGTTTTCGTTGGGGCCATGATCGGAGGCAAAGCCTTCTTTTTGGATGATCGATCAAACATCCGAAAGACCGGAACCGCGAACATTGGCGGACCGTTTCAGTTGACAGATCACACCGGCAAAGCCGTTACAGATCAAGATTATGCAGGCAAATATATGCTGGTTTATTTCGGCTATACGTTCTGTCCCGATGTGTGCCCAACGTCGTTGAGCATCATGGGGGAGGCGTTAAGTTTGTTAGAGCCAGCGCAATTGGACAAGGTGGTGCCGATTTTTATCACCGTTGACCCAGAACGCGATACACCCGAAGTGTTGGCCGGGTACGTGCCAAATTTCCATGAAAAAATGGTGGGGCTTTCGGGGTCTTTGAAAAATACCAAAGCCGTGGCAAAAGCTTATAAGGTCTTTTATGCCAAGGCCAACCAAGACGATCCGGATGGCAACTACACCATGGACCATGCCTCGACCACGTATTTGATCGGGCCAGATGGGCAATATGTGGCCCATTTCAGCCACGGCTCATCCGTCAAAATGCTGGTCGACAAGTTGGCTGAGGTTCTTTAATTGGGACCAGATTTGAGCCGAAAAACGCCTGTTTGTGGTCTGATCATCGCCGCCCCCTCGTCGGGCAGCGGCAAGACGGTGGTGACCCTGGGTTTGTTGGCGGCGTTAAAGGCCCGGGGCATCAAGGTCGCCTCGTTCAAAACGGGTCCGGATTATATTGATCCGGCGTTCCATGCCAAGGCCACCGGGCGTCCGTGCTTTAACTTAGACCCCTGGGCCATGCGCCCTGAAACCTTAAGCGCTTCGGTCAATGAAGTCGGCCTCGACATCGAGTTGGTGGTGGCTGAGGGCGTGATGGGCTTGTTTGATGGCGCCACCTTGGATTTGGGTTCAACCGCTGATCTGGCAGCCCTGACCGGGTGGCCGATTGTTTTGGTGGTGGATGCCCGGTCCCAAGGGGCTTCGGCGGCGGCCCAGGTTTTGGGATTTGATCGCTTTCGATCCGACATCAACATTGCGGGCGTAATTTTTAACCGTGTCGGCAGTGAAAAACATCAAAACGTCATTCGCGCCGCGATGAGTCGTGTGCTGCCCGAGATTCCGGTGTTGGGCATGATTCCTTGGGAACATGAATTGGAATTGCCGAGCCGCCATTTAGGCCTGATTCAAGCCGCCGAACAAGACGGCCTGAAATCGATTATCGATGAGGCCGCGCAGTGCATGGAAAAACATGTGAACGTGGGGGCTGTGCATGATTTGGCGACCGATTGGCACGCTTCGGGCCAGGTTCAGCCGTTACCGCCCTTGGGTCAACATATTGCCGTGGCCCAAGACGAAGCCTTTGCCTTTGCCTATCCGGCGATGTTGCAAGGATGGCGCAATCAAGGTGTTGAACTGAGTTTTTTTTCGCCGCTTGACGATCAAGCACCGGCGGCCCATGCCGATGCCGTTTTTTTGCCCGGCGGCTATCCGGAATTGCATGGCTATCGCTTGTCCAGTGCGGAAAAGTTTGTCTTTGGTCTGCAAAAAGCAGCGCGCGATGGTAAAGTTATTTATGGCGAATGTGGGGGCTATATGGTGTTGGGCGATGCGATTGTTGACGCCGAAGGGCAAAGCCACGCCATGTTAGGTCTGTTGCCGTTGCAAACCTCTTTTGCCAAACGTAAATTGCATTTGGGCTATCGCCAACTGGTGTTGCAGACGGACACGCCTTTGGGTAAGGCCGGGGCAAAATTTCGCGGCCACGAATTTCATTATGCCAGCATCATTGACAAAGGCTTGGCCGCCAACCTCTTTGATGCTGCCGATGCAGAGGGGTTAAGCCTAGGGCCAATCGGGTTGCAGGTGATGAATGTGTTTGGCTCTTTTGCTCATGTGGTGGACACAGCATGACATTTTGGACAAACAAAGCCTTGGTCGATATGACGGGGGAAGAATGGGAAAGCCTGTGTGATGGCTGTGGGCGGTGTTGCCTGGAAAAGCTTGAAGATTTTGACAGCGGCGCGGTGAGCTACACCGATGTGGCGTGCAGCTTGTTAAATATTGAAAAATGTAGCTGCAGCAATTATCCCCAACGTCAACGCTTTATGCCCGACTGTGTGGCCTTGAGCCCGCAAAATGTTAGGGGCTTGAAGTGGATGCCCCAAACCTGCGCCTATCGTTTGTTGGCAGAAGGTAAAGATTTGCCCGACTGGCACCCGTTGGTGACGGGGGATCCGTTGAGCGTTTTTGAGGCCGGAATTTCGGTTCGGAGTTGGGCGGTTTCCGCCCATGAGGCCGAAGGTGAGGATTTGGAAGACCATATCATTGATTGGCCTGTATAGACCTTCTTGCCGTTTATGAGATAATCGAAATTATGTTCGATTCGCCCACCAGTACCGATCACACCTTAGAGATAGATGGCCGCGCCGTACCGCTTCGGGTGCGCCGCAATATCCGGGCCCGGCGTTTAATTTTGCGCATTGATGAAGACACCGGCGGGGCCGTGGTGACCATTCCCAGCCGCACGTCGGTGCAAGACGGTGTGAATATGGCCAAACGCAAAGCGGCGTGGATTGCCGAGCAGTTGAAAAGGCGCAGCCAACCGTTGGCGTTTGTTGATGGGCTACACCTGCCGATGATGGGGCAAACGCTGGTGGTGCGTCATGAAGTGGGACGCAGCCGCACGCGGCGCCGTGAGGATGAAATTGTTGTGTCGGGGGGGCTTGAACATCTGCCCCGGCGCCTGACCGATTGGCTGAAAGCCCAGGCCCGCGCAGAATTCACCACCCGCGCCCATGAAAAAGCAGATCGCCTTCAGGTGCGGGTTGCGGGCATTTCGGTGCGTGATACCACGTCTCGGTGGGGGTCGTGTAGCGCCCGGGGGCAGCTGAATTTCAGCTGGCGATTGGTCCTGGCACCAGATTATGTGTTGGATTATGTGGTTGCGCATGAAGTGGCGCACTTGGTCCACCATAATCACAGCGCGGACTTTTGGACCTTGACCAACAGCCTGACAGACCACATGTATCAAGCGAAAACGTGGCTCAAAGCCCATGGCCGCGACTTACATCGCTACGGAGGCGTTTAAATGAAACAAGACTTAACCACGCTCAGCATCAACAGTCGTGAGGCTGGGCTTCATGAGTTCACCAATGAGCTGAAGTCATGGGTTCATAAGAGCGGCATACGCCGAGGTTTGTTGACGGTGTTCTGCCGCCACACCTCGGCCAGCTTGATCATTCAAGAAAATGCCGATCCCGAAGTGCGCGATGACTTGTTGGCGTATTTTAAAAGCCTAGCCCCCGAAGGCCGCGACTTATATCGTCATGCCCAAGAAGGCCTTGACGACATGCCGGCCCATATTCGCACCACCTTGACCGATGTTTCGTTGTCGATTCCGGTCGAAGACGGACAGCCCGTGTTGGGGATGTGGCAAGGGATTTATCTTTTTGAACACCGCAGCCGCCCGCAATCGCGCGAGGTGGTCTTGCACATTTTAGGGGAATAGACACATGGACACAGCAAACACCATCAAGGCCCTGATTTTCGACGTTGACGGCACCTTGGCCGATACCGAAGACGCGCACCGTAAAGCCTTCAACGACGCGTTTCGCGAATTCGGTTTGTCGTGGGTTTGGGACCGGGCGCTGTATAAAAAACTGTTAAAAGTTACCGGCGGCAAACAGCGCATCCGCTTTTTTTGTGAAGACCATGACCTCAAGTTTTTAAAACAAGACAATTGTGAGGACTTGATCTTAAAACTGCACCAAACCAAGACCAAATATTTCATTCAACGTCTGAAAAATGGTCAGGTGCCGTTGCGCCCCGGCATTGAAGACTTGATCAACGAGGCCCGCGCGCTCGGCCTCACCATCGCCATTGCGACGACGACGACGCCCGTCAATGTTCAGACCTTGTTGAAGGTGAATTTGGGTGAAGACTCTCTGGACTGGTTTGCCTGCATCGGGGATGGCGGGGTGGTTCCGGTGTTGAAGCCTGAACCCGATGTTTACAACTGGGTGTTGGACCAACTGAGCCTAAAACCCCAGCAAACGTTGGCCTTGGAAGACAGCCGCAATGGTTTGATCGCGTGCGAACGCGCAAACATCCCGTGCTTGATCGTGACCAACGATTACACGGATGACCAAGACTTTGGCGGGTGTGCAGACCAATGGGCAAATTATGAAGGCGTGAACGTGGCAAAGCTTCAAACTGTTTTTACGAAAGCAGTCTGTTAATAGCCTGTTGTGCTTGTGGGACGGCACGGTTAGGGTGTGCACAAGACGTGTGAGATAGGATGAGACTTTGCGAATAAAATTTTGGGGGGTGCGCGGCAGCATTCCCTGTGCATATCCGGATTTTCTAGACTACGGCGGCAATACCTCTTGTGTTGAAGTTGAAGTGTTGGGTCACACCCTCATTTTTGATGCGGGGACCGGATTGCCGTGGCTGGGTAACGATTTGTTGCAGCGCGGGGTGCGCGAAATTGATCTGTTGATGAGCCATTTCCACAACGATCACACCGGCGGCTTTAATTATTTTAAGCCCATCTATATTCCCGGCCACTCCATTCACCTGAAGGCGGCTGCGAATTATGGCGAGCTCAGCATCGAGGGGATGATCCGTCACCACATGCAAGCCGAATTGCACCCGGTGCAGTACGACCACCTGGGTTCAGATCTCAACTGCGCAGGCTTTACAGCCGGAGACAGCTTTGATTTGTACGAAGGGGTACATATCAAGACCTGTATGTTGACCCATCCTGCGGGCTGCACGGCTTATCGTTTGGAAGCCGAAGGCAAGGTACTTGTCTATGCCACCGATACCGAACACACCCCGGGCGCGCCCAACCAAGCATTGTTGGAGCTTATGGCCGATGCTGATTTGGTGATTTATGATTGCACTTATACCGAAGAAGAATTGCCCGAACGTCTAGGTTGGGGCCATTCGACGTGGAACGAAGGTGTTAAGTTGTGCCAAATGGCGGGGGCTAAACGCATGGCCATGTACCATTATTCGCCAGATTACAACGATGACCAGGTGCGAAAGATGGAACGCGAAGCCAAAGCCGCTTGGCCCGGCGTTTTTGCCGCCAAAGAAGGCCTGGAAATCTTGCTGTAAATCGGACTTGATTGACTTCCTGCTCTTAGTTCAGCAATATAACCGCTTCATTTATATGGGCTTATGATATTTGTCAGGTTCCTGTCAGGGAAATCTGTTAAGTACTTAAAATTATAACTCAAGATCAGGATTTAACCTGAGAGCTTTGAATTTTTAGGGATGGTGACGTTATGGGTTTTTTGAGAAATATGCGCGTTTTATATCAAGTGTCTTTGATCAGCGCGCTCGCCGCAGCTGGCTTTGCCATTATCGGCCTTATCTATTTTGTCAGTCAGTCCAATCAGGATGCGGTGATGGCAAAGGCTGATTTTAGTCAGCAAGTCAAAGATCTCAGCGATAAAATTGATTATGACTTTCTCAATGCTCGGCGCGCGGAAAAAGATTTTATCGTTCGCCTCAATGATAAATACGTCAAGAAACATGCGGTTATCGTGGCTGATGCAATCCCCCTGATTGAACAGTTGCGCCAGTTACATCCCGATGCCGAAACGCAAGCTAATATTGATGTGATCGATAAACTGTTCAAAGCCTATGCCCAACAGTTCAACAAGGTTGTGAACAGTTGGCACACGTTTGGCTTGGATGAAAAATCTGGCTTACAAGGCTCTCTGCGCAAATCTGTCCATGATGTTGAAACAAAGCTGAAAGAGTTTGACGAGCCACGTTTGATGGTCACCATGTTGATGATGCGCCGCCATGAGAAAGATTTTTTCATGCGTATTAAAGATAAATACGTGGGCCGCATGGATAAGCGCTTAGCCGAATTCACCACAGGCTTAGCAGCCAGCACGATTCCCGCCGATGCCAAAGCCGATATCACCGCAAAAATGGCGGCGTACCATAAAGACTTTAAAGCCGCCGCCGCCGTGCGGCTGACCTTGCCAGCCGATACAGCACTGTTGAGCAAATTGTTCGCCGAGGCCGATCCAGCGCTGGAAGCTATCATCGATGTTTCCAAAGCAGACCTTGTCACGGACAAAGCCGAATTAGCCAGTATTACCAACCTCACCTATAACTTAATGTATGGCGTCCTGTTGCTTGTGGCGGTGATTGTCGCTTTGTTGTCCAACGTGATTGGCCGCGCCCTGGCAGGTTCGGTTTCCAGCATGACGAACGCGATGGAAGTTCTGGCAAAAGGGGACACCGCTGTTGAGATTCCGTCCCAAGATTGTGAAAACGAATTGGGCGAGATGGCCAAGGCCACAAATGTGTTCAAAGAAAACATGATTGAAAATGAGCGCTTGGCGGGCGAACGTCAGGCCAATCGTGATCAACGTGAAGCTCGAGCGGCAAAACTTGAAAATCTTACCCGTGAGTTCGGCGATAGTGTAACCGATGTTTTGAGCCGTGTGATGGGGTCGACCGAAGGCATGGAAGTCACGGCCCGTTCTATGTCAGATACGGCAGAACAAACGGCGAGACAATCCAATGTGGTGAGTACAGCATCCGAAGAAGCCACCAACAATGTTCAAACCGTGGCGTCCGCATCTGAAGAACTGTCCAGTTCCATTCAGGAAATTTCTAGGCAAGTGACGCAATCGACGGGGATCGCCAATACCGCTGTTGTTGAGATTGAAAGCACCAACGTCAAAATTCAAGGCTTGGCTGAAGCCGCCAACAAAATCGGTGAAGTTGTGGCGATGATTACGGATATTGCGGATCAAACCAACCTGTTGGCTTTGAACGCAACCATCGAAGCCGCGCGTGCGGGCGATGCCGGTAAAGGCTTTGCCGTGGTGGCTTCCGAAGTGAAGAACCTCGCCAACCAAACAGCGCGGGCGACGGAAGAAATCAGTACGCAAATTTCCAGTGTCCAGGGTGCAACCCAAGAAGCCGTCACCGCGATCGGCAGCATCGGCGGCACCATTAGCCAACTCAACGAAATTTCATCTGCCATTGCGGCGGCCGTCGAAGAACAAGGGGCGGCAACCCAAGAAATTGCCCGCAACGTCGAACAAGCGGCCAGCGGCACCACCGAAGTTTCGTCCAATATTGCCGAAGTCACTCAGGCTGCTGAACAAACGGGTTCGTCATCGCAAGAGGTGCTGACCGCCGCCAATGAAGTGTCTAATGAAGCAAAAGCCTTAAAGCAACAGGTGGATACGTTCTTGACGGAAATCAAAGCCATTTAAGAACCCCCCAAGTGTAGGGCGTTGGGTTTGCTGTGCAGCTTCGAAGGGGCTATCGGCGGTCTTAACGGATCGGTTTATTCTCAGCCATCACGACCCGGTTGCGGCCGTTGTTTTTAGCTGAAAAAAGAGCCTTGTCAGCACGCTTAAACAGCGTATCGAAGGTGTCGTCTGTGTACATTTCGGCGACACCGATGCTACACGTGATTGGCTCTATTTCGGGAAAATCTGCCGCCTGTATACTTATGCGGAGCTTTTCGGTTAAAGCCAGAAGTTTTGTCGTTTCGGCTTGCGGCACCAGCACCACAAACTCCTCTCCTCCCCAACGTCCAAAATGGTCAGATTGGCGCAATTGGCTCAGCATTATAGCAGAGAAACGCTTCAACACCAGATCACCGACATCGTGACCGTGGGTGTCGTTAACGGCCTTGAAATGGTCAATGTCGCACACCGCTAAGCCGAGCGTACCGCCATAACGCCGGACGCGGTCGAATTCTTTGTTGGCGACGTCTAAAAAACTGCGCCGGTTGAGAACGCCGGTGAGAAGGTCGGTGTTGGCGAGGAAGTCCTTTTCTTTGATTAAGGTGTCTGTGTAAGACAGAAGATCGTTGACCGATAAGCCGATTTGCCCGAATTCATCGGTTGACGAGCCAGAGGGGATTCGGGCTTTGAAATCTTGAAAGGATATAACTTGACGCAAAGTTTTGAGCAGAACGCCCATAGCCTTGAGCATTCGCATCATCGTCAGTACGGTGAGCAAAACAACTAACGAGGCCAAGGTGAGGGCCCCCAAAGTGTAATTGTGAAGTTCCGCCCGTTTGGTCTCTATGCGAACCGCGTATTGCTTCGACAAAACATCAAAAATCTGGTCTTCGACGGTTTTCATGGTGTCAATCACCAATGTCGCCTCGTCCCACCAGGTGTTCAGTGGATGATGCTTCGAGTGCCCATCCAAAAAGCCAAGGGCTGCTTCGATGCGGTGAATGACGGCGTCATAAACGTCGGTATACACCTTCGTCAGGATCACGGCACGATGAGCACCAGATAAGTCACGGGTAAAGAGACGCTGATATTCAACAAAAGCACCGTAATCGCGAACAATTTCATTCAGGTCGGTTCTCACGCCCTCGTGTTGGCTATAGCTGCGCGCGATGGTCGCGCGGATCAAACCTAAACGCTCGCGTGCCAGAGCCAGCGAAGAAATCGCCATGACGGAACGGCCCTGCACCACCCGTTCACCGCCCAAAATTTCAAGGGTGATGGTATCTAGAGCGTGGGTGATGGCATCGGTATACAGGGACCGCACCACTTGCCAATTTGTGGTTTTCGAATCGATCTTTTCGCGCCCAATCACAAGGTCGGCTTGAAACATTTTCAGCCAAGAGGATGTTCGTAATGACGCGTGTCGGGGTTGGTTGAATAGAGACAGAATGTCATCTGTTTTCTGGCGTTGAAGATTTAATTTTGAAAGGTGTTCGGCATCCGTATTGGCCAGAAAACTTGCGCTGAGGCCACGTTCTTTTTGCAGCGCGTGGATCGCTCTGGAAGTTAGGCGGACCTCGGCAAAAACCTGGGTACGCCGTTCAAGGGCTTCAACTTCGGCATTGATGGTGCGGTATTGCATGAACAAAGCCCCGCCAACACTGACGACGGTGAGCAAGGCCAACAATAAAATGCGCACACGTATTGGCATGGTTCTCTTTTTTACTCCAGAAATGATCGTCGTCGTTTATAACACCCAATAGGGGTTGTATCGATAATTTTATAATGAATTTAGGCTTTTAAGCAGCGGCATAAGATGGTGTTCATAATGCCGCCAGGATTCGACGGAGCGTGTATATAGAGGTTGGCGGACTTGGACGGCGCTGGCCGTCTTAACGGGGCGGTCGGTGGTGTGAAAGTTCAAACAAGCATCATTCCATTCCAATCCTAAATGGTTAAGCAGGGCCTGCGTTTGCCCAACCTGATCCTTGACGATGTCTTCGTATTGGATGTCATAAACAAAGCCGGGCAACATTTTGTGCCAGTGCGCCATGAGATCGGAATAGAGCTGATAATAGTCGCCAATTTCTGATAACGCGTTGGCGTAAAGATGTCCCCCATCGGAAAAGCACGTTTTGAACAGGGACAGGCCATTGTCCGCAGCATTGCGTTTACAATGGATGATTTTGGCTTGGGGCAAGGCCAGTTTGATGAGGCCAATGTTGAGGTAATTTTCCGGCATCTTGTCGGTGATAAAAGAGGCTTTGGCATTCAGGCCTTTAAGCGCTTTGACATATGTCGCCCCGACTTCGGCAAAGTTTGAGGTCTCGGCCTTTCCAAGGCTGTGCGGAAATTCGCCAGAGAAAGAACGGCACACCGTTTCTGCCAATATTTGTAATTCGCCACCACCAAAAACATCTGGGTGGGTGGATAGAATTTGTTCCACCAAGGTGGTGCCGGATCGCGGCATTCCGACGATAAAAATTGGGGTTTGATCTGTGAAGCCGGCTCCTAAATGGCGCGCGAAAAAGGCTTGGTCAAAGACGTTGGCAATGCTTTTTAAGAATCCGTCACTGTCGGCGATTGAATATGTATAACCCTTGCGCTTGAGGGCGTTTGCTTGGTTAAAAAAAGCAAACGCTTTATCATACTGCTGTAAATCTTCAAACGCTTTGCCAAGGCCGAAGGCAAAATGCATTTTTTGTGAATCGCTTAAATCCGTGCGCGCAAAAGCGTGCTCCATGGCTAAGATATCGGGGTCATGGTGGCTATGGGTTTTTAACGTGGCAAGGTTAAGGTGAGCGTCAGCATAATCCGGGTTGATTGTGAGCGCGGTCTTAAAGCTGCGCTGGGCCTGATCCAACTGGCCCCGCTGTTGGCGGACAATGCCCAGGGCGTTGTGGGTTTCGGCGCTTTGGGGATCAAGGGTTAAGGCTTTTTGGTAGCTAATGGCAGCCTGTTCTAAGGTGCCTAACCCGTGCAGGGCCGCGCCAAGGTTGTTGTGCGCTTCAAAGAAATTAGGGTCTAAGGCCAGGGCTTTTTGAAAACACGCCACGGCTTGATCCGTTTGGCCTTGGATCTGAAAAACGGTCCCCAGATTGTAGTGCCCCTTGGCATAGTCGGGATTGAGGCTGAGCGCAGTTTGGTAACTCGCCACCGCCTCATCAAATCGGTCCAGGGCTTTGAAGGCATTGCCAAGACTGCTGTGGGCTTCCACAAATTGGGGCTGAGCAGAGAGGCATTTTGAAATAAGGTCGACGGCGTGCAGGGCGTTGCCACCTTGCAAAGCCAAGATACCCTGCAAGTGTAACACCACCGCATTGTTCGCATCTGTGTGTAAAACTTGTTGATACAGGCGCTCTGCATCCTTTAGGCGTCCGGCACTATGGTGTTCGACCGCAAGATCAATGAGGGCTTGCAAGGGTGCAGTTGTGCTCGCGGGCTTGCTCGGCTTTGCCGCCTTTTTAGCCTCTTTTTTCCGAAGTCGCCGCTCGGTCCGATTCATAACGCGCTATCCTTAAAAATATCACGTTAAAGGTAACTTAAAACGGAGCAGAACAACACGTTACATATTGAGCATTAATGTAACGACCTTAGGCTTTGCAAATTTCTCGCAACCTCGCGGTCCTTGATTAACGCTGACTTCAAAAAACTGTGCGTAATAAATGCGATTGCATCCACTCGACAATACCCATAAAAATGATAAGGTTACTACTTGGAGGGGATTAAGGAGTCTTGAAATGCTGATGGACGTGTTAAAAAAATGTGTTTTGTCTCTATTCGTCGTCGGGATGGTTTTTCCATACACTCTGCGTGCAGAGCCGCGAACAGAAGACGTTCAAAGGACTCAAGTCAGTATAAGTTCTCCATCTGTTTTGCGTCGCGGTGTTATTCCAAAGACAGCGGGCTTTACCTCAGCATTTGGGGATCTTCATGGGCAACCTTTAGAGAATGATCAAGCGCTTGTTGAAGATTTGAAATCCCGGATCACACTTGTTTCTCCACCCTATATATTCGAATTGGCTCGGCGCACCTTTGAGGATGACCCCCAAGAAGCCCTGACCTTGTTCTGGTTGGCGAAATTACGGGCGCACATTGACGGGCAGAAATGTATGGACCCGACGGCCGCGTCCGGCATTCGCCATTGGCATACAATAGTCCCCCGCATTCTGGCGATGATCCAAAACGACCCCGAAGCTTCTCAACGTGCCAAAGCCGAAGCCGTCAATCGTGAAGAGGTCTTTTTGACGGACAGCTCGCCCAGGTGGATTTGCTTTAATGGTCAACAAGCCGCGAAGGCGGCGGCGGCAAAAATTCCCTACAAAGAATGGCACAAACCGACCAGCCAATGGGCCTCCATACGCGAAAACGCGCGGGACCTTATGAAAAAATCAGCGCAATAAGCCCCTCGATTTTCTCCAGGCCATCAAACAAAAAAACCCTCGCCGTTTCCAGCGAGGGTTTTTTTGTTGAGGGGCGGTGAGCGCAGCTATTTTGGGGCCAGCACCATGGTCATCATACGCCCTTCGGATTTGGGCATTTGTTCAACCTTGGTGAGTTCTTCCATTTCGTCGCGCATTTTGACCAAGACTTTGAGGCCCAAGTCTTGGTGCGACATTTCGCGGCCTCTAAAGCGGATGGTGACTTTGACTTTGTCGCCGTTCGCTAGAAACTTGCGGGCCGCTTTCATCTTGGTTTCGTAATCATGGATATCGATGCCAGGACGCATCTTGATTTCCTTAATGGCGACGATCTTTTGCTTTTTCTTCGCTTCGTTTTTCTTTTTTTGTTCCTCGTACTTATACTTGCCGTAATCGAGGACCTTACAAACGGGCGGGTCTGCATTCGGCGATACTTCAACCAAATCTAGACCGAATTCGGCGGCGATATCGATCGCTTCAGGTGTTGGTTTTACGCCAATCATTTCACCTTCGGGTCCGACTAAGCGGACTTCGGTGACTTCAATGCGTTCGTTTACACGCGGACCAGTGATGGTCGGCTTCTTGTTAAATGGTGGTCGGGCGATGGCCCTTCTCCTTCAATTGTGCGCGTCCGGATTGCGCTTATGTCGGTACTATAGAACAATTTTTTAGCGTTGGGGACCTTAACTTCCGGCAAGGGGGCCCTTAGATTCTGACGAGAGAATATCAATTGCCTCTTTAAGCGCAAGGATTTCTTGATCCTTGCCGCCCAAACGGCGCATGGCAACTTTGCCTTCTTCGGCTTCGCGGTTGCCAACGACCAAGATCACGGGGATCTTTTTGTGACTATGGTCGCGAATTTTGTAGTTAATTTTTTCGTTGCGGACATCCAATTCAGAGCGGATTCCGGCGTATTTTAAGGCCGCAAACACTTCTTCGGCGTACGCATCGGCATCTGATGTGATGGTTGTGACCACGACTTGAACCGGGGCCAGCCACAAGGGCAAGCGGCCCGCATAGTGTTCAATTAAAATTCCGGTAAAGCGTTCCAACGACCCAAATAAAGCCCGGTGCAACATCACGGGGCGTACTTTTTCACCCGCTTCATCGATATAATGAACGTCCAAACGCTCCGGTAAGTTCATATCGACCTGCAACGTGCCGCACTGCCAATCGCGGCCAATGGCATCGCGCAACACGAATTCAAGCTTGGGACCATAAAATGCCCCTTCACCTGGGTTGTAGGTATAGGCATAGCCGGTACTGTCGAGCGCGCCGCGCAAGCCAGTTTCCAAAATGTCCCAAACCGCATTCGAGCCAAGACGTTTTTCAGGACGATCGGCAAACTTGATGCGCACGTCTTCAAAGCCAAATTCTTTATAGATATCCATAACCAACGCGATGATGGTTTCACATTCACCCTGCAATTGATCGGTGGTGCAAAAAATATGCGCGTCATCTTGGGTAAATTCGCGGACCCGCATGATGCCGTGCAACGCGCCCGAAGGCTCATACCGATTGACCTTGCCAAACTCGGCGATGCGCCGGGGCAGGTCTTTATAGCTGGTCATGCCGTGTTTATAGACCTGAACGCCGCCGGGGCAGTTCATGGGTTTCAAGGCAAAAACCCGGTCGTCTTCGGTTTTCGTCGTGTACATGTTTTCGCGGAAGTTTTCCCAGTGTCCAGACAATTCCCACAGGCCGCGATCCATCACGCTGGGTGTGGAAATTTCCACATAATCGGCAGCTTCTTGACGCTGGCGCATATAATTGATCAGGTTTTGAAACAGCGTCCAACCCTTGGGATGCCAAAACACCGCGCCGGGGGCTTCTTCTTGAAAATGAAACAGGTCCATTTCACGCGCCAAACGGCGGTGATCCCGTTTTTCGGCTTCTTCCAACATGAACAGGTAAGCTTTAAGCTGTTTTTTGTCGGCCCAAGCGGTGCCGTAGATGCGTTGCAGCATTTCGTTTTTGGAATCACCGCGCCAGTAAGCGCCCGCCAGCTTCATCAGCTTAAATGATTTGCCCAACTTGCCCGTTGATGGCAAATGCGGACCCCGGCACAGGTCGATAAAGTCGCCCTGGCGGTACAAGGTAATATCTTGGCCATCGGGGATCGCTTCGATCAGTTGGGCTTTGTAATGTTCGCCCTTGCCCTTGAAAAAATTAATAGCGTCGGTACGGGTCCAGATTTCGCGTTTGATCTCTTCGTTGCGGGTGACAATTTCATGCATACGTTTTTCGATCTTTTCCAGATCTTCAGGCACAAAAGGCTCAGCCCGCGCAAAATCGTAATAAAAGCCGTTTTCAATGGACGGGCCGATGGTCACTTGGACATCTGGGTACAGTTCTTGAACCGCTTCGGCCATGATGTGCGCCGCATCGTGACGCAAGATTTCCAAAGCCTCTTCATCTTTGCCGGTGATGATGGCAAAGGCGGAATCGTGTTCGATGGGCAGGGTCAGGTCAGAAAGCTCGCCGTTGATTTTGACCGCCAAGGCCGCCTTCGCCAATCCAGGGCCGATATCAGCCGCCACTTGGGCACCCGTAACAGGGCCTGGGTATTCGCGCTTAGAACCATCGGGAAGCGTCAACGTAACCATAAATCATGTGCCTTCACAAATTGAGCCTTAGAAAGGGGGAATTTAAGGGGATTCAGGGCCCTGTCAAGGAACTCTCGTTAAGTTGGACACAAAAGCACTTAACGCCTCCCAGACTTCGGACTCGTTTAGGCTATCCAAAGTTTCCCGGCGGAGGATATTTACGGACTGTCCGCGTTGCGCGCACAGGTCGGGATCGCTGTCATAAGAGTACAAAACCACGCTTGCGCAATTGGCCGCTGCAATCAAGTGCATGGGGCCGGTATCGTTGCCCACGGCCACGGTTGCGGCTTTGGCTAAGGTGGCGATGTCGATGAAATTGGTCTTGCCGCAAAGGTTCACGGACCCAGGCGCCTCGTGGGCGATGAGTTGTAAAATTCCCGATTCCGCTGCCGCCCCCAACAACACTGGCGTCAGGCCTTCCCCCAGCATGTGATTGGCAAGTTTTGCATAGTTTTGCGCCGACCAGCGCTTGGCCGGGCGGTGCGGCGCTCCGCCGGGGACCAGTAAAGCGTAAGGGGGGTTCAGGCCAAACCGCGATACATCGGATGCAGCCCAAGACAAATCCGGTCTGGGGACAGGGTCTACGCCCGCCATTTTCAGCTGTTCGGCTTGGCGTTCATGGGTGTGCTGGAGGGCTCGGTTTGGGTTCGCATGGGGATGAGAACAACCGCTGGCAATGCCGGACCATTCGGGGCGCTTGCCGGGGCCTAAGATATAGAAATAGAAGCTTGATCGGCTTGAGGTTTGCAGATCATAGACGCGGCTAAAATGGCCTGACTTTAAGCGCGAGCGCAGCGCCAAAATGCGCCCCACTTGCCACAGCTTTGGTCGTTCGGCATCGACCCATACATCATCAAAAAGATTTGAGGCCTTGGCAAAATCCACATACGGGGCCGAAGTCAGCAACGTGATATGGGCGCCTTTATGATGAGCACGGATGGAAGCAAAAGGGCCTAGGGCCTGCACAAAGTCGCCCAATGCGCCTAATTTAAGGACAAGAATACGCTCTGTATTAGCCACGCTCTGCCAGAACCTCTTCGTAAACAGCTAGGGTTTTGGCACACATAGCGGCCTTGGAAAAATGTTTACGCACATTGGCAATCGAACGTTCGGCGTAGGCTTTGCGCGCCTCATCATCAAGGCTCAAAGCCTCACCCAGGGCTAAGGCCAAGGCATTTTTATCCCCTGGCTTCACCAGCCATCCTGTCGCACCTGGCTCGATCGTTTCACACGCACCCCCATGATCGGGGGCCACCACCAAACGGCCCAGAGCCTGGGCTTCAACCACCACCCGGCCAAAGGCTTCGGGGTCGGTACTGGCTGAAACCACAACATCGGACAACATATAGGCCGTGGGCATATCGTCACAGTGGTCAACAATCCTGACCACGCCGCTCAGTCCGTGAAAATCGATTAAGCGGTCCAATTCCTTGCGGTATCCAGATCGCCCTTGGTCCGATCCGACCAACACACACCGAATGTCTTTGCGGCCCAATTGGGCCACGGCTTCGATGAAGACACTTTGGCCTTTCCACCGCGTCAGGCGTCCGGGCAGCATCACCACCGGGCAACCGTCTTCGAGCCGCCAGTCTGTGGATAACTTTACCACCCGTTCGGCGCTGACTTTGGATTGGTCAAAACTTTCGAGATCAACGCCGCGATGAATGATGCGAATTTTCTCACCGGCGGCGCCGTAAAATTGTTTTAAATGTCCGGCAATAAAGGCAGAGATGGCAATCACGCGCACGCCTTTGGTCATAACCGAATTATAAGTTCGCTTCAACCGCCCTTCGGCCCCATAGGTGCCGTGGAACGTGGTCATAAACGGAACCCCGGTGCGTTTGCAGGCGAAATAGGCGCTCCAGGCAGGGGCCCGAGACCGGGCATGGACCAAGGTTATGTTGTGGCGGCGAATTAAATCTTCTAAGCGACCGATGTTGGCGTACATGACAAAGGGGTTTTTAGAGTGCAGCGGCAATTCGATATGTTCTGCCCCGGCGCGCTGTAATTGATAAACGCGCTCGCCGCCGTTGCTGGCGACCAAGGAGCGCCAACCGTGATGAGTGATGCAGCCCGCGACTTCTACCGTGCCGCGTTCGACCCCGCCGCTGCCCCCCAAAGCAGGCAGGACTTGCAAAATGGTTGCGGGCGCAGGGGTGCCAGACCCAGACTCTGTTTGAGCCTGATGTGTTGTGCGCGCTTGGAAGGTGTTATGATTTCGCACTATATTAATCGCCTCTGATTCGCCGTAATTTTTTGACCTAGGCCCTAACGATATGCCGTCTTCACCAGAAAACAACCATCCTCTCATCTTTTCGCGACAAGAGGGTCTTAATATCGCTTACCACTTGTCCCCTGGCAAGTCTCCCGGCGTGATTTTTCTTGGTGGTTTTCGTTCGGACATGGAAGGCACCAAGGCCCAAGCCTTAGAACAGTGGTGCCGGGCCAACGGACGCGCTTTCCTGCGCTTTGATTATACCGGGCATGGCCGCTCAATGGGCACCTTTGAAGAGGGCTGTATCAGCGATTGGGCCGAAGACGCGCTGGATGTCCTTGACCACGTGACCGAAGGGCCGCAAGTTTTGGTCGGCAGTTCTATGGGCGGGTGGGTTATGTTGTTGGTGGCCAGCCAACGCCCAGAGCGAATTAAAGGCCTGTTGGGGTTGGCCGCCGCCCCAGACTTCACCGAAGACTTGATGTGGCGTGACCTCAACGAGGCCCAACGGGTCGAGTTGAACGAAAACGGTCTGGTCGCTTTGGACAATTGTTATGATAACCAAGACCCCTACATCATCACCAAAAAACTGATTGAGGATGGCAAGACCAATTTGGTGTTGCGCGACCCCATAAACCTTAAAGTTCCCGTTCGCCTGATTCAGGGTTTGCAAGACGCGGACGTGCCCTGGGCCACAGCGCTTAAACTGCAAGAGGCCCTGGTGACGCAGGATGTAGAGATTCAATTTATCAAAAATGGCGATCATCGCTTGTCTGAACCGCAAGACTTGCTACGTTTAACCCGCACATTAGAGAATTTACTGAAAGATATTGAGTCCCCATGAACCCGATTATCCGTAAACTGGTCCTAGGCTTTAATAATTTTAGGGATCACTATTTTATTGAACACCAAAGCCTCTATAACGGCTTGGTCACGCAAGGCCAGCGGCCTAAGGTCGCGGTCATCGCGTGCGCCGATTCGCGTGTTGACCCCGCCATTGTGTTGGAAGTGGAACCGGGCGATATCTTTGCCATTCGCAATGTTGCCAACTTGGTCCCACCGTTTGAGGAAACCGATGATCAAGCCTATCACGGCACCTCTGCGGCGTTGGAATTTGCCGTCACCGAATTGGGTGTCGAGCACGTTGTGGTGTTTGGTCATGCCTATTGCGCCGGTATCCAAGCCATGATCGATACTCAAAAAGGCAAGACTGGTTCGGGTCGATTTGTCAGCTTGTGGACCTCGATAGCCGCCAAAGCCTACACCAGTGCTCAGGCTGAAAACCCAAATGCCACGGGCGAGGCCTTGGCGCGGTGTTGTGAACAGCACGCGGTTTTGGTGTCGCTGGACAATTTAAGAACCTTCCCCTTCATCCAAGAAGGGCTTAAGGCGGGCACACTGGAAATTCACGGTTGGTATCTCGACATCGCCAAAGGTGAGCTGTCGTGTTACGACGAAACCCGCAAAGCCTTTCAGCCTATCAACGGAACTTTGGATTAGGTGTCAGCGTCCAAAATCGCCTTCAGACCGCTTTGATAGTCGGGGTACTGAAGCACGACGCCCAATTTGTCTTTGATCTTGTCATTCACAATCAAACGATTGTCGGCCCAAAAACTTTGTGCCATGGGGGACATGGTGTTTTGGGCTTCGGCAAAGTCGACTTCATCGGGCACCGCCACGTTTAACAATTCACAGGCATATTGAATAACGTCCGAAGGGACGGCGGGTAGATCATCACAGACATTGTAAACACCCTGCATGTGGGGCTTGGCGATTGAGGCTTTCAACACGTTGGCAATATCGGCCACATGAATGCGGGAAAACAGTTGGTTTGGTTTGTGGATGCGTTGGGCTTGGCCCGCGCGGATTTTTTCAAACGGGCTCCGACCTGGGCCATAAATGCCCGCGAGTCTGAAGACTGACAATATCAAGCCCGCGCGGACCGCCAAGTTTTGCCAGCGGGTTTCGGCGAGGCCGCGAAACCGGGACCGTTCTTGGGTTGGCAGCAAACGCGAGGTTTCGACCACTGGCTTGCCGTCGGTGTTGCCATAAACCCCCACGGTGGACAAATATCCAAGCCAGTCGATGTGGTTCCCATGACGCGCGATATCAGCCCCATGAACGTCTAACACCGGACAGCCCGCGCCATCGGGCGGCACCGAAATCAACACATGGGTGACGCCTTTAAACAGCGTGTCGAAATCTTGTAAGGGGGTGTTGCGATCAAAGGCAAATGTGTCTGTGGCGGTAGGGGTTCCCGGTTTGTGGGTGCCAGATATGCGCCAGCCGTCTTGGCGTAAACCTTCGGCCAGCCACGAGGCGGAATAACCAAAGCCAAAACAAAACAGGTGAGGGTGCGGGTGGGGCATGATTTTGGGGTCTTGCAATTTTGTGACGGGACAGCGAATGTAACCGCCATGATGCGTATGACACAAGCCACCTTCGTTGCCTTTGTTCTGATCGCGCCCATTTTGGCGGGGGCCGCCTATGGACAAAGTGCGCCCAGCACAGCTGAAGAGCGCCAAGATCTGGATAAAGTCCATTACCAAGACTGCATGTCGCTTGCGCTAAGCCATCCTAAATCCGCCTTAGACGGTGCCAAGACCTGGGAAGGTGTGGGTGGCGGCGCCCCGGCCCGCCATTGCGCTTTGTCGGCCCTGATGCAGCTTGGCCGATATGAAGCCGCCGCACGAGGGCTTGCCAAGCTCAGCCAAGAGGTCCAGGCCAACACGACCTTTAAGACCCAGCTGATGCTGCAAAGTGGTGCCGCTTGGTTCAGGGCCGACAAGCCGGATCAAACGCGTCGGCTCGCAGATCAAGTGCTGGCTTTAGAGCCAGATAATTTGAAAGCGCTTTTGCTCCGGGCAAAAGTTTTGGGGTCGGTGGGAAAATTTTGGGAGGCCGCCGACGATCTGACGCGGATTTTGTATAGCGAATCTGAAAACGTCGACGCCCTTATCCTGCGCGGTTCGGCTTACCGCCATATGGGTGCCCAAGATTTGGCCCTAAAAGACATCACGCGGGCGTTAAGTCTGGACGGCAACAATCCCGATGGTCTTTTGGAACACGGCCTTGTGTTGCAAAATTTGGGAGACCTGGCGGCGGCGAAAACAGCCTGGCAAGCGTTGATCAAAGCCCATCCAAACGACGAGGCGAGCCAGCGCGCGCAAAGCTACCTGGATAAACGCAAAGCCGTTGTCCAGCCCTAAATCAGAAATCCAAATCGAGGTAATGCTTTGGCGGCGGTACGCCGGGAATAAGGTCGTGCAACAAGGCGCGAAAGCTCGGCCTGGATTTGATGCGCGCATACCAGTCTTTGGCGACCGGGTGGTCGGCCCACGGAACATCCCCTAAGTAATCCACACACGACAAATGGGCCCCGGCGGTAATATCGGCCAAGGTGAACGCTTCGCCCGCCAGCCAGGTGCGGCGTTCGACCAAAAAGCTGATGTAATCTAAGTGATGATGAATATTGACTTTGCCAGCGCGGATGGCATTGGAATCGGGTGAGCCTAAGCCTAGAAAGCGTTTCATGACCTTTTCATCAACTAAATTTTGGGTCACTTCAGCATTGAACTTTTCGTCGAACCACGCACACAGACGCCGCACTTCGGCGCGTTCCAAAGGCCCCCGCCCCAACAGAGATGGTTTGGGATGTGTTTCATCTAGGTATTCCGAAATCACTTGGCCGCCAGAAATGGCCGTGCCGTCGGTTTCGACCAAAACCGGAACCTCACCTCGGGGGTTTAAGCGCAAAAACCCCTCGCGGCGCTCCCAAACTTTTTCGGTCCGAAGGTCGAATTCTAGCTTTTTTTCCCCCAACACAATCCGCGCCTTGCGCGCATGAGGGGACAGCCACAAATGATAAAGCGTTCGCATGATGTCTTTATACAACAATCAAGCTGGTAAAGAACATACGCGCTTTGGCCGAGGCGTACTTTTTTGTTGCCAAGAGACTTAGAGAATTGAGGCTATTGGGGCGTTTACCTCGTCCGGACCTTTGTAAAAATCGCATCGGCCAAGGGCATTGAGCGTAAAACTCATGCCTTTACGGCTTTCGGGGTCTGGGTTGGCCGCAAAAACGGGGCAGGCTTTGCAAAAATTCGTATCGCCGCAGCAGATCTGCGGGTTGGTGTCATGTGTCGCCATCTTGAATTACCTCTTATGTCCATAATAGTTGTAGGGATATATAGTGCAATCTAACCGATAAAACTATGACAAAAAGTTAATTTTTAAAAACAGAGGCCGTTTCACAAATACGTTTTCTGTGTAACCTAACTCAGGGCGGCGGCGAATGTATTGGGGAAGAGGGAGTGCTATGGTAACTGTGTTATCGGCGCTTTCTTTCGCGAGGATTTTAAAATTGTCAAAACAAGTACGTCCAGAACGTTCGGAGGCCACATGTTGATCAAAATTCGCAAACCTTGGGAGCTTAAAGACCAAGACGTCACGCCAGAACATCTTTTCAAGCAACGCCGGAAATTTTTAAAGATCGGCGCTGCCGCTCTTGCGGGCGGCATTGGCGGCGGGATGTTGAGCCGTCATGCCTTTGCCGCGTGGCCCGCAGCGGGTGAATTATTAGCAGATGTTCGCAAAACCGCCTTTGATCCCGGTGAAGCTCTAACGCCTTTTGATCAGGTCAGTTCGTACAATAATTTTTATGAATTCGGCACAGGTAAGGATGAACCCGTTTATGGGGCCAAGGATTTCAAGCCCGCGCCGTGGACGGTTGAAATCGCGGGGGCCTGTGCCAAGCCCGGGCTTTATGACTTTTCGGATCTCATCGACCCGCATCCCCTTGAAGAACGTATCTATCGCCATCGCTGTGTCGAAGCGTGGTCCATGGTGGTGCCGTGGGTTGGGGTGTCGTTGGCCGATGTTATCAAACGCTTGGAACCAACGTCAAAAGCCCGCTATATAGCCTTTGAAACGTTGCTGGACCCGGATCGGATGCCTGGACAACACCGTAATGTTTTGCAGTGGCCGTATGTGGAAGGTTTGCGCTTAGACGAGGCGATGAACCCATTGGCTCTGCTGTCTGTTGGTCTCTATGGTCGCACCTTGCCCCCGCAAAATGGCGCGCCGTTGCGTTTGGTGGTGCCCTGGAAATATGGTTTCAAAGGCATAAAATCCATTGTTAAAATCACCTTTACCGAAGACCAGCCGCCCACTTCTTGGAACCGTTCGTCCGCGCATGAATACGGGTTTTATGCCAACGTAAACCCCGAGGTTGACCATCCGCGCTGGTCTCAGGCCAAAGAACGCCGGATCGGGGAATTTTTCAAACAGAAAACGTTGCCTTTTAATGGCTATGGTTCTGAGGTCGCAAGTCTGTACGCCGACATGGATTTGGCTAAGTTTTTTTAGATGAAAAAATCGATCCTTCCTTACCGGATTATATGGGGACTTGCGTTTGTCGTCATGGCCGGACCGCTGATCGGACTGGTCGTGTTGGCCTTTAGTGGTGGTTTAGGGGCCAACCCGATTGAGTTTATCAATCGATATTTGGGGGATTGGGCCTTACGGGCCTTGCTGGTTGCCTTGTCTGCGACACCCCTGAAAATCGTTTTTGGCTGGACTTGGCCCATACGCCTGCGCCGCATGTTGGGGTTATGGGCGTTTGCCTATGTCGCCCTGCATTTCGTTAACTATATTGCGATTGAGCAGTTTTTTAATTGGCAAGACATTGTCACCGATATTGTCAAGCGCACCTATATCACCATTGGCATGGGCGCCCTGGTCATTTTGTCCACACTGGCGGCAACGTCGAACAAGCGGGCCATCAAACGTTTGGGGGCCAAAGATTGGACACGCATCCACAGATACGTTTACGCGGCCGGAATTTTGGGGTGTTGGCATTATTTTTCGATGGTCAAAGCTGACCTCTTGCCGCCCCTTATTCACGCCGCTGTTCTGGCTGGGCTATTGGGGATCAGGATGTGGAGTTTGGTTAAAAAGCGAGCCACAGTTTAGTGCGGCTCTGCCGCCTTGAGGGCGGCTTGCGATAAGCCCATGCTCATGACGAGACCGGCTTCTTTGTGCTGTTTGACAAATTTAGCCCCCTTGCGCGGCAACGGAATACTTTGATTTTTGCAAGTGGTGATCAAGACCTCAATAATCTGATTCTGATCCAATGTTGTCTGAATGGGTTTTTTAGGGTCGGGGCTGACAAAGGTCACTTTGACCTCAAGTTGTTCATCTGGGGTACCATCGTTTTTAACGGTCGAGATTTCATAGCGGTCAACGCTCGCCTGCGCATTGGCGAGATTTTGGTCCCGACAATAGCGTTGAAAAGCAAGCTTCAATTCAGACTCGGAAAAAATCAATTTCCTCACATCGATGGGCATTTATACACTCTTTATGTGTGATTAACAGTTAATGCATCTTACGCTGCACCTTTAGAAACATCAATGAAGGAAAAAAGTTAGAAAATACATTGCCTTTAGGTCAATGAGCCTCAGCCCAATTTTGACCGATTCCAACATCGACTTCCAAGGGGACGTCAAGCTTTGCCGCGCTTTCCATGACGGATTTTACCAGGTCTCGCGTCGCGTCGGCTTGGTCTTGGGGAATTTCAAAAATAAGTTCATCATGAACTTGCAACAACATGCGCGCGTTCAATCCAGCCTCTTTTAGGGCGTGCGGCAAACGGACCATCGCGCGTTTGATGATGTCTGCGGCCCCGCCTTGGATCGGCGCATTGATCGCGGCCCGTTCGGAAAATCCACGGACCATTGGGTTTTTGTCGTTAATGCCGGGAACGAAGCATTTGCGTCCATACAAGGTGGAAACAAAACCCTGTTCGGCGGCAAAGGCCTTGGTGGTGTCCATATAGGCGCGAATGCCAGGGAATTTGGCAAAATAGGCTTCGATATAGTCTTTTGCCTCACCGCGCGAAATGTCCAATTGGCGGGCCAGACCAAAGGCTGAAATGCCGTAAATGATGCCAAAATTGATGGCCTTGGCACGGCGTCGGATCATTGGGTCCATGCCCTCAATGGGCACGCCAAACACTTCGGACGCGGTCATGGCGTGAATGTCGAGGCCGCTTAGGAAGGCTTTTTTCAGAACGTCGATATCAGCCACATGGGCCAACAGGCGCAATTCAATTTGCGAATAATCGGCGCTCAACAGAACATGACCCGGCTCAGCAATAAAAGCGCGTCTAATCTTTCGGCCTTCTTCGCTGCGGATCGGAATGTTTTGAAGATTGGGGTCGGAAGACGCCAGCCGCCCGGTGGTGGTTGCCGCCATGGAAAACGAGGTGTGCACGCGCCCCGTGGCGGGATTGATTTGGGCGATTAAGGCGTCTGTGTAAGTGCTCTTTAATTTCGCCAGTTGCCGCCAGTCTAACACACGCGCGGGCAAGTCATGACCTTTTGCGGCCAAACCTTCCAAGATGTCTGCACCCGTCGCATAGGCTCCGGTCTTGCCTTTTTTCCCACCTTCAAGGCCCATCTTATCAAACAGAATTTCACCCAATTGTTTGGGTGAGGCGATGTTAAAGTCTTCACCCGCGAGCTGGAAAATTTCCACCTGCAACTCGGCCAAACGTTTGGCAAAATCATCGGACAAGCGTTTCAGTTCCGTGGCATCACACTTGATACCTTCGCGTTCCATGTTCACCAACACGGGCACCAAGGCCCGTTCCAAGGTTTCATAGACCGTTGTCATGCGTTCTTGAGCAATGCGGGGTTTGAGCAAGGCATGAAGCTTGGCCGTGATGTCGGCGTCTTCGGCGGCGTAATCCAAGGCTTTGTCCAAGGCCACATGGTCGAACGTGACCTTGGCTTTGCCGGTGCCCACAACGTCTTTGAATTTAATCGTCTCGTAACCAAAATGCAGCCGCGCCAGTTCATCCATACCATGCCCATGCAGGCCGCTTTCCAGCACATAGCTCAGGATCATGGTGTCATCAATCGGGCTGAGGGCGATGGCATAGCGATCTTGGGCCAACACCTGCATATCGTATTTGATGTTTTGACCGATTTTCAAAACGCCCGGATTTTCCAACAAAGGTTTAAGCATAGAAAGGGCGCGGGTGAGTTTAATTTGCTCGGGCGCGTTGTTATCTCCACCGTCGGCTCCATCGCCAAAATCAAAACCACCTTGTGGGGCCGCGCCCTTGTGCGCCAAGGGAACATAGCAGGCCCGTCCCGGTTCAATGCACAAAGACACGCCCACCAAGTCGGCTGTCATGGCGTCCAGCGAGGTGGTTTCTGTATCGATGGTCACTTGACCTGCGGCCAGGGCATGGTCGATCCACGTTTGAAGTGCCGCCTCGGTCTGGACCAATTCAAATTCGGCTTTGGCGAAATCTTGAAGTGCTGCCTTGGCGGCTTTGCCGCCGCCGTTGTCGCCGATGGACATGCCCCGGCTGGACACTTTCGCCATCAGCGACTTAAAGGATTGTTGCTCTAAAAAAGCCAATAGATTGGACATGTCGGGTTCGCAGACGTCAAAGTCATCCAGCGGTACCTCGACCGGAACATCCACGCACAGCGTCACCAAATCTCTGGAAATGCGCGCCTTATCGGCTTGGTCTAACAAGCGTTCGCGGCGTTTGGTTTGCTTCACATTGTGGGCATTGGCCAGAACGCTGTCTAAATCACCGTATTCGTTGATCAACAGCGCTGCGGTTTTGATGCCGATGCCTTCGACCCCCGGCACGTTGTCCGAACTGTCACCCGCCAAGGCTTGGACATCGATAACGCGGTCGGGTCCAACGCCAAACTTTTCCATCACTTCATTGGGGCCGATGGTGCGGTTTTTCATGGCGTCATACATGGTCACGGTGTCCGTGACCAACTGCATCAAATCTTTGTCACTGGATACGATGGTGACTTTGGCGCCGGCTGCGGCCGCTTGGCGGGCATAGGTGGCGATCAGATCGTCGGCTTCATAACCGTCCATATCCACCGCTTTCAGGCCCATCGCGCGGGTGGCTTCGCGGACCAATTCAAATTGCGGAATCAGGTCGTCGGGGGGCGGCGGACGGTGGGCTTTGTATTCGGGAAAAATATCGCTGCGAAACGTCTTTCTGGCGCGATCAAAAACCACGGCAATGTGATCGGCGTCGGTGTCTTCGACCAACTTCAACAACATATTGGTAAATCCATAGACCGCATTGACCATGGTGCCATCGGGGCGCGTCATGGGCGGCAGTCCGTGATAGGCGCGGAAAATAAAGCCCGAGCCATCAATCAAAAAGACGTGTTTCAAAATTAATGTCCCGCGCTAACTTTGGCGTTGGGATCAAGTTTGAAAATGCGCGAGCAATACGGGCAGGTGCCTTGATGGGTATGGGCATCCAACTTGATATAAACCTTTGGATGGCCGCTGCTATCGCCTGCGCCATCGCACGAAGTTGTCAGGGCGGAAACGATTTGGATGTTTTGATCAGGCATGGATTGTCTCTCTGTGTGATAAGCGGCCCGGTTCGGGCTTGCACGATACGTTTGTCGAGGTAGATGATAAAGCATGTCTAGCCAGTTGCAACGCTCAATGGATTGTTTAAATACGTTTAGGATTTAAATTCAGCTTGTGTTTATTTCGGGGCGGTTAAGTTGCCGCCATCACAGTTAACGCTGCCGAAGACGTCTGACCACCGTTCACGGTGACTGTGGTCAGTACGAAAGCTTCAAAGATCGCGATCCAGATTAAGGGACCTGCGGTTATAAAAAAACGGCCCGTTTTTTTATGGGGCGAAGTAACCTTGGATCATCTTTAAATAAATGTCGGTGAGGGCTTTGATGTCGTCCACCCGGACGCATTCATCAATTTTATGGGCGGTCGCGTTCATCACGCCAAATTCGGCAACGTCGCTATGGTCTTTGATAAAGCGAGCATCCGAAGTCCCGCCAGAGGTGCTTAGTTTTGGAACCCGCCCGGTGACGTCTGTGACGGCCGAACTCATGACCTCGGACAACAAACCCGGAGGGGTCAAAAATGAATCTCCAGAGACCTGAATGTCCAAATCAAAATTATCACCAGCCTGGGCCAATTGATCCTTAATCCACGCGGTTAAGGTGGTGGGTGAATAGGTGTCATTAAAGCGCACGTTAAAGGTCGCGCGGGCCGAATTGGGGATCACGTTGGTGGCTGTGTTGCCCGTATCGATCGTGACGATTTCTAAATTGGACGGATCAAAGTGATCATTACCCTGGTCAAGCGGTGTTGAAGCCAATTTATCAAGCAGTTTGACCAGTTTTGGCAACGGGTTGTCGGCAAGTTGCGGGTAGGCAACGTGACCTTGGGTTCCGTGTTGGGTGATGAAGCCATTGAGGCTACCGCGCCGGCCGATTTTGATGGTGTCGCCCAAGACATTGGTATTGGTCGGCTCGCCGACGATGCACGCATCCATAACTTCGCCGTTGGCTTTCATCCAGTCCAACACTTTAACGGTGCCATTGATCGCCGGACCTTCTTCGTCGCCCGTGATCAGGAAAGACAGCGAGCCTTTGAACCCGTCGCCTTGATCATCTAAAAAACGGCTGACGGCGGCGGCAAAGCACGCAATGCCTGTCTTCATATCTACAGCGCCACGGCCATACAGCACACCGTCATGAATCTCTGCGCCAAACGGGGGATGGGTCCAGGCGGCTTCGTCGCCCACGGGTACCACGTCGGTGTGTCCGGCAAAGCACAAGTTTGGCCCACTGCTGCCAAATCGAGCATACAGATTGTCCACGTCGGGCGTGCCGGGGGCGGAAAAGGGCAAGCGGTGACAGACAAAGCCCAAGGGCTTTAAGGCGTCTTCTAAAACCGTCAAAGCCCCACCCTCAAGCGGCGTCACAGACGGGCAACGGATCAAAGCTTGGGTGAGGGTGACGGAGTCAAGAATAGCCATTAGTCACGCAGCAATTCATTGATGCCCGTTTTGGCGCGGGTGCGTTCGTCGACGCGTTTGACGATCACGGCGCAATACAAATTGGGCGCGGGCTCATTATTGGGCATGGTGCGGTGTGACGGCATAGAGCCCGACACCACCACCGAATAAGACGGCACACGCCCATAAAAGATTTCTCCGGTGGCGCGGTCAACAACCTTGGTTGAGGCGGAAATATAAACCCCCATACCCAAAACGGAACCTTCTTCAACGATAACCCCTTCGGCCACTTCGGCGCGGGCACCGATAAAGCAGTTGTCTTCGATAATGGTTGGGTTGGCTTGCAAAGGTTCCAACACGCCGCCAATGCCGGCGCCGCCAGAAATATGGACGTTCTTGCCGATTTGGGCGCACGAGCCAACGGTCGCCCAGCCATCAACCATGGTCCCGGTATCGACATAGGCGCCGAGATTGACAAAGCTTGGCATCAACACCACGCCCGGTGCGATGTAGGCCCCACGTCTGGCAATGCTGCCGGGAACCGCGCGGATACCAGATTCGCGAAAACGCGCATCGTCCCAGCCTTTGAATTTTGACGGCACCTTATCAAACCAGTGCGATCCACCGGCACCGCCTTCGATCAAGCCCATATCGTTAAGGCGAAACGACAACAACACGGCTTTTTTCAGCCACTGGTTCACTTGCCAATCGCCAACGCCAAGGCGTTCGGCAACCCGGGCTTGACCACTGTCGAGAAGTTCGGTGGCGGTCTCAACCGCATCGCGAATGGAGCCTTGGGTCTCTAGACCAACGTTGTCACGGTCTTCCCAAGCGGCGTTGATGATGTTTTCAAGTTCTAAATGGCTCATAAGGGTCAACTTTATATCTCGAAGAAAAAAGGGAAATTAGAGGGAACATAAGGCTTGTGGCTCAGCGTGTCCAGTCTACAGAGCCGAAAGCCACGCCACCAAATCATCTGTGATGTAGTCAACGTGATCGCCGTTGGGCTGTTCTTTGCAAATCAAGCAATCGGTCTCCGATTGAACCCACACGGTGCCCATGCCGAGTTGGGCGGCGGGTTCGAGGTTGCGGGCGATGTCTTCGATCATGACGGCGCGTTTGGGGTCAATGTTAAAACGCTTGATCAGCAATTCATAGACTTCGGGCTCTGGCTTGGGTACGAACTGTGCCTCTTTGATGTCAAAAATGGCGTCGAAATGATCCGTCACGCCAAGCTGGTTTAAAACCCGTTCAGCGTGGCCAAGGTCGGCATTGGTGAAAATGATTTTACGCCCCTCAAGCCGCGTCAACGCGGTGTTTAAATCTGGCGCCTTGGGAATTACGGAAACATCGACAGCATGTACATAATCAAGATACGGGCCAGGGTCCATGGCGTGGTTGATCATCATGCCGCGCAAGGTGGTGCCATAGTCGCGGAAATACTTCTTTTGGACCCGGTAGGCTTCTTGTTCGCTAACGTCCAAAAACTTGGACAAATAGGCTTTCATGCGGTGATCGATTTGGTCAAACAAACCAAATGTGCCGCTGTATAGGGTGTTGTCCAGGTCAAAAACCCAGGTATCGGTGGCGCGTGCGCAAGGTGTTTTCATGATCGTCTATACATGACGGCCCTAGAGTCGATTGGCAAGCCCGCAAAGGATAAAAAAATACGTTCGGCTCTGGCCGCTCTTATGGTAACTTTTAGGTGGATTTAAGGAATTTATAAACCGTATGGAACAACAGCCATCCGCCGCCCCTGCGCCCGCCGTCCGTGCCGCCCCTGATTTAAAGGCGGAACGGGACCGTTTTGTAGCGCTGGCCTTTTGTTGGGCCGATTTTCTGTTGGAACTCGACACGGAAGAAATCATCACCTTTGCCGGCGGACCGTGGAAAGGTTTGGTCGGCAAAGACCCCAAAGAGCTGAAGGGGACCAAGATCAAGGATCTGGTGATTGCGGAAGACCAAGCCCTGATGCATAGCTTGTTGGGCGTTGCCCGCCGTCATGGGCGTATTGAAGATGTCGATATCCGCTTTAAGGGCCAAGCCAAGAGCGGTCTGCCAATTGGATTTGCCGGATATTTCATGGAAGATTTGGGCAATCATTATTTCCTGGCTATGCGCGTTTCGCGCGCCGCAGGCGCAGGGCTGATTGCTGGCAATCATGTGCGCGAAAGCGGCAGCAACCTGTTTGATGCGGATTCCTTTGCCGATGTGTTGGGGGGCAAACTCAAAGCCGGAGACTCGGGCGACAATCAGTTGACGTTCATCAATATGCCGGGTTTGGAATCCTTAAAAGAACGCATGAGCGAGGAAGACCAAGCCGAGCTTGGCAAGGCCCTGGGGCTTTATCTGCGGGCAAATTCTGTTGATGGCGATAGTGCAGCCCAAATTGAAGACGGTAAATTTGGCCTGGTCCACGCCAATGATTTAGATATCAAAGGTTTGGAAGACCAGTTGTCGGGCGTGGCGCGGGAATTAGACCCCACCAAAGAAGGGATCAAAATCGAATCGGCGACCCTGGACGTTGATGCGGATAATGTTTCCGAACAAGACCTCGCCAACGGTTTGGTGTACGCCATTAATCAATTCAAAGACCATGGAGACGGTAGTTTTAACATTAAAAACCTGTCGTCAAACCTTTCTGAGATGGTCAAGGATGCCTCAAACAAGGTGTCGACGTTTAAAACCATTGTCGCCAATAAAAAATTCAGTCTTGTCTATCACCCAATTGTCAGTGTGATGACGGGTGAAGTTCACCATTACGAAGCCTTGACGCGCTTTCAACCCGGCGTGTCGCCGTTTGAAGTCATCACCATGGCCGAAGAAATGGGCTTGATTCCTGAGTTTGACTTTGCGGTGGTGGAAAAGGGTTTGGAATTTCTCAACACCATTCCCCGCAACGCGACGACGTCAATTGCCATCAACATTTCGGGCCAGTCCGTGGCCAATGAAATGTATATAAGCAATCTGCACAAACTTCTCAAAGAAAACCATTGGGCCAAAGGCAAACTGTTGTTTGAAATCACCGAGTCCTCGAAAATGGAAGACTTAGTGCAGGCCAATAACTTCATCCAAAGTTTGCGCAAGGAAGGTTACCACGTGTGTTTGGATGATTTTGGCGCCGGGGCCGCCAGCTTTGGCTATTTGATGAGTTTAGAGGTCGATGTGGTGAAATTGGACGGGCCGGTGGTTAAAGATGCCCAAGGGGCCATTCGCGGCAAAGCGCTTTTGGATTCCATGGCAACGCTGTGCAAAAATTTGGGTATTGAAACGATTGCCGAAATGGTCGACGACAAATATGGCCTGGATTTTGTCCGCAAGTGCGGCATCGATTTTGCCCAAGGGTATTTGTTCGGTGAACCCAATGCTGACCTCAAAGCCTTTAACATGGGCAAGCATGTAGGCTTGTTCCCCAACCCAGCGTTCAAAACCGGCAAGACGTGGTAGAACGCGTATTTGCTTGCGAATATTAGAAAAAGGGCGTATGGATGCGCCACGTTACGCTTTCGTCTCTGATCTTTCCGACATTGTGAGCGTTATCCAAAGTGGGCTGGCCCAAAAGGCTGCCCGCTCGGAACAGCTATACTTCTATGTCAAAGGAATGACAGATACGACGAAGCCGATCACCGTTTTTGGTGGTCTTGGACACAACGTTAAAGTCCAAAACGGGACGCGAGGGTGCCGCGTCACTATAGAAACCGCGCTCGCGCAGATCCCCTGAAAAGTACAAAAGTACAAAACTATAGAAAAGAGAATTTATGACTGATTTTAAAGGACTCGGCCTGATCGAGCCTATTTTACGTGCCGTTGAGAAAGAGGGTTACACAACCCCATCCCCCATCCAGGCAAAATCCATTCCGGCCCTGTTGGAAGGGCGTGACGTTTTAGGCGTTGCCCAAACCGGCACCGGAAAAACCGCAGCCTTCGTTCTGCCGATGATCCAGCGTATGCACGAATCCAATGTTTTGCCCTCGCGCAAAACCCCTCGGGCGCTGATTTTGGCCCCGACCCGCGAACTGGCCATTCAGATTGGCGAAAGTGTGCGTGTGTATGCCCGCCACCTCAACATCAAATGCACCGTTGTTTTCGGCGGTGCGCCGATTCACCGTCAAGCCAAAGCACTGGGCGATGGGGTTCAGGTTCTGGTCGCCACGCCAGGCCGTTTGATGGATCTGATGAACCAAGACAAGGTGCGTCTACACCAAGTTGACACGTTTGTTTTGGACGAAGCCGATCGTATGCTCGACATGGGCTTTATCAATGACGTGCGGAAAATTGCCGCCGAGCTTCCGAAAAAGCGTCATGTTGTGTTGTTTTCAGCCACCATGCCGCCGGCGATTTCTAAACTTGCCGAAAGCTTGATGGACAACCCGGTGCGCGTTGAAGTCGCGCCCCAGGCGACCACGGCGGAACGTATTTCGCAAACGCTGTTGCATGTTGCCAAGGCTAAAAAACGGTCCTTGTTGGCCTATGTCTTAAAAGACGAAGCCATCAAACGGGTGCTGATCTTTACCCGTACCAAGCACGGCGCGGATCGCGTCACGCGCCAATTGGAACAAGACGGCGTGCGTGCGGGTGCCATTCATGGCAACAAGTCACAAAACATCCGCCAACGCACCTTGCAGGATTTTAAGTCAGGCAAAATTAGGGCCTTGGTCGCCACCGATATCGCGGCGCGCGGCATTGACGTTGATGGCGTGACCCACGTGATTAACTATGAACTGCCCAACGAAGCCGACAACTACGTACACCGTATTGGCCGCACCGCGCGGGGCGGCGACAGTGGCAAAGCCATTGCTTTTTGTGATCCGGAAGAACGTGATTACCTGCGCAATATTCAAAAGACCATCCGTCAAGACATTGAGGTGACCTCTGATCATCCTTACCATGCCGAAGCCGTTTCCCTGCCCGATCTACCTTCCCCTAAACAAGGTGGCGGCGGCGGTGGTCGCGGACGCAACGGCGGCGGTGGACGGCCTCAGGGCAAAAAATCACCCGGCAAACGCTTTGGCGATAAGGGCCACGGCGGTCATGGCCACGGTGGCGGTGGAAACCATGGTGCGAAAACGCAATGTTCAAAAAAGAGCGGTGCTAAAAAACGCAGCGCCCCCAGCAAAGGTGGGCCTAATCGTGCCGGTGGTCATACGCCTATGAAATCTAGCCGACGCGGCGGCAACGCCATCTAAGGCACTGTTATTATAAACATCAAAAGACCGGCCTCATACGAGCGCCGGTCTTTTTTTATCATCTGACTTGGTGGTGGCTTCCAGAACGGGAACTTTGAGAGCGACGATGAGGGCCAATCTCGTATCGTGCTTTTTATAAGACTTATTCGAAAACCGTGGCAGCGGAACGTGTTGTTCTATACAGGACCGGACCATCGCCGTCAGAACGAATTGCTGGCTGAGGGGAACTTTCTTCATGGGCCGTCATGAATTGTAGGGCCACCTAGCAGGTCCTCAAGCGGAAAGAGAATTTTTCGAACTTCGACGAACATTATCAGTCTCCGTTAGTTTTCGACGATCTCGCGAAATAAACACAACATGTCTTGATCGAAGGCCGTTGTCCTTTGTTGCATCTGATCCAGGGCGGCGGTGGCCTCCAACGTGGTCCGGTGTGGGCGCACGTCGGTTAGAGCCGCAAAGACATCGGCAATGGCGATCATGCGGCCAAGTTCGTTGATTTCAGAGCCTTGCAAGCCGTGGGGATAGCCCGTTCCATCAAGCCGTTCATGGTGCAGTTCCGCGATGGCCTGAACGACGGGGCTAATATCCTTTATAGAGGCGATGATGGCTTCTGATTCTTCGACGTGATGGCGCACTAAGATGAGCTCTTTTGGGGTAAACTTGCTGTTCTTGTATATGAAGTTGTGTGGCAGCAAAATTTCCCCAATGTCATGCAGAAATCCACCAGTCGTTAACATGACCGCTTCATTTTTGCTGACGTCATAGGCTTGGCCAAAGGCACACATGAAAATAGCCACGCGCATGGAGTGCGTATAAATAAAGCTTTGGTGATTTTTAAGGCCCTGAAGCAAGTGCCGGATTTGACCATCTTGCACACACGCCACCAATGGATTGCAGCTTGTGAAGATTTTGCTTTTGTCGAGTGGGGTGTTGTTGGCAACCGCTTTCGCGATCATATCAAAACCATCAGCCGATGTTCGCAAAGCTTCACTGGTTTGTTTTGGTAATGTTTTCCAAGAGTCTTCGACTTGCTTGTTTGTCGTTTGGGCAACCAGATCAAAAAAATGTTCAAGGTTGACGGGGCGTTTGAGAAAATAATCGGTGGCCCCGTTTCCGTTTCCAGAAACATAAGGTCCATTCAATTCATCAGAGACGATGAAAAAGGGGATGTGCTTAAGATTTGACGAATTGCACTTTGTGCGGTGGATACCGAAGCCACAGGAATGCAGGCAGTGATCATCAGTCAAAACCGCAACGGGCGGGTTTTTTTGCATTGCGTCGAGGGCTTTGCGGCCATCGGAAAACACCTGCAAATCATAAAAATTACCAAAAACAGCACGAATTTTTTCAACCCGGATGGGCAAATTATCGATGACAAAAACAGTCATCTTATTTGAAGGGGGCGTAAAAGACGGCAAAGGCGGATGTTCGGGTAAGACCGAATGCGGCTTTCCTAAATCCATAACGTCCTCCATTTCTTATATTAAGGCTTCCATTTTGAGCCCTCAGCCCGGCCACACGTCCTTGATCAAAATCCGATATTCACCATAAGAATTATATAAAATAATCCATCGAGACTACACCTTAACACAATGTTAAATAATTATGGAGACAAGATATTTCAAGGGCTTTTGCAGGGAAAGATAGACATAGCAAGGTGTCTGTGGCTCGTTAGACGAGGCAAGGCTAAGCTAGGGCGCTTTATCATGAGAGCCCTTCATCAAAGAACTCATATAGGGAAGATAGAGGCGCCACGCGGATGCGCGCAAGTCAAGCGAGACCCGGCATCTGAGGGGCAGAATCTGACTTAGTCTGATTCAATAAGGGTGCCAGCGCCGTGCTTGGTAAACAGTTCCAGCAACAGGGCATGGGGAATGCGGCCGTCTAGGATGACGGCGGCTTCGACACCGTCTTCGATGGCATCCAGGCAGGTTTCGACCTTGGGGATCATGCCGCCTTTGATGGTGCCATTTTTGATCAGTTTGTGGGCTTCGGTCGCGGATATTTTTTCGATCCGATTGCCGTCTTGATCCAGAACACCTTGTACATCGGTCATCATCAACAAGCGTTTTGCGCCCATGGCCCCGGCAATAGCGCCCGCCGCCGTATCGGCGTTGATGTTTAAGGTTTCACCCTTAGGTCCTAAGCCGATGGGGGCGATCACCGGGGTGATGTCGCTGGCTTCGAACTGATCAAGCAGGTGGGTCGTAATGGTGGTGGGATAGCCCACCAGACCCAAATCAAGAATGCGTTCAATATTGGAATCTTCGTCCCGGGTGGTGCGTTTCAGCTTGTCGGCCAGAATCAAGTTGCCGTCTTTGCCCGACAAGCCCACGGCAAAACCGCCCTGGCCATTGATTTGGCTAACAATGTGCTTATTGATTGACCCAGCCAGGACCATTTCCACCACGTCAACGGTGGCTTTATCGGTGACCCTGAGGCCATTGATGAATTCGCTTTTGATTTTGAGCTTATCCAGCATCGCGCCAATTTGCGGGCCGCCCCCATGTACAACAATGGGGTTCGAGCCAACTTGGCGCAACAACACGATGTCACGGGCAAACAATTCCGCGAGGCCGGCATCCCCCATCGCGTTGCCGCCGAATTTGATGACCAGCGTCTCTTGGGCGTAGCGCTTCATATACGGCAGCGCTTCCGACAAGGTTTTGGCTTGGTTCAGCCAAGCCTCGGGCGGCGCTTCGGGGGCGATCGTTATTTTTGCATCATCAGCCATAATGGTGAAAACCTATATTAAATTTTCTTTTGAAGCCAGAGGTTTAGTCTCGAAGCCAAGCGCCGCTATCGCGTTTATTGTCCGGCAAGTTGGGCGATTTCAGCGCGCAACTCTTCGATGCCTTCTTTTTTCGCCGAACTGGTGCAGCGAATAATGGGATATGACGCAACGTGTTTGACCAATTCGGTCTTGGTCTTCGCGAGCAATTTCTGTAAATCAGGGGCTTTGACTTTATCGGTCTTGGTCAGCACAACTTGATAGGAAACAGCGGCGCTGTCTAACATTTTCATGACCTCGCGATCGCCGTCCTTGAGGCCATGTCGGGCGTCAATCAAAACCAAAACGCGCTTGAGCTGGGGGCGGCCTTTCAGGTAGGCATTGACCAATCGGGTCCACTTTGCCACTTCTTCTTTCGGCGCACGGGCATAGCCATAACCCGGCATATCGGCCAGCATCAAGCGTTTGCCCAAATCGAAAAAGTTAATCTGTTGGGTGCGCCCAGGGGTGTGTGACATCCGCGCCAGAGATTTACGTCCGGTCAGGGCGTTGACCAACGAAGACTTGCCCACGTTGGAACGTCCAGCAAAGGCAATTTCGGGAAGGTCCGTTTCTGGAACTTGGTCAAGCCCAGCCACGCCCAACATAAAGGTCGATTCTTGGGCAAACAGCAGGCGACCCGCTTCGATTTGCGCATCATCGAAACTATCGTCAAGCTCAATCGCGACAACGTCATTCATAATGTTGGCCTAGTTTCCAATTTTCACGCCCATGCGTTTCATGATGAACCATTGCTGCATGATCGACAGGGTGTTGTTCCAGGCCCAGTAAATCACCAAGCCAGCCGAGAAACTGGACAGCAAGAAGGTGAACACGAACGGCAGATAGAAAAACACTTTGGCTTGAATAGGATCGGTTGGCTGAGGATTCAAGCGTTGTTGGAACCACATGGTAAAGCCCATGATGATCGGCCAAACGCCAATGTCCAACGGCAACGGAATCACCGCCAAGTGGTCCCAAGGTACCAGACCAAACAGGGTCCAAACCGAAGCAGGATCCCGCACGCTCAAATCTTGAATCCAACCAAAGAAGGGCGCTTGACGCATTTCGATGGTGATCAACAGAACTTTGTACAAGGCAAAGAAAATCGGAATTTGCACTATAATTGGCAAGCAGCCCGCCGCTGGATTGGCTTTTTCTTTTTTGTACATCGCCATCATTTCTTGATTCAAGCGCATTTTATCTTCTTTAAAGCGCTCTTGAAGCTTTTTCACTTCGGGCTGTAATTTCTTCATGCGGCTCATGGAGACGTAGGATTTGTTGGCCAATGGGAACAACACCAATTTGATGCCCACGGTAAGCAATAGAATGGCAACCCCAAAGTTTCCGACATGGCTGTGGAGCCAATTCATGGCATAAAAAATAGGCTTGGTGAGGAAATAGAAGATGCCAAAATCAATCGCCAGATCAAAGTTATCAATGGCATATTGTTGAGCATAGGCGTCCAACACCGACACTTCTTTGGCACCGGCAAAGAAATGCGTGGTGGACTGAATGGTCGTACCGGGTTGGGCGATGATCGCCGCGCCAACAAAATCAGACTGGTATTTTTCAATCACGCCAGTTTTAGAATACAACATGCGGCCGTTAACCGTGCTGGTTTGATCTGGAATCAGAGCCGTCAGCCAGTATTTATCGGTAAAGCCAAGCCAGCCACCAGTGGATGGGAAAGTCTGTTCGCCATCGCTTTGCAGATCCGAGTAGTCGACCTCGCTTAAGGTTTTATCAAACACGCCCACAGGGCCTTCATGCAGGATATACAGACCCGTCGTTTCCGGTGTGCCCCAGCGCGATACAAGACCGTAAGGATTCAACGTCACCGCTTGGCCACTTGCATTGCTGACGCTTTGGGTGATGGCGAACATATAGTCTTTGTCGATGGCGATGATGCGCTTAAAGGTCAGGCCTTGGCCGTTGTTCCAGGTCAACGTGACCGGGTTGGCGGGGTCCAAGACTTTGCGATTTGCGGACCACAAGGTGTCAGAAGATGGCACTTGGATGCCCGTGGGGGCAATCCAACCATGTTCCGCGTAATAGGCGTTGAGGGTCCCGCGCGGGGACAGCAAACGGATGTTGGCGCTATCGGGGTCTAAGGTGTCTTTGTAGCTGTTCAAGATCAAATCATCGATACGTCCGCCCTTGAGCGCAATCGACCCGGTGAGGCTGGGCGAGGTGATGGATACACGGGCTGGGTCGTTGATCTGTTCAGCAAGTGTTTGTTGAACCATCGCCGCCGCATTCGCCGCTTCGATCACGGGGGTGGTGGGAACAGCACCGGGCACGGTGGGCATTTGTGCTTGAGTGCCTTGGGGCGCAGCTGGGGTCGTACTGGGAGCCGATTGGGGCTGGGTCAAGGCCGGGGCTGCCGCTTGTCCAACGGGAGCCGGGGGCTTGGGGTATAAAAATTCAAAACCTAGCAAGATCGCAATTGAAATGAGGATGGCTAAAAATAAATTGCGGTTGTCCATTACGGTGTCCCAGTTTCCCAATTGCCCGGCCTGCTGGCCTGGGCTTAGGTGTTAAGCGGTTAAATCTTGTGTCCAGTCTGATGGCAACTGCCATCGCTCTTATGTGTGTGGTCTTCGTGGTGCCTGAAAGGCACCGGATCATAGCCGCCGTCGTTCCAAGGATGACAACGTAAAATGCGTTTTACGCCTAACCATGCCCCTTTGAAAGGGCCGTGATCGTCAACGGCCTGTAACGCGTACGCAGAACAGGTGGGATAGAAACGACAGTTTCCAGGCAAAACCGGAGAAATCAGCCACTGATATCCCTTGATCAAAACGCGCAGTAACCACGTTAAGGGATGTCTAGGCCAGATCATGGCTGTTCCTTTAGCTGTTGAGAGGCGGGTCCAGTCAGGATCCGGTCGATGCCCATTTTATCCAACGCGTTTAATAAATCACCTACCAATTTGCTGTAGGGGCGATTTATGGTGGCGCGGCGGCCAATGAGAACTAAGTCGTATCCCACGCAAGCATGGGTTGGCAAAATCTCTTGGGCGACGGCGCGAAGTCTGCGCTTAGCCCGGTTGCGGTTGACCGCATTGCCAACCTTGCGGCTGACCGTGAAACCAACACGCAAAAAACCATCCGCGCGGGCCGGTTTCCCAACCGCCGGGTGGCTTTTAACCTGAAGAATTAATCCAGGTGCGGCCCACTTTTTGCGCGTCGCGGCAACCCGAAGAAATTCGGGGCGCTTTTTGAGGCGCAAAAGGTTCTGGCCCATAGACCCGACGTTAAGCGGTTAAGCGCTTGCGGCCCTTGGCGCGGCGCGCAGCAATGATGCGGCGACCACCGACGGTAGCCATGCGGCTGCGAAAGCCATGACGGCGTTTGCGAACCAAGTTGCTTGGTTGAAATGTACGTTTCACGTGAAGTCTCCGTAATCACTAATTAAGTCGCGTGGTATAAGGGCTTGAAGAGATGAAGTCAATGTCTGCCATCGCTTTATCTTAAGTCTTTATAAAAACAATGTATCTTTTTTGCTGACTTGAACGAATGAAAAGGCAACGATAAGCGCTCGTGTTGCAAAGCCAGTCGTTCCATAATGCGACTTATCCCCACCGAATAAAGGTTTCAAAGCATGCAAAAAAGCCCCAAAATCCCAAGCGAACAGCCATTTGTTCAGGTTGATGCCGTCTTGGAACCTGGCCAGCCCCAGCCGCGAGGCCTGAAACGTTATATCCCCGTGGCCGTGGTGTTTTTGGGCATCACCGTTTTTTTTGTTGGTGGCTTTCAAAATTTACTCAGCTGGCAAACTTTGTCGTCCAACCATGCGGACATGGTGGCTTGGGCCGCCGCCCATCACCTGTTAGCCGTGGCCTCCTTTATTGGCGTTTACATCATCGTCGTGGGTTTGTCGTTGCCCGGCGGCACGATCTTGACCTTGGCCGGCGGGTTGTTGTTTGGCGGCACCTTTGGCGCCATTTATGTGGTGGTGGGGGCGACCTTGGGCGCGGTGTTGATTTTTTTGGCCGCGCGTTATGCTTTTGCTGATTTGTTCAGCGCGCGCGCCGGATCTAACTTGGCGAAAATGGAAAAAGGCTTTCACGACAATGCCTTTAGCTATTTGTTGTTTTTGCGTTTGGTCCCGGCGTTTCCGTTTTGGTTGGTGAACCTTGTCCCTGCTTTGTTGGATGTTCGCTTTACCACCTACGTCGTGGCAACGTTTATCGGCATCATTCCCGGCACCGCCATCTATGCCTATGTTGGCGCCGGATTGGGGGCGGTGATTGATAAAGGTGAAACGCCGAATTTAGGCATTATTTTCGAGCCACAAGTCTTGCTGCCGATTCTTGGGTTGTCGGTGATTTCACTGCTGCCCATCATTTATAAAAAAGTGACAGGGAAAAAATCAGCATGAGCCAACACATATCTTGTGACATCTGTGTCATTGGTGGCGGGTCGGGTGGATTATCCGTAGCCGCCGGGGCCTCGCAAATGGGTGCCAGCGTGATTTTGATCGAAAAAGGTCAAATGGGTGGCGATTGTTTGAACACCGGCTGTGTGCCGTCCAAGGCGGTGTTGGCGGCCGCGCATGCGGCGCACGCGGCAAGGCACGCGGATCGCTTTGGCGTCAAAACGGGAGAAATATCCGTTCAGGGCAAAAAGGTCTTTGAACATGTGCACGGTGTGATCGATACCATCGCCCCCAATGACAGCGTAGAGCGATTTGAAAGTTTGGGCGTGCAGGTGATTGAGGCCCAGGCGCGCTTTACCGGCCCTAACACGGTGGTCGCGGGCGATCAAACGATCACGGCCAAATATTATGTCGTCGCCACTGGGTCTAGCGCGTTTGTTCCACCCATTGAAGGTTTGGAATTTGTCGAACCATTGACCAACGAAAATGTTTTTGACTTAGGCGATATTCCAAAGCATCTGATCGTTGTTGGCGGTGGCCCGATCGGCTGTGAGCTGGCCCAGGCGTTCCGTCGACTGGGGGCAGAAGTCTCGCTTTTGGAAGTGTTTACCATCATGCCCAAAGACGACCCGGATTTGGTCGATGTGGTGCGCACACACCTGGTTGAGGATGGCATTTCTTTATATGAAGGATGCAAGGTGATCCGCGTGGGCGGCGATAAAAATGCTCCCCATGTCACCATCGAAGATTCAGGCGGCCAGCAACAGGTGATCGAAGGCTCGCACATTTTGGTGTCGGCCGGACGCCGCGCCAATGTGCAAGGCCTAGGTTTGGAACAAGCCGGGGTCGACTTTTCCCCCCGGGGCATCGAAATCGACCAACGGCTGCGCAGTGTTTCCAATAAGCGTATTTTTGCCATCGGTGATGTCGCCGGCGGTTTTCAGTTCACCCACGTTGCGGGCTATCACGCCGGGATCGTGATTCGCAATGCGCTGTTTAAACTGCCCGCCAAAGCCAAGCTGGATGCGGTGCCGTGGGTCACCTATACCGACCCCGAACTCGCCAACGTGGGCGTGTTGGAAGCCCAGGCGCGCGAAAAATATGGCGACGCGGTGCGGGTCTTAAACTGGAAATTTAGCGAAAATGATCGCGCCCTGGCCGAACGCAACAGCGACGGCCTGGTCAAAGCCATCGTCCTTAAAAATGGCAAAATCTTGGGTTGTTCAATGGTGGGACCTCATGCGGGCGAATTGATTGCCCCTTGGGTTTTGGCCTTGGAACAGGGTTTGAAAATCAGCGCCTTGGCCTCAACCATCGCCCCGTATCCAACCTTAGGCGAAGTCTCAAAACGCACAGCAGGCAGCTTTTACACCGCCAAACTGTTTGGCGAACGCACCCGCAAGGTGGTGCGGTTTTTGATGAAGATGTCGTAATGGGGTGGGACCCGGATCAATATTTGCAATACGCAGACCAGCGCTTGCGTCCGGCGTTGGATTTGTTGGCGCGCGTGCCTTTACGTGAAGCCCACACAATTTTTGACCTGGGGTGTGGCCCGGGCACGATCAGTCCGTATATACGCTCGGCCTTTGCGGGCGCGGACATTGAAGGCGTCGATTCTTCGCCAAAGATGCTGGAGGCAGCGCAGCAACATAACGAGCCAGACATAACCTGGGTTCAGGCCGACATCGCATCCTGGCAGCCCCAAATCTCAGCCGACCTGATTTATTCAAATGCGGCTTTGCAGTGGCTGGACGATCATGAGCATCTGTTTGCGCGGCTGATGGGGTTTGTGACCCCCGGCGGTGTGTTGGCTGTACAAATGCCCAATCAATTTGACCAACCGTCCCATGTGTTGATGCGCGAAGTGGCCGGGACGGGACCTTGGGCGTCTTTTTTAAAACCTCACCTACGCGCCGCCCCGGTGGCAAAGCCAGCGTCGTACTTTGCGTGGCTCAGCTCCATGTGTTCAAACGTTGATATTTGGCAGACACAATACAGCCACGTTTTGACAGGTCCAGACCCGGTCTTGAATTGGATGTCCTCGACCGCGCTCAACCCCCTGTATGAGGCGTTGTCTGACGATCTACGCCCAGACTTTCAAGCGGCATTGGCCGAAAAATTGCGGGCTGCCTATCCGCAAACCGAACATGGCACCACACTGTTTGGGTTCACGCGCTTGTTTGTCGTTGCGACAAAAGCTTAGCTTTTCTTTATGGGCTTGGGTGCTTATATTTAAACACCCCCTTTTTGTTTAAGGAACATCGCTTATGAGCACACTAAAATCGGTCAATTTGGAGGGCGCGATCCGCCGCGTGACGGTTCCTGATATTCGCGCCCGCAAACGCCGTCATGGCGGCGAGCCTTTGGTGTGCCTGACCGCGTATACCGTGATCACCGCACGTTTGTTGGATGTACACACCGATTTGTTGTTGGTTGGCGATAGCCTGGGCATGGTTCTGTATGGGCTGGACACCACCGTTGGGGTGACCTTGGACATGATGATTGCCCACGGCCAAGCGGTGATGCGCGGCGCCAAGCGTTCGTGCGTGATTGTCGATATGCCGTTCGGCAGCTACCAAGAAAGCCCCGCCGTGGCCTTTCGCAACGCCGCGCGCATCCTCAAAGAAGTGGGCTGTGCCGGGGTTAAAATCGAAGGCGGCGCGGAAATGGCGGAAACAGTTTCTTTTTTGACCCAGCGCGGCATTCCGGTGTTGGGACATGTGGGCTTGATGCCGCAATCGGTCAACACGGCGGGGGGCTTTAAAACCCGGGGTCGCGATGCCCAAGACGCCAATCGTATTGTCGAAGATGCCAAAGCCATCGCCACCGCCGGAGCCTTTGGCCTGGTGGTCGAAGGCGTCATGGAACCCGTGGCCCGGCGCATTACCGATGACGTCGAAGTTCCAACCATTGGCATTGGCGGTTCGCCCGCCTGTGATGGGCAGATTTTGGTGACTGAAGACATGGCCGGGTTGTTTACCGATTTCAAACCAAAATTCGTCAAACGCTATATGGATTTGGGAAGCGGCATTGCCGAAGCGGCGCGCCAGTATGCCGAAGACGTTAAATCCGGCACCTTCCCCGGACCTGAGCATTGCTTTGGAATGCCGAAAGAGGATGATCATGACGACGAATAGTGTCAGCGTTCTGCGCACGGCGGCCCAGGTCCGCACCCAAGTTCAAGAGTGGCGCACGGCAGGTTTGAGTGTTGGCTTGGTTCCGACCATGGGCGCGCTTCACGATGGTCATATGGCTTTGGTGCGTGCGGCGCTTAAAAAATGTGACCGGGTGATTGCGTCGGTGTTTGTGAACCCTACCCAATTTGGTCCCGGTGAAGATTTAAATGCCTATCCCCGCGACGAAGATTTTGATCGTCTGCGTCTCGAGGATGCAGGCGCGCACGCCTTGTTTGCCCCCAGTGTTGATGAAATGTATCCAGATGGTCATATGACCGAGGTCAATGTTACGCATTTCAACACCGTGCTTGAAGGCCTGAGCCGTCCCGGCCACTTTGTCGGTGTGGCGACGGTGGTGGCAAAGTTATTGAACCAAGTTCAGGCCGATCATGCCTATTTTGGTGAAAAAGATTACCAACAGCTCAAAGTCATTCAGCGCATGGCCAAAGACCTATGCAGCCCAACCAAAATTCACGGCGTCCCCACCGAACGCGACCGCGACGGTTTGGCCCTGTCATCGCGCAATGTGTATTTGACCGACGCCGAACTGACATTAGCCCCCACGCTGCACAAGCAGCTCACCGCCCTGGCCAAAGACTTCCGCGCCGGCGTTCATGCCGCTCGGTTAGAACTTGAGGGCCGCGAAAAATTGCTCGAGGCGGGCTTTGGCGAAGTCGATTATTTGGTGGTGGTTGACGGCGAAACCCTAAGGCCGCTCAATTCCTATAATTCCAAACGTCCGGCGCGGGTGATGGCGGCGGTCAAGTTAGGGCGCACGCGCCTGATCGACAATGTCGGAGTATAGCGTGTTCAGCTTGGTTCCGCCCGTATGAACGGCTATTTAGGTCTGTTTGCCTCGGCCTTTTTGGCCGCAACCATCTTGCCGTTTTCCTCTGAAGCCGTGCTGGCGGGCCTACGCGCCTCAAACGATTATTACGTCTGGGGCCTGTGGGGTGTCGCCACCTTGGGCAATACCTTAGGCGCCATGGTCAACTGGGCGCTGGGCCGTTGGTGTCTGCACTGGCAAGACCGCAAATGGTTCCCGTTTAAAGAAGACGACCTCGATAAAGCCGACCACTGGTTCGCCAAATGGGGGGTGTGGAGCCTGCTGCTCAGTTGGGTCCCCATCATCGGCGACCCCATCACCTTCGCCGCCGGATTCCTGCGGGTCAACTTCTGGATCTTCTCAGTCCTCGTCATCCTCGCCAAAGGTGGCCGCTACGCGGTGCTGCTGGCAGTGGTGGATGGGTTCCTATAATTTTTAACGAAATATGTCTCACAAAAAAAGCGTCGGGTCCATTGGACGCCGACGCTTTTGTTTGTTTTTAACCTAGCCAGATTAACGGAGGTACAGGTGCACTTCGTTGGTGGTGGCTGTGTTTGAGGTTTTGCTTGAGACGGCGACGCGTTCGGGCGGTAGGCCCATTTCTGTCAAGGACCGCAGCACTTCTTCGGCGTTGCGGCGGACTTTGTTAGAGTTAAGCGCGACGCGAGCGGGGCCACCGGTGAGCGGGGCCACGGCAACCAAGTCAAAGGCTGAGTTTGGACGGCGTTCCAAAACGCGACTGACGGCGTTGTACAGCGCTTGTTGATAGGGAACATTGTTGCGATCAAAGCGGATCACCACCAGTGGGCGACGGTTTGTCGTGTCCATAGCCTTGCCAGCAATTGGGCCGGGGCCAGAAGCGGCGGTCGCGACGTTGCCGAGGCTGGCGCCATAAATTTCGCCGGTTTTGATGCCCGCAGCCAAGGTGTTCAAGTTAGACCGTTCAGTGGCCACATAATTGCTTTGGCGGCGGATGTCGTCGGTGACTTCGGTCAACAGGCGTTCAATCAACACCACGGTCTGATCGACTTCATCTTGAAGAATGGAAAGTTGACGGTGATCTTCGTCAACTGCGCCCGAAACGCCAAACGCGGCGCGGGTGGATTCGGAAAGATAAGAGCTCATGGTCGACATCGCCGAAGAGGCGGTGGCCAATTTGTTCATGGATGCAATATCGGAATTGAGTTTGTCCAAAGCGGTTTGGGCGGTGGAAAACTGTTGCACCAAGATCGGGTTGCCCGGTGTGGTGCCGACTTGCAAACGCGCATTCACGGCGGCGACAGTGCCGTGATAATTTTGCGCATTGCTGATCATATTGGCGCGAAGTTCTTGTAGGCCACCGTTGTTGGTGCCGACTTGCGCTTGCAAACGTTCCAGTTCAGAGCGCAGTTCCGCAACCTTACGACCGACAAATGTTCCCGTGTCTTGCCCCGGTGTAACGCCAACCGGTTGGAAATTTGTGGTGCCCAGTTGTGGAGCCGGTGTGCCCGCGCCGCCATCGACAGCGGGTTGAGCCGCCTGTGCACTGGCAACCGACTGAGCCGGTTGCGTGGCTGGGCCTGCAGCAGGGTCTTCGCCTGTGAGAGATGGCCAGAGCGCGGATTCGGAAAACGAACACGCTGGCAAAATAAGAGTGGCCCCTACGATTAATGCCCGGAACTTCGAAAAATTCATTGCGTCTGTTCGCCTTCAAATAATATAAAACCTATTTTCGTAAGTTTTTGCGAAAAAGGTTTAGCCCCCGAAATCAAAGAAAATCACCCCGTATGCATCGAAACAATTAACCTGACACCTATTTTTCAAGCGATCTTACTCAAACACCCTCGTTGCGGCAAGTGCGGATTTCAAGAAAAGTGCAGGACCGTCAACACTTAAGTGATAAAATTACCCTGGTGCGTGAACGACTATTGATAAAAACATGATCTAGCACTTGCGTTCCATGAAACCGTGGGTTAGTTTCCGCGCGCTTTCATCGGCCATCGTTGAAATCCATGGACCCATAGCTCAGCTGGATAGAGCATCTGACTACGAATCAGAAGGCCGGGCGTTCGAATCGCTCTGGGTCCACCAAAATTTAAAAACCGTCGCCCTCTTGGCGGCGGTTTTTTTGCATACTATCGTATTGTTATTTAAAGATTATTTTAGGAAGACACCTGATGACGCGGTCTGTATGAGACCTTAGGGCAACCTGCTAGATCTGAACACAGGTAGGTCTGATCCGGTGCCACTGAGGGTCGGTTTGAGTTAAGACAGGTAGGGCTTGGGACCACGTGGCGCATCATCGTCATCGTCTTCGTCGGCCAGCCACCACATGGCCGGATCGCTTTTTTGGGCATGCGTGGGTTTATCCGGCAAAAGAGATTCAGCATGCTGGATATTTTTTTCCATTAATTTGACCATCCGCGTCAAACCAAAGCTTTCATAGACCTCGCGTGCGCCCATAAAGGCATCTAAGGCCTCATTATAGTGCTTGTCTTCACTGGTCATGCGGCCAAGCAAAAACAGGGCGCTGCCCATGGTGTTTTGCGTCGCGGCCCACAGGGTTGGGTGCACTTCACGGGTGCGGGCCTTCAAGGCTTGCTCACACGCCGTAACGGCCCGCTCAATCACTTCGGTATTGCCAATTTGGCGACCTAAAACCTGGGCCGCTTGGCTTAGGTTATTCAGCGTATCGGACCACAACAGCGGTGTGGATTTAAGGGTCAGGACTTTTAAGGCCCCCTGAAACACGGTTAGGGCTTCTTTCAAGCCCTCTGTAGCCCCACTTTCGGAATCCAGGCGATAGAGAACCTCGCCCAAACGGTTTTGCGTGGTGGCCCAAGGAAACGGCGTGGTTTCTCGGGTGAACACTTCAAGCGCGGCTCGATAAGCCGTGACCGCCTGTTGCAAGGTTTCGATATCGTCATTGCGTTCGCTCAAGGCCTGCAGGACGGTCCCTAAATTGCGTTGCAGGTAAGCCCAGTTGGTCGGACTTTCCGAACGCAAGGTGCCTTTAATGGCTTCCCCATAAGCTTCGGCGGCGCGGTGATAGACTTCGCCGCCTGGAAACAGATGGCCAAATGTGGCGAGCGCGTTGGCAAAGGCCGCTTGGACCGAGGCTTTTTCCCGCATCGTAAAATCACTGGGAATGCGGTCCATGTCTTGGGCGGCCCGTTCCAGAACGCTGGCCACCAAATCGCGACAGCTTTTGATTTTACCTTTGCTGGTGACGTTCATCGCCGCCAAAGACGATGCGACAAGCAACCCGCCAATGGCTTCTGGATCAAAGTCAACGGGCAGGTTTAAAGCTTGGAACGGTGAAATGGTGCCCGCTGAATCTTTATCTATGGGCGGCGGCGCGGCAAAGTGAATAAAAAACGTGGTTCCGGGCGGTGGAATATCGCCCCACAGCACCACGTCCGCGTCCTGAGAGGTGACCCAGCCCATGGCTTGTGCGCAGGCAGAGGGTAAAATTTCTGCGCGATCAACGTCTGGCGTCAAAAGGGGCTGTTCGCGAAAGGGCTTAACAACCACGCCGTCTAAATTGTTAAAAACGGCCGCCAATTCGCGGGCATGATCTTGTCCCACAGCATCCAGGAAAGGCGCAATGGCGATTTGCAATTCATTCCCAGTCAACACGGTGCCAAAAAGCCTGGTCAAAAAGCCCTGTTTAGGTGGGCGTCGGCCTTCGGCAGATGTGCCCTGGTCGTCAGATTCATCGGTCATTTAGGCCGTACCTTTTAAAATAGTCATCAAAGATTGGCGCATGGTGGTGACAACGTCGCCCCAATTGTGGTCGGCGGATTTTCGAAACAAGCTCAGGCTGGCATACCACGGGCTGTCGTTGCGATCTTCCAGCCAACTCCAGTGGGCATCGGGACCACATAGCATCCACACAGGTTTTCCCATGGCTCCGGCGAGATGAGCCGCCACCGAATCGACACAAATAACCAAGTCCAATTGCTCTATCATACTCGCCATGTCAGCCACGTCCATAATGGAAGGTCCAACCTGGTCTATTAAAGGTTGAAGGCCAAGCCGATCAATGTCCGCCGCACCTGGACCAAGCTCTAACGAGACCAGTTGGACAGCCGGGATGCCAAACAATTCGGTTAAGTCATCTAGTTTTACCGCGCCGGGTTGAACCGGATCTGACTTTGACCGCCCCGCCCAGTCCCGGGACCAGACCAACCCCACCGCCAAACGGATTTCGGGATGAATGTTTAAGGTTTGGGCTCCTGATTTTGGAATTTCCAGGTAGCCTTCGGGCGCGGGAATGTTGATGGTTTGGCTGCCAAAGAAGCGCGGCAGGCTCAACAAAGGGATTTGCGCATCAACGCCCGTCACCGGCGCCCCTAAATTGGGCGTGTCGTCAATGTCCGGCGACGCTTTGAGCAGGGCATTAAAGTGTGCCGGGCATTCTACAATGACCCGTGCCCCGGCTTTTTTGAGGCTGCGGGCAAAGCGCAAATACTGCACCAAAGTGCCTTCATCGCCTTCAAAGTTAATGAGGATGGTTTTATCCTTGGGCGATTTACCATCCCACATGGGTATGTCTTTGCGGCGCGGGTCTTGGTTGGACAGTTTAAAGCGCGCTTCGAGTTCTATAAAGCCGTCCGTCCAGTCACTCATCCGCAACAGGGCGCGCGCATGGTGAACGCGAGCCTGGGCATAATTGGGCTGCAGCGCGATGGCTTGGCTGAAATGATCACGGCCAGATTTGGTTTGGCCGACTGCAACGAAGGCCCGCCCGGCGTTGAAAAGGACCTTGGCAGATTTTGGCGCATTTTTGACGGCCCGCCGATGGGCTTCAACGGCCCGCAGAGGTTCGTCCATATCGGCAAGAGCATTGCCCATATTGGTGTAAACGCCCGCCGTGCCGGGGGTGATCGCCAAGGACCTGCGATAACAGGCCAAGGCGGCATGGGGACGGCCTATAGCGCGCAAAGCTACGCCAAGATTATTATATATGTCGGAAGACAGGGGCGTAAACTTCAGCGCCTGAGCATAGCCTTTGATCGCCTCTGTCAACTCTCCAGCCTGATGCAACGCCAACGCACGCTTATAGATCCGCTGAGCCTTGGCTGCGGGGGTCTCGGCGGCTGGGGTTGGTTTTGCTGTCGTTGCCATGTTTTGTCCGGGTGAAAAAAGCGTCTGCTTGAGTATCCAATGTAAGGCGCTGAAATTCAAGGGAAAGCAGAGACTATATATTCACCTTATTTTTGCGATGTGTGAAATCGAGCTATGGGCGTACACTGTGCGCATGAAATTTTACGATACTCCCCTCTGGCGACCACCGTCCGAAGGTCAAAACTTGATCCTTCAGGCGACTTTGGGCTGCAGCTTTAATGGCTGTACCTTTTGCTCTATGTACAAGTCCAAAAGGTATGTAGCGCGCCCGTTAGATGACGTTTTTACCGATATTGAAGCGGCGGCAAAAGAGGATGAAAATGTGCGCCGAGTCTTTCTGGCCGATGGCGATGCGCTGGCGTTGCCGACGGATGAAATGGGGGGCATTCTTGATCGATTGGCGGCAACGTTTTCAGGGTTACAACGGGTGACGTGTTACGCCACGCCGCAAAACCTCAACAAAAAAAGTGTCGAAGATTTAAGGCTGCTGAACGATAAGCGGCTGAAGATGGTCTATTTCGGCCTCGAATCTGGCTCTCAGGATATTTTGAAACGCATCCATAAGGGCAGCCCTCAAGCGATGGAACGGGCCTTGGCAAAAGCCAATCAGGCGGGGTTAAAGGTGTCGGCAACGGTGATTTTGGGGTTGGGGGGCAGCGTTCATTGGCGCGATCATATTGCCCAGACCGCCAACCTCATCAACCGCCAACCGCCTCGGTTTTTGTCGACCCTACAATTGGGCCTGGACGAAGACGTGGAAGGCGAATTTTTGACAGCGTTTAAAAAAGGTGGCGATGCTTTCCAATGGCAAGATGATGAGGGCATTTTAGAGGAACTCGAACGGTTGTTGGAAAGCTTGAACCCACCGCGCCCGATTATCTTTAGATCTAATCACGCCTCAAACTGTTTGCCCTTGGCGGGAACCTTACCCAAAGACACCGCCCGCCTGCTGGGCGAAGTGCGTGCGGCAAAAGCGGACTTGAAATCCTTGCGGCCGAACCACCTGCGCGGTTTTTAGGCAAAACTTAAACGCGACCCAAGCGCCCTTGTCGGGGGCACCTTATACAGATGCAAGTAGTCTAAATGAACTATTGCTGCTCATCCATATGCACCTTAGAATTAATAAAAAATGCTTCTTTAGGGCTTCCAATTGCTTAATTAGGAATTCCTTATGTTCGATACATTGATTGCGGTCGTCAAAAGAGTCCCACGCTCGAATTGTTTCGAGGTGAAGGGACATGGCTAAGCTCACCCCCACAACCCAAGATCATAAGCCATTGAAAAGCCCGAACGTTCAACGCGATCTCGCCATTGTCATCGGGCTTACGGTCGGCGTCTTGACCCTCCTGATTATCTTTGATGTCTCAGAGACATTCCATGTATGGCTTAACGATCATGAAGCCCTTGAAGCCGATGAGTTTTTTCTGGCGATGGTGTTTTTATCATTCGGTATGACGTGGTTTTCGTATCGAAGGTCGGGGGATAATGGCCGGATCATTGAAGAAAAGACACTTAGCGAGGCGCGCTTTAATCAGCTTTGTATGTCCAGCCCCGTTATTTTTTACACCAGTAAAGCGACAGGTGATTTTGCCACAACCTACATCAGCCAAAACGTACAAGCCCTGATTGGGATCAACCCGGATGACTTTCTAACGGATTCTGGGTTTTGGGTGCGCAATATTCATCCCGAGGATGCGCCCCGTGTTTTTGACGGTCTCAAAAAATTATTTGAGCAGGGAATACATAATCAAGAATACCGTTTTAAGAAGGGCGATGGATCATACATCTGGTTGCATGCTGATCTGAACTTGATAAGGGACGATGATGGCCAACCGAAGGAAATCGTTGGCTCCTGGTCTGATATTACCGATCGCAAGAAAGCGAGCGATGAACTGATAAAGCTTTCCAGCGTTGTCGAACAAAGCCCGAGCATGATGTTCATCACAAACACCGAAGGTATCATCGAATACGCCAATGCCAAGTTCTATGAAGTCACGGGCTATTCAACAAACGAAATTATCGGGAAAACCCCCCGCGTCATCAAGTCGGGCAACACGTCCCAAGCCGTTTACGCGGACCTCTGGAAAACCATAATAGCAGGCAAGGTCTGGCACCACGAGCTTGAGGACCGGTGCAAGAACGGCGAGATGTTTTGGGCCGATGTGACCATTTCTCCAGTCCGCTCTAAAGAGGGCGTTATTACGCACTATTTTTCCGCTCATGAAAACATTTCCTCGCGCAAAGAAGCTGAAGAAAGGGTACAGGAAGCCAAGAGTCACGCCGAGATATCGAGCCGCGCAAAGTCAGACCTGATGGCCAATATGAGCCACGAGTTGCGCACGCCGCTTAATGCCATCATTGGCTTTTCCGCGACCATGTTGGCGGAAACGTTTGGTCCCGTTGGCCATAACAAAAATCAGGAATATTTGGTTGATATCCATACCTCAGGTCAACACCTTTTGGAATTGATTAATGATATCCTTGACGTTTCCGCCTTCGAGGCAGGGGCGCTGACATTGCAAGAAGAAAACATCAGTCTTTCCAAGGTGGTTGAGGTTTCAATCCGGATCATTCAAGCCCGTGCAGATGCAGGGATGGTCTATGTCTCAGCGTCCATCAGCCCCAACCTTCTTGAAATTTACGTGGATGAGCGACGATTGAAACAAATTTTGTTGAACCTGCTGAGCAACGCCGTCAAATTTACCCCAGAAGGTGGAGACGTCTGGTTAGAAACCAAATTGAATGGGGATGGCTCCTTAGCCATTTCGGTGACCGACACAGGTATTGGCATGGACGACGGCGATATTAAAAAAGCCATGAGTAAATTTGGTCAGGTGGACAGCGGCCTTGATCGCAAACACGAAGGTACTGGTTTGGGACTGCCGCTAACCGTGGGCTTGATGGACGTGCATGGCGGGGCTTTGGACGTTAAAAGTAAGAAGGGCAGTGGCACAACAGTCACCGTGACGTTCCCCAAGGAACGCGTTGTTCGCAATGTTTGATCGTGTGGCAATGCCGATCTTTTAAAGCCCGACCTTTAAAGGATGTCCAAAACACTTTCCGGCGGGCGACCTACGGCGGCTTTGTCGCCATTGACGACGATGGGACGTTCAATCGCGCGGGGATGGGCGGCCAGGGCTTTGATCAAGGCCTCGTTGTCTAAGGTTGCAACGTCAATACCTTCTTCGACGGCTTCTTTATTGCGCACAATTTCGGCGGCAGTTTTACCCAGTTTTGCTAAAATAGCGGTCAGCTCAGAGGCGCTGGGCGGCGTTTCTAAATATTCGACGATGGTTGGCTCGACGCCGTTTTCACGCAGAAGTTCTAGGGTCTGGCGAGATTTTGAACAGCGAGGGTTGTGATAAATGGTGACGGTCATGAAAACTCCTTAAGGCTTAGCTGTGGATTTGTTTTTAGGCGGCACGAAGACTTCGGGCGTTTCTCCGGGCAAAGATTCAACATATAGGGTTTGCGATGGGAAAGCGAAAGACGTTCCGGCGCCTTCAACAATGTCTTTAAGCGCGTAGGCCAGTTGTTCTTTGATTTCCAACCACTCGCCCCACTGGGTCGTTTTGGTGAAACAGTACATCATGATGTCGATGGAACTGTCGGAAAACTTGTCGATGCGCACGAAGGTCGAAACTTCGTCGGGACCCGCAAAATCGGGACTGGTCAGGATATAGTCTTCAAGCTTGTCGCGAATTTCGCGCAGCTGTTCAATCGTGGACGAATACTCGACCCCAATGTGCCAATAAATACGGCGATGTGTCATGGCGGTGAAATTGGTGACGGCGCTATCGGATAATTTGGTGTTGGGCACAAACACCGGGGCTTTGTCAAAACGCCGCACCGTGGTGGAGCGAAAGCCAATTTGTTCCACGGTGCCTTCAACCACACCGTCCACGCGAATCCAATCGCCTTTGTTAAAGCGATGTTCGGCAATGATCAAAATGCCCGCGATCAAGTTTTTAAACAGGTCTTGCGCACCCAAGGCCACGGCGACGCCGAACAAGCCAAGACCAGCCAAGATCGGCCCCACCTGAATGCCCCAAATTTCCAAAACCGCCGCGATGCCGACAAAGGCGATGAGGATTTTGATGGTTTTGACAAGCCAATCGATCATCACCGTGGTGAAAACTTGTTCCAATTTGCTGAGCAGATGACTGAGCGGGGTGATGGCGGCGTGCAAGCCCCAAAACAGCGCAACGGTGATCAGCGTTTTGATCAAACTGTCGGCCAAGTGCTGGTGAGAGGGGCCCAGCGGCAAATAATCTAACGCCAAAAAGGCGCCAAAAACCACGGGCAACAGGCGCATAGGGGCCTCTAAGACATCCAACAATTCATCGTCGAGCAACGTTTTCGTGCGTTTGGCTTTGAGCTTTAAGGTCGCAATGACAAAGCGGGCGATGAGACCCCGCAGCACCAAAAACACCACAAAAATACCCAGCGCGCTGAGCAGCGTGGCAATGTCGACGCCAAATACGCCTGTGTTCCACACGTTCATCACCAAAGCCCAAAATTCTTCAAAAGTCTGCATGTCGTCTCCGTTTCCTGTGGTCGGGATGATAGCGGAGATCGCGCTTAATTCAACAGCTCTTCCAACGCCTCAACGCTGTCGGCATCCACAATGCGCGTGGCCATGTCATAGCTGAACCCAGACCGGGCCAGGGCGGCTAAGTGTTTGTCGTGCAGCTCAACGCGTTTGGCGGGATCGCACCAGGGGCCAAAGCGGCGGCGGCGCGCCAATTTGATGGCGGCAAACAGTTCGGGATCGGGGGCGTCTACTTGTAAGGCTTTGAACGCCGCATCTATGCTGGCGTCGTCTAAACCCTTTTCCATCAGCTTCATACGGATCAAGCGCGTTGAGGACCCGCGTTCCATCAACGAGCGGGCGCGGGTTTCGGCGTAAGCAAAATCGTTCAACAAGCCCGACTCGACATAGCGTTTAATCAGCACGTCAATCCAGCTTTTGGCCTCACTCACGTCCATGTCTTCGTGAAAGCGTGCGGCCTTAAAAACCCGGCGTTCCAATACCCGGCGCAAGTTTTCCGCCGACGACGCATAGCGGTCGAGGTGGTTGAGGGCGATGTTGGCCAACCGCTGGGGCGTGATTTTTCGTGGCGGCTTTGGTTTTTGTTCGCGATTGGGTTTGCACTCGTCCATGGGGAGTGACTATATAATACTCAGCCCTCCTCGCAAATCCTTTAGGTTTAACTGTCATGCGTGAAATCCAAACCTCGAACCTAATCGGCCTCCAAACCCTGTACATGCGTGAAATCCACAGGTTTTTGAAGGTCTATACCCAAACCATCATCGGTCCGATTGTGACCTCGATGTTGTTTTTGGCGGTGTTCGTGTTGGCTTTGGGGCGGACGGTGAACGTGGTTGGCGATGTGCCGTTCATGGAATTTTTGGCGCCCGGCCTGATCATGATGGCGATCACCCAAAACGCCTTTGCCAACACCTCAAGTTCGATGATGATTTCAAAGGTGCAAGGCAACATCGTTGATACGCTCATGCCACCGCTCAGCGCCCATGAATTGACGTTGGGCATTGCTTTGGGCGGGGCCACGCGGGGCATCTTTGTCGGTGTCGCCGTGGGCATCGTGGTGGCGTTTGTGGTCGATATGCATATTCATAGTTTGGGGCTCATCGTATTTCACGCGGTGGGGGCATCCATGATGATGTCTCTTTTGGGTGTGATTGGCGGCATTTGGTCGGAAAAGTTTGATCATATCGCGGGCTTAACGAACTTTGTCGTGACGCCGCTTTCGTTCTTGTCGGGGACCTTTTATTCCATCCACCGCCTGCCGGAAACCGCCCAAACGATCGCGCTTGCGAACCCCTTTTTCTATATGATCGACGGTTTTCGTTACGGTTTCATCGGCCAGGCCGACGCGCCCATCCTAAACGGCATGCTCGCCGTGGCAGGCGTCGATTTGATCTTGTGGATCATCTGCTGGCGCATGTTCGATACCGGGTATAAGTTGAAGCCTTAGGGCATTTCCTTTCTTTCCATTGACACAAACCCCCAAGATTCCCATACTCTCACGCTTTCCGGGCGGCTTTGCTGCCCGGTTGTTTTTTTTGGTCTGATATTTTTGTGAAAAGGATTCGTCTGTTATGTCTGCTTTGATGCCGACTTATGCGCCGTCTGATCTTGCCTTCGAAAGAGGCGAGGGGGTTTATTTGTATGCGGCAGACGGCCGACGGTTTTTGGATTTTTGCGCGGGCATTGCGGTCAGTTGCTTAGGCTACGCCCATCCGCACATGGTTCAGGCGTTGAAAAACCAAGCGGATAAAGTTTGGCATGTGTCCAACTTGTATCGTTCGCCGGGCCAAGAACGTTTTGCTGAACGTTTGGCGGCGGCGTCTTTTGCGGACCGGGTGTTTTTTTGCAATTCCGGGGCCGAAGCCTTGGAAGCGGCGATTAAAGTTGCGCGCAAGTATCAACAAGACCACGGGCATCCCGAACGGTGGCGCGTGATTGGCTGTGATAACGCCTTTCATGGCCGCACCCTGGCGACCATTGCGGCGGCGGGACAAGCCAAGCTTTTGGAAGGCTTTGGCCCAGCGGTTGATGGTTTTCATCAAGTTGCGTTCGGCAATCTCAACGAAATGAAGGCCGCCATCACGGACGAAACGGCAGCCATTTTGGTCGAGCCGGTGCAGGGCGAGGGCGGCTTAAGGCCTTCGACGCCTGAATACTTGCAGGGCTTGCGCGAAATCGCCGATGAATTTGGCTTGTTGCTGATGTTTGACGAAGTGCAAAGCGGCATGGGCCGGACGGGGAAACTGTTTGCCCACGAATGGTCAGAGGTGATTCCAGATGTGGTCTCGACCGCCAAGGGTCTTGGCGGCGGTTTTCCGTTGGGCGCCTGTTTGACCACCGAAGCCGCTGGCGTTTTGGGCGTGGGCAATCACGGCACCACGTATGGCGGCAACCCGTTGGGCATGGCCGTGGGCAATGCGGTCTTTGACGTGTTGATGGAACCTGGGTTTTTGGACCACGTTTGCAAAATGGGTGAGCTTCTGGCGGCAAAGCTGGACGGTTTGGTGAAAAAATATCCCACCGTCTTTGTCGAAGAGCGGGGCCTTGGTTTGATGCGTGGCATCAAATTAAAAGAGTCCGTTGTGAACCGCGACTTTAAGGCTGAGTTGGAAATCGAAGGTTTGTTGGTGGCCCCTGCGGGCGAAAATGTTTTGCGCTTGTTACCGCCCCTGGTGATTGACGAAAGCCACATTCTTGAGGCGATCGCTATGTTTGAAACCGTGGCCGCCCGTCACGCTTAAAAAGAAAACAAAGGAGAGCCATCATGTCGGCTCCTAAGCATTTTTTGGATCTTCACGAATTGGACGCGCCAACGTTGCGCTCTATTTTGGACCTTGGCTCATCGTTGAAAGCCGGGCTTAAGGCGGGCCGTGCCGAGCGACCGTTGGTGGGCAAGACCCTGGCTATGATCTTTGAAAAGCCATCCACCCGAACCCGCGTGTCGTTCGAAGTCGGCATGAAGCAATTGGGTGGCGACGTGGTGATCATGGACGGTTCCGGCAGTCAGTTGGGCCGGGGCGAAAGCGTCGCCGACACGGCGCGGGTGTTGTCGCGCTATGTTGACGCCATCATGATCCGCACCGACAAACCGGAAAAGCTTGTTGAACTTGCCAAATACGCCACGGTCCCCGTGATCAACGGCCTGACCGATGACAGCCACCCGTGCCAGTTGATGGCCGACGTGATGACCTATGAAGAACATCGGGGCCCGATCAAAGGCAAAAAAGTGGCGTGGTGTGGCGATGGCAACAACATGGCGTCGAGCTTTATTCACGCTGCGGATCGGTTTGGTTTTAGCCTCAGCCTCGCGGTACCAGAACAATTGGACATGAACCCAGCGGTTTTGCGTTGGGCCGAAGCGCAAGGTACCGACATCACCGTGACCCGCAATGTTGATGAAGCCTGTCTCCGTGCGGACCTGATCGTCACCGACACTTGGGTTTCCATGGGCGATAAAGATGCCGAAGAACGGTGTGCGTTGTTGCAACCGTTTCAAGTGGATGCCCGACAAATGGCGTTGGCGCGACCGGATGCATTGTTTATGCATTGCTTGCCCGCTCATCGCGGTGAAGAGGTCACGGTTGACGTGATCGACGGCCCGCAATCGGTCATCTGGGATGAGGCCGAAAACCGTCTGCACGCGCAAAAAGGCGTTCTCGCCTGGTGTATGAGCTAACGTGACGATGGCAACGCTCGAAAACTTTGATATCGCCCAGACCTTTCAATTGGACGGTCTGGACGTGCGCGGTCGCTTGGTCCGTTTGGGTCCAGCGCTTGAGCAAATTTTGCACGGTCATGATTATCCCGAGGTCGTGGCTGAACTGTTAGCTGAGACCCTGGTGTTGGGCGCGACCTTAGCCAGTGCCTTAAAGTATGACGGTTTGTTTACCCTGCAAGTGCAGTCAGATGGCCCCATTTCTTTGCTGGTGGCGGATATGACGTCTGGTGGTGAACTGCGGGGCTATGCCCGTTATGACGCCGACCGGGTGGCCGAGGCAGCCAAGGCTGAAGGGGCCAAAGTCCCGCGTCTGTTGGGCAATGGTCATTTGACCTTCACCGTTGAGCAAGGCCCGGATTTGGAGCGCTATCAGGGCATTGTGGCGCTTGAAGGCGCCACCTTAGCGGCCTGTGCGCAAAACTATTTTAGAGCCTCAGAACAACTGGAAACTGTTATTTTTTTAGGCGCCGAGCTAAATTCGGACAGCCCCCGAGCGGGGGCCGTATTGGTGCAACGGATGCCGTCACAAGCAACCAAAGACGCGGCCCAAGTCGAGGAAGAGTGGCACCGGATGGTGGTGCTGCTGGCAAGTTTGAAGTTGGAAGAGCTGTTGGATTCAGGTCTAGAATCCGATCAAGTTTTATACCGCCTTTACCATGACGATGGGGTGCGCGCGTATGTGCCCAAATCGTTGGTTTACAAATGTCGTTGTTCTTTTGATAAAGTCGCGGCGACGTTAAAATCGCTTCCCCGCGATGAAATTGTTGACGAAAATGGCCGGGCGCATGTGAGTTGCGAATTCTGTGCCGCCAATTATAATTTTACACAAACGGATTTGGATCGGATCTATGGCTCTGTTGATGAATAAATCTTGGAAAATCGCCCTTGCTGCTGCTGTCATAGGGCTTGGTCTTACGGGCTGCGTTTCGGATCAGGCCATTGGCGGACCCATCGCGAAGGTGGGCTTTCAGCATTTGCCGAAAATCCGTTTGAATGTGGCAAACGTGTTGGTGAAGTCCAATTACAAAGGCCTCATGGAACCGCCCTATGCCGAGCAGCGGTTTCCAACACCACCCGAACGCGCTTTATTTGATTGGGCTTTGACGCGGCTGGTTGCGGTCAGTGGCAAAGCGCATACGGCGGTGGCGCAATTTGAAATTGACGAGGCCTCGGTGATCGAAACGAAGCTTAAAAAGACCGAAGGTTTTCGGGCCATGCTGACGTACGAGCCAACGGCGCGTTATGACGCAACGGCGGTGGCGCGGCTTAACATTAAAAATGATGAAAATGGCGCAAGCGGTAATATTCGAGTGACCGCACAAAGATCCATTGAAGTGAGCGAAAACGCCACCTTGGCGCAACGTGAAGAGGCTTGGATGGTGTTGGTGGAAAACTTGATGGCCGATTTCAATACCCAGATGGAATTGCAAATTAACGGCTATTTGTCGCGCTGGGTGGACCCGCAATCGCCTCAATAAAAGCGGTGCAGGTCAGCGCAGGCTTTAAAAAAGGGTCCGTAAGGTATAGACGGTGTGCGCGCCGATAAACAGCGTTGCCGTTCCGGTCACCGCCTGTAACCCCCAATTGGCCCAGGTCAGATAACGGGCCGTGAAGGCTAGTGGCACCGCGATGATGGCGCTCAACGCCGCCATGCCAAGGATGGACCCAAACCCGAACAACGCTACATAAGCCAGGCCCAACGCAGGTGAAGGCGCGCTTGAGGCGGTCAACATCAGCAACACGGCCGATCCCGCCATGCCGTGCATCATCCCAACCACCAACGATTTGAAGGGAAAGGGCGTATGGTCGTGATCATGCGCCAGGGGTTCCGTTTTGTGACTGTGGGCGTGAAAGTGAGTGACGTCTTGTCCGTGTTTGTGCATGTGGAAATGAATGCGGTCCTGGACCAGGCGCCACAAGATGTATCCGCCCAATCCCATCAGCATCAGGCCGACGCCGAACTCTAATCCACCAGCCAATTGTTCGTTGATGGCAAGACCTAGGCCCAAGGCTCCGCCCGCGAACGCCATGAGGGTCGCGGTATGGCCCAAGCCCCAAACCGCTCCGGTGCGGACAATGGCTGAAAAACTTTTTTGTTTGCTGGCCATCGCCGAGACGGCGGCCACATGGTCGGCTTCAAGAGCATGGCTCATACCAATGAGGACGGCAATGCCAAGGAATGTCAACATGTTGGCTATCCCCGCCAGAAGGTGCGTGAAAACAGCACCAAAATCGTGAACAGTTCAAGACGTCCCAGCAACATGCCCGCCGACAACAACCACTTCGCAGCATCTGGCAACGTTTGAAAGGTGCCAGAGGGTCCGACAATCGGCCCCAGGCCCGGGCCAACGTTGGAAATCGCGGTGGCGGCGCTGCTGATGGCGGTTAGGAAATCGAGCCCTAACATGCCCAGCCCTAAAGCTAAGGCCGCAAAAGACAAGCCAAACACAAAGAAGAAACTGAGCACCGAGATAATGACCGTATCGGGAATCGGGCGGTGATTATAGTACGGAACAAACACCCCATGGGGCTGTAATAGGTGGCGCACCTGCATCCGGGCAGCGGCATAGAGAATCTGAAAGCGAAACACTTTGATGCCGCACGTGGTCGAACCGGCACAGCCGCCGATGAACATGATGAAGAAGAACGCAGGCGGAGCAAAGGCGCCCCACATATCATAATCATGGTTGGAATATCCGGTTCCGGTCATGATTGACACGACGTTAAAAGCGGAAAAACGCAACGCTTGCAGGGGCGTCTCGCCGGTTTCAAACCACAACAAGGTCGAGATGACAACGATGATGCAGAGCAAAATACCGATGAACCCTCGCACTTGTTCATCGCGCCATAACTGCGCTGGTTTGCCGCGCAGAACTTGCACGAACAGCAAAAACGGCAAGGAACCAGCGATCATGCCTAGGGTGATGATCACGTCAACGACCCAGCTGTCATAATGACCAACGGATCCGTCAGAGGTGGAAAACCCACCCGTCGAAAGGGTGGTCATGGCATGGATTATGGATTCAAACGGCGTCATGCCCGCCCACCACAACAAGAACCCCCACACCATGGTGAGAAAGAGATAGACCAGCACCAAGGCCATGGAAATCTGCGCTGCTCGGGGCAGAACCTTGTCGCCGGTGTCAAAGGCTTCGACTTTAAACATCTGCATACCGCCGACGCCCATCATGGGCATCACCGCGATGGCCATGACAATGATGCCCAATCCGCCCAGCCATTGCAAAATGCCGCGCCACAACAAAATACCGGGCGGCGCGTGATCCAAGCCTGTAATGACCGTGGACCCCGTGGTGGTGATGCCGCTCATGGCTTCAAAAAAGGCATCGGTATAGCTGAGCTGAAGGTCAGAGAAGGTAAATGGTAAGGCGGCAAAAACGGTCAGGACCAACCAACTGAGCGTGGTCATGACAAAAGCCTGACGCACATTAAGGCTCATGCGGCCGCCGCCCGTTGATGACGTCAAAGCGAAGCTAACCCCAACAAACAAAGTCACAGCCGCAGAAACGGCAAAGACCTGCCAGTCGGGGTTGTCGTTTGAGGCATCGACAAAGGCCGGAATGCACATGCCCACCGCCAACGTCGCCAGCAACATGCCCAAAATCATAAAAATGGGTCGAAAATCCATCATAGCTCGGAAACCTAAGCCTTTTGTCGCGCGCATTCAAATGTATTGGCGATAATCTTCACTGCCTGAGGGGCGCGGTCAAGGATAAAGGATTGTTTATAGCATGTCAGTTGCCATGCCAGACGGGTTGGTGACCATCGACAAAAATTCGCGACGCGTGCGATCATTGTCTTTAAAGGCCCCGATCATCTTGGATGTGACCATGGTAACACCGGGCTTATGAACGCCCCGACAGGTCATGCATTGGTGGGCGGCTTCGATGATCACGGCGACGCCTTCGGGCTGTAAAACGTCATTGATGCTGTTGGCAATTTGCGCCGTCATTTTTTCTTGGATTTGCAAGCGTTGGGCATAAACTTCGACCACGCGCGCTAATTTTGAAATGCCGATCACACGGTTTTTTGGCAAATACGCCACATGAGCCTTGCCGATGATGCCCGCCATATGGTGTTCGCAGTGCGATTCAAAACGAATGTCTTTTAACAGCACCATTTCGTCATAGCCTTCGACTTCTTCAAATGTTCGTTTGAGAATGTCTTCGGGGTCGGCGTTGTAGCCTTGGAAATATTCTTCATAAGCCCGCACCACACGAGCCGGGGTATCAATAAGGCCTTCGCGGTCTGGATCATCGCCCGCCCACTTAATCAGCGTGCGCACAGCGGCTTCGGCTTTTGCACGATCCGGGCGGTCTTGGTTAGGTTCAACGACGCTGAGCGGTTTTCTTGTGGCCACGGTTATGGTCCTTGTTCTGGTGCTTAACCCTATGTGGGGGCCAGGAAGTGTTTATTCTAGTGCAAACGACGCATTCGGTCAGGTGAATCTAAAGAAAAAACCGGAATCATGACGAAAAAGCTTTCGCCGGTTGGCGTTTCCATCACGTAATGACCTTGCATAATGCCCGAAGCGGTGGGCAAGGGGGTGCCGCTTGAATAGTCAAAGCTGTCGCCGGGGCCGAGCAAGGGTTGTTCGCCAATCACACCGTCTCCGGTGACTTCTTGGACCTGTCCAAGTTCGTCCGTAATGCGCCAATAGCGACTTTTAAGCTGTACGGTTTCCGTGCCTTCGTTTGTGATCGAGACGTGATAAGCCCACACGAAACGGTGCAGATCAGGATCGCTGTGTTCTTCTAAATACTCTGGCTCCACCGAAATGGTGATGGAGCGGGTGGTGAGCGCATAAATGCCTTCGGATTGAAGTTCGAGTTGTTCCACGTCTTTGAGCCTTTGATCTGAGTGTCTATCCCTTATTTGGGGGCTTGGGACGCAAAAGTCAAAAGAAGCTTTTTGACGAACAAGAGGCACCGCCCAAAACGCAAAATTTAGCGCAGTGGGGATGGTTCAATTGCACCGCCCCTTGGGCTTTGCTCAAAGAGTCCCCTAAGTCAAAGGCAGGATCATAGGGTAACAAGGTGCACGGCGTGACGGTTGTGGCCTGTTCGCCTTTGCGCAACACCACCATCCGCGACGTTGCACACATTTGGGCATCGGGGCGTACGCCCAAGATATCCCAACACGCGGTGGTGATTTCGGGCACGTCATGGTCTTCATCCATTTCAGGAAACAGCACCAAACGGGCTGGATCGAAGGCATTTAAGTTTAGCCCCCACTGGTCAAATAGGGCTTGGTAACCGTGGCGGCATTTTGCTTCGTCTTCGTGCCACAAGGTGCGCCCGGCAATGGTGATATGAAAGCCGTGCTCGTGCAACCATTTGACGCCCATCGCCATGGGTTCCCAAGAGTTCTCACCGCGTTCTTGTTCGTGTAAATCGGGCGTAAAGTGGTCCATTGAAATGCGCAGCGTTAGGCTTTCGGGGCCATGGCGATCTTTAAGGTCTGCCAAGTCTTGGCGCTTGTGCCACAGGGGCTTCATGGCATTGGTTAAGACCAGAACTTGAAAACCTCGGCCCAGGGTGTCGTCAATAATAGAGATGAAATCCGGGTTCATAAACGGTTCGCCCCCGGTAAAACCAATTTCAGAGGTGGGCAGGTTTGTGCTTTGAATTTCATCTAAGAAAAGTCGTACATCGTCATGGCGAAGATAGGCCAGGTCATCTTTTTTGGGACTTGAATCCATATAACAACGCACACATTCAATGTTGCATAAACTTCCGGTGTTGAACCACAGGGTTTCAAGTTTCGTTAACGGCACAGATGCCCGCACGTCACCTTTGGCCGTGACAAAAGGGTCCTTAAACTTAATGGGATCGAGCGGTTCTGTTGTCTGTGTGCCGTCTGGCATGGGGGTCTCCTGGGTCCAAAGCAAAGTGTAGGGCTAGCTTTGCATTCGGGCAAGGGGGTGCAAAAGTTACTTAACAATGCGTTGGATTTACTACCGATAATCAATATTCCTAGTGCAAGTTATCGGGGAGAAGTGCTATAATTTCGAAATATGCTGAAAAAGCGACAGCAAACAAAATCAGTTTCAGACTCATTGCTATTTCTATCTGTGAGGAGGGGCGAATTTATGGAGGGGCGTTGTTATGAGTCAATTGGAATGGAATGATAGCTATAGTGCAGGCCTTGGTGAGTTAGACGACGATCATCGTCGTCTTTTTGATGTCATCAACAAAATGGATGCTGCCGTCCAGGATGGACGTGGACAAGAGATTATGGGCGAAGTTCTTCGCGACATTGCTCATCATACCAACGACCATTTCCCGCACGAAGAAAAGCTGATGGCTCAGCATAACTATCCGCTTATTCGCGAACACCAAGAAATGCACCGGATTGCATCCGAAAAAATTCAAGAAATGCAGGCTGAGTTTGATCGCGGCGACCCGGCCCTGACCCCCAACAAACTGAGCCACTTCCTATCCTTTTGGTTCGGCACCCACTTTCTCACCGAAGATGCAACGTTTAAACGCCATTTGTTTGAAATTGGCGAAGGCGATGCCGTGAAATCAGGCGGTAGCCCTGTTGACCGCGTTTTGGATCGCATCAAAGTTTCCGTGCGAATTTCCTTAGTGGCGGCTCTGCCCCTGATTGCCATGATTTATTTCTCGGTGGGCACATTGATGGAACGCCAGGCCACCGTTAACGAAATGGATACGGTTCAATCGTTGGCCGTGCTGGCCCCGGACATCAGTGCTGTTGTCCACGAAATGCAAAAAGAACGCGGCATGTCGGCGGGCTTCATTGCCTCTAAAGGTAAAAAATTCAGCGATACTCTGCCCACCCAACGCAAAGACACCGATGGCAAAATCAAAATGATGTCGGACGCATTAGGAGCTTTTGATGCGGCTGCGATCAGTGTTGATCTGGTCGACAAAATCAAAACGGCTCAAGGCGCCGTGGCTGAGATCTCAGCAAAACGCCAACAAGTTTCCAATTTCGGCATGACCGTCCCGCAAATGGCGGGCTACTATACGCCCACCATTGCCAAGCTATTGTCCATTGTTGAAGAAATGGGGGTGTTGAGTTCCAACGTTGAAGTGACCAAGACCATCACCGCCTATACCAGCTTTATGCAAGGGAAAGAACGGGCCGGCATCGAACGGGCCATGGGGGCTGGTGGCTTTGGAGGCGGTAAATTTGCGCCTGCTATATATCAAAAATTTGTCAGCCTGATCGCCCAACAACAAACCTTCTTTGGGGCGTTCAATCTTTATGCCGCTCCGGAACAAAAGGCGTTTATGAAAAAAACCTTGGCGGGCCCCATCGTTGAAGACGTTGATCGGATGCGCAAAATTGCCTTGAGCAGCCCACAAACTCAATCTGTGGGCGGTATCAGCGGTGGTCAATGGTTTGCTGCGATTACCAAAAAAATCAACCTTATGAAACAGGTTGAAGATAACATTGCCGAAAAATTATTGGTCCAAGCCAAAGGTATTCGTGGCCAGGCCCAAAATGCCTTCAGCTTTTATGTGGTCTTGGTCTCATCACTGTTGGTGTTCATGGTTTTGTTGGTGGTCTTAACAGTGCGGAGCATCACCAAACCTTTGAACATTCTCACCCGTACGGCCATAAATATTGCCGATGGCGATTTGAATTCGGTTGTTTCGGTCATCTACAAGAAAGATGAAATTGGACAAATGGCCCGCGCGGTCCAGGTGTTTAAAGATGGGGCCATGCGTGTCGGTGCCATGACCGCTGAACAAGATTCAAGCCGTGCTTTGGCGGCCCACGACCGTTCGCAATTGATGAACAAAATGGCCGATGATTTTAATAAAAATGTTGGCGGTGTGGTGCAAACCGTCTCTTCGGCGGCAACGGAAATGCAGTCTTCGGCGGAATCTTTGTCGGCAACGGCAGAAGAAACCAGTGCCCAGTCCTCTGCGGTTGCTGCTGTTTCCGGTGAAACGTCTAGTCATGTGCAAACGGTGGCTGCGGCGGCAGAAGAACTGAGCAGTTCGATTCAAGAAATCAGCAATCAAGTGAATCAATCCACAAACATTTCTGGAACCGCCGTGAGTGAGGCCCAGCGGGCCAACGACATGGTGCGTAGTCTGGATGTGGCGGCCAACAAAATTGGCGAAGTTGTCGCTTTGATTACCGATATCGCGGATCAAACAAACCTTTTGGCCCTGAATGCGACCATCGAGGCCGCCCGAGCTGGTGATGCCGGCAAAGGCTTTGCCGTGGTGGCTTCGGAAGTCAAAAACCTTGCCAACCAAACGGCCAAGGCCACGGAAGAAATCAGTGGGCAAATTGGCGACATTCAAACGGCGACGCAAAATGCGGTGGATGCCATCGGAGGCATATCCAGCACCATTGAACAAATCAGTGAGATTTCCGCATCGATTGCCGCCGCCATTGAAGAGCAAAGTGCGGCGACTCAAGAAATTGCCCGCAGTGTGGATCAGGTGTCGAGTGGTACCGACGAAGTCAACAGCAACATTGCGGGTGTGACAGAAGCCGCCACAGAAACCGGCGTGGCTTCGGGTGAATTGTTGTCGGCCGCAACTGAATTGGCGCAACAGTCGGTGATTTTGAACGATGAAATGGACAAGTTCTTGGTCGAGGTTCGCAAGTCCTAGTCCATAGACTTTGTTTTGTTGAGTTTGAACGTGCGGCAGGGATAGTCCTTGCCGCACGTTTTTTTGTTTCTGTGATGATCATCACATTTCTGTTTTGCCGTTCGCGGTAAAAAGGGGTCATCAACACTGAATGATAACTGAATGGAAGCTTCAGGGTTGGTTCAAGACAGACTGTTTATATTAAACTCAACAACAACACGACCCCCGGCCGTTTCGCCGCACGAGGATAAGGAATTTAGCGATGCATGACCCTGGAATGGTTTACTTATACGGTTACATTGTAATGTTCGCCGTCGCAGCCGTCACTTTGCAACTCGCCAAGCGCGCGCTCGAATCCAGAGGCGAAGTCAGCAAGTTGACCGCCAAACACATCAATGGCCTTTGGTCCGTGGCTGGCGTCTTGACCATGGCAGGTGTCGTTAAGCTCACCGTGTTTGCCGATTTCTATGCCGTAAATTCTATGTATACGCCGGCTTAAGTTTTCCCCCCTCCCTTAAGCCTAAACAAAAGCCATCCGGTCCCCTCCCGGATGGCTTTTTTGTTGAGATCGCCTTAAGGCTTGAAAGCCCCCGTCGCACCGTATATCGTTCGCCAGCTTGATTGTACGCGGGTGTAGCTCAATGGTAGAGCAGAAGCTTCCCAAGCTTAAGACGAGAGTTCGATTCTCTTCACCCGCTCCAAGCAACTTCCCAGAAAATATGAGGTTTTGTGAGGCTGACTATCTTCGCCTGTCGAGACGCTGTTGCCTTTGATCCAACCACCACTGAGGGACAGAGCCGTTGCCGCTTGACCCTGATGAAGGGGGAGGGGCAGTGGTCTGGCGGCGTGATGTGCCTGATGTGCTTGCGCTTTCTTTTGCGGGCGTCCAGCGGTCGGTGAAGTGGCAGTTGCCGCAGCGGCTGGAAGACTCGCGGTGACGCCGATCATCAGGTGTCTTCTTTTCATGACAGGCGACGCATTGACGCAACTCACTGCGCGGCAAGTTTTCATGTTTGAACGTCGCGGGTTTCCATTTTTCGGTCAGATGGCAATCCACACATTTGTCGCCCGTGCTTTCGTGCAATTTGTCCGTGGGCAGCTTATGGCAACTGACGCACTGGTTAAGCTGTGCCTTGGGCAAGTTTTCGTGTTTGAATGTTGCAGGTTTCCATTTTTCGGTCAGGTGACAGTCTACACATATGTCGCCCGTGCTTTCGTGCAGCTTGTCCGCTGGCAGCTTATGGCAACTGACGCACTGGTTAAGCTGTGCCTTGGGCAAGTTTTCGTGTTTGAACGTTGCGGGTTTCCATTTTTCGGTCAGATGGCAATCCACACATTTGTCACCCGTGCTTTCGTGCAATTTGTCCGTGGGCAACTTATGACAACTGACGCACTGCTGCAGGTCTGCCTTGGGTAACAGTTCGTGTTTAAACGTGGCGGGTTTCCATTTTTGTGTCAAATGGCATTGCACACATTTGTCCGAGGTTTTTTCATGCAACCGATCCGGCGGCAGTATGTGACAACTGACGCATTTTTGCAATTCAGCACGCGGCAACAGTTCATGTTTGAAGGCCGCAGGTTTCCACTTTTCGGTCAAGTGACAAAGGCCGCATTTGCCGGAGGTTTGTTCATGCAGTTTGTCAGCGGGTTTTTTATGGCAGGTGTCGCACTGTTCCAGAACGGCCTTGGACAAGATCTCATGTTTAAACGACGCAGGTTTCCACTTGTCTTGGACATGACAATCTAAGCATGTATCGGCTGCTGGTTCATGAATTTTGTCATTGGGCTTGGCATGGCAAGACACACAGTCTTTCGCCATTTTGGGTTCTAGCAAATTATGCGAAAACTTATAGTTGGTGCGGTACACGGCCATACCCTTATGGTCGGTATGACAGGCCGTACAATTTTGTTGGGTTAGCTTTTGGTGGAACGGAATGGCTTTGGTGCGCAGGTCTTTTTTGACAATGGGTTGGCCCTTGGTTGTGCGCAGACCAATATCCTTGATCTTGTGGCAATCAATACATTTCGCCACCGATATCCCCATAAACGGGGTGTGGCAGGAAAAGCAATTGGTGCGGATCTCATTGTGACCATCGACCACGTGACCGGGACTGATCATCAAATGGGCGTAAACGATGGCGAGCACCGTCAAAATGGCTAAATTGATCCAGATAATGGTTTTGACGAATGTGCTCATTTCCAATCCCAAAACAACAAAATGCTGAAGATATGGCCCAGCGCAATTACGGCAAAGACCAACGAGATTGGGAAGTGCACGACCCGCCATTTGGCCATTAGGTCATAGGTCACAGAATCCCAAAAGATTTCCTGTTCAATTTCGTCTTTGGACATCCCTTTTAAACGATAAGTTTCTTGCATTTGAGTCAGGTGCACTTTTGATCTGTGTAACAAACGTTGCCCGACCATGCCGCTTAACACATTCAGAACCATACCGACCAAGGCTAGCCACGGCAGAATGGTGTTAAAATGAATGCCGCCATGGATCAGCACCAAAAGCGAACCAGCCCAGGTAAAAAATTCGTGCATTTTCAATAAAAATTTAGGACTGCCAAAGGTAATGATTTTGCGTTTTCGTAGCGAATAGAGGAACGACAAAATAATCAGCACCGTGCCGGGAATCCCCAACCAGCGACCAATCCATTCCAATTGCAGAAAATGCAGCACCAGGTCGCCCATAATTGAGCCAAACAGCAACAGGCTGAATTGACCTAAGAATGGTAGGATTTCTTGACGGAAGAGTGTTTTATCCATGAGCGGGTGTTAAGCCTCCAACGTCAAGTTTTGCGTGGGGCGGGCGACACACATCAAGCAGGAGCCGGGTTCGGTATCAAAATCGGGCATGTGGGTATAGTCCACTTCGCCGCTTTGGATTTTAGTTTGGCAACACCCAC